>Ga0123338_10002460_pt1 | contig 17279 bp, 12 predicted proteins | sample grotaG_FD_89793 | JGI IMG/M metagenome (GOLD analysis project Ga0123338, IMG submission 89793) | Glacier valley bacterial and archeal communities from Borup Fiord, Nunavut, Canada, to study Microbial Dark Matter (Phase II) -... | ecosystem: Environmental > Aquatic > Freshwater > Ice > Glacier ...
AGGTTGGTCTTGGCTTCGGACCCGTTGCGGCTGCGCACGTTGAGCTTGCCCTTCTTGTAAAACGCGAGCGCGTTGTTGGCATCCACGGCCGTAGCCCGGTCGTAGCTCGTCATGGCTTCGCCGCCGCCGTCATCCTTTTTCAAATACAAGTCGCCGCGGGCGATGAGCAAGGCCGGGTCGAGCTTGGTTTTGTTCACCGTTTCGGCGGCCTGCACGTAGGCCAGCGGCTTGGTCACGTCCTTCACGTCCGACTCGGCGTAGGCTTGCGCTATCATCGTCAAGACTTTAGCGTCTTTGCTTTTGGTGGCTTTGGCGGCCGCGTCGAACTGCTGCTCGGCTTCGGCGGCGCGGCCTTTGGCCAGCAGGGCGCGGCCGGCGGCCACTTGCCCGGCGGGCGTGGGGCCACCGGCGCGGTTGAAGTAATAGTAGGCCGAATCGGGCAATTGGCGCATCTGGTAGAGGCGGCCCAGCTCGAAGTTGGCTTCGGGCGTGGTGTCTTTGCGCAACAGGGCGCGGGCCTCGTTGTAGCGCTCCAGCTCGATGGCCTTCTGGCCGGCGGCAACGGTTTGAGCGGTGGCGGCCGTCGCGGTGGCCCCCACGGCGAGGGCGGTCAGCAGCAGCGGATTCCAGGGCTTGAATGGCATAAGCTAAAAAAAGAAAAAGGGTAATGGAAAGGGAAAGATACGGGCCGGCGCCCGACGCGCCCGCCAGTTGGCCGGGCTGGCGGTTAGTAAAGCCGCTACTTGGCAGCCGCTCCCGGCCGTTTCGAGGTGACTACGATGCGGGCCTGCGCGTTGGCCGGCATCAGGCCCGATTTCTCAAAAATGAGCTGGCCTTTCTGCCCGGCCACGAACTGCACGAAGCCCGAACCCAGCCCCGACCGCGCCTCGCGGCTGATGGCGTAGATGTCGCGCCGCAGCGGGTAGTTCTGCAAATCGGGATGCTCTCGCAGCAGCTTGGGCGTTTTGAAAGCCAGGTTCACCTGGACCGGCTTGATAAAGTCGTCGGGCTTTGGATTGGGGCGGGCCGTGATGGCGGCCACCCGCACCCGCCGCAAAAAGCCGCGTACGGCCGGGTCGTCGAAGTCGGAAATCCAGTTCACGCCCACCACGCCCACGGCCGCCGGGTGGGTAGCCACGTAGTCGATGAGCTTGGGGTTGGACGTAGCCGCGAACGCGCGCGGGCTGAGCGCGCCGCCCCGCAGCAGCGAATCGCGCACGGCGCGGCTGGTGCTGCTGCGGTTGGCATCGAACACGACGTTGATGGCGCCGAGCTGCTTATGGCCGCTCACTTGCGCCCACCGCGCCGTCTGGCCGCTGAAAATGTCGCGCAGCTGCGCCAGCGTCAGCAGCGAGTCGGGGTTGCTGGGGTGCAGAATGATGGCCAGCCCGTCGATGGCCACTTTGGTCGTAATCGGGAGCATGGCCTGCTTGTCCAGCTCCTTTTTCTCGTCGGCGCCCAGCAGCCGCGACGCCACGATGACCTTCACCCGGTCGTTGAGCAGGGCCAGGAACAAGCTGTCTTCGGGCTGGTAGCGGACGGCGAGGTGCGCGTCGGTGTAGAGCTTCTGGAACGTATCGACCTGCGAGGCGAGCACCGGGGCAAAGGTCTCGTCGATGGCGACGGGCACGTGGCCGCTCGTGGGCGTGTCGGTGGCATCCTCGCTACGCCCGGCCGAGCGGTCGGCAAACTGGCAGCCCGGCAAACCCGAAAGGCCGGCCGTACCCAGCAGGGCAGCCAGCACCCAGCCGCGCCGCCAGCGCGCTGGCCGCTCAAAAGAGTCAGCCAAAAAATTAATCCAGCTCATCCGCGTCATTTTTCTTGAAATTAAAAGGCAGCGCCCGCACCAGCCGCACCACGCCGTAGAGCACGAGCAGGCCGCCGAGCACGAGCCGCGTGGTGTGGCCCAGCGGCAGCAGCGCCGCCGACGAGAGCGGCCGGTCGGCGGTGTACATCAGCCAGCCGCCGAGCGCCAGGTAAGCCAGCGCCCGCAGCAGGTCGAAAAAGCGCACCGGGCGCTGCGACGGCCCGAGCCGCTCTTCAGTGGAAGTATCGCGCATGAGCGTCGTAACGAAGAAGTAGGCCGCTTTAACCTGTGGCGAGCGGAAAAATGTTCAGTTTGGTCAGATGAGCGCGGCGTTGAGATTGCAAAAGAGGGGATAAAAGGTGGGTTTTGCCAGGGCGGCGAGCGCCCAACGAGCCGCGCCCCACTACCTCACTGAATCTGAAAATTTATCGGCAGCGTAAACCGCACCGCCACGGCGTGCTGCGATTGATACCCCGGTGTCCAGGCCGGCATCTGGCGCACCACGCGCTGGGCTTCTTCGTCCAAGCCGTAGCCCAGGCCCTTGAGCACCTGCACGTCGGAGATGCGGCCGTCGGCCCCTACTACGAAGCTCAGAAACACGCGGCCATCCATGCCCGCGCTTAGCGCCTGACGCGGGTAGCGCAAGTGGTCGCGCAGGTAGCGCAGCATGGCCGCTTGCCCGCCCGCGAACTCGGGCATTTTCTCGACCCAGGTAAACTTCTCGGCGCTGGTGGGCGCGGTCGTGGGCGGGCCCTTGTCGTCGCCCTTGCCGCCGACTGTGCCACCCGGCTCGGTGCCCAAGTTGGGGTCGGTGGCCGGGATAGGCGTGGGCAGACCGGCGTGGCCATCCACGGCGGCGGCCAGTGGCTGCGGCTCTGGCTTGGTCAGCGGCTGCGGCTGGTCGTCGCGGACTACCTCGGTGGGCGTAGCGGCCACGGTGCGTTGCGGAGGCCGGGGCGCGCGCGGCGCGGCTTTAGGTTGTGCTCGTACGGCTTGCTTGATGATTTTGTCGTCCGGCTTGATTTGAGTAAATTCAACAATCTTAGTTGTGGTAAACACCGGCTTCGCGGCCGGATGCAGCCGCTGCCAGGCTGCGCCGAGCAGCAATAGCAACGCGCACAAAGCCAGCGTGTAAGCGCCGGCCGAAGCCAGGTTGCGCTGGTAGTCGTGCCGCAGTTGGTAGGCCCCGTAAGCCTGGTTACGGCCCTCGAACACAATCTCGTCGAGGGTGGGCGGAAATAAACTGTTGAGCAGCGACATAAAGCGGAGGAGTGAGGAGTGGAAAAAACAAGCCGAAGTCAACCGGCTTTCCCGGCTGATGCCGCTGAAGCGGTTTTTCCACATAATTTCCCACACGACTTTTCATGGCATTCGATACGGGCGACGCGGGCGGGCGGCTTTTCGCCGCCCGCCCGCGCGCTGTCCACAAAAAAGACCCCGACTGCCAGGCAGCCGGGGTCTTCCAAGTAAGCAAAGCAACCGCGCTGGGCTACTGAATCTTGTAGGTGATGGGCACCGTGAAAGATACCTTCACCGAGCGGCCATTCTGCTTGCCGGGAATAAACTTGGGCAGCGTCTTGATGGCGCGGATGGTTTCGGCATCAATCGACCCCGAAAGCCCTTTCACCACTTTCACGTCCACCACGTTGCCGTCCTGGTCCACGGTGAAGCTGGCGAATACGCGGCCTTCGGTCTGGTTGCGCAAATCGACGGCGGGGTAGCGCACGGCCTTCTGAATGGCGGCCACGATGGCGGGCTGCCCGCCGCCGCCCGGCAAGGACGGAAACTGCTCGACGTAGGTATAAACCTTGTCGTCCACCACTTCGGCTACCACCTTGTTGCCCTCGCCGCTGAGGTCGCTCAGGTCGGGGGCGTTGGTGTTGCCCTGTACGCTAACCTTAGCTACTGTCTTATCTTCTAATTCTTTCTGGTCGGGGACCTCTTCTTTTTTCACTTCCTCGTCTTTTTTCACCACCGGCGGGGTGAACTTGACGGTCGTGAGCTTGGGCGGCGGGGGTGGCGGCGCTTCGGGCGGCGGGGGCGGGGGCGGGGGCTTGGTGTTGTCGAGCGGCGGCGCGTCCATCAGCACGTTCTCCTTCAGGTTGAGCACCTCCTTCGGCTTGCGGTCTTCGAGGAACTTGGCGATGGCCGGTACGAAGACCAGCAGCGCCAGCAGGGCCGTGCCGATGACGAGCGCCCGCGTCACGTGCCGCCCATAGATGCGCCGCAGCTCAAACGCGCCGTACGCTTTATTCCGACCCTCGAAGACGATGTCGTTCATGCTGGCGCTCGCCAGCTGCGCGTTATCCATCATAGCAGGTTCTGTTTTTTAATGAGGTCCACGTCCGTTTTGGCAATGTCCACCAGCGCGTACTTCTGCTGATTGGTGATGTTCATCTCGTCCAAAATATCCACCATGTTCTTGTACTTGGCCGTTTTGTCGCCCACGTTATAGGGCTTGATGAGGACAATCGGCGCTGGCTCCTGCTTCATCCGCGCCAGTAGCACCTGCCGGATGCCGGTGGCCGAAAAGTTCGTCACCTTGATTTCGGGCACTGGCACCGACTTGTCCTCCGGCTTATTCAGGCCGAAGTAGTAAAACACTTTGTCGTCCGGAGCCAGGATGATGGTAACGGCCTGCGAGGCTTTGATTTGGGTTTCCTCGTCGGGCTTGATGTTCTTGTCCTTCACCGGCATCGTGAGCTGCATCACGTTGGGCTTGGCGAAGGTGGTGGTGAGCATGAAGAAGGTCAGCAGCAGGAAGGCCAGGTCCACCATCGGCGTCATGTCGATTTTGGTGGACATTTTCTTGGCCCGCTTCTTTCCGCCCTTGCCACCACCGGTGTCTTTGGCTTGAATCTCTGACATGATTGTTTAATTGGTTAAATTAGTGATTGCTGATTAATGGGGGTCGTTGTCATGCAGAGCGAAGCGAAGCATGACAACGACCCCCATTAAAAAACTTACTTGCCGATGTAGGACGGCTTCATTTCGAGGCTGGTCACCAGGTTGAAGCGGTTGATGTCTTTTTCCTGGAGTTCCTTGATGACTTTCTGCACCGTGCCCACGTCGGCATTGCCGTCGCCCTTGATGGCGAGGTAGGTCGGTTTCTGGAACAGGCGGGCGTTGGCCTTGCGGGCCTCAATCACCCAGTCCATCATCTGGTTGTTGAGCGAGTCGTACGGAATGCCGGGCAGGGTCGGGTTCAGCGCCTTGCGCTGCTCGGTGTCCTTGTCCAGGTACGAGCCGAGCTGCTGAATCGGCACGCCGAAATTGGGCAGCAGGCTGAACTGCTTAATCTGCGCTTCGGTGAACGTGACACCGTACTTGGTCGCCACGGCCCGCAGGGTCGCGTCCTTAATCGGGGCCTTGTCGTAGCCCCAGAACACGCGCTTCTTGGCATCCACGGTCAGGGTCAGGATGTCGGAGTCGGGCGCCTTGAAGTCCGACGTCGAGGACGGCGGGTCCACGACGACGGCCTCGTCGGGGCGAAACTGCGTGGTGAGCATAAAAAAAGTCACCAGCAGAAAAGCCAGGTCCACCATCGGCGTCATGTCGAGCGACGGCGAGGTGCGGTGCGGTTTTACTTTGGGCATTGCCGAAGAAAATTAAATAACGACTGGTTGGAAAACGAGCGGGGGCGAAGGTGGGAGTTTCAGCGGGCCGCGCCGGACGAAGCGAAGTAGCGCGGGAGCCGCTCACCAGCACCAATGCCGGCCGGCGGCGGATTGCACACGCCCGCTCAAAAAAACCCGTTAAAAAAAACGAGGCGGCGGCGAGCAAACGCTGCCGCCCCGTCTTTTTGGTTTCTTGTTTCTGGTTGCTGGTTTCTTGTCAGGTGTCAAGCCCGAACAAGAAACCAGCAACCAGAAACCAGAAACTTACGCCTGGCCTTTCGAGCCGTGCTGGGCGGCGAACGTTTGGATGATGCTGAAGCCGGCCTCGTCAATCGAGTAGGTCAGCTCGTCAATCTTGGACGTGAAGTAGTTGTAGCCGATGATGGCCAGCGCCGAGGTACCGATGCCGAGGGCCGTGTTGATGAGGGCTTCCGAGATACCCGTGGCCAGGGCCGTCGCGTCGGGGTTACCAGCCTGGGCCAGGGCCGAGAAGGCCTTAATCATGCCGAACACCGTGCCGAGCAGGCCGGTCAGCGTGGCGACCGAGGCGATGGTGGAGATGATAACCAGGTTCTTTTCCAACATGGGCAGCTCCAGGGCGGTGCTTTCCTCGATTTCCTTCTGGATGGCGAGCACCCGCTGGTCGGTGTTCATGGTCGTTTCGCGGCCCATTTCCTGGTACTTCTTCAGGCCGGCGCGCACCACGTTGGCCACCGAGCCTTTCTGCTGGTCGCAGAGGGCGATGGCTCCGCTGATGTCGTTCACGTTGAGCTTCTGACGCACCGAGCGCACGAACGCTTCGATGCTGGAGCTGCCTTTGGCCTTGCCGATGGTCAGGCTCCGCTCGATGGAGAACACGATGACGCAGAGGAACATCGTGAGCAGAATCGGCACGATGGGGCCGCCTTTATAAACGATGCCGAGGTAATCGCCCGGCTTGGGGTTGTTTTCGGGGTTGTTGCCGAGGAAGTGGCTCGGGTCGCCGAGCAGAAACTTGTAGATAAGGTAGCTAACGATGAAGCCGACAACGATGACGCCGACCGAAAACAGTGAGGCCCCACCGCTGCTTTTGGCGGGAGCGGCTTGGGAGGACGGCACGACGGGCCGAGCGCCCGGGGTTACTGCATTTTTCTGTTCCATGGGTCCGATACGTGTAGGAGGGTTGAGGGATTGGATTGGGGTAAAAAAAGGAGTTGGGGAAAGGCTTTCGGGCCGCAAGCTAAGGCCAGCGGCCCGAAAGCTTGCCGGGGTTTCAGGGCCGAATCTACGGCCAAGCGTGGAAAAGTCCCTGTTTATTGGTTGGAAGCGCACATTTATTTTTGACGGCTTCCCTCGCGGTGGGCCACGCGCGGCGGGAAATCAGCCATCAAACCCCTCAAAGGCCGGCCCTTTTGGCGGCCTCCCAGTGCGCGTCTATTTCGGCCAGGCTCAGGCTGGGCACGGCGCGTCCGGCGCGGGCGGCGGCCGTTTCGAGGTAGCCGAAGCGGGCGATGAACTTGCGGTTGGTGCGTTCCAAAGCTTCTTCAGGGTTGATGCCGGCGAAGCGGGCAAAATTGACCAGCGAGAACAGCAAATCGCCAAACTCCTGGGCGGCCCGCGCGGCGCGGGCGGGGTCGTCGGTGAGCGATTGTCCGGAGCCGTACTCGGCCCCGAACTCGGCCAGCTCTTCCCGCACTTTGCGCCAGACCTGGGCCGGGTCGTCCCAGTCGAAGCCCGCGCCGCGCGCTTTTTCCTGCACCCGCATGGCCTTGACGAGCGCCGGTAACGAAACCGGCACCCCGGCTAGTACGCCGGCGTTGCCTTTTTCTCTTAGTTTGAGCGCTTCCCAATTGCGCTTGACGGCGGCCTCGTCGGCCGGTTTGTCCGCGTCTTGGGCGTCGCCGTAAATGTGCGGGTGGCGGAAAATGAGCTTCTCGCACTGCGCGCCGAGCACGTCGGCGATGTCGAACGCGCCCTGCTCGGACGCGATACGGGCGTAGAAAATAAGGTGCAGCATGACGTCGCCCAGCTCCTTTTTGAGGTCAGGCAGGTCGTCGCGCAGGATGGCATCGCTCAGCTCGTAGGTTTCCTCGATGGTGAGGTGGCGCAGGCTCCGCAAGGTTTGCTTCTGGTCCCAGGGGCACTCGGCGCGCAAGCGGTCGAGCACGTCGAGCAGGCGGCCAAAGGCGGCGAGCTGGGCCGGGCGGCGCGCGGGGTCGGGGTGAAAAACAGGCGGCAAATCAGACGGGGAATCAGGCATAAGGGGTAGGTTGGCGAACCGGAAGATGCTGGAAGAAAAATGTAGGCGAAGCGGCCGGGCGACTGGCGCGCCGACCAGATACAACAAAACGACAACGCGCGAGCAAGGCAGCGGGCCGACGGCGCGGCCCCATCTAAACCGGGCGGCGGGCGGCGCGGTTGCCTCCATCCGGCCCGCCACCAGCGCGGTTGCCGGGCGGACACGGAGCCGACCCTGTACTGGCCCTGAACCGGTCCTGTGTCGTCCCTGATTTCCTGCCCAACGCGGCGGGCCTACTTTTGCAAAGCTAAAAAAACAAACCGTGTCTTTAATAAAATCAATTTCCGGCATCCGCGGCACCATCGGCGGGGCCGTGGGCCAGGGCCTGACTCCGGTCGATGTGGTGAAGTACGCCGCCGCTTACGGCACCTGGGCGCTGAGCCAGGACCAGAGCCAGCGCGCCAGCTCCGCTCCGGCGGCCGGCCCCAACGGCAGCGCCGCGCCCCGGTCGCTCGTCGTCATCGGGCGCGATGCGCGCCTCTCGGGCGAGCTGGTGAGCCGGCTCGTGGCGGCCACGCTGCAAAGCCTGGGGCTGGACGTGCTGGATTTGGGTTTGAGCACGACGCCGACCGTGGAAATGGCCGTGCCCGCTCGTCGGGCGCTGGGCGGCATCATCCTCACGGCCAGCCACAACCCCAAGCAGTGGAATGCGCTGAAGCTGCTCGACGCGGCGGGCGAGTTTTTGTCGGCCGCGGCCGGCGAGCACGTGTTGGCCCTGGCCGAAAGTGAGGCGTTCGACTTCGCGCCCGTGGGCAAGCTCGGCGCGTACGCCACCGACGACGCGTTTCTTGAAACGCACCTGGCCGCCATCCTGGCCCTGCCGCTGGTGGACGCGGCCGCCATCCGGGCCAAAAAATTCCGGGTCGTGGTCGATGGCGTAAATTCGAGCGGGGGCCTGGCCGTGCCGCGCCTGCTGGAGCTGCTGGGCGTGGAAACCATTGAGAAATTACACTGCGAGCCGACCGGCGACTTCGCCCACAACCCCGAGCCGCTGCCCGAAAACCTGCGCGACATCGCCAAAGTGCTCGAAAAAGGCGGCTTCGATTTGGGCATCGTCGTGGACCCCGACGTGGACCGGCTGGCGCTGGTGAGCGAAAACGGGGAGATGTTCGGCGAGGAATACACCCTGGTGGCCGTGGCCGACTACGTGCTCGGGCAGCGCGGCGGCGGCAACACGGTGAGCAACCTGAGCAGCACCCGCGCCCTGCGCGACGTCACCGAAAAGCACGGCGGCACCTACACGGCGGCGGCCGTGGGCGAAGTGAACGTGGTGGCGAAGATGAAGGAAACCCAGGCCGTTATCGGTGGCGAAGGCAACGGCGGCATCATCCTGCCCGAGCTGCACTACGGCCGCGACGCGCTCGTGGGCATCGCCTTGTTTCTGACCCACCTGGCCAAGTCGGGCCTCACCATGAGCCGCCTGCGCGGCTCGTACCCGAACTACTTCATCTCGAAGAATAAAATTGAGCTGACCCCCGAAATCAACACCGACGCGGTGCTGGCGGCCGTCGAAAAACGTTACGCCAAACAGCCCGTCAATACGATTGACGGCGTAAAAATCGAGTTCGGTCAGGAGTGGGTGCATTTGCGCCGCTCGAACACGGAGCCGATTATCCGCATCTACGCCGAGTCGGACTCGAACGCGACGGCTGAGCATCTGGCCCAGAAAATTATCGCCGATATTAAGGAAATTATTAATTAGTGCTTAGTGCTTGGTGCCTAGTGCTTGGGCCGTTCAACGACTGTTCAGCACCAAGCACCAAGCACCAAGCACCAAGCACTAAAAAATGCACGCCTACCTCGACAACGCTGCCACTACGCCCCTCGACCCCGAAGTGCTGGCGGCCATGCTGCCGTATCTGAGCCAGCACTTCGGCAACCCCAGCTCGCTGCACGGGCCGGGGCGGCAGGTGCGCTCGGCCATCGAGCAGGCGCGCAAGACGGTGGCGGGTCTGCTCCATGCCGCGCCGAGCGAAATCACGTTTACCTCGGGCGGCACGGAGGCCGACAACTACGCCATCTTCGGCTCGGTGCGAACGCTGGGGCTGCGCCACGCCGTCAGCTCGCCGCTGGAGCACCACGCCGTGCTGCACCCCTTGCAGGCGCTGGCCGCGCGCGGCGAAACCGCCCTCAGCTACCTGCGCCACGATGCCCAAGGGCGGCTCGATTTGGCGCACTTGGAGGAGCTGCTCGCCGCTAATCCGCGCTCGCTGGTGAGCCTCATGCACGGCAACAACGAGCTGGGCAACCTGAATGATTTGGCGGCTATTGGGGCCATCTGCGCCCGTCACGACGCGGTGCTGCACTCCGACACGGTGCAGACGATGGGGCATTACCCGCTGGATGCCCAGGCGCTGGGGGCGCACTTTCTGGTGGGCGCGGCCCACAAGTTTCACGGGCCGAAGGGCGTGGGTGTGCTCTATCGGCGCGGGGGCGTGGAGGTCGGGCCGCTCATCCACGGCGGCTCGCAGGAGCGCAACGTGCGCTCGGGCACGGAAAACGTGTATGGCATCGTGGGGCTGGCCACGGCCCTGGACATCGCGTGTCGGGACATGGCTGCCCACCGCCAGCACATTCTGGGGTTGAAAACCCGGCTGCTGGGCCGCTTGCGGGCCGGCATCGAGGACGTGCGTTTCAACGGCTTGTCGGCCGAGCCGGACGCGAGTCTCTACACCGTGCTGAGCGTGAGCCTGCCGCCGTCGGATATCAGCGAGATGCTGCTTTTCAGCCTCGATATCAGCAAGGTGGCCGGCTCGGGCGGCTCGGCCTGCACGAGCGGCGCGCAAACCGGCTCGCACGTGCTCGACGCGCTGGGTGCCGACCCTCAGCGCCCGACGGTGCGCCTTTCGATGAGCCGCTTCAACACCGAAGCCGAAGTGGACTACGCCGCCGACCAGCTCATTCGGCTCTACCAGCCGGTAGCGGCCTGAAGGCGCTGGTCGCTGTTTAGCGCGTAGCGTGTAGTGGCGACTAGTGGCCGGGTTGGAGCTGGGTTGGGGCCGGGCGCTTACTTTACGCCCTGGTTTTTGATGCCCCCACTCATGCAGCCCGCCCCGCCGCCTATTCGTTCGCCCGGTGGCCGTTGGCGGGCGGGGCGCTGGGTGCGGCGCTACTTCGGCTTTTCCAGGGTCGAGACGCGCGGCCTGCTCGTGCTGCTGCTGCTGGCCCTGGCCGCCGCCACGCTGCCCGCCCTGCTCCGGCCCGCCGACCCGGCCTACCTGCCGCCCGCCGACGCGCGCCAGCTCGATGACTGGGGGCAGGCGCTGAGCACCCGGCTCGTGGCCCGGCGCGGCGCGGCCGACAGCGCCCGCGCCGCCCGCTACCCGGCCCGCCCCCGCGACGCGGCCAGCGGCGGGCGCTTCCCCGGCGTGGCTGTAGCTCCGGTGCCACTGGCTGCTTTCGACCCCAACGCGCTGACGGCCGAGGGCTGGGAGGCGCGCGGGGTGCCGCGTTTCGTGGCCGGCCGGCTGGTGAAGTACCGCGAGGCGGCGGGCGGGTTTCGGGCCAAAAGCCAGGTGGCGCGCGTCTATGGGTTGCCACCGGAGGTGTTCGCGCGGCTGGCGCCGTTCATGCGATTGCCCGACGAGCTGCCGGGGCGCGGGGCCAGCGCTGGCCGCTCATCGGCCACTGGCCGGCCAGCTTTTGGCGAAACCAAGCCGAACGAAACGCCGCGCTTCGCCCGCAAGCCGGCCCGTTTGCGGCCTTTCGACCTGAACCTGGCCGACACCACGCAGCTCATGCAAATCAAGGGCATCGGGCGGGGGCGGGCGAAGTGGATTGTCAAGCAGCGCCAGGAGCTGGGCGGCTACGTGGCGAAGAATCAATTGGCTGAAGTGTTCGTGCTGCGCGACGCGCCCGACCTCGTGGACAGCCTGCGCAAATACACGTTCGTGGCGGCGGGCTTCGCGCCCCGGCCGGTGCGCGTCAATTCGGCCCCGTTCGACGAGCTGTGGCCGCATCCGTACGTGCGCAAGAACCTGGCGCGGCTCATCGTAGCGTATCGGCAGCAGCACGGCCCGTTCAAGTCAGCTGAGGATTTGCGGCAGATTAAAATTCTCAAAGAAGCCGATTTTGAAAAGCTCCGGCCCTACGTGCGCTGTGAGTAGCATCTACGCTACTTTTCCTAACAGGACTTACCCACGGCTACTTTCCCGCAGAGGTTCGCCGAGAAGAAACGCGGAGGTTCACAGAGCGGGGGCGTTAAACTCTGCGAACCTCCGCGTTTCTCCTCGGCGAACCTCTGCGGGAAATATCCCATCCAAGCAGATTGCGTAAGTCTTACCTAAAAAAGCCTCTTCCCCGGCTGGGAAAGGGGCTTTTTCTAACTAAAAACCAAGCCCTACTCCTTGCTCACCCGCTGGCTCAGCTCCAGTTTCTGGCCGGTGCCGGTGGTGCCGCTCAGCCGCAACAGGTACAGGCCCGTGGGGAGCGAGCGCACGTCCAGCGGCTGGGCCAGTGCGCCCTGGGCCGACACCGTGCGCACCGTGCGGCCGGCCGCGTCGTAGAGCGTGGCCTGGTAGGTGCCGGCCGGCAGCCCGCTCAGGTCGAGCGTGAGCGGGGTGGCATCGGTGGCCGGGTTCGGATACACGCGCAGGCGCGGGGCGGCGGCGGCTTCGGCCCCGAAGCTCAGCGACCGCACCGGCGAATAAGTGGCCGTGCCGCCCTGGTTCACTTGGCGCAGGCGATAATAAACCGGCCGAGCCAGAGCCTGACTTTGGGCGCGGGCGGCGGCGTCGGCATCGGTCAGGACGTAGTCGGTAGGAGTAATTTTAGTGCCCTGCCCCTGCACCTGGCCGATTTTGCCGAAGCTCGCGCCCCCGTCGAGCGAGCGCTCGACCTCGAACCGGTCGTTGTTCACCTCCGAGGCTGTCGTCCAGCTCAGCCGGGCCGTGGCCCCGACGGCCGTGGCCGTGAAGGCCGTGAGCTGCACCGGCAGCGGGCCATTGGTGACGATGACGCGGCCCGAAAACTCGGACGTGCTCGCGTTGAGCGTGGCCGTGGCCGTGAGGCCCGTGGTGAGCAGCGCCGACTGCTGGGCGGCCGTGAGCGTGGACCAGGGCAGGATAAACGTGAAGCGGCTGGCCGCGCCGTCCGTGCCCTGATTCAGGCCGTTGACAGGGGCGGGTCCGTAGCTGCTAGTGCCGGAGCCGAGGTCGCCGGCCCCACCCTCGATGCCCGTGCCCAGGTAGGTCTGGCCTTCGCCAAAGCCCGTCGCGTCGTTGTCGCGGATGAACAGCTCGATTTCGGCCCCCGGCCGGCTGAACCCATTTATGACCAGATTACTGCCTGTAACCGTGGCCGTGGTCAGCACCGGGAAATCCACGCCGCGGTTGGCCAGGTCGGCCGGGGCCGTGGCCGGGTCGTTGCCGTCGTTAATCGTCACTCCGTCGCCGTCGCCGTAGAGGGTGCCGTTGGTCACGTTCTGGTTCGTGCCCGTCAGGTCGATGCCCAGCGTGGCGTTGCTGAAAGTGCTGTTGCGGCTAATGGTCACGTTCTGCTGGCCCCAGCCGATGACGATGCCCGCCGAATTGGAGCTGGCGATGACGTTCCTGGAAATGACATCGGCTTGCGAGCCGCGCTCGTTGCCCGTGCGCGAGAGGTACACGATGCCCGCGCCCTCCAGGTTGGGAACCGTCGCGCCGGGGTCGCCGACGAGGCCCGAGTTCAGGATAGAGTTATTGACGACCGTGGCGAGGCCGGTCGCGCCAATCTCAAATTGCAAGCCGCTCGAATTCTGACTTCTGAACAAGTTGCCCACCACGTTGGCCGGCCCCGAGGGCTGGTTGTTGTCGCCGAAGGTAATGCCGTCGCCGCCGGCGATGGTGAAGCCGTTCTTAACGAAGAAATTGCTCACGTATTGATTGGGGCCGCTCGCGCTCGGGCTGTTGTGCACGCCCACGCCCGAAGCCCCGTTGAAGCCGATAAGCGAGAGGCGCACCGTGCCCGTGCCCGAGAGCGAGGCCAGATAGACCCCGACCCCGTTGCTGGGGATGGTGGTGGGGCGCAAGCCGCCGGGCGTAGTGCCCACCAGCAGGGTTTCGAGCAGGTAGCCGCCGGCCGGGGCCGAGTTGCCCACCAGCAGGGTCTGGTCGGTGGCGGAGCCGCCGTGCAGAGCCAACCCGCGCACGGTGGCGCTCGGGGCTTCTATGTCGAGCACGGTGCCGGAGCCGAAGCTCAACTCGACTTCGGGCTTCAGCACGGCGGGCAGGGCCAGCGCATCAACGCCCACGGTGGTGGCCGTGGCGTTGGTGGCCGCGCCGGCGTTGGTGTCGCCGCCGTTGAAGGTCTGGGTGCTGCCGTCGAGGATGGTGTTGGCGGCGTTGACCCCGGCCAGGGTCAGCGTCGAGCCGAGGCCGACCACCACCACGCCGCCGGTCAGGCCCGAGGCGAGGCCGGCCCGCAAGCCGGGCACCGCGCTGGGGCCGGGCACCATGAAGATGCTCGTTTCCTGGCCCGCCGGCAGGGGTTGGGCCGCGCCGGTGCTGGTCGTGCGCGAGCCGCTCTGCGCCAGGCCGGCCTCGTTGCCGAGGGCGGCCGCGTTGGTCAGAAACTGCCGCACCGAGCCTGGCCCGGCATCGTTGGCGTTGGTGACGACATCGAAATTGAAGCCGAAATCCGGCCCGGCCGTCAGCCCGCCCGGCCCGCTCGCAGCCGGGGCCACGCACTGCGCCACCTGGGTGCCGGCCGAGAGCGCGGGCAGCGTGGCGCTGCTCGTGTTGGGGCCGGCATCGGGGCGCTCGGGCGCTTCGCCGCCCACCCGGTCGGTGGTGCCGTTGAAGGTTTGCACCGGCAGCAGGCCAGCCACGTAGCCGGGGCGCGACGAAGAAACCGTGCCGCTCACCACGCGCACGACGTAGCTCGTGCTGGGCGAGACGCTGAAGTTGTACTGCCCGCTGGAGTTGGTGGTCGTGGTGGCCAGCAGCGCGCCGCCGCTGCCGAGGCTGGCGTAGAGTTCGATGGTCGCGCCGGGACGGGGCGAGGTGCCCGCCGTGCCGGCCGGCCGTCCCACGCCCCCGCCGTAATTGACATCCTCGAACACGGTGCCGTTGAGCACGTAGCACGCCGCGATGGTCGGACTTATCACCGCGCCCGTGCCGCCGCCGCCAGCCGTGGCCCCATTGGGCGGAAAGTTGAGAATGCCGGGCGAGTTGGTCGTGCCCCCGGCCCCGCCGCCGAGGTTGAGGCTGGTACCGCTCAGAACGGTGTAAGCGGCGTAGCCGCCGCCGCCGCCGCCGCCGGGGCCTTCGCCCTCGGTGCCGTTGGCGTTGTTGATGTTCTGCGTAGCGCCCGCGCCGCCCGCCACGCTGAGCAGGCCGCTGCTGACCGTGCCGCCCACGTTGAGCACCACCGTGCCGCCGCCGCCGCCGCCGCCCAGTCCGTCGCCGTTAATGGTAGGGCTGGGTGTGTTGGCCCCGGCCAGGCCCGCCGCGCTGAAGCCGGAATTAGTCGGGTTGGCGCACGTCACGTTGCCGCCCGCCAGCAGGTAAACAAGGCCGCCGCCGTTGCCGCCGGCCGTGGCGTTGTTGTCGTTCTCGTCGCCGGCCCCGCCGCCGCCGCCCAAAAACAAGCGCCCGCCGCTGCGGTCCAGCGGCCGGCCCCCGAGGCCGCCCACGTCGCGGCGGCTGTCGCCGCCCCAGGCCGCGTTGCCGGGTGCCGTCGTGGTGGCATCCTGCTGGTTTTCGGACCAGCTGTAGCCGCCGCGCCCGCCGCCCGACGAAGTGGAGGTGGCGAAGCCCGCGCTTTCCAGGTTCCAGGCGGCGGCGAAGCTGGGGTCGGGGTTGCCGGTGCCGGTGTAGGCGCTCACGCGGCCCGCGTTGGCCCCGCCCCCGCCGCTGGCGTTGATGGTGTTGCCGCCGCCGCCGCCGTTGGCCGGCGCGCCGCGCCCGTAGCGCCCGCCCAGGTTGTCGTAGTCGGCTTGCGAGCCGGCGATGCCTTCCCCTTTTTCAGCCCCCAATTGTGGATTAGTGAACGTGAAGCCCGGGTTGTTGAACGAGGAGGGTAGCGCCGAATTATTGTTGCGCGCCCCGCCCCGGAAGCCCAGCCCGTCGGTGTTGAAGCGCGCGCCCGCCGCCAGGCTCACGTTGCCCTGCACTTCCACGGCCAGCACCCCGCCGCTTTGCCCATTCCAGGCGGCGGCCGTCAGGGTCGCGTTCGGGTTGAGCGTCAGCGACGAATAGCGCGGCAGGCGCACCACCTGGGTTTTGCCGGCGGCCGAATACGGGTTGTTCAGCCCGCAGTTGAACGTAATGGTGTTCGCGCCGCTCACGCCCGCCACCTCCTTCAGCTCGTACAGCCCCGCGCCGTTGTAGCTGACGATGGTGCCGTAGGCGGTGCTGCCCGTCGTCGGGTTGATGCTGGCCCCCTGCATCTGGATGAGCAATACCAGGTCGCCGGGGCCGAGCGGGGCCGCGAAGCGGCCGTTGGCGTTGAGGCCGTTGTCGGCTACGCTCAGGCTGGTGTTGCCGGCCGCCGCGTCGCTGGTCAGGGTCGTGTATTCGTTCACGAGGGCCGTGCTGCCGGCCAGTACGGTGGCTGCCCCGTTTTTGCCCGGCTGGGCCAGGGCGGTGGGCAGCGTAGCTACCCAGGCCAGCAAGCTCAGCAAGGCCAGGCCCAGGGTCAGGTGCCCGCGCCGGCTTCGTGCGCGGCGGGAGCCTGGTCCGTGATTAGTCACGTTGTTCATAGGAAAATAGGAAAAAAGCGGTTGAAAAAACGGCAAGACCGGACCGACCGCGTTGTCCAGGCACTTGCCCTAGTCAGCGGCAAGTTAGCGCAACAGTTCTTAGTAAAGGACTTTTATTTCTTCTAGTCAGTCTATTCACGGGTTCATGGTGGCGTATGGGCGAGATAGTTCCTGCCTGCCTGCCCGCCCCACCGGCCCCCAACACCGACCTCCCGGCCGCGCCAGCGCCTTTTCGCGGAGCGGGCCAGCCTGCTCGGCGGCGGGTGTATTACGGTTCCGTTTTATTTTGGAGACGCGGAGCCGAAGCCTGCTCGCGGGCTGGCTGGTTCGCTTCCCTGGCTCGCCTCTCTGGTTCGCTTCCCTGTCTCGCCGAGTCGTCCGGGGTTCAGTGCCTGCCCGTCTTGTTTTGGGTTTTGAGTGGTTCACCAGCTGGTGTAACGGGCAGGCTGTCGGCTTTTCGCGGCAGCCCGCCTCTTACACCAGCTGGCGACTGCACCCCGACTTGAAAACCGGGTCGGAAACCAAAACAGGACACCCAGCCGCGCTGCCCGGACCTCCTGCTCTATCAGCGCCCATAAAAAAACCCTCTCCGACATGGAGAGGGTTTTTCGGGGGTGGTTGGAATAACCGGGTGGTTTATTCTTTGGTCAGGCGCTGGGTCAGGTTCACGGGCTGGCCGCTGGTGGCCGTGCCGTTGAGCCGAATCAGGTACGTGCCCTGGGCCAACTCGTGAATGTCAAGCGCCTGGGGCAGGGCCTGGCCCCGCACCGTGAGCGAGCGCACGGCGCGGCCGGCCGCGTCGTAGAGCATCACTTGGTACGTGCCGTCGGGCAGGCCGCTCAGGTCGAGCGAGGTAGTGGTCAGGGCCGGGTTCGGATAGACGAGCAGGCGGGGCTG
>Ga0123338_10002461_pt1 | contig 17273 bp, 17 predicted proteins | sample grotaG_FD_89793 | JGI IMG/M metagenome (GOLD analysis project Ga0123338, IMG submission 89793) | Glacier valley bacterial and archeal communities from Borup Fiord, Nunavut, Canada, to study Microbial Dark Matter (Phase II) -... | ecosystem: Environmental > Aquatic > Freshwater > Ice > Glacier ...
ACCGGCTTTCCACTGGTTCCCGGTGATGCGCTTGAAAGGTTCACGCCGCCGCTGTTACAAGCTGCTTTTGCGCGAGATTTTCAAGCCGCGCTCGGCGGGCAATATTTAAGCGCCGAGTTACAGTACACAAGCACGGGCGGTGGGGCGCTGTGGGACCTCGCCGGATTTGCCCCGTTCTGGTCGGAAACGGGCCAGATGGCGGGTGTCTGCCTGACTCTCGCCGACATCACTCCGCGCAAGATGGCCGAAGAGACGCTACGGCGCTATTCACAGGCACTCGCCACCACTGTCGCGGAGCGCACATCGGAACTCAGCGACGAGCGCAATACGCTGATCACGATCCTCGATGGTATGACCGAAGGCGTTGCCTATTACGACCTGCGTACTAATCAGGTCAGCTATGCGAACCCGGCGTTGACGCGCCTGAGCGGATACCCCTGGCGCGATTTAGTCGGGAAGTCGTTCCCCGAACTGCTGCCGACCCTTGCTCATGCTTTCACCGGATTGGAAGCCGAGCGCCATGCAATTTGGGACTGCGTAGAGGCCAATCGGCAGTGGGAAGGCGATTTGCTCCTGACCCATGCGAATGACAGCCAGCTTCCGATCAAAGTGACCATTCTCCCTATTCTCGATTATGAAAACGTACTTTCCGCGCTCGTGATTCTAATCCGTGACGTGAGTGACGAAGTACGCCTGCAAATGCAGCGCGACCGCTTCATTTCCAACGCCTCGCATGAGCTGCGCACGCCTGTCACCTCGCTTAAGTTGCGCCTGGGGATGCTGCGCGACCAGCCGCACGAAGTCGAAAAACACGCAGAGGCGATGCGTCGTTCGGTTGATAATCTGGTACGGCTGGTGGATAGCCTGCTCGATCTATCGCGCTATGAAAGCGGCGTGATTGCTCTCAGTCGCCGCCCGGTGGTCATGCAAACGCTGGTTGAGCGCACCGTCGCGGAGCTGCAATTGCGCGCCGAGCAAAAAGGCGTTCGGCTGTATTTCGACCTGGCCGCCGATCCACTGATCGCAGCGGTCGATGAAGATCGCCTGATGCAGGCATTGATCAACGTTGTTGGCAATGCTATTAAATATACCCCTGTCGGCGGGCGCGTGAGGGTCGAGCTATGCGAGCAGGACGGGCGGATTACGCTGATTGTGCATGATACCGGGGTTGGCATCCCGCCGCACGCAATCCCGCACCTCTTCGAGGCGTTTTACCGCGTCGGCAACTCGGCGGAGAAGGGGACCGGGCTGGGTCTCGCGATCACCAAAGAGATCATCGACATGCACCACGGCAGCATCGAAGTTCACAGCGAACCGGGGCAGGGTAGCCGCTTTACAATCCGGTTGCCCGACAAGTTGGGCGAATAGCCATGCCTTGCTATACTTCTCGGCAAGGGTTGAGGACCGCGCCAGAAGGCGCATCACAGGGAGAACACGATGGCCGGAACCACGCCGCGCAGTGAATTGGATCGCATTTACGGCCTGATTCAGGCGGAGCGTCTGGAAGAAGCGGCGACCGCCTTACGGCCTGTCGTTGCTGCCGACCCGGATAACGACGATGCGTGGTGGCTGCTCGCCAATGCCGTTTCTGACCCTACGGAAGCGCGTGCCGCGCTTGAACGGGCGCTCGATGCCAACCCGGATAATCAGCAGGCGCGCGATTTGTTGGCGAAGCTGCAAAGCGCCTACCCGGAACTCACGCCCGCCGTCGCGCAACCCGCACTCGTCGCTACTCCGAACTTCGACCAGCCAGATTTTTTCCCGGAACCCTTTCAGGATTTGGAATTGAACCGCGCTCCCGACCGTGCGCCCGCTGCGCCAATTCCGGTCGCGCCGCAGCAGGCCGAGCCTCCCAGCCGTTGGGTTCCACTCGCGCTGGCCGCTATGTTCATTTTGGTGGTCGTGTTGTTCGGCTACTATTTGCTGGTCAATCGCCCGACCACGACGGTTGTCGATGCCACACCTTCACAGGTCGTCGTCGTGGTCCCGACCAGCGGCACGACCCTGATCCCAGGCAGCAGCGCGAGCGCCGAAGCGACGAGCGCGCCCAGCCTCACCGAAACGCTTGCGCCGACAAGCACCGCCGTCAGCGCCGCATCAACGCAAGCAGGCTTACCCGTCGCGCCGTCTACAAGCACCACAACCACAATCGTACCCGCTACGAGCGCAGTATCGACCACTGCGGCTACAAGCGTGGTAATACCCAGCGGTACGACCTCGCTCGATAGTGTAACTGCCGCGTTCAAAGCGGGCGGTCTCAATGACGCACTGGCGAGCATCGAGGATAGCATCCTCGGCAAAACGCTCACCGTGAAACTCTGCTCGAAATCAGGACCGGACCTGATCACCAACACCGATAAGGCGCGTGACCTGCTCGCGGCGCAGGCCGCGCCATTCAAGGGACAGGTCGAGGCGGTGGGCGTGCGGATTGCCAATTGCGCCGACGCCGGGAATGTCCTCTACAACCGGGTCACGCCGCTTTCAGTGGCGCAAGCTTTCGCAGAAAGCCGGATCGACGCGCGAGCCTATCATGCGCGCTGGATCAATCCCTGATAACATCTAACCCGTAGGGACGCCATTCTTGGCGTCCGGCTTGCTGCACTAAGACTTCAACCGCACTAGCTCGGCAAGCAGCGTAGCGCGGTCCTGCTTACTGACACCCGCCGTCAGCGCCGCGCGGAACTTCTCGGCAGCGCGAGCGCTCTCCCCGCCATCACGCAGCGCGTAGCCCTGCACCATCAACGCAGAAGCGGCGGGAGTTGTGACGACTTCCACTGCCTTGCGAGGTGTAGGGCTACCAAACTGGCGGCGCGCAAAGACTAGAAACGCGATCACCGCCACGAAGACGAGCAGCACGAGGAACGCAGAGAATGCCGGGATGTTCATCGCGCCTCGTCTCTATTCAGCTATCGGCAACTAGAACGGAATTTCCTCGTCGCTCTGTGCCGGACGTCCGCGCGCCTTGCCGCCACTCGGTGCGCGTTGCTGCTGCTGTGTTTCCGGTGCGGGTGAATACATCTCCTCTTCGGAAACAGAGCCGCCGCTCCTGTTGCCACCGGAGTATTCGCCGCGCGAACCATCATCACGCGAACTCATAAAATCGATGTCCCGAACTGTGACCTGAATTGTTACCTGTGTCTGGTTACTCTTATCGACATAAGTCGAAACATCGATTTCACCCGTGACGAGGATTTTGTTTCCTTTTTTGATGTACGGTGCGAGTTTTTCCGCTTTTTCACGCCACATCGTACACTTGAACCAGGTCGTCTTTTCCTGCTGCGCGTCACCCTGTCCAGTTTTCTTTGAAACAGCGACGCTGAAATCTGCAACGGCGACACCCTGCGGCGTGTACTTGAGTTCCGCGTCGCGCCCGACATTGCCTGAAATTGTGATTTGTTGGTAGCCCATCGCCATCGCCTTTCGTGCGCAAATTGACTGTATATTATAGAACTTGTGTTCAAAAATGTCAACCCATTTATTACTAAATGGTTGATTGTGAGTCGGGCAAGCCGCAACTTCTACAACCCGTCGCTCTCACTCGCCGCCTCCAAATCCGTCTTGCTCGGTTCAAGCAGGCGCGTGATCGTCTTGCGCAAAACCTCGATCTCGACAGGCTTGGCGAGCCACGCATCCGCGCCATACTGCCGCGCGATATAGCCGACATCGACGTGCGCGGAGAGGACGAGGATCGGCGTTCGCGCGATTTGCGGTGTACCACGTATGAATTGTAGCGCCGAGTCGCCGGGTGCGCTCGGCATCATCAGGTCCATGATGATCAAGTCTGGCTTGCGCGTCAGCGCAGCGCGTACCGCCGCCAGACCATCGAAAACCTCCGTGACGGTATGCCCCATCACATCCGCCAGATCGACCAGCAGTTGCCGCACATCGGCGGCGTCTTCCACGACCAGTATATGTGCCATCCGGTGCGTTAGACCTTGCGCCTTTCCAACTCGTCAGCCAGTACCTTGTTGACGATTTTTGGGTTGCCACCTTTGCCGACCTCGCGCATGACGGTCCCCATCAACAGTTGCGCGACCTTGACCTCGCCCGCCGCATAACGCGCCACTTCCTTCGGGCTGGCATCCAGCACCTTGACCACTGCTGCGAGGATCGGTCCCTCGTCGCTGACGAGCGCCAATCCTTTCGCCAACACGATAGCTGCCGGGTCGCCACCATCCGTGAACAGCGCTTCGAGGACCGTCTTTGCCGCGTTGTTGCTGATCGCCTGCGCATCCACGAGCGCGATCAGTTTGGCGAGCGCATCCGGCGTGATTTTAATCATATTGAGCTGTTCGCGCTCGATAGCGGCCTTGTTCATCAATCGGAAAACCTCGTTGATGATCCAGTTCGCAGCCTTCTTCGCATCCGCGCCCGCGTTCACCACCGCGTCGAAATAGACGCTGATCGGGCGCTCCGCGACGAGTACCGCTGCCTCGTAACGACCCAGACCAAGCGCGGTCAGGCGGTCGCGCTTCGCATCCGGCAGTTCGGGCAGCTTCGCGCGCACGGCTTCGACCCACTCCCGCGAAATTTCGAGAATAGGCAGGTCCGGCTCCGGGAAGTAGCGGTAATCGTCCTCGTTTTCCTTCACGCGCTGGATGATCGTCACCTGCTTGCCTTCATCCCAGCCGAGCGTCGCCTGCTTGATCTGCCCACCGTCGTCGTAGACCTTGCTATGTCGCACGATCTCGTAAGCCGAGGCACGCGCGAGGCTGCGAATGCTGTTCAAGTTCTTGACTTCGGTGCGCTTGCGCAGTTCGTCGCTCCCGACCGGGCGCACGCTGATATTTGCCTCCAGCCGCAGAATACCCTTCGACATATCGCCGCTATTCACGCCGAGGTATTGCAATATCGCGCGAATTTTGCGCGCGTAGGCTTCCGCTTCTTCGGGCGAACGAATATCTGGCTCCGTCACGATTTCGAGCAGCGGCACGCCGGATCGGTTGAAATCCATCAGGCTGGTTTGCCCGATGTGCATCGATTTGCCAGTATCTTCTTCGAGGTGCGCGCGGCGAATGCGGATCACCTTCGTCGCACCGTCCGGCAGGTCGATCTCGACCCAGCCATTGCGTGCCAACGGTAGCGCATACTGGCTGATCTGGTAGCCTTTGGGCAGGTCCGGGTAAAAGTAACTTTTGCGCGCGAACTGATTGATCGGTTCAATTTCACAATGCAGCGCAAGACCCACCATCATCGCCATTTCGATGGCCTGCTTGTTGATGACCGGGAGCATCCCCGGCATTCCCAGGCAGACCGGGCAGACACAGGTATTGGCTTCGGCCATCGTGCTATCGACGACCGCGCAGCCGCAGAACATCTTACTCTTGGTGAACAATTCGGCGTGAATTTCCAGGCCGATTACGGGTTCATAGGTGGACAAAATCGATTGCCTCTGTGCCTCTCTGCTTTTATTCCTCGCCCGGTCGTCCGAGGCGATAGGCGTGCCGTTTCGGGTCGAGCGCCATACCGAGCGGGGTCTCCGCACGGGGTCGCCAGGTAGAGTGAATATCGCGCACGAAGCTGGTCAGCAGTTCATAAGCCATCGTCTCGAAATCAGTATAGTCTATGGCGTCCTGCGTGCGCGGCCAGCCATAGCCCCACGCGAACCACATCCCATCCGGGAAAATCAGAAAATCGTAAAAGCTGGTTTCAGTCGGGTCGTCGCCCCAGAAGAACGCAATACGCCCGGCGGGCTCCTTGAAGCGCGCGGGCTGGATGCGTGCTTCGTCGCGCGGGTTCGGCCACGCTACGCCCGTCATCGGGACGATGATCACGCTGAAATCCTCGACGAAAAGCTGAAGTGCCTGCCGCCAGTCGCCGGAGGGGTGCGGGATGCGGCGCGGTTTGGCGAGGCTCGGCGCGCCCTGTTGAATCGCAGTCTCGACAGCGTTTTCAAAGGCTGTGTGCAGCCGCGTCGTGAAATCGTGCAGGCTGCGCTCGATCTGCGCGTGGATAGTTTTGCGGGTTTGGAGTTCCTTGCGCAGGACGAGGATTATATCTTCACCATCGTCGTTGCGGCGTGGAGCCGGTCTGGGCAGTATAACTTCGCTGGGCATGGTGAGCAGGCTCCTCGCCGCGACTCTAGCAATGTGGGTCTTCGTATGCTTCAATTGTAACGATGTTGTATAGCCGAATCAATATGTGTTGTGTTTAACAATCCCTTCGCCAAAACTTCAGGGAGCAATTTGCAAGCCTGAGCAGCGGACATTCCGATAAACGGGACATCATGAACTCCTTTTTCTGGTCAAAACAGATCGGTGAGGTCTGGGAATAGTGCTGCAAAACGCTCCGGTTCCAGCATCCACGACAGTGCTTCCGGCGCTTCGGAGAACAATGTATAGAGTGGCAGATGGGGCGTCAGCCGCGCATCGGGATAAGCGCGTGTCGTGCGGTGTTCAAGCGTCGGCAGTGCTGCGTAGCGCTCGTTCGGAACGAATTCACTGCTGCTGAGGTAGAAATATCCTGCGCCACCCATCTGCGCGAATGGCTCGTAATTTCCGCTCACGGCCAGCGGGATGATGTCGGAGAAGAGCAGCGGTTCATCGCCTGAGTTTATTGTGAGGTGATGTACATTCGGTGGGATGACCACCTTGTCACCCTGCCGCGCTTCAATTGCGATTACGCGCGACACGCTCCGAAGCTCCACATTCATACATTGAAAAAGGAAGATCGCTGTTCCGTGCAGCACCTCGCAGACTTCGGGGTAGTTCAGGGCGCTGTTCGGTGGAAAGGAATGCAGATGTCCGAGCGTCTTCGCACGCTCACGTCCTATCGCGAGTGGAGCCATGAGCGTGAGTTCATAGCGCATCCCGGTTGCAGCGAGCCGCGCCCGGTCTTGCACAGTTGCCACACCGTTGTACATCCAGTATTGTATACGTTCAGGCGGCGTACATGCTTCGGGATCAAGCGCAACAGGACGCAGCCGTGACAGTGGGCGGGTGAAAGCCTCGTCAACGCTGACGCCCACGCCAAAAGCGAGCGTTCCATCGGCTGCCCAATCTAATTCCAACCCCACATCATCTACCATCATCAGTTACAAGCCTGTTGACAACAACGAATGAATTACGTTATTTTATGGCAAAATGGTAACGGCAGTTCTGGAAACGCGCAACAAGTCAGATTGCACAAATGGAGTCCGCAATGATCATAGCTTCACAAGTCAACATCCCGGTCGAAGACCTGAAGCGGCAATGGCTGCAAATCGGTCCCGAAATCATGGAAAGTGTCGGGCGCGTCTTGCCGACTGGAAAATATACGCTGGGACCGGAACTCAAAGCCTTTGAAGAGGAATTTGCGACGTTCGCAGATTGCCAGTACGCGGTTGGGATTAGCAGCGGGACGGCGGCGCTGCACATGGCGCTGCTGGCGTGCGGGGTTGGTCCAGGCGACGAGGTGATCACGGTCTGCAATACGTATGTGGCGACGGCTTTTGCGATTAGCTACTGCGGCGCGACGCCTGTCTTCGTTGATGTCGAGGCCATGACGTACAATATGGATGTGAAGAAAATAGAAGCCGCAATCACGCCGCGTACCAAAGCGCTGTTACCTGTACATCTTTACGGGCAAATCGTGGACATGGACGCGCTGCTGGCTGTTGCACGCAAGCACAACCTGAAAGTAGTAGAGGACTGTTCGCACGCGCATGGCGCAACGCAGAATGGACGCGCAGCAGGCAGCTTCGGAGATGTGGGCTGCTTCAGCTTCTACCCGACGAAAGTGCTGGGCGCGTTTGGGGACGGTGGCCTCTGCACGACGAATGATCCGGCAATCTATGAGAAACTGCGACAACTGCGTTACATGGGACAGCGCACAAAATATAATCATGAGATTATCGGTTATCAGGAACGACTGGATGAACTGCAAGCTGCAATGCTGCGCGTCAAGCTGCGCTACCTACCGGGCTGGATCGCTGCGCGGCAGGAAGTCGCAGCGATGTACGATGAACTCCTGACAGGGCTACCCGTCGTCACGCCTGCGGTGCAGCGCGGCAACACACACGTTTACTATTTGTATAATATCCTCGCGGAGCGGCGGGATGAATTGAAAGCGTATTTGCAACAAGCGGGAATTGGCTCGTTTGTGGTGTATCCATATCTCGTACCGGGAACAGGCGCTTACGCAGATTTGAACGTTGCGCCCGAAAGCTTCCCGGTCGGGGCAGAACAGGTGAACCAGACATTGTGCCTGCCCATGTTCCCCGAACTCACAGAAGGCGAAGTGCGGTGCGTGGCTGATGCGATACGAGAATTCTATGTCTGAGCAGAGCGTCAAGGTCACTGTCATCGGCGGGAGCGCAGTCGGTACGCCGGAGTTCGTAGAGGCTATCAAGCGGCATTCACACGCGCCGGGCGAGCGCCAAATCGAAATCGTCCTCTACGCCCGAAATGCTGGACGATTGGACGCCGTGACGCGCGTCGCGAAAAATATGGCGCAGGGCTGCGACTGGCTGCATGTCTCCGGTACAACCGACCTCGCGCAAGCACTCGATGGCGCGGGGTACGTAATCAACCAGATGCGGATCGGCGGGCTGGCGGCACGCGCCTTCGACGAGACCTTTCCGATCCGGTTCGGCATTCCCGGAGAGGAAACAATCGGACCGGGCGGCTTCGCCAATGCGATGCGGACTGTCCCGGAGGCAGTTAGGATAGCAAAACAAATCGAGCGGTACGCACCCGGTGCGATGCTGCTCTCGTTCACCAACCCCGCAAGCGTGATCCAATACGCCGTGACGCGCACGACCCGCGTGAACGTCATTGGCCTGTGCGACGGTCCCGTAACGATGACGACGAATGCAGCAGACGCGCTTGGCATGGACAAATCAGCGCTCAAGGTGGATTATGTGGGAATGCACCATTTCGGGTTCATCACGCGCGTGGTTCATGCTGACACGGACATGACGGCGCAGATGCTGGATGCGCTCACGTCAGCGCATGTCGCGGGCATCGATCTGGGGTGGGTGCGCTCTCTCCAGGCACTGCCGTCTGCCTATTTCCGTTACTTTTTACAGCCCGAAGAGGCACTTGCCAAACAGAAAGCACAGCGCGAAAGCCGCGCCGAACAGCTTATGCAGATTGAAGCAGACCTGCTTGCCGAATATGAAACAGCGCAAGGCCGCCCGCAAGGGTTGAGCGCACGCGGCGCGAAGTGGTACGACGCGATCATCGCGCCCGTTCTGATGGCGTTGATCGAGCAGCAGAGCGGATCGTTCATCATGAACGTGAAGAATGGGGGAGCGCTTGGCTGGCTGCCTGAAGACGCGATTATCGAGACACCCTGCGCCGTTACTGCCGGGGAAGTACGTCCGCTCTTCGCGGATACCCGGAACAAGGAAATCCGGGCGCGCGTCGATCTGAATTGCGCTTATGAACAACTTATGGTTGAATCATTCCTCGAAGGCTCGTATGCAAAGGCACTGCGCGCCCTGACCATGAACCCGCTTGTGCCATCACTCACCAGGGCGCGGCAGATGCTCGACACGTTATGGCCGGATGCGGCTCCCAAAAATCTATGACATCTCAAAGCAACACTCCCCAAAGAGACGCTACGAAACCTACCTCTGGCTATGCAATCGGCGTAGACATTGGCGGGACGAGCATGGTGGCTGCCGTCGTCTCCGGGATAGATGGACAGATACTTGCGCGGCACAGCATCCCGACGGACGCTGCGCGCGGTCCAGAAGACGGGCTGCGCCGCTTAAACGCGCTCATCGAGAGGGTGATCGCTGACGCAAACTCGGATCGAGCGCATCTGGCAGGCATCTGAATTGGCTGTACAGGTCCGGTGGATACACCGACCGGGCGCGTCCACAACCCCTATACGCTGCCCACCTGGGACGATGTGCCAATGGTCGAAAGCGTAGTGCAGTATTTTTCACTGCCTACGCTGCTCATCGGTGACTGCGATGTAGCGGCGCTCGGCGAATATTGGGCAGGAGCGGGACGCGGCTACAGTAGTATGTTGTACCTGACCTTCGGCACGGGGATTGGTGGCGCAATAGTCAGCGGCGGGCGGCTGCATCGCGGTGTCGGGCAGATGGCGAGCGAACCGGGACACATGGTCATCGATCTACATGGACCGGAATGTTACTGTGGCGCGCATGGCTGCTTCGAGCAGTTGGCGGCAGCCCCTGCTATTGCGCGGTTCGCACGCGAAAGAGCAAGCCCGGCAATGCTTGCGCTGGCGGGTGGGGAGATCGAGCGCATCACAGCGGAAACAGTGGGTCGTGCAGCGGAGCAGGGTGATTTGGTGGCAGGTGCGCTCATCGAACAGACGGCTTTCTACATTGGAGTCGGCCTGGCGAACCTGATGAATATCCTCGCGCCAGAGGTGGTTGTGTTAGGCGGTGGCGTCATGGGCAGTTGGCCGCTCTTCGAGCCACATGTATGGAAAACGCTCATGGCACGTGGGCGGATGATGCCCTTCGAGCGGATTAAAATAGAACCTGCGCAGCTCCGCCTGAACGCAGGCGTGACAGGTGCGGCACGCGCCATCTTTGATCATTTGGAGGGGCGGTTGTGACGACTTGTGCGGGTTGTAGCGGTCAATCGGTCTGCGAGTCCGTGTTCATATTGCTCATCGAGGATGAACGTCGCCGCGCCGCGCGCTGCGGCCATCTCGTCCAGACTGCTCAACGTTAAAGGTAATGGGCGTGATAACTGAGCGAGGGTATAACGATCCGCCTGACGTTGGACGATGGGGAAAAGATGAGGCGCATCGAGCATCACACCGCCGCCCAGTACCACGAGTTCAGGTGAAAAAAGGTTGAATGCTGTTGCGACGCCCATGCCCAACCATGTCGCAGCGTCCGCGAGCAGTTCTATAGCCGTAACATCCCCTTCCTGCGCCGCCTGAGCGATCAACTGTATAGTCAGCCGCGACATGTCACCCCGCAGGCGCTGCGGGAGCGAAGAAAGTACGCCCATATCCATCATTTTCCGCGCCTTGCCGAGGATGGCGCTACCTGATGCAAGCGTTTCCAGACAGCCCCGCCCCCCACAGCGGCAGTATTCCCCGTGTGCATCCATCGGAATGTGGCCGAGTTCGCCGGCAAGCCCCATCGCACCCCGATACAATTGACCTTCCAGCAAAATCCCTGTGCCGATGCCCGCACCTACATTGATGCAGACGACATTCCTCGCATGTTTTGCAACTCCGTAGCGCTGTTCAGCAACAGCCATTGCGCGCGAGCTGTCATCAACGCTCACGGGGAGTTTGAAAGCCTTCTCAAGATAGCTTTTGATGGGAAGCGCATCCGCATGTGCAATATTCGGCGCATCCAGCGAACGCCCCTCTGCATGGTCTACAAATCCGCTAAACGCAACACCGATACCATGAATACGCTTGCTGTACCCATTCGCCCCTAACAGTGTTTGGTGGACAATCGTTTTCAAGTGTTCAAGCAGATGTTCGCGGCTGTCGGAAATCGGTGTCCGCACACTCAATTTGAATAGCTCGTCACCGCGCGCATTCAGCACCGTAGAGCGCGTAGAAACCGAACCGACATCCAGACCCACAGCGAGGATGAGATCACGCCCCAGCGTCCACGCCTGCGATGGTCGCCCCGCTTGATCCGAAGTGACCTGATGATCTTCCTCAATGAACTTACGTGCAGCGAGGTTTGTCATCAACTGGCCGACGAGCGAGATGCTGTAGCCCGCTAGTTCGCTCAGATGGCGGCGCGTGGTGGGTCCATGCTCACGCAGCAAGCGCAAAATATGGAGCTGTTGCTTGATAGTATTGGTTGGATCGGCTACACGCATTCGGTAATTCTACCGCTGCACGGTCACTCGATGGTAGGACTGTGAAATGTCAACTGCCGGAGAGCCTCAACCCTTGATTCCGGTCAGGCTGATCCCTTCAACGAACAGACGCTGCGCGAAGAAGAACAGGATCACGACGGGCAGCACGAAGACTACGCAAGCGGCCATCAGGTACGTCCATTCGGTCTGGTGCAGCGAGAAGTAATCCAGCAGGCCGAGCGAAAGCGTGAACTGCGCCTTCTGCGTGATGAACAGGCGCGGTGCGAGAAAATCGGTCCAACTGCCGACGAAGGTGAAGATTGAAACCGTGACCAGCGCCGAGCGCGAGAGTGGCAAAATAATCTGCCTGAAAATCTGGAATTCATTCGCGCCGTCGATGACTGCGGCTTCGCTCAGTTCGGAAGGGATGCTCAGAAAAAACTGGCGTAGCAGGAAAATATAGAGCGGGTTGCCGCCAAAGGCCGGGACGATGAGCGGGGCCCAACCCCACAGGATGTTGGTGTTGCCAATCCAGCCGAACGAGCGGAAAAGGATATAGGTCGGGACCATGACTGCGACGAACGGCAGCATAATCGTTGAAAGACAAACATAAAAGAGCGGTTCGCGTAGCGACCAGCGAATACGCGAAAAGCCATAAGCGGCAATCGGACAACTGAACAGCGTGCCTACCACCGACAACACCGAAATGACGGCTGTATTGAAAAAGTAACGTCCAAAGTCAATGAAGCGCAGCGAGTCCGGGTAATTATCGAAGACGAAGGGCAGTGTAAAGAACTGCGGCGGAAAGACGAACACCAGGTTTTTCGGCTTGAGTGACGTTGAGACCATCCAGATAATCGGGAGCAAAAACAGCAGCGAGATCGCGAGTAGCAGCAAATGATGGTTCAGGGTTCTGATCGGGTTGCGACGGGTCATGCCGGGTTCTCTGCAAATTCATAGTAGACATAGCGTTGCGCGAAGCGAAAAAACAGGAAGGCCAGCCCCAGCGAGAAGATGAGGACCACGAGCGAGAGCATGGCCGCGTAGCCTGCCTGTGAGGAATAGAACGCTGTTTTATAGATGTGCAGCGACATCATGAGCGTACTATTGACCGGCGACCCCAGGCTCGATCCGCTGCTTCCACCGCCACTGCCGCCTACAGAGCTGACGAATGCCTGCGTGAAGATTTGTACGAACGACAGCACACCCGTCAGCACATTGTAGAAGATGACCGGACTCAACCCCGGCAGGGTAATGTCGAAGAATTTTCGCACGCTGCCCGCGCCATCGATGGACGCCGCTTCATAGAGGTGCTTTGGGATGTCGCGCAGCCCGGCCAGCGTGATCACCATCACCTGCCCGACCGTGTTCCACAGCACCATGATCAGGATCGCGGGTTTTGACCATCTGGGGTCGGCCAGCCAACCCGGAGATTGCACGCCAAGCGCATCGAAGGGCAGTTTGAGCAAGCCGTAATTCGGGTTCAAAATCCACAGGAACAGCAGGACGACGACCATTGGTGGCAGCAGAGCGGGCAGATACACCGCAGTGCGGTAAAACGAGATGCCGCGCATATCGCGGTTGAGCGGCAGCGCGACGAGCAGCGACAGGATGATCAGGAGCGGGACGCCGATAATGGTCATGAAACCCGTGTTGGAAAGCGATTTCCAGAACAACGGATCGTTGATCAGGCGCGTGAGGTTTGCCAGCCCCGTGAATTCCGCTCTGGCAGGCTGCAAGATGTTGTAATTCGTGAATGCCAGCCCGATTGCAGAAAGCATCGGATACAGGCTGAACACGATGAAGCCGATCAGCCAGGGCGAAACGAACAGCAGCCCTTTAAGGTTTTGGCGCAGACTTCGGCGCGAGTGCATGATGAATGACTCTCTATGAATACAGGGAACAGGCAGCCGGGAGGTTTTCCCCGGCTAGAGGCTGTTCGGATGATGGTTAGGCTGGCTCCCCCGCAGTATCGAGCAGGTCCTGTATGGTTTTCGTGACCTGGTTCAGCGCATCTTCGGCAGTGGCCGCACCGTAGAGGACGGCTTGTTCGGCCTCACCAAGTTTGTCGAAATAGGTCTGCGAGACCGCGATGCGCGGGAAAATCTTCTGGCTGGGCAATGATTGCTGGTTGACGAACCACACGAAGCGCGGGTCCTTTTCGAGTGGAAACTGTGGGTGATCGAGTAGTGGAGAGGGGTTCGCGACGACCTGCGCGAAAGCCGAAGAGGTGTCCTTATTGAAACCATAAAATTTCAGGAATTCCCACGCTTCGTCAGGGTGCGGGGAGCCTGCCGGGATGCAGTTCGGGTCGCTATCCGCATAAGAGACGCCAAACATCGATGGGTTACTCTTCGGCGCGGGAAAGCCGCCCGTATTCAACTTCGGGATGAATGACGGATCACCGAAGGCAAGGTTCCATTCGCCATCGTAGACCATTGCCAGCTTGCCGGATTGGAACACGTCTTGCAGCGTGAGGTAATTGCCCGCGCTTTTGACAAAGTTCTGTATCTTCTGCGCACCGTACCTGGCGTAAAAAGATTGTTCCCACTTGAGGGCTTCGATGTTTTTGGGATGGTTGGCCGTGATCTTCTTGGTTGTGGGGTCGTACCACTCACCACCAAACGCCCAGCCATAGAGGATCAGGTTGACGAACTGACCATTGCCCGTGCCGGGGTAATCCGGGACGAAGCCGAGCCGCTGGATGTTGCCATTCGCATCGACTTTGGTGAGCTTTGCCGCCCAGTCAGTCAGCTCTTCAATCGTCTGCGGACCCTTTGCCGGGTCGAGGCCGACCTCCTTGAAAACTTCTTGATTCCAGAGCAAACCGACGTTGTAATTCGCGCCCGCAATGGAATAGACCTTGCCATTGTAGGAAGCTACCGCGCGAGCATAGGGATACAGCAGCTTTTCCCAATTCGGCACATCTTTATCCAAGCGAGCTGTGAGGTCTTGCAGCGCGCCGCGATGCGCGAATTCAGAGACGGCGGTACTGAGGACAAAGTGAATAATATCAGGCGGGTTCCCGGCGGCTATTGCTGCCGTGATTTTGTCGGTCGCGCCGCTGACATCGGTGTACTTGACAGTGATGTTCGGATAGATTTTCGTGAAGCTGGTCGCGACCGCCTCAAGCGCGGTCGAGTTGGGCGGTCCGCCCCATTGATGCCAGAACTGAAGTTCAACCTTATCTTGTCGAGCAAGCAGCGCCGGGTTAGGTGCGTAGCGGGTGAGCAGCGCCCCGGCAGCCAGCGTGCTGGTTTTCAAAAAATCGCGGCGGGAAAGTGGACCTGACATAAAATCCTCACTTCTACACTGATAGCGTCGGAGTCGGCGCGTAAGCCACAAATCGGTGGAGGTCCAAGCAAATAGCAAGAGACGCTATGCTGCCCGCTTCCGTGAAATACGTTATTTTATGGGGTTATTGTAACTTGATTTGTGTGACTGCGATAACTTCTCATCTGTCAGGTTGAACAGCCGAAGTGAATTCCAGTGGATAGATTGACCATGAGGAAGGCCAGACCAACGGCGGAAGGGGAGACGTTCATGAAATTTTCGAGGCCGAAGGATTGCCTGGCATCGCGGAAGTTGAACTCAATCTGGAAGCGCAAAGCGTAGTCGTCGGCCAGGTGGGGCGGGGGCAAGGCTAAGCCAGTGGAGAACAGCACGACATGCGAGCGTTTGTGAGCGCGGGTGTCGGTTTTGGCGATGATGAGGACATTGAGCGGGGACCGGACGCCGGACCTTCGACTCCGGGGAATGATGTTGCACTCAACGCTTGCTTGAAAGGCTGCTAATCATGGCTGGTCAAGCGGTCGCAATAGTGTTTGCAGCCACTTGCCTTTTGTCGTTTGTAACTGTTCGCGCCGGAGGACCAGATACAGGACATTGGACGGTGGCGTTTCTGGCACATGCAGAATTTTGATGTAACCTGCTTCAATTTCAGGTTGACACAAATAGTCGGGAAGGATGCTTATTCCCAGATCGAGTTCGACCGCACGCTTGATCATCAGCAGGTCGGGGAAGATAAATGACGGTGTGATTGCTGGACGACGCCCGAATACTTCCTGCCAGTAACGTCGGATAATCGGCAGGTCGGCTCCGTAGGAAAGCCAGGGTTGCGCTTCCAGCAAGCGGCTCGATTCAGCAAGCGCCGACGTTGTCTGGATCGTACGTTGCGCGGAGCCGACCATTACAAATCGTTCGGTGTAGATCGGAAAATAGAACAAGGTCCGGCGATTGACCTTCTGCGTTGCGATTACGGCGTCGAGTTCCTGATCCTCAAGTTCAGTAGATCGAAAAAGTAGGGAGGATGAATAAAGAGGGCCTAAAAGGGGTAAGGTAAAGGTGCGAACAAAACCAACCCTTGAAGGCCAAAACGATGATAGCACCAAACGAGACGTTGAGTCGAGAAGATGTCCGGCAAAAAGTGGCACAGGCGATAGAGTCGCAAGGCTGGTTTAAGCGAGCGGGCTACAAGTGCACTGGGCAGAAAGCGATAGACGCGCTGGTGGAAGCGGCAGTGACCGGGGAAACGTTGGAGAATGTGTGTCAAGACCTGGGGTTGGGGTTGACCAGCAATGGGCTACGCAGCTATCTCAACCAGCAGTTGACGGTAGACGGGTTGCGGGCGCAGGAAATGACGGTCAACCAGAGCTTGAGTGAGTTGTTGCCAGAGGCGTTACCGCGTCAAAAGTGCGCGATGGCGCTGGATTATCACGACGAACCGTTTTATGGAAAGACGGCGGAAACGGTCAGCTACGCGTGTCGTGGGAAAGCGCAGGTTGGGACGACCCATTTTTATCGGGTTGCCAGCTTGTACGTGATGTGGGGGCCGGTTCATTTGACGGTGGCGATAAGCTACGTCTTGCCAGAAGACAGTACAGTGCAGGTGGTACAGCGCTTGCTTGAGCGCATGACCCATCTGCGGCTACGACCCAGCGTGTTGTACCTGGACAAAGGCTTTTGCTCGACAGCGGTCATCGGCTACTTGCAGCAAGCGCGTGTGCCTGCGCTGCTGGCCTGTCCCATTCGCGGTAAACAGGGCGGCATCCGCGCGCTGTGTCGTGGACGCGCGGCGTTCGTGACCCCCTATACCTTCACCGACCAGACCACCGTCCAACTCGTCTTGCTGCCGACCCGTCCGCCTGACAAGTCTGGTCATCGTCGTTGCAAATGGATTGCCTATGTCCGTATCGGTCTGGACTGGTCGCCTGCCAAGTGTTTTCGTCACTACCGCCGCCGTTTCGCTATCGAATCATCTTACCGCCAGTTTCGCCAATTACGCGCCAAGACGACTTCCCTCAACCCAGCCCTCCGCTTTTTCCTGATGGGTCTCGCTTTTCTTTTGCTCAATTGTTGGGTTGCCTGCCGCTTTTTCGCCACACGCCTGGTCGAACGCGGCCCCCTGCACCTCGATGAGCCACTTTTTCGTCTCCCGCGCTTTATCGCCTTCCTGCGCCGTGCTATTGAAGCCCGCTACCCCACTACCGACGCCATCCCGATCTGGTCACCTTAGCACTTTTTCGATCTACTGAA
>Ga0123338_10002462_pt1 | contig 17271 bp, 21 predicted proteins | sample grotaG_FD_89793 | JGI IMG/M metagenome (GOLD analysis project Ga0123338, IMG submission 89793) | Glacier valley bacterial and archeal communities from Borup Fiord, Nunavut, Canada, to study Microbial Dark Matter (Phase II) -... | ecosystem: Environmental > Aquatic > Freshwater > Ice > Glacier ...
CGTTGACGCATTTTCCGCGGCATCGCTATAATCGCGGTCCCCCAATTCCCCGATAGCTCAGTTGGTAGAGCAACGGACTGTTAATCCGTGTGTCCCTGGTTCGAGTCCAGGTCGGGGAGCCAGAGAAATCAAGAGCTTGCGAGATCGCAGGCTTTTTTTTCGTCCGCTCGGGTCACAGCGGGGTCACTTATGGAAGGCCGCGATGTCTCGACGGCTCGGCGCTGTGCATTCACGAAAACGATGACCGCCGAGCGCAAGACGAGCGAGGAGGCGCGACCCTTCTGGCTGATTCCCGCTGAGCATTCGGGGCTCGACGTCGCGATGATCGCGGTCGGCCAATTGCAAGGGCCTTTCGCCAATGTGATCTTGGCGCAGGGCGTGACCAATCAATCCGCCCCCCGGAAGGTTGCGCGGTTCCTTGCCGGCGAAGTGAAGGCTGCGTTCTACGAGCAGCGCGAAGTGTTCCGCGAATGGCGCCTGATTGCGGGCGCTCGGTTCACCGTTGCAGATCGCCGGTGGCAAGCGACATTGTCGATGAAGTGCAGGGAGCCGCCGGCAAAGGGCCTCGTACGGGTTGTGCAAGGCCAGCATTCGCCCTTTCCGAAGAGCCTACGGCCCACCCCGTTCCAAGCGATGGACTTCGCCTTCGACTTCAGAAAGCGAATCGTCACTCGTCAAGTCTCGTGGCATTGGGACGAGCCGATCAATTGAAGCCGAAGAGCGCCTTCTTCGGTTTCGTTTCGGCCCTCTTTCTTGCAGGCGTTGCAATCGGGTATGTGCTGGCTGGGCATGAGCGGCTTGCACCATTCAAGCTGCTCAACATCATCGGTATCTCGTACGGGCTCCTCGGTTTAATCGTCCTTTCAGAGCTAATCGCCCGCGTCGAAACACTGCAGAGATTCATCGTGTATTGGGTCGCGGGTGTGCTTCTCTGGGCACATTCGCTCGTCCCGCTTGGCGCCGTGATTGGCGCCGCAGTTGGTTGGGCATTACCTTCTTCGGCAGTCGTCGCGAAGTTCTTCGGTACGTTTCTTGTTTACTCGCTTCTCGTGCTGGCTTCGCTCGATGCGTTCGTCACTTATCCTCAAGATAAGCGCCTTCAAGCGTTCGCATTGCGCACACAGGTGTTCGGACTGATCTTGCTGATCACTGGCGCGGTCGCCCAATTAATCGCTGCGATTCAAGACTTCTGAGCAGTGGATGCATCGGCCCGGATCACGAGGGCGCGGCTGCGCGATGGATGTCGAGCCGGCCCTGGGAATGGACCAACGGCGCTTCGCGCTTTGACTTGCGCGAGACCGAAACTCAACCCCGACCCGTCACGTCGGGCGCAGGTGCGCGCGCAAATGGTTTTCCACCAGGCCAATGACGCGTGCCACTTCGATAGAGAAAGCGTCTCCCTTCGCCCCGTGGACAATCTTCCGCATTCGCTCGCCGAAGTCGGGATCGTGCTGAAAGTCTTGTTGACCGTTCGCAGTCGTTTGGACTGCCTGTGGTGGTGCATACACGGCCCGCCTATCCGGCTGCGCGCCTATGTATGTGAGGCCGTAGAGCCTTTTTTTCGTCGTTTAGCCTTCAATCGTCACACGGTAGGGGAGTTACCAGACTGTGCCGGCGCGTAAAGAAACGGATCGAACGCGCTCCCGCAGGGACGCACGGGTCATCAAGGCAACGTGTGAACTAAAAATCGCCGATGACGGACGGAGCATCAGGCCTAGGCGAGATGAGTCTGTCGCCGAGAACAGACTGACCACCAGTGCGTCGCCGTCTAGCGGATTGGCATCGAGGGTGATCGGCGGCCAAAACCGGCCGGTCGACGTCGCCATGCCGATGACCGCTTCAGACTGACGACTGCCGGTAAGCGTCCAGCGAACTCATCTTGACGCTGCAGTCGATCGTCCCAGCTTGGCATCCACCGATGCGGCAGCAGCTCGTCGATATCTCGGGCCTTGTGCGTCGGTAACCGTGTCAGCACGTCCTTGAGGTAGGCATAGGGATCGTGCCCGTTGAGCTTCGCCGTCTGAATCAGGCTGGTGATCGCGGCCGCCCGCTGACCGGCCATGAGGGTTCCCGCGAACAGCCAGTTCTTCCGGCCGGTCGCCCAGGGTCGGATCTGCTGCTCGCCTTGGTTTTTGTCGATCGGCAATGCCGGGTCGTCGAGGTATCGGGTGAGCGCAGTCCAGCGTTGAGGCTGTAGTCGATCGCCTTGGCAGTGGCGCTGCCGTCGGTGATGCGGGTGCGCTGGCCGATGAGCCAGTCGTGCAAGGCCGAAGCAATCGACGCTGCGCGTCGTTGTCGTTCTTCGCGCCTTCGTTCGGGCGGCCAGTCCTTGACCTGGCGCTCGATCCCGTAGAGCTGGCCGATGAAGTCGATCGCGGTCGCGGTCGCGGTCGCGGCGATCGTGCTCTGGTTGCTGAAGTGCAGTTCGACGAAGTTGCGTCGCGCATGGGCCATGCAACCGGCTTCGATCACGCCGTTGGCGAACAGCGCCTTGTAGCCGCTGTAGTCGTCGCACATCAGGCTACCTTGCCAGTCACCGAGGAAGGTACGGGCGTGTCGCGGCGCGGCTGGCGTTGAAGTCGTAGACCACCGCCTTCAACGGCTCGAAGAGGCCGCTGGCGTAAGCCCAGAGATAGGCCCGATGGGTCTTGCCGGTGCCCGGTGCCAGCATCGCGACCGGCGTCTCGTCGGCATGCACGACCGCGCAGTTGAGGATCTGTACCTTCAGCGCGTCGACCAGCGGTTGCAGTCGCACACCGCACACGCCGATCCAGGCGGCCAGCGTCGAACGCGGGATGCTCAGACCAGCTCGACCGAAGATCGCTTCCTGGCGGTACAGCGGCAGGTGATCGGCGTGCTTGGCGACCAGCGCCTGGGCCAGTAATCCGGAGGTGGGGATGCCCTTGTCGATGATCTCGGCGGGGACCGGGGCCTGAACCAGCGTGCGGCAGTCGCTGCAGGTCCTCTTGCCGCGGATGTGACGCTCGACCGTGAAGGCGCCGGGCGTGTAGTCGAGCTTCTCGCTGACGTCTTCGCCGATGCGCTTCATCGCGCAGCCGCAGACGCAGGTCGTATTCTCGGGCTCGTGACGACGGTCGACGCGCGGCAGATGCGCCGGCAACGGTGCGCGCTTCGGACGGGCCGCCGGCTCGTCCGCCGGCTTCTGTTCGGCACCGGCCTTCAGTTCGGCGAGCCGGGCTTCGATCGCCGCAATGTCGGCGTCGACGGCCTCCTCCAACAGCGTCTTCTGCTGGGCATCGAGCTGTTCGCTCTTGACGCCGAACTTGACGCGGCGAAGCTGCGCCATTTCGAAGGTCAGCTTCTCAATCTTGGCGTCGCGCCAATGGATCTCGCGGGCGTCGCGGTCGATCCGCTCGATCAGTTGGCCGGCCAGTTCACGCAGCGCGCCCTCGTCCAGGGACGCGAGCTTGGCAGGGTCGATGCGTGGCGTTTGAAGCATGCACCTCAGTGTGCCAAGACGCTCTCGGATGTGCCATCGGCAGATGCACCGGTTGCCTCAACACCATCGCGATCACGTCACCCGGATCACGCCTTCTTCCCCGATCCGTTGCCACGGCAGACCGAGCACCAGCGCATCGAGCTGCTCGTGCGTCAGCGAGAGATGAGCACCGCGATTAACAGCTGGCCAGACGAAGCGCCCCTGGTGCAAACGACGCGCCGCCAGCCAGATGCCGATGCCGTCGTGGACCAGCGCCTTCAGGCGATTGGCACGTTCGTTGCACTCGGCCAGCACCGCCGCCTTCAGATCACGGCTATGCCGACGACGCGTCTCACGCTTCGAATTTATGGTGTCCACCAAAGTTTAGGTGGACGCTATGCTCGTCGGCGCCTCGGACCACCTCAACCTGTGTTCGCTGGACGCTTACGACTGCCGCTCCGGTCTGCGACGCTGAACGCCAGCTCCTGTTGGGAGCTGACGTTCATCTTTGTGAATGGTAGTCGTCCGTTGCACCCCAGAACCGGACGTTCACTGTCGACCCGGCGGCAGGGCGCCCCAGGGGACTGGTTTTGCCGCGACCGAATTGGAGCTCCCGGCCCGAAGCGGACGTACGAGTCAAGCCGCCTGATGGTCGATAAGCCAATGCGTGCGTTTTTCGCGACACGGGCCGCTTACGTTGAGTGAACGACACTCGTGAATGCGATGATCAATCTCTTAAGCGGGCATCCTGACCCGCATGGGAGATTGATATGCGCATAACAACGGCGTGGGTGTTTATTGGAATCCTTGCCGGTTGCGTCAACACAACCCGACCCGGCGCGGTTGGAATTGAAAGAACCCAGTTGCTCACGGCGCCCTCTGCATCGGTGAACCAGGCTGCCGCCTCGCTTTACTCTCAAGCAACCTCAGCACGTCGAGCTACTGGACAGCTGAATGCTCATGCCGACGATGCAGAGCGCGTGCGAGTTGTCTCTAATCGCCTAATTCAGCAAGTCGGTATCTTTCGAGCCGATGCCTCAGCTTGGGCTTGGGAAATCAATCTGTTTGACGACGACGTCGTCAACGCTGCTTGTCTCCCTGGCGGAAAAATCTTCGTCTACCGCGGTTTGATTCAGCAACTGTCGCTGACTGATGACGAGTTAGCCGCGGCGATAGGACATGAGATCGCACACGCGCTCCGTGAGCACGGGAGAGAGAAGTTGTCGCAGCAACAACTCGCTAGCGCAGTAGTACAAGGACTCGCAAATGCACGCAGCCGATACGCCGCAACCAATGCGGCCATCGCAGACCTCGGAAGCAAAATCTTTGTGATGCTTCCATATTCACGATCGATGGAGCTCGAGGCCGATGTAATTGGGCTCGAGTTGATGACGCGCGCGGGCTACGACCCACGAGCCGCCTTGACATTGCAAGAGAAGATGCTGCGGTTGCAGGGCGGCCCTGGCCGCAACGACTTTTTTAAGACTCATCCTGCCGGTGAGTTCCGCGTCGCGAATCTCCAGACCTCCATGCCCAAGGTTCTAGCGTTGAACGAGCCACGACAAGGCACACGCGTAACCACGAGCGGTGGAACAGCTTCGTCATCCAATGTGGCGCTGCCTGTTCAAGCCCCTCCCGTTCCTGTACGACTGGTTGGCATTCAGTTTCCGAGTGCGGAAGTCGCAGCAAGACCGACTGAACCAATCACCGGTCGCAGTTCTTTCTCAGTTGAGCGCCTCGCGCGTCAGAACGCGTGCTCAGTAAAGCCTGTCGGTATCCTTAGAGAGCGAGGGGCTGGGTACGAAGTCTATTCAGTTGAATGCGATGGTGGTGGAGAACGCGCTTATCGATGCGAGTTTGGTCAGTGTGTCGCGGCTGCAGGGTGATCAAACCTCAGCGACGATCCGACATCGCATCCGGCCGTTCACGACCCATTGCGGACGTGCCTGCGAGGTTCACGGCCGCTCCCGCGCCTAGCTTTCGGAGATCAAAGTATCCTCACAAACCTCTCGCAGCAATCCTGCGCGGAAGATAGCAAGTGCACCTTGCACCGAATGCCTTTTGAAGACCGGAGCCAATCGTGAACCTTGAGCAATTGCTTCAAGCTGCGGTCCATCGGAGCGATCTTGCAGAAGTGGACGCGCAATTCACAGCAATTGGCGTATCGACTGGCGAGGGCTTTGTACGTCTAAAGGGAGCCATCCTGACGCTCGCGAATGTCGCCGATTTTGAGCCCACGATTAGACCAACTTACAAGGAACTTCCTGAACCGTCGGTCATCATCAAACCTTTGCAAAGCAACTTGGCATTCTGCAAATATCTACGCAACAAATTTGTAGGCCACATTCACCCAACCCTCTTGTCAAAGGCCATTGAATGGCAACCAATACTGACCCAAGCGCCATGTTATCTTGAAAACCAAAACTTTCTAGTAGCGCTGAACCTCTGGCTTCTTGAGACTGCTATCAACACATATGTAGATGGCGAAGGAAATCATAAGATATTTGATGGCGAAACCGATTTGATGTACCCCCCGGATTGGCGAAGGTTTGTCGATTTCTTGGGCGATACTATTCGCGGAACCTTCGAATATTTATCTCTCTTGAACTCCTTGTGGGCACCCAAGCTCACGCTCCAGGTCCCCGCCGAGTTCAACCTCGAACTAGCGATCAGATCCGGGCAGACCGAGTTTAGATTCTTGGCACAATGAAACTCGCAAACAGGTCGGCTGACGTCTCGCGCTTCATGCCGAAAGTCAGCATCCGACCCGAAGCAGCCGAGACCACTCCTTCTACCCTAGCTATCCAACGTAGTCGCTCGAGCTAGACGTGATCGCAACAAAGCAATACTTGCAGCTCATGAGCGCGATCTCGGGGAACAGCGATCTCAATGCACTTGTAGCCGCTCCGCTCCAGTGCAACAAAGGTATGTCTGCCATCGGCGAAGAAAAATGCTTCCGGATGGATAGCGCGCAAGTCAATCACTGGTGCCCATATCTCATTGTTCATTTCAATCCAAGTTATAGCAGCGTTAAGTTTACTCGGCTTTTCGACGCCATCTGGATAGGTAAAAAAGATTCTTCCGTCATCGGTTTTTGAATAAAAGTGGCGGACTTTCGCGACGCTGACGCTTATAAGATCAACGGCCTTGCAGCCGTGAGGCTCAGCAGGGAATGAGTGCAATGCGGGATTGGAGACGATAAATTTCATTCTGGGGCCACCCCTACTAAAACTACGCACTGACGCCAAGTCTTCTTATGGACGGGGGTCCGCGCACCCTCTCCATCGAGCACGAATACGCGAGCCATAGGCGCACAGGCACGATAAGAGCAGTCATCTTGCGTCGCACCCATTGCGGTCCACGGTGAAAGTTTATTTTTAGAGGCGCAGTGGACACATACTATCTCGAGATGAACGCTACCTCTCGGCAGCAGCTGCGGCTCGGCGGAGAGGGTCGGACGCGCAGCAGCAATTCTAAGTAGTCCTTCAAATTTAGAGTCTCGACGTCCGCTTCTGGCCGAAAGGAGAACGGCGTGCTGCGGCTATGTCCGTACATGTCGTGTTGCGTGCCGTGTGAGCACGCTGGCCTTGAAAATGCAGCCGTCCGGCAGCCACTAGGTTCACTCGTAGCTCAAGGCCTGTGCCGGAGTGACGCGGATCGCTCGCCACGCCGGCCATAGGCAGGCAGCGATCGAGATCGGAACCATGACGGCGAGCCACTCGAGGGATGTGCTCATCTGCGGCCACCATGGTGTAGGAACCGGGAACATGACCCGTCCGAACGCGTCCGCGAGCAGGATGCCCATGGGTACGGACAGCGGAATCGACGCGAGCCAAGCCAAGGCGACGATGGTCAATCCCTCGACCTGCACGATGCCCAGGATCGACCGGTCGCTCGCCCCGAGCGCGCGGAGCACGCCGATCTCGCGAGTGCGCTCGATCACGCCCAGGCTCATGGTCGAGGCGAGTCCCGCCGCACCGATGGCGATCATCACCCAGCCCATCGCGCCCAGGAACTCGACCACCATCAACAGGTGATCCTCGACGATCGGCCTGCTCTCGCCGGTGGTCTGGCTTTCCGCGACTAGCATCCCGGCATCGGTGAGGCTGCTGCGCAATGCTTGGATCAGCGCCAGCAGTGCGGATCGTCCGGGCGTGCGCGCGACGATCACCAGCGACGTCGCCAGGCCATCCTCGGCACTGAGGATGGACCGGTTCGCATAGGCGAGCGGTGCCGGGCCGACATCGACGACACCCGCGACGTGCCACGCGGCAATCACGCCGTCCAGAGCCAGCCGCACGTCGCTGCCTACAACGAGGTCCGGTTGCTGACGCTGCAGCGCACGACTGATCACGAGCGCTTGCCCGTCGTCCTCGCGCAACCAGCGCCCGGAGACCACAGACGGCTGCATCATCGTCGTGGTGGGTGGCAGGCCGAGCAGTGTCACCGTGTTGCCGACCTGGTTGCCGTCGCGCGCAATGGTCGCACGTCGACTGCGCCAGGCCTCGGCCTTGGCAACGCCGGGTTCGGCACGCGCCGCCGCTTCCAGCGCCGCGATCGGGCGGGGTTCGGCCAGGCGCAGCGATGCATCGAAATGCTGGGCCGCGAAGAGCAGATCCGTCGACGCGATCACTGCCTGCCGCAGATTGGACGCTCCAAGATGAACGGCGCCGCCGAGCGCGATGGCGAGCAGCGTCAGCGCCATGCGCTCGCGCCGCCGGAACGCGTTCCCGATGGCCAGCAGCACGCCCCGCTTGGCGCCGGCCAGCGCGAGCCAGCGCTGCGCCGCGAGCGGTTGGCCGTCCGCGACGATGCCGATGTCACGCAGGGCGGCACCGACGCTCAGTCGGCACGCGCGACGCACCGGCACGAGCGCGGCGAGCACGGGCAACAGCACGCCGACCACGACCTGAACCGCGACAGCCCACGCCGGAACCTGCAGACCGTCCAGCGGGAAGTTGAGCATCTCGGCCCTGAATCCTGCGTAGACACGCCCGATGACAATCGCCAGCGGCAACGCGATCAGCGAAGCGGCGATGCCGAGCACGAACGCCTGGCCGAGGTAGATGCCGGCGATGTGCAAGCGATTCGCTCCCAGGGTCTTCAGCACGCCGATCGCGCGCGTCTGGCGCGCGAGCATCGCGGTGAAGAGGTTGACGACCAGCAATGCGCAGACGAACAGCGCTAGCAGTCCGAAGCCGCCTTGCGTCATCAGGAGCGAATCCATCTGCGCCGCGTGAACATGCACGCCGGGTTCCGGCACTTCGACGAAACGCACGCGACCATCGTGCCGCCCGACCTCGGCCGCGACCGTCGTGGCGATGCGTCGCACGGCGGCGTGATCGGCGCGCGGGTCCGCGACGCGCACCTGCAGTTGATCGAACGTGGCAGGCAGGCCCAGACGCGCCATGGTGCCCGGCGTCGCGAAGCAGGTCACGACATGCTCCATCCAGCCTGGCGCCAGGCTGACGTCGCGAACGACACCGCTCATCGCGAGCGCGTGCGCCGCGCCCGTGCCGATCCGCAGGAACACGGGCTCGCCGATGGCCGCTCCCGAGAGCTCGAGGGACGACCGCTCCACGACGATCGCATCCTCGGGCGGCGGCCAGCGCCCTGCGTCGCCGTGGAGACGGGCCATCGACGGATCGGTGAAGTCGTCCAGCAGCACGATCTGCGCCGGCGTCCAGCCGCCGCGACCCTGCACCGATCCGGTCAGCACGCGGCGGCCGCGCGCCGCCGCAACGCCGGGTAGCCGCCGGACGTCCTCCAGCAAGGCGGCATCGACGCGCTCGACACCCAGCGTGAACGAGACCGGAAGACTGCCGCGAAAGCCCACCTCCGTCGCGCGCTGGATCAAGGCCCAGCTGTCCAGCACGGCACCGGCGGCGACCAGTCCGACGGTGACCGCGAGCACCACCAGTGCACTCTGCGAACGGTGGCGTGCGATGTCGCGCCACAGGAGGCGCAGGCAAGCGTCAGCCATGGAACGGCTCCGCGACGACGACGCCGTCGGCCAGCGCGATCGTGCGCGTCGCGACCGCACGCGCGTCGCGCTCGTGCGTCACCATCACGATCGTCAGGCCATCGGCACGCGCCAGCGTCGCCAGCATCTTTAGCAGCGTGTCGGCGTTGCGCGAGTCGAGGTTGCCGGTCGGCTCGTCGGCCAGCAGCAGCGTGGGCTCGTTCGCGAGGGCGCGCGCGATCGCAACGCGCTGTTGTTGGCCGCCCGACATCGCAGCCGGGAACTTGTCGGCCTGGTCGGCCACGTCCAGTCGCGCGAGCAACTTGCGCGCACGCTCGCGGCGTTCGATTGAAGGCCAGCGATCGCACAGGTCCATCGGCAGCATCACGTTCTCGATCGCAGTCAACGTGGGCATCAGCTGGAAGAACTGGAACACGATGCCCAGATGACGTCCGCGCCATGCGGACAGCGCGCGTTCGCTCAATGGCTGCAGCGCCTGGCCGCCGACGGTCACCTCGCCGCTGCTGGCGCGATCGATGCCTGCGAGGAGATTCAACAGGGTCGACTTGCCGCTGCCGGAGGCACCGACGATCGCCACGAATTCGCCGCGCTCGATACGCATGTCGAGCGCCGACAGCGCGGTGAACGGGCCTTGCGGGCCGGGGTAGGTCTTGCTGGCGCGCCGCAATTCGACGGCCGGATGCGAGTGCTGGGTCATGAGGACGTGCGTCGGTCAGTGGAGGTGGTCCACTGTAGGGCGCGCACCGTTCATCGGCCCGACCGTTGAACGGCACCGATGCGCAGTTCAGCGAAGCCGCGCTCTAGCGCGGTCTGCCGACGGCATGCTGGTGCCTGTCGACAACTCGCCAAGGCTTCCTCATGACGCACTTCCGCCTCGCTCTCCTCACCGTGGCCCTGCTCACCGGGTTCAGTAGCCAATCGCAATCAGCGAGCGCTCCCGTCGCGCCGCCCGAAGTCGCGCAGTTCGATTTTCTGATCGGCCAATGGGACATCGAGGTCACGCCCAAGATGAACGGACTGGTCGCGATGATCCACGGCACTCCGCGCCTGCTCGGCTCGTGGAAGGCATGGCGCGCGTTCGACGGCTTCGGCGTCGACGACGAAGTACGCGTCGTCGACGGCGGTGGCAATCCCGTCAACCTGAGCCGGGCGTTGCGCGTCTACGACGTCAAGGCCCATCGCTGGGCCGTCGAGACGCTGGATGTCTACGCCGCGCGATTCAATGCCGCTACCGCGCAGTGGCAGGGCGGCGAGATGCACGGTACGAGCAGCGGCTCGATGCCCGATGGCAAGCCCTATCTGTCTCGGACCCGCTTCTACGAGATCACCCCGGATCGCTTCAAGATGAGCCAGGATCGCTCGTACGACAAAGGCGCGAGCTGGGACGAAGGCGCGATCACGATCACCGCCAGACGGGTCGCGGCCAAGGCGCCCCGCTGACCTTCAGGTTCGAGCAGGGGCACAATGCGGCGCCTCATGACCACACGTTCGTCCCCCGCCGCCTCTCGCTCTTCGCGCACCTGGATCTGGGTCCAGCTGGCGATCGGGTGGCTGCCGCTGTGGGCGCTGTTGACCGTGCTGATGGCGACCGTGCACCAAGAGTCTCTCGCGGCGGCGGTCCCGGGGGCCTCGCGACTGGTCTTCGGCGCAGCCTTGCTGGGCTTGCTCGTATACCGATTCGTTGCAGGCAATCCGTGGCCCCGACCGATACGCCCGATCTTCGTCGTCAAGCATCTCGCGGCCATGACGCTGTATGCATTCGGCTGCATGCTCTTCTACAGCGCGACCGAGAGCCTCCTTCGGCAGCAGCTCGTCCTCGTCGTCGGGCCGGGCCTCGTCCCGTTTTTCGTGACTGGTGCCTGGTTCTACGTGATGGTCGCCGCGGTCGCCTATGCGAACGAGGCGGCAGCGCGTGCTTCGCAGCTGGCGGCGCTCGAGGCGAGGGCCCAGCTCGCGGTGTTGCGTGGCCAGATGCATCCACACTTCCTGTTCAACGCCTTGCACACCGTCGTCCAGCTGATTCCGGTCGATCCGCGCAGCGCCAGTCGCGCCGCGGAACTCCTCGCCGACGTCTTGCGGGCAGCCCTGTCCGAACCCCGCGACAAGGTGACGCTGGCGCAGGAGTGGGACTTCGTGCAGCGCTATCTCGCGATCGAGCGCATCCGCTTCGGTGAGCGGCTGCAGGTGACGGAAGCGTTCGATGCGGCTTCGCTCGCCTGCCGTCTGCCGTCGTTCGCCTTGCAGACGCTGGTGGAGAACGCCGTGAGGCACGCCGCGGCGCCGCGCATCGAAGCGGTCACGATCAGGATCGCCGCGCGCGTGGACGGCGACGTGCTGGTCGTCCTCGTTTCCGACAATGGGCCAGGTGCGGACGTCGCGTCGATCGCGCAGAGCTCCGGTACCGGCTTGCGCCGTTTGCGCGAGCAGTTGAAATGGCTTCATGGTTCCAAGGCCGCATTGACCCTCGCCAGTGCGCCTGGCGCCGGCCTGGAAGCCACGCTGAGCATCCCGCAGCACGCTTCGGATCCGGCGGACGACGATGACTAGAGCCGTGCCCGTCACGGTGCTGATCGCCGACGACGAGCCCGTTGCACGGGCCGGCCTGCGTCACCTGCTGGCCGATGTCGACTGGGTGGAGTGCATCGGCGAGGTTGGCAACGGCCTGGCCGCCATCGAGGCGATCGAGCGCCTGCGCCCCGAGCTCGTCTTCCTCGACATCCAGATGCCGGGTCTGCTCGGCACCGAAGTCGTCGAGCGGCTGACCCATCACCCGCTGGTCGTGTTCACCACGGCCTATGCAGAGCACGCCATCACGGCATTCGAGCTCGGCGCCCTCGACTACCTGCTCAAGCCTTTCGGTCCCGAGCGCTTCAACGCCGCGCTCGAGCGCCTGCGCGCGGCTTTCGGCGAGCCGGCGCCTCCGACGTTCGCGCGCCTGGGCGAGGCGATGGGCCCGGGCCCGATCACCCGCATCTTCGTACGCAGCGGCCGCGCGATCGTGCCGATGGCGGTCGACAACATCGCCTGGTTCGAGGCGGTCGGCGACTATGTCGCCGTCCATGCGGGTACGGCGACACACCTGGTGCATGTGTCGCTGAACAGACTCGAACGGCGCTTGGATCCGGAACGCTTCGCGCGCATTCATCGAACCCACATCGTCAATCTCGATCACGTCGCAGCATTCAGGCGCCAGGACGCCGGCCGGCTCGTGGCCCATTTGCGCGATGGCTCGGTGCTGGCTGTCAGTCGTACGAAGGCGCAGGAGCTGAGAGGCCTGGCTCGGTAGCGGCCAGAGGGCGGGCCGAAAAGCCGGAAGGCGAAGGGCAAATGGCGCGCGGCGATGCAAAGACGCGCATGGACCGCTAGAAGGCGACACGACGGTCCGCTCCTTGCCGGGGGCGTAAGTCCATCGATTTTGCCGAAATCAGCCCTTGGTGGGCAAGGCCCTCAACGCAAATGTCAGCTTCTTGGCGCGGCCTCGTACTCACACTCACGGCCAGAAGCCGACATTTGGCCTTCGCTACTTGAAATGCAGTGAGACCTGCGAGGCACGCGTCGCTAACAATTCGATATGCGCTCCTACCCACCTCTCCTCTTTTCTCGGCTCCAAGACGTTTCTGAGTTTGTTTATCACTACACAAGCGTAGAAGCAGCGGCTGACCACATCCTTCCTGCGCGGACTCTCCTCTTCGGGAGGTACGAAAGTACCAACGATCCGAAGGAGTTCAAGAACTGGACATTTGGTCTTGGTAACGTGCCTCCGAACGCGCCTAATCTTGACATCGAGGCGATCTCAGCTGAGTTGTCGACATCGATTAAGCGCATTGCTCACGTTCTGTGTTGTGGCGTTGATCTTCCGCCAAGTGGTGACGGACACGATCTCTACATCCATCACCGTGGTTACGCACGACCGCGAATGTGGGACCAGTACGGTCGGAAGCACAAAGGTGTTTGCCTGATTTTCCGAAGGGCGCGGTTGACTGATCTGCTTCTTGCTCAATTTCCTCACGAGCTTGTTATGACAGGGCGAGTGGTCTATCAGGATCGTGGATTCGCCCCAAGACTCGATCACACCGAGCCATACCTTGTTGACTACGCGTTGCTCACACAGATTGGCAACGAGTTCTATGCGTTAGAGCACATTCGCCGACACCATCGAGCTCTCTTCTTTGAAAAAGCGCTCGATTGGCGTGACGAGAACGAGTTTCGTTGGGTCGTTGCGGACGGAGGCGCGGCATCGATTTGCTTGGAATTTGAGGACGCGCTAGTTGGAATTGCGTTCGGTGAAACTTGCCCCGAAGATTCCATACGAGCTTGCGTCCGTCTGGCACGACGCGTCGGAATCGACTTTGAGCAATTGAAGTGGAAGAACAGTGCTCCATGGTTATCACTTCGGACGGACTGGGCCCTCATGTAGCTGAGGTCGGATTCGCATCACGGTCGATCTTTCGAGGACGCGAAGCCTGCGTACATGCAACCTTGCTGGCGCTGTCTGCATCAGGTTGTACGCTATATGCGTAGGTCAGACGCTAGAGGGCGAGTTCCGACACGTTCAACCCAGTAGTTCCGGATACTTATTGCTTTGACTCGACATCAAGTCGGCCGCAACGAGCCATGCCCGTGCGGCAGCGGTAAAAAATACAAGCGGTGCCACGGCGACCAGGAACATCTTGCTCGTGTTGAGCGAGCATTCACCGCGGCGTCGGCCATGCAGGCGCGTCACGAAGCGCAGGAGTATCAGCGAGTACAACAGCAGGGACACGGACGCCCCATCGTCTCGTTGCGCCTTGACAACGGCACGCGGTTTGTCGCTGTCCACAACAGGCTGATGCATTCAAAGAAGTGGGTCACGTTCCACGACTTTCTCGGCGACTATATCAAGACTGCGATAGGGAGCGAGTGGGGAAATGCGGAGCTGAAAAAGCCCGTCGAGGAGCAGCATCCTCTGCTCATCTGGTACCGCATGCTCTGCGAGCTACAACGGCAGTTCGTCAAGGAACCAGGCAAGGTTGCGTCTGCACGCATCTCAGGTGCAGCCGCCGCGTACATGCATCTGGCGTACAACCTCTATGCGCTTGACCACGAAGCTGAGCTCCAGGAGGTGCTGCTTAACCGCCTACGGCATCCCGACCAGTTCCACGGTGCGCGCTACGAGGTCTATGTAGCAGCCTCCCTCGTCCGCGCAGGGTTCAACCTCGCCTTTGAGAACGAAGCCGACGGCAACACGACACACTGCGAATTCACGGCGACCTACAAAAAGACGGGACGGCGCTTTTCGGTTGAAGCGAAGCGCGACGAAGGCGGCCGCCCTGGCCGTCAGCTGTTCCGCGCGCTCAAGAAGGCGGCTAACCACAAACGAATGGTCTTTATTGACCTGAACACGCCAGACCACGAAGGCGACGCGATGCCGCCTCGCTTCTTGCAACACGCGTTCGACGTGTTCCGACGATACGAAGTGTCCGACCCTCAAGCGCAGCGGCTACCTCCGGCATACGTGCTGTTGACCAATACGCCATGGGAACACACTCTCGACACGACCGACGCTCGATGCAGCATCCTTGCGGACGGCTTCCACATGCCCGACTTCAAAATGGATAAGCGCTTCGGCTCGCTGCGCGAAGCCATCGACGCACGCCAAGCACATATCGAAATCCACGACCTGCTGAAGTCGCTGAAGGAGCATCAAACCATCCCCTCCACCTTCGATGGGGAGAACCCTTCGCTCGCGTTTGGGGATGTGGAATCGGGGCTAACTGTCGGCAACCGATATCGGATACACGATGAGACCGGCGCGGAGATCGAGGGCGTCCTAACTTCTGCCGTCGTCGTTGAAGAAGAGGGCAGCGCGCTTTGCTCGGTGCAGACGGACGACGATAGGACTTACATCAGAAAAGTGCCGCTGACCAAGGCCGAGCTTGAAGCCTGGAAGCGACATCCTGAGACTTTCTTCGGCCGGTTGGAAAAGAAATTCGAGGTCAAGGACGCGCTTGGCGCATACGACTTTTGTATGGCGTCGTACACACAAACGCCGCGTGACAAGTTGCTCAAGTTCCTCGCGGGCGCGGCTGATATCAAGCATTTCGCAACTCTCGATCAGCCGGCATTGGCTAGCATCTACTGTGAGCGCCTCGCCATGAACATGACGGCAAAGGCCGCGCCGCCAGCCGAGCCGCTAATAAAGACCCGCTGGCGCAAAGCTGTTGACGGCGGCTCTTCGTAGAGGAGTTTTCTTCTCGTTGAGCGCGTTGCGATGGAAGGCCGGCGTCCCCTGCATCGAGATCCTCGCCGCCGGAACGTCCGTTCTGGGTCGGTAGTACCAGTTCGGGCCGTGCGGAAGCAGTCGCTGGCCCCGCGAACCGCGTCTGGAGTGGACTCCGACGGCAGCACCTCGACAGCAGCCGTTCGTGGCAGAGTCAGCCGCAGTGGCCAACGGCAGCTTGATGCCGGTCAGCATGACTTCGCCTCCCGATAGCCACTGACAGCAACCGCTGGCAGATTCAACCGATCAACGCAACAAATTCACTGAACATCTCAGCTGGCGTCGGGAAGCCGAGCGTCTTGCGCGGCCTCTCGTTCAATTGTCTCGCGATCGCGTTGAGCTAGAGCTGCGAGTAGCCCGAGATGTCGATGCCCTTTGGCATGTACTGTCGCAGCAATCCGTTCGTTTTCTCGTTGCTTCTGCGCTGCCAGGGGCTCTTGGGGTCACAGAAGTAGATCTGGATGTCGGTAGCCATCGTGAACTGCTTCTGGCCATGCATCTCAGTGCCGCGGTCCCACGTCAGTGATTTGTAGAGCTCCTGCGGCAGCGAGCGAGCATTCTGAATCAGCGCTTGAAAGCGCGGCCTTTTTGTCCGCGCTTCATTCAAATGCCGAACCTAGCGATAACTACACGTCAGCGTTGCATCCGAACCAAGGCTCCAATAGGAGCTGCCTACGGGATGAAGGCAAGCGCACCGCTAGAGCCTTGTAAGACACCGCGGCGTATCAATCTGGAGCGGGCGAATCCGCCGACGACTGGAAGCCGCCCCGGCAATCCAAGCGTCATATCTAGAGCTCTCCTGGTCGCAGGATCACCTTCGTCCATCCCGCGTCGCGATTGTCGAAGTGCTTGTACGCATCGGGCGCTTCGTGAAGATGCAATTCATGCGAGATGATCAGCGAGGGGTTGGCCTTGTCGTGATGGATGAGAGCGCTCAGCTTCCGGTTATATGCCTTGACGTTGCACTGACCAGTGCCGATTTTCATTCCCTTAAACCAGAATTTCCCGAAGTCGAATGCGATCTGGCCCTTCTTCGCCAGCTTGTCGGCAGCACCGGGGTCCTCGGGGATAAATACGCCGATGACCCCGATGCTCCCAGTCGCCTTGACAGAGTCGACCAGCGAATTCATCACCAAATTTGGTACTTCCTTGCCGGACGCGTCGTGGCACTGATAGCCGATGCATTCGGCGCCGCAGTCGGCTCCGAGTCCCCCGGTCAATGCGCGGATCTGATCACCCACGTCACCATCTTTGTTATCGATTGGCGTCGCGCCGATCTTTGCTGCGAGCTCAAGGCGATCCGGTTGGCCGTCGATGACGAAGATCTGACTTGCCCCCTGAATGCGTGCGGACAACGCAGCCATGAGGCCGACAGGACCCGCTCCGTAAATTACGATCGAATCGCCAGGCATCAGATTCGCGAGTCGCGTCGCATGCCAACCGGTCGGGAAAATGTCCGACAACATAACGTAGTCGCGCTCCTTATCATCCGCGTCCTCGGGAAGTTGCAGACAGTTAAAGTCGGCGTAAGGCACCCGAAGAAACTCGGCTTGGCCTCCCGCATAGGGACCCATCCCTGCAAAGCCATAG
>Ga0123338_10002465_pt1 | contig 17260 bp, 15 predicted proteins | sample grotaG_FD_89793 | JGI IMG/M metagenome (GOLD analysis project Ga0123338, IMG submission 89793) | Glacier valley bacterial and archeal communities from Borup Fiord, Nunavut, Canada, to study Microbial Dark Matter (Phase II) -... | ecosystem: Environmental > Aquatic > Freshwater > Ice > Glacier ...
CGACATCGAGCCGCTGCCGCCCGGCCATGTGCTGGCCACGCTCGCCAACGTGACGCTCTCGGCGCACTCCGGCTTTCGCACGCCGGAGGCCAACGAGCGGCTGATCGAAGAGGCGTTCACGCATTGCCGTCGCCTGGCCGCGGCCGGGCCGCCTGCAAACCGGCATTCGTGACAGGGGATTGCCGCCGGCGCGCGATTCGATCCCGAGTAAGGTGAATGTCCTGTCCCCCGTGCCCTGCACGGCAGCGTTGAGGCAACACACCCACTCCAAGGAATCGTCATGGTCCATGCCAACACGCGATGGCGTTCGCGCGTCGTGCTCGGCTTGCTGGGTGCGAGCGGCGCCTGGTTCGCTGTGAGCGGTGTCCACGCCGCCGACGTATTCAAGTGCACGAATCCATCCGGCAAGGTCGAGTTCACCGATGCGCCCTGCGGAACGACGCAGAGGTCCACGGTCGTCGACGCCCGCCCGAACAGCCTGGACAACTCGGCCGTGCGAGAGCAATTGCTCAAGATCGAGAACCGGTCGCTTCAGGACAAGCTCGCTGCGGCACAGCCGGTACCGCCGACTTCGCTGCAAGGACAACCAGACTTCGCGCGCAGCGATACGCCGGCCTGTCGCAGTGCCAAGAGGGATGTCGAGGCGGCGGCGACCTCGGTCGAGAACAACAAGGCGTTGATTCGAGCTCGTCAGAGCGCGATGTACGTTGCTTGCGGTGTTCGCGAACCCGACCAGCAGATCACGAACGTCAACGTCGGGGATCGCGCCGATCGGCGCCATGTCGATCCCCGAGCGTCGGCGCGATGACTGCTTTTCAGGCCGGTGGAGCGGCGACCTCGCCCTCCATGTCGCGCAGGTCGCGGTCGCGTGTCTCGGCGCAGTAGCGGACGACGAGCACGAGGGCCAGCAGCACCGGCACCATCACGATCATGGCGCCGCGGGCCAGGCCCGGCACCAGGCCGACGAGGCCGAGTCCCTGCGCGGCCAGGCCGCCGGCCTTGGTGCACGCCGCCACCCAGCCGGTGGCGCGGCCGCGCACCCGCAGCGGATAGCTCTCGGCGGCATAGGGCAGCAGCATGGCGATGAGGCCGTTGATGCCGATGATGAGGAGCGCGATCGTCAGCACCGGGCTGGCGCCGGCCGGCGAGCCGAGCTCGAGCTGGACGATGCCGACCAGCCCGGCTGCCGTGAGCACGATCGAGCCGACAAGCGCGCCCTTGCTGCTCCAGCGGCCGTAGAGCGCGGCCGCGATGAAGACCGTAGGCACGGCGATGAGTGCCGATGCGGCGAGCAGCTGGCTCGACAGCGCCACGCTGTAGCCGCGGGCCACGAGCAGCGCCGGCATCCACAGCAGAAGGCCGAAGTTGATGAAGCTCCAGGCCAGCGCGGCGACGCTGAGAGCCCAGGTCTGGGCGACGTATCGGCGCGCGATGGGCATTGCCGTGCGCGCGGGCAAGGCGGCCGCGGCGGCCGCCGTGCGCACTGTGCAGCCAAAGCTGCGCAGCACCTGCTCGGCCTCGCGGACGCGGCCGAGCGCGAGCAGGAAGCGCGGCGACTCCGGCACCCAGACGTTGAGCAGGATCAGCAGGAGGCCGGTCGGCAGGTTGAGAAACCACATCACGCGCCAGCCGAACATCGGCTGCAGCCACGCCGACAGTGCGCTCGCCGCCAGGTAACCGCCCACCGCGCCGAGGCCGCCGACGAGCACCAGCGCCCAGCCGCGCTGCTCCTTTGGCATCGTCTCGGCCAGCAGCGCGTAGGTCACCGGCAGCATGCCGCCGGCGGCGGCGCCCATCAGGAAGCACATGCCGACGTTCCACCACAGCGACGGCATCGAGCCGCAGATCGAGGTGCCGACGAACATCACCGCCGAGAGCAGGATGGAGGCGCGTCGACCGTACACATCGGCGAGCCAGCCCCAGAGCACCGAGCCGATCACGGTGCCGCAGAGCGCCGCGAACGGCAGCCACGCCACCATCGCCGACGACACCGCGTACTCGCTCTTCATGCCGGGCACCACGAAGCCGAGGCTGGCCGGCTTCATCACGTCGATGACCAGGGCGACGGTGAGCACCACCATCAGGCGCCAGTGGGCGCGGACCAGCGGCGCGTCTTCCGGCGCGCCCACCGTGATCTCGTCATCGACGCGCGCCGGTGGCGCCGGCCGCCGCGGCAGCAGCCCGTAGCCGGCGACGACGATGCCGGCGACGATCAGCGCCATGCCCCAGAGCATGGTCGCGTCCATCGCCATGTCGGCGAGGCGAAAGCCCATGTCCCGGCCCATCCAGAACATCGGCAGGTGCATGACGACGCCGCTCGTCACGGCGATGCAGCCGGCCACGAAGGCCCAGAGGTGGCGCCGGTCGGCGAGAACGCGCGATTCGCTCATCGGCGAGCGCGCCGCGCGCTCATTCGAGCTTCCACTTGTTGGCCTCGACCTTGACGACGACGCGTGCCCGCTGATCGAGGCCGAGGTGGTCGTTCTTCGACATCGCGACGACGCCGTTCGAGACCTTCAGGTCGTGCAGACCCTCCAGCGCCTCGCGCAGGGCGACCCGGAATTCGCGCGTGCCCGGCCGGGCCTTCTTCAGCGCCACCGGGATCGCCTGGCTCAGCTCCAGCCAGGCATCCCACGTGTACGAGCCGAATGCAGAAACGGTGCCGGCGCCGTAGACCGCCTCGTAACGCTTCTTGTAGTCGAGCGCCGCCACCTTCGCCGGATGGTCGGCCGGCAATGCATCGGCGACGACGACCGGGCTGGTCGGCACGAACATGCCCTCGATGTCCTTGCCGCCGACGCGCAGGAAGTCGTTGTTGGCGACACCGTGGTTGAAGTACACGCTGCCCTTGTAGCCGCGCTCGACGAGCGCCTTCGCCGGCAGCACCGCAGGGGTTCCCGAGGCGCCGATCACCACCATGTCGGGGTTCGCGGCAACCACCTTCAGCACCTGCGCGGTCACGCTCGTGTCGCGCGGTGCGAAGCGCTCGCTCGCCACGATCCTGATCTTGCGCGCTTCGGCGAACTTCTCGAACTCGGCGTAGAAGGCCTCGCCGAGCGCGTCGTTGAAGCCGATGTAGGCCATCGTCTTCATGCCGCGGCGGGCCGCGTGCTCGAGGATGGCCAGCACCATCATCGTGTCGGTCTGCGGCGTCTTGAAGACCCAGGCCTTCTTGGCGCTCATCGGCTCGATGATCCGTGCCGACGAGGCCAGCGAGATCACCGGCGTCTCGCCCTCGGCGACGACGTCGATCATGGCCAGCGTGTTCGGCGTCGTCGTCGAGCCGATGATCGCATCGACCTTGGTCTCGCTGATCAGCTTGCGGGTGTTGACCACCGCCGCGCTCGAGTCGCTGGCATCGTCGAGCACGATGTATTCGATGCTCAAGCCTGCGACCGTCTTCGGCAGGAGCGCGATCGTGTTCTTCTCGGGAATGCCGAGCGAGCTCGCCGGCCCGGTGGTCGACAGCGTGACCCCGATCTTGACCTGCGCCGTCGCCGCCACGGGCAGAAGAGCGGCGCAGACGAGCAGGGCAGCAGTGCGACGGATGCGGTTCATGAAGTCTCCTTGACGGTTTCGTTGGATGGGCCGAGCACGACCGGCAGCGACACGTGGCCGCGGAAGCGCGCGCGCCGCGCACGAACCGGTGCAGCGGCGGGACGATAGCCCGGGAAACGCTGCAGGAAGCGGCCGATGGCGATCCGGCCTTCCAGCCTGGCGAGGCCCATGCCGACGCACTGGTGGATGCCGGAGCCGAACGCCAGGTGGCGGTTCGGCGTGCGCGCGATGTCGAGCCGGTCGGGGTCGGCGAACTGCGCCGGGTCGCGGTTGGCAGCGCCGATCGCGAGCGTCACCTGCGTGCGCGGCGCGAGCGTAACGCCGCCGATCATCGTCGCGCAGGTCGTGATGCGATTGCCGAGCTGGTTCGAGCTCTCGATGCGCAGGAACTCTTCGATCGCGCTCGCGATGCGCTCGGGCTCGGCGATGAGGCGCGCCTTCTCGGCCGGCGCATCGAGCAGGCAGCAGAGGCCGTTGCCGATCAGGTTGGTCGTGGTCTCGTGGCCGGCGTTGAGCAGGAAGATGCAGTTGTGGAGCAGCTCCGGCGCCGACAGCCTCTCGCCGTCGCCGCCGCCGCCGCCGCCGTCGCCTTCGCCTTCGCCTTCGCCTTCGATGAGGCGCGTCAGCACGTCGGTGTGCGGATCGCCGGGCGCGGCGCGGCGCTGCGCGACGAGGCCCTCGAGATAGCGCAGGAAGTCGGTGACGGCGGAATTGCCGGCGTCGTGCTGGGCCGCGCTCGGCACCGGCTCGAGGGCGCCCAGGATCGCCAGCGACCAGGCGCGCAGCGGCCCGCGCTCGCCGGCCGGCACGCCGAGCAGGTTGCCGATCACTTCGACCGGAATGGCGCTCGCAAACGATTCGATGAGGTCGACCTCGGCGCCCGGGCCGCGGGCCGCCATCGCGTCGAGCAGCGCCTCGACGCGCTCGACCAGGCGCGCCTCCATCGCGGCGACGTGGCGCGGCGTCAACGCCCCGGCGATGAGCCGCCGCACCCGCGTGTGCAGCGGCGGGTCGTTGAAGACGAGGCTGGTCGTGTGGTGCGCGAACAGCGGCGTGGCGCCGTACTTCGGAGCGAACTCCTCGCGCTTGTCGGAGCTGAAGGTGGCGGTGTTCTTGTAGACGGCGGCGATGTCGGCGTAGCGCGTGAGGAAGATGCTGCCGTCGGCCATGCGCTTGACCGGCTCGTGCTCGCGCAAGGCGCGATAGGTCGCGAACGGATCGTCGTAGAACGAGTCGGGCAAGCGCTTCAGGTCGAAGGTGGCGGCGAGGGCACGGTCGGCTGCGGGCACGCCGGCGAGTCTACGGGTCAGGCACGGTGCGACACTTGGCGATGACCGAACAAAGCCCCCTTGCGCCGCTGCCCGTGCTCGTCGTCGTCATCGCGATGCTGACGACGCTCGCAGTCGGCGTCGCGCGGGCCGCCGAAGCTGCTGCCACCGCCGACGACGGCCCCGCCGCCGTGCCGTACCGCCCCAGCGTGTCGACGCCGGCGATGCTGTCGGCGCCGGGCTGGATCGAGGTCGAGGCCGGCCTGCAGCAGCAGCACGACGGCGCGAGCTCGCGTCGCGACAGCCTGCCGGTGACGTTGAAGCTCGCTTTCACGCCCGACTGGGGCGTGCGCGTCGGCAGCGATGCCTGGGTGCGGGTGCGCGACGGCGCCCAACACGACAGCGGCTTCGGCGACACCGGCATCGTCGTCAAGCGGCGCTTCGCCGTCGACGAGCAGCAGGCGTTCGGACTCGAAGCTGCCGCCCTCGTGCCGACGGCCCGCAGCGGTCTCGGCGGCGGCAGCGGCAAAGCCGACTACGGCGTCAACGCCATCTACAGCGCCGACTTCGGCGCCTGGCACACCGACCTCAACGTCACGGCGACGCGGCTCGGTGCCGTCGACGCCGGCTTCGGTCGTATGCAATGGGCAGGCGCGGCGGCGCTGTCGCGCGGCTTCGATGCGTGGGGCCTCGTCGGCGAGATCTCGGGGTCGCGCCGGAGCGGCGAGGACAGCACGCGCCAGCTGCTCGGCGCCGTGAGCTACAGCGTCTCGAAGCGCCTCGTGGTCGACGCCGGCGTAGCGCGCAGCCTGCGCTCCGGGCCGGCGCAATGGTCGGCCTTCACCGGCTTCACCTGGCTCGCCGCGCGCCTCTTCTGACATCGCGCCCAACCCAAGGAGTTCACGATCATGGCCATGAAGACCCGCCGCCTCGGCGCCCACGGTCCCGTCGTCTCGGCCATCGGCCTCGGCTGCATGGGCATGAGCGACTTCTACTCCAACCGCGACGAGGCCGAGTCGATCGCGACCCTGCACCGTGCCCTCGACCTCGGCGTCGGCTTTCTCGATACCTCCGACGCCTACGGCCCGCACACCAACGAAGCGTTGATCGGCCGGGTTCTCGCCGGCCGCCGCGACGAAGTGTTCCTGGCAACCAAGTTCGGCATCCTGCGCGACCCGGCCCAGCCGCTCCGGCGCGGCTTCGACAGCAGTCCGGCTTACGTGAAGAGCGCCTGCGAGGCGAGCCTGAAGCGGCTCGGCGTCGACACCATCGATCTCTACTACCAGCACCGAGTCGATCCGGCGACGCCGATCGAGGACACCGTCGGCGCCATGGCCGACCTCGTCCGCACGGGCAAGGTCCGCTACATCGGCCTGTCGGAGGCCTCGGTCGCCACGCTGGAGCGCGCTTGCAAGGTGCATCCCGTCACCGCCCTGCAGAGCGAGTATTCGCTGTGGTCGCGCGAGCCCGAAGGCGGGGCGCTGGCAGCCTGCCGGCGGCTGGGCGTGGGCTTCGTGCCTTACAGCCCGCTCGGGCGCGGTTTTCTCTCCGGCGCGATCACCAAGCCCGAGGATCTCGCCGCCGACGACTACCGCCACCACACGCCGCGCTTCCAGGGCGACAACTTCGCGAAGAACCTCGAGCTCGCTGCCGGGGTCGAGCGCATCGCCGCTCGCCTCGGTTGCACCGCCGGTCAGCTGGCGCTGGCCTGGGTGCTCGCTCAGGGCGACGACATCGTGCCGATCCCCGGCACCAAGCGGCGCAGCTATCTCGAGGAGAACGTCGCCGCGGTCGACCTCGTCCTCGACGCGGCCACGCGGGCCGAGCTGGAAGCGGTGTTTCCGGCCGGCGCCGCGGCGGGGCAGCGCTACCCCGACAACATGATGAAGGCGCTCGACGGCTGAATCGCCGTCGCGACCGGCCGCACTTCAATAGCCGAGCGCGAGACCGGTATTGCGGCGCGGATCGTTGGCGCCATAGAAGCGGTTCCTGCCGACCGGCTTGCCGCCGAGCGACGGCGCACCGATCAGGATGGCGGCGACGTGGTTGGCCGGCTGTGCGCCTGCGAAGACGTGGCCCATGCCTTCGAGGATCTTCCGCGTATCCGGGCTGAGCGCGAACGGCTCGACGAAGGTCGGGGTCGGCTGCCCCTGCTGGTGAAATCGTGTCGCGTCGACGGCCTCCTGCACGTTCATGCCGTAGTCGATCACATTGATGATCGTGTGCACGACGGCCGTGATGATCCGGCTGCCGCCCGGCGTGCCCAACACCATCACCGGCTGGCCCGTTCGCGTCACGATCGTCGGGCTCATCGAGCTCAGCGGCCGCTTGCCGGGCGCCACCGCGTTGGCTTCGCCCTGCACCAGGCCGTATTGGTTCGGTACGCCGAGCTTGGTGGTGAAGTCGTCCATTTCGTTGTTGAGGAGCACGCCGGTGCCGGCGGCCGTGACCTTGGCACCGAACCAGTCGTTGAGCGTGTAGGTCACGGCGACGGCATTGCCCTTCGCGTCGACGACCGAATAGTGCGTGGTGTTGCTGCCCTCGTGCGGCGCGACTCCCGGCTGCAAGGTCGAGACCGCTGCGTGTTCCGGGTCGATGGCGACGCGGATCCTCGCGGCGTAGTCCTTGTCGAGCAGGCGCTCAAGCGGGTTCGTCACGAAGTCGGGGTCGCCGAGGGCGGTGTTGCGGTCGAGGTAGGCGTGGCGCATCGCCTCGATCTGCACGTGCACCGCCTGCGCCGACCGGAACCCCCACGCCTTCAGCGGATAGCCCTCGAGGATGTTGAGGATCTCGCAGACAACGACGCCGCCCGAGCTCGGCGGCGGTGGCGAGACGATGCGGTAGCCACGGTAGTCGCACTCCACGGGCGCCAGCTCGCGGGTCGCATAGCGGTCGAGGTCGGCCTGCACGATGATGCCCTTGCCGGCCCGGCTCGAGGCGACGATGGCGCGCCCGACCGGCCCCTGGTAGAAGCCGGCAGCGCCGGCCTCGCTGATCTGCCGCAAGGTCGCAGCGAGGTCGCGCTGCACCAGGAGGTCGCCGACGCCCCAGGCCTTGCCGTCGTTGAGGAAGATGGCCGCGGTGGCGGCGTCGGCCTTGAAGGCTTCGGTGGCGGTCGCGAACATGTCGGCGTCGCCGCGGTCGAGCACGAAGCCCTGCTCGGCGAAGCGGATCGCCGGAGCGATGAGGTCGGCGCGCTTCATCGTGCCGTACTCGGTCAACGCAACCTCGAGGCCGGAGACGGTTCCGGGCACGGCGACGGCGAGATGGCCGACCGTGGTCGAGCCCTTGACGACGTTGCCGGCGGCGTCGAGGTACATGGCCGCGGTGGCGGCGAGCGGCGCCTTCTCGCGGAAGTCGAGGACGGTCTTCCTGCCGTCGGCGAGCTGCAGCGTCATGAAGCCGCCGCCGCCGAGGTTGCCCGCCGCCGGGTAGACGACGGCCAGCGCATAGCCAATGGCGACGGCCGCGTCGACGGCGTTGCCGCCGCGCTTGAGCACATCGACACCGACTTCGGTGGCGAGGTGCTGCGCCGTCACGACCATGCCGTTCTCGGCGGCGACCGGCGCGACCGAGGCTGCGTCAGCGGGAGCCGCGGTGGCGCAGACCAGGCAGACGAAAGCCACGAGCGTGGCGCCGTGCCGGCGAGCGTGGGGGAAATTCGTGGTCACGCCGACGCCAAGAGTCGGATCGCCCAGTAGACGCCTATGGCCATCTGAATCGCGAAGAGCGAGAAGCGAGCCGTGACCGCAGCCGGCGATGTGGCGCTGAGGTGCACGACGGACTGCAGCACGCGAGCGCTCAGAAGCACGAAGGCCAGCGGGTCGGTGAGCGACGATTTTCCAGCGACGACGGCCACGAGCATCAAGCCACCGAAGAGCGGCAGGCCCTCGATGCAATTGGCGTGTGCGCGCGCCAGGCGCTGCATGAATGGCGACAGGTTGGCGTTGTCGGGAACGAAGCCGTTCGCGGCGACGACGCTGGTCAGAACCAGCTTCGTGCGCAGACCTTCCATCAGGACGAGAAGCAGCAGCGCCCACGCGATGAAGGCGACCAGGGCGAACAGTGTTGGGGTCATGTTGGGGTCGCAGTTCGAAGAGCCGGAGGTCGCAGAGGCGGTCGCCGGTCGCGCGGCGCTCTGACGAGAGATTCGAGTGTCGCGCCACGCACGAAGGTCGACCAGCGAGACCGTCTCGTCGGCCGGGTCACGCGAGTTCCGATTGCGCCAGTGCCACGGAACCGGCGTGCTCGTCGGTCCAGCCCTTGCCGGTGCTTTGCAGGCACTCGAAGGCCGTCTCGTCCAGAGCATCCAGCGCCAAGGCGCGCGACTCCGCCAGTGCGCGCGCTTCGTTGGTTTCGAGCACCATTCCGGCAGCAGCGAGCCGCGCTTGTGCGTAGCCGAGCAGCGCAGCGGCGGCGCGTGGCCGGCTTTCCTGCGCCGCCAGCAGCGCCAGCGTCACGCCCCAGTAGGGCTGCAGGCGCCACGACTCCGCCATCGGCCAGCCCAGCTCGGCCATGCGACGTGCCTCGGCGGTGTGCCCGGCGGCGAGCAACGCCGTGGTGAGGTTGGCGCGCGCCACCGCCAGACTGTGCGGGTGGCGCGAGCCGCTGAGCTCCGCCTCGAGCTCGCGGCCCATGGCCACCGCCTGCTCGACCTGGCCGCGCGCCAGAGCGAGGTCGGCCATGTTGGACAGCGCCACGCTTCGGTCGTACTCCCAGCCAGGCACGCGCGTCAGCTCGAGCCAGCGCCGTCCGGCGGTCTCGCAGGCGTCGAGGTCACCATGGCGGTAGGCGAACACGAACTCGGCCTGGGCGCCGTTGATGCGGGACAGCAGAGGCGCCCCCGAGGCCTGCAGCGCACGCATCTCCCCGAGGGCAGCTTGCCGTGCCTCGATGCCGGCACTTTCGTCGCCGGCCGCGACGATGCCGAGCGCCAGTGCCAGCCGGCGCGTGTCGATCACTTGGCGCGCCAGCGAAATCGCGACGTGGGCGAAGCCGCACGCGCGCGCGTTCTGGAACTCGGTGTAATGGAACATGGCGGCGCCCAGCATCCACATGAGGCGCAGCTCGGGCGGCATGTCGTCGCGCAGCAGGGCCTCGGTGGCCGGCCAAAGCGTGCGGCCTTCGGCGCTGCGCGTGCGGCCGAACGCATTGGTCAGCGGCGTCACCAGGGCGACAGCGAGCGCAGCGTCGTGTCGCAAGGCCCAGGCCATCGCGGCCCGACCGTTGTCGAGGTCGGGGGCCAGGTGGTCCAACATCTGGTCGCGACGCAGTCGGTCTTCGACAAACTCGTAATTGACGGCCGCGAAGCGGGCCAGCACCGCGCGCGCATGGCGCTCCTGCAACGCAGGGCGCTCGGCGCTCTCGGCCAGCCTCTCGCGCGCCAGCGCCAACGCCGATTCCAGCAGCCGGTAGCGCGGCGGCTCGGTCTCCAGCACCGCCACCAGCGAATGGTCGACCAGCGCATCGAGCGCCGAGAGCAGGCGCCAGCGGTCGAGCTCGGGGTCGGCCGCGACGTGCTGCGCCATCTCGAGCGTGAAGTTGCCGGCGAACACCGCCAGGCGGCGGAAGGCACGCTGCTCGTCGGTGCTCAGCAGCGCGCAGCTCCACTCGAGCGCAGCGCGCAGCGTGTGCTGGCGCGCCGGCGCCCCGCGGCGGCCCTGGGTCAGCAGTTGCAACCGCTCGTCGAGCGCGCGCTCCAGGCCATGCACGCCCAGCAGCGGCACCCGCGCTGCTGCGAGCTCGATGGCCAGCGGGCTGCCGTCCAGGTGCCGACAAAGGCTGCACACCGCAGCCAGATTGGCGTCGGTCAGCGCAAAGCGCGGCTGCAGCGCCGACACGCGCTCGACGAACAACGCGACCGCGCCGAAAGTCATCGCCTCCTGCGGCGAAGGCAGCGCGGGCAGCGCTTGAGGCGCAGCCAGCGGCCCCAGGCGGTGCACGCGTTCTTGCGACAGCTTGAGCGGCACCTGGCTGGTCACCACCACGTGCAGCGCCGGCGCAGCATCCAGCAACGCCTGCACCACTGCGGCCACCTCGGCCAGCACGTGCTCGGCGTTGTCCAGCACCATCAGCAACTTCAGTGGCGCCGCCGCCGAGGCCAGCGCACAGTGCGGGTCGCCACCGCCGATCGACAGCCCCAGCGCGCCGGCCACCGTGGCGCACACCAGCGCCGCATCGGCCACCGGCGCGAGATCGATCCAGCACACGCCGTGCGGGCGCTTGCCGTCCTCCAGCGCCATCAGGTGCTGCGCCAGCAGGGACTTGCCGATGCCGCCCACGCCGGTGACGGTGATCAGCGGGTGCTCGTCGACGGCATGGCGCAGCGACGTGAGCTCGGCATCGCGGCCGATCAAGGGCGGCAGCCGGCGCGGCAGCGCGCCGCGGCGCAGCGGCTCGGCCGGAACGGGCGCGCCGGGGTCGCCCTGTATCGGCAGCGCAAACCGGTAGCCGCGGCCGGGAATGGTGGCGATGGCCTGCGCACCGAGCAGCTTTCGCAGCGCCCAGACGTGGACCTCGAGGTTGTTCTCCTCGACCACCACGTCGGGCCACACACGCTCGATCAGCTCGGCCTTCGGCAGGTGGCGGTGACGCTGCTCGATCAGCGCATGCAGCACATCGAATGCGCGCGCACCGAGCTTGAGCGGCATGCCGTCGCACAACAGCTGGCGCTGCACCGGCAAGAGCGCGTGGCGGCCGAAGCGGTAACCAAGAGGAAGGGTGTCCAAGGGAGGCCCAGCATAGTCGCGGCACCGGTCGGCATTAAGGACTATTAAGGCGACCCCAAGGACAGCCGCAACGCTGTCCATCACGATGACCCTGTCCCTCGCCGCGGCTGCAACGTGCAGCCGGCGGACGTGCAAGGAGCATTGCGATGACTCGTCACTCCCCATCCCGAACGACTGCGTCATGGTTGCTGACGAAGCGCCGCCGCGTGCTCGCTTCGGCCATCGCTGCCGCCGGCACCGGCTTGGTCACCGCCGCCGCAGCACAAGCCCCGGCGTTGGCAAACCTGCGCCCGTTTCCGAACGACAGCGGCTTTGCAGCCACCTACAGCCTGGCGGGCGTCGTCGATCAGAGCGGGCCGTTCTTCCAGAGCCTGGGCAACAACGGCCGCAGCTGCGCCAGCTGCCACGAATCCGCGTTCGGCTGGACCATCACACCGCGCAGCGTGCAGGCCCGCTTCGCGCGCAGCGATGGCACCGATCCGATCTTTCGAACCGTGGACGGCTCCAACTCGCCGCTGGCCGACGTTTCCACGCCGCGCGCCCGGCGCCAGGCCTACAGCATGCTGCTGAGCAAGGGCTTGATCCGGGTCGGCATCGGGATCCCCGCCAACGCCGAGTTCGAACTCGCCAAGGTCGACGACCCGTATGGCTACGCCAGCGCCGGCGAGCTGTCCCTGTTCCGCCGACCGCTGCCCACCACCAACCTCACGCGCCTGAGCACCGTGATGTGGGACGGCCGCGAGACCTTCAAGGACGCGGCCTCGACAGAATGCGTGGTCGGCACCAGCAACTGCTTCGCCAGCATCTCTTTCGACCTGACGGACCAGTCGAACGTCGCGACACTGGGCCATGCACACGCCGCAGCGGCGCTCACGCCGGCCCAGCGTTCCGCCATCGTGAGCTTCGAGATGGGCCTGTTCACGGCCCAGGTGTGGGATCACCACGCCGGCGCGCTCACGTCCCACGGCGGGCGCGGCGGCCCGGTGGCCGCGTCGGAGCAAGACTTCTACTTCGGCATCAACGACACCCTGGCAGGCGATTACCGCACGCACGCGCCGTTCACGCCCACCGTGATGACCGCCTACGACGCCTGGCAATCCTTGGGGCACGAGGCAGAGCGGGATCGAGGGCGAGATGAAGACCGCGACTTCGACCACGGCAGCCGCGAAGGCCGGCACGCGGTGGCACGCGGGCAGGCGCTGTTCAACAGCCGGCCCATGCGCATCACAGGCGTCGGCGGTCTCAACGACGACCTCGGCCTGCCCGTGATCCAGGGCACGTGCACGACGTGTCACAACACGCCCAACGCCGGCAACCACTCCGTGCCCCTGCCCCTGGCCATCGGCATCGCCGACGGCGCGCGCCGCACGCTCGACATGCCGCTGTACACGCTGCGAAACAAGACGAGCGGCGACACCGTGCAGGTCACCGACCCCGGCCGCGCCCTGATCACCGGCAAGTGGAAGGACATCGGTCGCTTCAAGGGCCCGGTGCTGCGCGCGCTGGCTGCGCGTGCCCCCTATTTCCACAACGGCATGGCACAGGACCTGGGCGCGGCGGTGGACTTCTACGACACGAGATTCGGCATGAGCCTGACGCGTCAGGAACGCGCCGACCTGGTCGCCTTTCTGCGCACCCTGTAGCGATGCCGTCCAGTGCGAAATGCATCCATCGACGTATTTGGCAGTCAAGCTTCATCGGAGTTCGCAATGGCATCACTCAACTTCATCACGGCGGCAATGCTCACGAGCGGCGCGCTGATGGCAGCGGTGCCGGCTCGGGCGGCCGATCGGATGCAGGCTGGCCTTTGGGAGATGTCGATGCCGGGCGGGCGCACGCCGACAACCCGGTGCTGGTCACCCGAAGCCGTCGCGGCGGTCAACGGCAGCGAGGCGAACGCCCGCCGGGCGACGCAGAAAATGGTGGCCGAGATGGGCGCCGGGTGGTCGGTCAACGACCTCAAGCTCGAGGGCAACACCTTGACTTATTCGATGGTTCCGCCCAACGGCAAGACGATGTCCGTCTCCGCAACTTATCACGGCACCACGTACGAAAGCACGGGCCCGGGCGGCGTCACCCAGGCGCGCCGCATCGGCGCTTGTCCTTGAATCCGCTTGCGCGCAATCACCCATTGACGGCCGCGCCTCGAGGTTCACTCTGCTCAGTTCACCCCACCACTGCGGGAGCTCACCGTGATCTCAATTCGTCTAGCAGCCACGTTAGGCGCGGCAGCGCTCTTCGGCTTGGCGTCGGTATCGAATGCGCGCGACGACGACGACCGCGACAACGCTCAGGTCAGACGCGGCTTCCAGATCGTTCCGACAGGGGTGTACTTGAACCTGCACGGCAAGAACCGAGAGCTCGTGGGACTGGGCAGCTACCTCGTCAACACGACGGGTTGCAACGACTGCCACACCAACCCCTCGTACCTGGACGGTGGCGACCCGTTCAAAGGGCAGGCGGAACTGATCAACTTCTCACAGTACATGACGGGTGGCCGCCAGTTCGGGCCCTTCACGTCGGCGAACTTGACGCCCGACGGCACCGGTAAGCCAGCGGGCCTGACACTCAAGGAATTCATCCAGACCCTCCGCACCGGACACAACCCGCATGACCCCGCAGGACAGATCCTGCAGGTCATGCCGTGGCCGGTGTTCGGCAAGAAAACGGATTTGGATCTGACCGCCGTCTACGAGTACCTGCGCGCCCTTCCGTCGCTGCCCGATAACCCGAAGCCGAGGCCCTGAGCCACCTCGAGCTTCGTGTGGCTTCAGACCGAAGCGGGTTACTCACAAGGTGTTACCACACGACCTCGTTCGAGGGGGTTACGTCACAGACAGGAGCGGCTTCGCTTCACTAAGATCGTCTTCCGTCGTGCCGCTCGCGTTCGCCCCGAACGCTGCCAGGGCGGAATCCCGCCGCGCATGACCTCCGATTCGCGTATCGCCCGCCTGCTGTCGTCGCTGCTGCCTGCATTCGCAGCCGTCGCACTGGCGGGCTGCACGGCGCCCGGGCTGCTGCTCGGCGCGGCCGGCGTCGCCACCGACACCAGCGTGACCTGGGACATCGTCAGGCACGTCCACGGCAAGCTGACCGAAGACGACCCGACGCCGTGCGCGCTGCTGAACAGCGTCCAGCGTGCCGTCAATCCGCGCTGCGAGTTCGTGCCCGGCAGCATCCGCACGGCCGACCTGGCCCGCAGCGGCCTGCAGGCCTGCCCGCTCGAAGCGGCAGCGCGCGACCCGCGGCTCTGGCGGGCGCTGCCCGAGCTCGTCGCCGTGGGTGCGACACCGCAGCGCTGCGATCGTTCGCCGCTGCAAGCACTCGCGGAAACCGACGCCTGCCCCGACTTCACCGCGGCGCCGGCACCGGTCGTGCAGGCGATCGCCTGGCTCGCCGAGAGCGACCCGCGCGCCATTCGTCACGACGTTTTCCGGATGCTCGGCTGCCCGGCCGCTCGCAGCGTCGGCCTCGACCGCGTGCTCGCGACCTGGCTCGACCGCGGCGCCCTGGAGCCTGGCACGCTGTCGTTCAGCCCGCTCGGCGCTCTTCATCCCGACCTCGTCGGCTCGCGTTTTTCACGCGAGCTCGAGGTCGCCGGCCATGTGCCGCAGACCGCTCTCGACAACTACGACGGCAAGCTGCCTTCAGGCTTCGAGGAGGCCTTGCGAACCAGCCACTGGCCGGCGCTCGAGTGGTGGCTGTACCGGCTGCCCGAGCTGGCCAACCGGGCGCCGCCGACGCGTGGCGCCCAGCTCGCCTGGGTGCCGCTGCAGCGCGTGCTGCTGCCCACGTTCCTCGCCGACCCCTCGACCCAGCGCGACATGGTCGGCTTCCTGATGGCGCACGGCGCCGACCCGAAGGCAAAGCTGCCGTTCGATCGCAGCAAGAACGTGGTCGGCTTCGCGGCGTCGATCAGGAGTCCGATGCTGCCGGTGCTCCAGCCGCCGCCATCGGCGCCGAAGCCGGCAGCCGCGACCTACGCCGACAGCACGCGCGGCAGCTCGGTGCGCTGAAGCGCCGAAGCGCTGCAGCGATCAGTCGTTCGCGAAGCTGTACGGGCCGCCGCGCTCGAGCGCCTTCTTGTAGGCGGGGCGGGCGTGGATCTTCTTCAGCCAGGCCATGAGTTTCGGCCGGCTGGCGTCGAGCCCGGCGCGCTGGTGCGCGGCCTCGACCGGGAAACTCATATGGATGTCGGCGGCCGTGAAGTCGCTGCCTGCGAACCATTCGCTCTTGCCCAGCTCGGCTTCCATGAAGTCGAGCTGGCGCTTCAGGTTGGGCTCGACCATGATCCCCTTGACCTTCGCAGCAATGGCCTTGGCGACCGGCTTCACGAAGAACGGCATGCCTTGTCCGGATCCGATCCGGTCGAAGACGAGCTTCATCAGCAGCGGCGGCATCGCCGAGCCTTCGGCGAAGTGCGTCCAGTAGGTGAAGCGCCGGCGCTCCTCGCTGCCGGCCGGCGGCAGCAGGCGGCCGCTGCCGTACTTCTCGAGCAGGTACTCGACGATCGCGCCCGTCTCGGCGACGGTGACGCCGTCGTCGGTGATCACCGGTGACTTGCCGAGCGGATGCACCTCGACGAGCTCGGGCGGCGCCAGCATCGTCTTGGCGTCGCGCTGGTACTTCTTGATGTCGTAGGGAACGCCGAGCTCCTCGAGCAGCCAGAGGATGCGCTGCGAGCGCGAGTTGTTGAGGTGGTGGACGATGAGCATGGACGTGCTTCGGGTTGGCGTCGAGAGCCGCGATTCTCGCCGACCGCCGTCGTCGCTCAGATCGACATTTTCTGCCGCACGCCTTCGGCTTCCATGTCGGCGCCGCGACCGCGCTGCACGATCTCGCCGCGCTCCATCACGAGGTAGCGGTCGGCCAGCTCGGCGGCGAAATCGTAGTACTGCTCGACGAGCACGATCGCCATCCGCTGCGGCGCGCCGGAGGTCTGCAGGCCGTGATCGGCGAGCATCCGGATGACGCGGCCGATGTCCTTGATGATCGACGGCTGGATGCCTTCGGTCGGCTCGTCGAGGACGAGCAGCGTCGGCGACGCGGCCAGTGCCCGCGCGATCGCGAGCTGCTGCTGCTGGCCGCCGGAGAGGTCGCCGCCGCGCCGGTGCAGCATCGCCTTCAGGACCGGGAACAGCTCGAAGAGCTGTGGCGGCAGCGGCGTACTGCCGGGCTTGTAGGCCAGGCCCATCTCGAGGTTTTCCTGAACGGTCAGGCGACCGAAGATCTCGCGGCCCTGCGGCACGTAGCCGATGCCGCGGCGGACGCGCTCGTAGGGCGTGGCGCGGGTGATGTCGATACCAGCGAAGGTGACGCTGCCCGAGCGCACCGGCACCACGCCCATCAGGCTCTTCAGCAGCGTCGTCTTGCCGACGCCGTTGCGGCCGAGCACGACCGTGACCTCGCCGGGCACCGCATCGAACGAGACCTTGCGCAGGATGTGCGAGCCACCGTAGTACTGGTCGACGGTATCGACCTTCAACAAGGCATCAGCGGCCAAGGTAGACCTCGACGACCTTCTCGTCGGCCTGTACCTGCGCCAACGAACCTTCGGCCAGGACGCTGCCTTCGTGCAGCACCGTCACCTTCTTCGCCGGGTTCGCATGCGTGAGCGCGTGAATGAACTTCATGTCGTGCTCGACGACGACCAGCGAGTGGCTGCCTTCGAGCGAGAGGAAGAGCTCGGCGGTGCGCTCGGTCTCC
>Ga0123338_10002467_pt1 | contig 17253 bp, 16 predicted proteins | sample grotaG_FD_89793 | JGI IMG/M metagenome (GOLD analysis project Ga0123338, IMG submission 89793) | Glacier valley bacterial and archeal communities from Borup Fiord, Nunavut, Canada, to study Microbial Dark Matter (Phase II) -... | ecosystem: Environmental > Aquatic > Freshwater > Ice > Glacier ...
CCAATTCGCCTTCGTTGGAATAATAGACATAAGGACCATTTTTCTCATTTCGGTCTCCCCATCCGCCAAGTCCGATCATCTTGTTATACTCAAGCCAGTTAGGAAAGGAGTTGTCGGCAGCATGTACTGAAACAAATCCACCACCAGCCTTCATATATTTCTCAAGAGCCTTTTGTGTAGCTTCAGGCCAATCGGCAGCTTGCCACCCAAAATTAGAAATTACCACATCGTATTTATTGAAAGAAAGAATAAAATCAGGATCAGATTTTGGTTCTTTCAAATCCTGTGTTTCACCCACACCTGCCAAAGGAAGATATGCTTTTTCACGTTCTCCCATCCATGTAAAGTTTGTACGTCTGATATCCACAGAGAACAAACCTGTTTCTTCCAGATACTGTTTCATCATGATGGTTGATTTGGGCCATACCTCGTGATTATTCTGTCCGTCAATAATGAGTACCTTTAATTTAGCTTCAGCAGAAAACGATAACAATAGAATACAAACAATACTTAGCCAACTTGTTTTCATAGTATATTTTTTTACAATAATCGAAATGCCAATTTAATGGTTAATAAAAAATACAATAATCCGGAAATTATAATTGTTCCTCCACGTTAAACATCGCCAAAGCTCCCGTCGGGCAGGCCTTGGCCACGATAACGGCTGTTTTTTCAAGACCTTTTTGAATGCTTTCGTTGAACGGAACGCCTACTTTTACATCGAACCCTCGTCCGATAAAGGTAAAGCCAAATTCCTCCTGATGTTGCCGGGTCAGACGAACGCAAATACCACATTTGATGCACTTGGCTGGTTCGTAAACAATCCCTTCGCGGTGAATAACTTTCGATACATTCTGACGTTCATCACTTTGGAAGCGTTTCTGTGCAGCATTATAACGATCAGATAATTCGCGCAATACACATGATTCCGGATTGCGGCAATCGCAGTGCATACAGCGTTTGGCTTCACGCATGGCAGCTTCGCTGGTAAATCCTTCTTTGCTAGCTTTTTGCCGGGGAGAAGATTCTGAATCATTCTGATATTGAATAAATTCTATTTCACCCAATCGACCGAACTTGGAATTAAATCTCTCAGGGTATCCGGTAATTACATCATTTTTTAAATAATTATCAATAACTGTGGCTACTTCTTTGCCTTGCCCTACGGATCGCACTGCCAGTTTGGAAGTACGGAGAGAGTTTCCAATGGCAAAAACTTTGGGACTTGAAGTCAGGTAGCTTGATTTATCAGCATCAATTCCTGATTTTGTAGTCTTTAATCCAAAGATGAAATTTATATCTTTAATTGTTCCGGTAGCCACTACAATGACATCATATTCTTTTTGAAGCGTTGCAAATTTAAGTTCATCTATTGATTCCCTCAGTCGTATCTGAACGCCTGTTGCAAGTATTTGGGCTACTTCCTGTTCGATCACTTCAGCGGGAAGTATTTCTTTATCAATCCGAAGTAATTCTCCACCAGCCTTTTCACTCTGATCAAAAATGACAGTCTGATGGCCTTTTATCTGTAAATAATAAGCAGCAGCCAATCCAGCAGGACCGGCACCAATGATGGCTATTTTTTTGCCTGAAAGTGGTGCAATATTCGGAAGGAAAGGTTTTCCATTTTTTAAATCTTCATCACCAACAAATCTTTTCAACAAACAAATTGAAACAGCTTCGTCTACCTGTTTGCGGCGGCAGCCTGCTTCACATGGTGCAGGACAAATACGGCCCAGTATAGAGGGCAATGCAATGGTTCGTTTAACAACTTCCAACGCTTTGGTGACATCACCTTTGGCAATCAGACGGTTCATCAGGGGGATATTCATGTGAGCCGGACAAACCAACTGACAGGGAGCTTCGCAATCGCCTACATGTTCGCTCAGCAGCAGTTCGAGAGCCACTCTGCGTGATTCAGTGGTCTCTTCATCGTTTGATATTATGACCTGCCCTTCTGAAACCGGAGTTGAGCAAGAAGCGAAAAACCGTCCATTCTTGGCATCTTTTACCAGACAAATCATGCAGGAGGTAAAATGTTCAGTTCCTTCCAGAAAGCACATGGTTGGAATTTCGATACCAATTGATTGAGCGGCCTGCCAGACTGTGATGCCATCTTCAACCTCAACGCTACGATTGTCTATTGTAAGTTTAACCATCTTCTTTTTATCTTCATACCTGACAGGTATTTAAAATCTGTCAGGTATATTTAATTATTGTTTTTTACTGATCAGTTCTTCTGCAATAGAGCGGCCTTGTTTTACACGGTCGGCCATACCTATGCCGTCGCGGATATTTCCTGCCAATATCAGTCCGGGGTATTTATTTTGGAGTTTTTCAATCATTTCATAGCGGCGACCTGTGCTTTCGGTGTATTGCGGAATAGCTTTAGGGTACCTTAGGATACGGGTCATGTCAGGACTTAATGATCGGTCACTGAGCATTCGCGGAAGGTCTTTATTTAAAAGCGACTCAATCTCCCCATCATCCATCCCGGCGATATCAGGGCGTTTGGTGCCACCCATAAACACTGATAGCAGTGCTCCTTCTTTTGGAGCGCGGCCTTTAAAGAATGAAGAGGTAAATAAAACACCAAGAATATTTTTGCTTTCCTTTCCGGGGACTAATCCGCCAAAAGCATTGAGCGACATTCCTTTCCATTGGTTAAAGCCAAGCAACACCTGTGTGACAGCGGCATATTTCAACTCATTGAAGGGGGCAATTTCTTTTTCATTCAAAAACGGTAACAAGCCGGCCAGAGCGTATCCTCCGCAAGTAGTCACTAAATGTGTTGTTTCGAGTGAAATTAATTGTTCAGGAGTGGTAATTTGAAGTTGAAATCCATGATCGGTGGGTTTAACAATGGTATTCCCAACCGAAAGAATCATATTTTCTGCTCCAATGGATTCAGTCAACGCTTCAATCAATCGGCTAAGTCCCCCCTTGGCAGAAAATACTTCCTTGGTTGCTTTTTTAGTTCGTTCATCTTTGGGCAGTTTTGCTTTTTTTATGGCTCCACGAATAAAACTTCCGTAGTCTTGTTCCAGTTGCCATAGCTTTGGAAGGGCATATCTTGTGACCAGTTTGTGAGGGTCTCCGGCATATATTCCTGAAATAAAAGGGTCGATCGCATAATCCAGGAAACTATCTCCTAACCTGCGCTTCACCAGCTCTGCAAGAGTTTCATTCTGATTGGTTCCCTTTGCCCTGAATGGTTCGCCGCAAATCCTGAATTTATCGAACCAAGTAAAAAGCGGAGTGGTGATGGCTGACCAAAGTCCGGAAGGAAGGGCATGCCATTGATTGTCTTTCCAGATCAGACGTCTTTTGGCATTGGGATCAGCAATTTCAAGGGTGCATTTTCCGGCCAGATCTTCAAATAATTCGGTCATTTCCGGATGAGAGACCACGCCAGTGTTGGGGCCAGTTTCGTAAACAAACCCACGTTCGCTGATGGTTTGGATCACACCTCCGGGTTTGCTCATTTTATCAATGATCAGGAAATTGACCCCTGCTTTTTTCAGATAAAGAGCCATTGTCAGTCCAGTTAACCCGGCACCAACAATAACAACTTCAGGATTGGTTAATTCTGCCATGGCTATATGGGTTTAGAAAAGTTGGTTTGTCCGGCTTGTGTCAACGGATCGAATGACGCAGCCACGTTTCTGATAAATAATTGTCCTTCTGAGGTAATTTGTATTTTTTCTTCTGAAAGATGAATGATTCCATCAGTTTCAAATTGGTGAAGCAGTTCAGGATTGTAGGTCGTATTTTTCTTGATTTCATCTGAAGTAAATCCGAGACGTTCTCCGATTTTGCTCCATACGATCTGTTCATTGCACATCAATTCGTTGATTACTTCGCGTAAAATTACTTGTTGATCAGTAAGTGCATAACCTTTGATAGTGGTCAGTTCGCCTTGATTAATTTTGGCAATATATTGGTCGATTGATTTGGTATTTTGAGCATAAACGCCTTCTAACTGGCTGATTCCGGTTACTCCAAAAGCATACACCTGACCGGTTGTCCGGCGGGTGCAATAGCCCTGAAAGTTACGGTGCAACTGCTTGTTGCGTCGGGCAAGGGTTAATTCATCACTTTTATTCGCATAATGGTCCATTCCAATTGCTTCATAGCCGTTTTTAGTTAACAGAGAATAGGCAGCTTCAAACATTTTAATCTTTTCATCGGCGGCAGGAAGTCCTACTTTTTCGAGATTCTTCTGAATTTTGCTTACCCATGGCACATGAGCATACGAAAAAGTAACCAGCCGATCGGGCCTTAGTTCAATGGCTTTCTGAATTGTTTCACCAAAATGCACAGCAGTCTGCTTGGGCAGTCCGTATATAAAATCAAGATTAACAGCTATTTCAGGTGAATCCTGTTTTAGAAATGCCATCAATTCCTTAACTGGCATTCCTGGTTTGTCGCGGTTTACAGCATCCAAAACCTCAGTGTCGAAATCCTGAATTCCAAGACTGAAGCGGTTAAACCCTGCCTTTTTTAATCCAGTCATCTGTTCAAAAGTCAGATAAGCTGGATTGACTTCGATGGCAATTTCAGGATCAGGAATAAATTGAAATGTTGAAAACAACAATTCATTGATCTCTTGAAGGTATTCCACCGAAATGGCATTGGGGGTGCCTCCACCATAATGAATTTGCGAAACAAAGCGGCTTTTATCTAACCTGGAGGTAACCATCTTGATCTCCTGAATCAATGCTTTAATGTATGCATCCACGACATCAGACTGACGCAAAGCGTAAGAATTACATCCGCAGAAATAACACATTTTCAAGCAAAAGGGAATGTGAATATAAATGGAAATATTCTGAGGCTTCCATTCATTCGACTGGTCGACAGCTTTCTGATAGTCGCCAGGGCTAAACTCTTCAGTAAAAAAATTGGCTGGCGGATAACTTGTATATCTTGGTACCGGATGATTGTATTTTTCGAGTAATTCGCAATTAATCATATCAATTGAGTTTCAAGTTTCAAGTTTCAAGTTCCAAGTTGCGCTTTTAATAGGCATTTCCTGGCTCTTATGACTTGTTCAATATTCTATTTTAAATAAACCCACTTTATGCGGGTCCGGCTACATGTACTTTATTTTAAAGGTTTTCCATTCCGTAGAGATAAACAAAAACCTCCTTCAAAGCTAATAAAACTAAAATCAATTTTCAATTCTAACTTTGAAAAACTTCATTTAAAAAGCGATTTTCTCATTCAAATAGAAGATTGCTCGAGTTTCGGTGCACTTGAAACTTGAAACCTTGAACTTTGAACTCTTTACCGTTTCCAATCTGTTCGCTTCACCCAATCAGTCAGGAACTTTGCGTTCTCAAATGATATGCCAGGCATAAAACCATGTCCGAGGTTAAATATCCAATTTTGGTTATTTTTTCCAAATTCTATGTAGGATTGAAGTGCCTTTTCAATTTCAGGCTGACTGGCATATAAAAGTCGGGGATCAACATTTCCCTGTAATCCTATTTTCGGGTCAACGAGCTTTCTTGCTGTCATAAGCGAAGTTTGCCAGTCGATGCTTAAAAAGTCGCAGTAATCAGGTGAAATATGGGTGATTCCTGCTCCCAATCCCTTGGGAAAGAAGATAAATGGAATGCCTTTTTCACGCACTGCATCTGCAATTCTGCGGATGGATGGCATAAACAATTCATTGTACAAATCGAATGGAATCAAGCCCGCATGGGTATCGAACAATTGAAAAACATCCACTCCGTGATCAATCTGTCCAAGCGCGTATACAATGGAAAGATCAGTAACTACCTCAACCAATTGGCGGGTTGTTTCCTTGTGCTGATAAATAAATTTAATGGCCTCCGGAAATTCACCTTTTCTCCCTAAGCCCTGCAACATAAACAGTAAAACAGTCAATGGCGCTCCACAAAACCCAATGAGTGGCGTGTCTACATTTTTAGTTCGTTTAATCTCGTCTATCACCGAATAAATGTAATTCAGTTTCGATGGATCAGGTTTTAGTGCTGTCAATGGATTTTCGCGAAACGCCAGTGGCTGATCAAATAAGGGGCCACTGTCGTTGAATTCTAATCCCATTCCCAATGCGTACGGAATAACCAGAATGTCGGAGAAAAGGATACCCGCGTCAACGCCTAAATCCTCAATTGGAAGAAGCGTAACTTTTGCAGCCACTTCCGGATCCTGCATCATTTGCCAAAACGTATAGTTCTCCTTAAGCTTCATGTAAGATGGCAATACTCGTCCCGCCTGTCGCATAAACCAAACAGGTGGCCGTTCAGTATGCTCTCCACGGAGTGTCTTTATTAGTATTGAGTTTGTCGTCAATGGTTATAGTTATTAATTTCAAATTTTATAGTTATTACCTTCTCCTGCTATTACCCGTTTCTTTTTTGTCATTTCCATTTTGCGATTCAGGTTTCCTGAGGCTTGGCGAAGCTTGTTTTACCTGGCTATTTGACCCATTATTTCTTGATACAGATCCTGATTTTTCTCTGGGAGCAGAACTCCTTTGGGCTGATTGAACACGAGTTGAAGCCCTATCTGGTGCCGGCTTTGAGATAGATTGGCTTCTCGAATCAGAATTCCGTTGAGTGACTTGAACACGATTTGGTGAACTGTTTGGCGTGGAGATTGATCGGTTACGCGTTACTGAACTTCCTTCATTTCTATTGGCTGACTTAATATGTGCAGCTTTGTTGGAAGAAGCCGGGCTGTTCCGGTTATTATCTATATGGCTGTTTTCTCTTGTCCGGGTAGTAGAATTCGATCCGGATTGTACATTCGACCCTGAACGTCTATTTTGATTAACATTCTTTTGATGATCATTTATTCCGGTATTTGATTGCCTATTATGCTCTAACTGACGATTATTAGATCTTTGTATATCATTGCTTCTCTGATGATTTACAGAACTAGTTGGCCTTCTTTCAAGGAGCTCAGATCTATTCTTTAAACCTTCATGACGGTTCTCAAAAGCCCTGTCGGGGTGTTTTGTTGCAAAATCGTTTCTGCGGATATGATTGTGTCTATCTCCTGAGATTTGGAAATTCCGGGTAGTAGTATGGTTATAAGTATTATACCTGTTAACATACAAATTTACATTTCTTTGATATCTGTATGGGGAATAAGGCCTGCAATGGCTATACCACCCTGGGTAAGAGTTCCAATAGTAAGGCGATTGGTAGGTTACGTATCGTGGGCTCCAGAAAAAAGAAAAAATCACTGGCCTTTGGACAAATACCGGCTCGATGATATAGTTAGAACCATAAATATATGAATCGCCAACTATTTGTACGCGTGGGTTGCCATTGTTTGTTTTCTCAATTTCAATGGTCGCTACATCCTGAAAAATATCTTCATCTAATACTGCCTGAACAACAACCAGCGAATTTTGGTCAGATGAATTCTCGACTACTCTTAAATAGTCGGTATAGCCATCTTGATTCAGGTCAAGGTTTGAAATCCGGTTATCAGGATCATTCAGCCGATATTCAAAGTCTTCCAGGTTTTCTGAATCGCCGAAAATGGAAGCCACAGCATCCAAATCCAGGTTGTCGCTTATGTCATTGCTTAATGCACGGGTGGTGGTAACCGTGCGTTGAGCCTGTAAGCTAAAGCAGCTTGCGCTTAATGCTAAAATTAAAATTCCAATTTTTGTTTTCATGATAATTAGTTTTAATTGTTGCCTGTTTTCGCTGAAATTTGTTTTCAGTTTTATCAGCATAGATGCTACTTCAAAAAATCTGCCAAATATTTAGTTTTTATAATATTTATGAATATCAGTTCGTAATTCTATTTGGGTTTGAGTTGAAAATGATCTATTTTCTAAAACTCTTTTTCAAAAGGTGGAAACTCGATTTTTTCTATCCGAATGTTTTTCGTAGTTATATTTATTGTAATTGTATATTGTAACTAATTTATAATTAGGAATGTAAATTAAATTATGTGTTGACTTTAGTTATCTTAATTAACTGGAACATTGAAAACTGTTTTGAAATCTTTGGTAATAATTGGTCTATTTTGTCAATTATGGGGAACATAAAATCAGGCAATAATTGTCTAAATGAAATCCCACCACTCGTAAGGTATAGTAAAGGATTTCTAAAACCGATAGTTTCTAAAACTAAGTTTGGAAATTTATTTTTGAATATTGACTTATCTCTTTCAAATACAATCCAGGGAAGAGCTCCGTTTGCTCCTGATAAAGGACCCTTCTCCGGGAATGTCCAACCACCATTTATGTCGAAGGGTTCGTGGTGAAAATTCTTATAAATAAATCTTCCCCATAAAGAATTCGCAGGTTCAATCATGATCATTTTTCCATTTTTTGCTAATACCCGATTCGCCTCATTAAGAAATTTCTCAATATCTGGTATATGGTGCAAAGTATCGATCATAAATATTCCACCAACAGAGCTATCACTAAAAGGCATATCTAATGCTGAAAATGTCATGTCGTTACTTTATAATTCCAATATGTCAGTACAAATTACCTTCGGTTCAAGTTCTTTAAAAAAACCACCTTTAGAGCCAAGTTCTATAAATAGTTCAGTTGGAAGATTTTTAATTTCTTTGATAAACTCTTGATACCATTGCTCATAGAGCTTTCTTAAAAAATACTTACGCAAGATAATCTCCCGATGATACATCGTTCTTTCAGGTGAATCTAATGGATATTCAATATCATATTTTATTTTCATAATTTATACAAGATGTATCTATTTATCTGTCTTCCGACTTCTGTCTAATACTGTATTCTGAACACTGCCTACTGCCCACTTTTTATCCCTTCAGCACTTTTAATGCTTCATAAGTTGCCTCAATGGTTTTATCAATCTTTTTCGTAGTATGCGCAGCCGACATAAATCCAGCTTCAAACTGCGAGGGCGCCAGATAAATACCACTTTCCAGAGACATTTTAAAGTATTTGGCATAGGTGTCAGTGTTGCAGCGGCAGGCATCAGCATAAGAATTCACTTTTTCTTCTTCGGTAAAGAACAATGTAAACATGGAACCCACGCGATTTATTACTGCAGGAAAATTCAGGTCTTCGATACATTTTTTGATTCCATCTCCCAGGCGTGCCGATTTTTCTTCAAGTGCATCGTAGAAGCCATCGGTTTCATCCAGAATTCTAAGGGTTGTAAGTCCTGCTGACATAGCAAGCGGGTTTCCGGAAAGGGTTCCTGCCTGATAAACCGGACCTTTTGGTGCCAGTTTATCCATGATTTCCTGTTTACCGCCATAAGCCCCAACGGGTAAACCTCCACCGATTATCTTGCCAAAGCAAGTCAGATCAGGAGTTATGCCCAGGATTTGTTGAGCGCCTCCCTTTGACAGGCGAAATCCGGTCATTACTTCATCAAAAATTAAAACACTTCCATATTGGGTACAAAGGTCTCTTACTCCCTTCATGAATTCCTGTTCAGGAATTACCACGCCCATGTTGCCGGTTACCGGTTCAATGATCACGGCAGCAATTTGTTCCCTGTAACGGACAAACAATTCTTTTACTGAATCAAGATCGTTGAAACGGGCAGTAAGGGTATCTTTTGCAGTTCCTGAAGTAACACCCGGAGAATTGGGTGTTCCAAAGGTCAGGGCACCTGATCCGGCTTTAATCAAAAAGCTGTCGCTGTGACCATGGTAACAACCTTCGAATTTAACAACCAATTCCCGTCCTGTATAGCCTCGGGCAAGGCGCAAAGCACTCATCGTTGCTTCCGTTCCGGAGTTGACCATTCGAATGGTATCGACCGATGGAACCATTTTTTTAATTTGTAGTGCCATCTCCGTTTCAAGCAGGGTAGGGGCACCAAAACTGGTTCCTTTGGCTGCGGTTTTCTGTATGGCCATGATTACATCAGGATGGGCGTGGCCCAAAATCATAGGACCCCACGAACCAACATAGTCAATGTATTCGTGGCCATCAATGTCAAAAATCTTGGCTCCTTTTGCGCTGGCAATAAACAATGGATCGCCATCCACACTTTTAAATGACCTGACAGGAGAATTTACTCCGCCCGGAATATGCTTTTGTGCTTCCTGGAAAGCTGCAATGCTTTGATTATATTGTTTCATTGTTTCTATAATTCTTTGACAATATCCTGCGAATGATATGAAATAATGATGTCGGAACCGGCACGTTTGATGGAAGTCAGGATTTCGCGAACCATCCGTTTTTCGTCGATCCATCCATTGGCTGCTGCTGCTTTCACCATTGAATATTCACCGCTCACATTGTAGGCGGCAATTGGGATATTGAAGGTGGTTTTGACCCGCTGAATGATGTCAAGGTAGCTCAAAGCCGGTTTGACCATCACAATATCTGCCCCTTCTTCAATGTCAAGCGCCACTTCGCGCAATGCTTCGTTGCCATTGGCCGGATCCATCTGATAGGTAGAACGGTTTCCGAATTTGGGCGCACTCTCGGCTGCTTCGCGGAAAGGTCCATAAAAAGCAGAGGCATATTTGGCAGAATATGCCATGATGGGCAGATTGTAAAATCCGTCTGCATCAAGTGCCTTGCGGATGGCTCCCACGCGTCCATCCATCATATCACTTGGCGCAACCATGTCAACGCCTTCCTGAGCAAGTGAAACTGATTGTTTGGCCAAGGTTTCTATGGTCAGATCATTGTGAACATCGCCGTTTACAATGGTTCCGCAATGACCATGAACCGTGTATTCGCAGTTGCAAACATCAGCAATAAGGTATAAATCGGGCAATGCATTTTTTAAGGCACGTATGGCTTGCTGCACAATTCCGTTGTGTTCGCAGGCTACCAGACCGTGTTCGTCTTTATGTTCAGGAATACCAAACAAAAGGACTGACTGAATACCAATTCCGTATAAACGCCGGCATTCTTCAACTAGCATGTCAACCGATAGTTGTGAATTGCCGGGCATGGATGAGATAGGGTTTACCACACCGGTTCCGGGGCAAACAAAAAGAGGCATAATCAGATCGTCGCGGGTAAGTATTGTTTCGCGTACCAAATTTCGTAATACAGGGGTTTGTCTTAACCTCCTGAGTCGTGTAATTGGGAATGACATAATTAATTATTTATAAGTTGTTTTTTCTGAAAATAATTGATGATGGATGACGAAATTCCTTGTGAATTTGCCTGTCCTGCTGTAATAAGAGGTTCAATTCCGCTTCTGATTACCTCTGCTGCGGTAGTTTGTCCAATGCACACCAATCGAAAGGTGGAGGTGTCCATTTTTTCTGAAACCAGTTGAAGCAAGTTGCTGCATCCGGAAGGACTGGTCAGTATAATCATATCATACTGGTTGTTTATGATCATCGAAAGGGCTTCATTGTTGATCTCCAAAGGCATGATTGTTTCGTAGAAAAGTACACGTGTGCAAATTGCTTTTATTGAAATTTTATCCTCGATGACCGAACGTGCCAGATTTCCAATGGGAAAAAGAACCCGTTCACCCACATTGACCCTGTGGAAAAAATCGGCTGAAAAATCTTCTGCTGTATTTCCTAAGTTGATAAATTCGGCTGATGTGCCGTAACATTCTAAATGAGCAGCTGTTTTTTTACCAACTACTGCAATTTTTAAATGCTCCGGTAGTCCGTAATTATTTTGAAGGTCGAACAAACGGGCAAAGAAAAACTTCAGCCCATTGGGGCTTGTAAATACAATCCAATTGAACGACGCGAGATTTTTAAGCTGCAACCACGAGAATTCATCCAGTGGCAGGGGACGTATTTCAATGGTTGGCATCGAAATCAGGGTTGCTGATTCTTCAGATAAAAGGCTTTCAAGTTCAGTTGACTGATCCGCAGGCCGGGTAGAAATAAATACCTTATTTTCCAGTAGTTTGCCCATTTTGTTCAATTAGTAGGTTTGGTTGTTCTGATTTGGTCTAAAATTTCAAAGGCTCCTTTTTCAAGCATTTTTTCTGCCATTTGAATTCCAAGTTCGGCGCCTTTGCTTATTTCTCCGGAAATAAATTCATTGATAAAGCGGCTTCCATCCAACGATGCAACGAATCCGTTCATCGTTAAAATGCCGTTTTCAACTTTTGAGTAGCATCCAAGTGGCACCTGGCAGCCTCCTTGCAAATGGGATAGAAAAGCTCGTTCCGCGACAATGGCATTCCATGTTTCATCATGATTGATTTTTTGCATCAGTAGTTCAACTTCCGGGTCATTGATTCGGATTTCAATGGCAATAGCGCCCTGGCTGACAGCCGGAACAATGATTTCGGGATCAATTATTTCAGTAATGTATTTTTCAAGTCCAAGGCGTTGAAGCCCGGCAGCAGCCATGATCATGGCATCGCAATACCCATCTTCCATTTTTTGCAGGCGTGAATTTACGTTTCCACGAATATCTTTGACGATAATCTGATTATTCATTTTCATTAACCCTGCCTGACGGCGCAGGCTGGAAGTAGCTACTACATCGCCAGCGCTCAGTTCGGATAGCTTTTTGCCATTTTTACTTACCAAGGCATCCCTAAATTCGCCACGTTCAAGAACAGCGCCCAATTTTAATCCTTCAGGCAAGGTTGTCGGAAGGTCTTTCAAGCTGTGAACAGCTAAATCAACAGACCTATCTATCAGGGCATTTTCAATTTCTTTGGTAAATAAACCCTTGTCGCCGATTTTCGAGAGCGCAACATCGAGAATTTTGTCACCTTTTGTTTTAATGATTTCCAGTTCAACCGTTAGCTCCGGAAATAAAATATCTAGTGTAGCTTTTACTGTTCGTGCCTGATAAAGTGCAAGTTGGCTGCCACGAGTGCCAATAACTATGTTTCTTTTCATTGCGTTCGTTCTATTACAAACCCGATAGATTTGAGGTCAAAATAATTTAGACGAATTTAAATAAATCATTGATGATTTTTAACGAATCTATATTTTTTCCATTATCTGTTAAATCTTTCAGGTTTTTGATCAGTAAACGGGTATAACGTTGGGTAAGGTGTTTGGCATAATCATCGACCATTTCCTGCATGTCAGGTGTACTTAACTTGCGGTAGGTGGATAATTCTTCCAGGTTTATGGCCTGAAGATTGGTGGTTATCGTATTTATTGCAGGGCGCAACGAGCGGCTTGCCAGCCATTCCGTAAAATCGGCTACCACTTCATCAATAATAATTTCTGCTTTGGCTGCGCTTTCTTTCTTTTTTTCTGTAGTTTGCTGTATAATTTCCTGCAGGTCGTCCACGCCCAGCACGTTAATATTCTCCAGATGGGCTACTTGTTTTTCAATGTTCCGCGGTACCGATAAATCGATATATACTTGCGGGTGATTGTTTCTCAATTCCAACGACCGGATCACCATTTCTTTTGTAATCAACGATTTGGCTGCTGAAGTGGCAATCATCACGATATCGCTTTCATACAGATGATCTTGAAAATTTTCGAATGGTACTGTTGCTGCATTGTATTTAGAAGCTGTTTTTTCTGCTCTCTCAGCCGTACGGTTGGTAACGGTCACTTTTTGAATGCCTTTTTTTACCATGCTTTGCAGGGCCAGGTTGCCAGTTTCTCCAGCTCCGATAAGCAATACGCTTTTATCACTGACACCATTCAAAAGGCATGCGCACATTTCAACAGCAGCACTGCTCATCGAGGTAATTCCTAATTTTATACCGGTTTCGGTACGCACCCTTTTACCTGCCTCGAACGACTTTTGGAAAAGACGCATCAAAACTGCATCTGTCAATGCGGCTTCGGTACACCTCAGGTATGCTTCTTTCACTTGGCCAATAACCTGGTCTTCACCAATTACCAATGAATCCAGGCCCGAAGAGACTTTAAATAAATGGCGGACAGCTCCTAAATTTGAACGATGGTAAAAATAATGCCAGCAATGATCGCTGACTTGTTTAAATTTTTTGATCACCTCATACACCATCTCAAAAGCAGTTTGGGTATCATGTATATCCTGCGAAAAGTAAATTTCCATTCGGTTGCAAGTTGAAATCAAGACCAAATCAGAGATTTCCGTTTCCAATTGCAGCATTTCAGAAAAAGGAACGATTTCTTCTTTCGAAAATGAAAACTTTTCGCGCACTTCAAGTGGTGCCGTTTTATAGCTAATTCCAATCAGGCCAATCATAGTTTATTCTTTATCAATATACCTAAAGTGAATTCACAAATCGCACATTATAAAACAGATTGGAGAAATAGATGTTTATGAAAAATCTGTTCTTTTGATGGAAAGGTGCTTAATACAGGGTATTAGCTAAGAATTGGCGGAGGCCGGCAGAAATAATATCTGCAAGTGAAGAAATGAGGGATTTTTAATCCAAAAACACCATAAATCAGTTTTTTATTTGGAGCAATAGGAGGTGGCTGAACAGATTCAACAACACAATAGGCACCCTTTTCTTGAAAGTTGTGTTTGTGAAATTGATAGGTGTTTTTAGATTTTTCAAAGCTTGATGCCTGAGCTTCAAACTGAATATTTTTTACCTGAACTTGTATTTTTGGTTCTATATCAACTTCACCATTGAACATACCTGTTGCGAAGCCGAAGAAATAAAAAACGGCTAACAGCAAATAGGGCAGTGGTGTTGATAATAATCCGAGAAAAAACACAGTCTATTTATTTAGGTAAATAATTCGTTGTAATACATTGAAAATCAAAACAGAAATTAAAGTCATTATATTGAGTGGCAAATGTAATAATTTTGTATGAAACTATGAAGATAGATTGCATTGATATATATCAGCAAAAATGAGTTTGTTCAATTTAAAGATAAATCTGCCTTCCTATAATTTGATTTTTTTTGATCAGAAATATTACAAAACAATTACAGAACAATTAATAGAATTGTTTTAAAATTAAGAATTTGTTGCATTTTAATTAAAAACACGCGATGGAAACGATTCTTATTGGCATATATTTGCGCCTGATTTGGAGAACAAATTTTCATTAAAAAAACAACCAATATGAATATTTCAGGCTTACTAAAGTATTTTGTCCCAAAAGAAACAAAATTTTATGCCATGTTTAATCAGGCTGCAGAGAATGCCATTGAAGCCTCTGAAGCTCTTGTAAAGTTGATCAATTCTCCTGAATTGGAGGAACGTAGAGCTTTAGGATTAACTATAAAAGCCATTGAAAGGAAAGGGGATGAATTTACCAATCAGATTTTTGATTCATTAAATCAAACCTTTATTACCCCTTTTGACCGGGAAGATATCAGTGAATTAACTTCAAAAATTGATGATGTAGTCGATTTGATATACGGCTTGTCCGGAAAAGTTGAGTTGTATTGTTGTACCAATTTTAGTTCCTATATGAAAGAGATGGTTGCCATTATTCATAAAGGAAGCCTTCAAATTAAGGTGGCAGTAAGTGGCCTTCATGATTTTAAAAATTATCAAAAGGTAATGAAAGCCTGTAAAGAGTTGAATAAACTTGAAAGCCGGGTCGATGAGTTGTATCGCATGGCGATCTCAAGCCTTTTTGAAAATGAAAAAGACCCGATTGAACTGATCAAGCAAAAAGAAATACTTCAAAACATTGAAAAAATTGCCAATAAAATTGAAGATGTTTCTGATGTTGTAAAAACCATTCTGGTAAAATATGCCTGATTAAATGTCCGTTTTAGTTTCTTAACTTTTATCTCAGGCTATGTTTACATTATTAATAGTTATAATTGTCCTGGCTTTTATTTTTGATTATATCAACGGTTTTCATGATGCGGCAAACTCAATTGCTACTGTTGTTTCAACCAAAGTACTGACACCTGTTCAGGCAGTTATATGGGCCGCTTTCTTTAATTTGGTTGCATTTTTGGTCTTTAAGCTTCACATTGTTGATACAATTGCTAAAGTAGTAAATACAGATGCAATTTCCCTGCAAGTTATTTTGGCGGGCCTTCTGGCCGCTATCATCTGGAATTTATTAACCTGGTATTTAGGAATTCCTTCCAGTTCATCCCATACCTTGGTGGGTGGGTTTGCTGGCGCGGCAATTGCCTTTGGCGGTTGGGAAGTGGTTCATTCCGGGAAAATTATAAAAATTGCTGCCTTTATTTTTCTCGCTCCAATGATTGGAATGTTTCTCTCCTATTGGTTGTCAATCATGATGTTATGGATTTGTAAAAGTTCCAACCCATTTAAAATGAAACCGTTGTTTAAAGTTGGACAGTTGTTTTCATCTGCCCTGTTTAGTTTGGGACATGGAGGAAATGATGCCCAAAAAGTGATGGGAATTATTACCGCTACCATTCTCGTATATTTTCATTCCGTCGATCCTTCTCAAATACCTCATTGGGCACATATTACATTTACTGAGAGTGGTAAAATCGATACTATTCCATTTTGGATTGTAATAGGTTGCCATACGTCCATAGCAGCTGGCACATTAATGGGGGGCTGGAGGATTGTCAAAACAATGGGCAGCAAAATTACCAAACTTACTCCTTTTGATGGAGTGGCGGCTGAGGGTGCCGGCGCTATGATGCTTTTTGGCACCGAGGCATTTGGAATACCGGTTAGCACAACTCATACCATTACAGGTGCAATTATGGGGGTTGGATTGACAAAACGTGTCTCGGCAGTTCACTGGGGAGTTACAGTGAATTTACTGTATGCCTGGATTTTGACCATCCCTGTGTCAATGATTTTAGCAGCAGGGATCTATAAGATTTTTGAACTCCTGAACTTCACTTAAATCAAGTGACAGAATCATATAAAGGGGTGAATTATTATTGAGATTTTTAATCGGTCTAATAATAGTTTACCCCTTTTTTTATATTGAAATTTATGGTGCATGCACTTTTTTTGCTCTCAATTCATCCATTTAATAAAGTATTACACTTCTATCTTGCGGAACAGAACGTGCCTTCTCAAATGTATTTTCATAACTAACTTTTCTATTTTTCTGGATAAATTGAAATATACATCTGCCGATTAATATTTTGTAAAAACTCTTCACAACATAACAATAATGTCATCTGATCTTTCTTTTGATATTCGAATGAAGAGATTTGACCTTGGTTACTAATTCCCCCACGGATTTGGAACCGTACATCAAAATAAATAAACAAAGGGATTTACCCATGCAATGATGATAGAGCACAAACACCCTTCCATTGCATAGGAACTGGGGAGAAATCCAGGATCGATTGCTTATTTTGAAAAGTAGATAGGAAGGTGAAAAAATATACTTCCCCGAGTACTCGGATTGGCGTTAACTTCGTGCGATCTGTTTTGTAAACATCTGATTATTAAGAAGTAACTTTAGGCAATTATCGCACACCAGATAGGAAA
>Ga0123338_10002468_pt1 | contig 17251 bp, 19 predicted proteins | sample grotaG_FD_89793 | JGI IMG/M metagenome (GOLD analysis project Ga0123338, IMG submission 89793) | Glacier valley bacterial and archeal communities from Borup Fiord, Nunavut, Canada, to study Microbial Dark Matter (Phase II) -... | ecosystem: Environmental > Aquatic > Freshwater > Ice > Glacier ...
GGTGGTCACCGAGGTCGAGCCCGCGGGCGCGTTCTGGCAAGCCGAGCCGGAGCATCAGGACTATCTGGAGCGCATCCCGAACGGCTACACCTGCCACTGGGTGCGGCCGGACTGGAAGCTGCCCGTACGCAGCGCGTCGACCGCGAAGACGCCCTGACGATCGCGGCACCCGCACCTGGGCCGGGAGCGCCCGGGCCAGGGCGCCCACGTTCTGTAGCACGATGGCCTCGACGCGACGGTCGACGATCTCGCGGCTGACCTCGAGCGCGCGATCGAAGTTCGCCGATGCCTCGGTCATCCGGCCGGTTTCGCGTTGCACCATGGGTCGCGCCCGACTGGACGGGCGGCAACGCGCACGATCCCGGCATCACGATGCTGGAGTTGTTCGCGTTCGTCCTCGACGACCTGCAGCCCCACAAAGCGACCCTCGATCCGCGCGGCCGACGGCTGGCGCGTGCGCTGGCCGGCCACGCGTCGGCGCTCGCGGCGACGGCGACAACCGGCAACGCCGGCGACTGCCCGCCGGGCCTGCGCCGCGTGAGCCATTTCGCCGGCGAGCTGCTCGGCGTCGACGATTTCCGCACCGAGCAGGACCACGTGCTCGACCGGCGCAACCGCCTCGTGCACGGCGCAGGCATCGTCGACGGCCTGGCGGTGACGGTGACGACGGACCCAGCCGGCGCGCGCGTCGTGATCGCGCCAGGGCTGGCGTTCGCGCCCGACGGCAGCGAGATCTTCGTCGACGCGCCAAGCACGCTGCCGCTGCCCGCGTCGGGATCCGACGCCGCCCTGTTCGTCCAGCTCGCCTACCGCGAGGTGCCGTGCCAGCCCGTCCTCGCGGGCTCGACGTCGCAGCCGAGCCGCGTCGTCGAGACCTTCGCGCGACGCTCGCCGTGCTGCCCGACGCGAATGCCCTTGGCGTCGCGCTTACGCCGCTGACGGCCGCGCTCAGGCGGGCAACATCGCTCCTTCGGCGTCGAGCGTGCGCGAACGCCCCTGCGCCTTGGCCGCGTAGAGCATCGTGTCGGCGCGCTTGAGCATCGCCGCCAGCGTGTCCTCGGGCGAGTCGCGCATCGCGATGCCGGCGCTGTAGGCCAAGCCGAAGCCCAGCTCGCGCTCGGCGGCATCGGCCAGGTAGTGACGCATGCGGCTGTCGAAGACGTTCGCCGCGGCTGCGTCGGCGTGCGTCATGAGGATGCAGAACTCCTCGCCGCCGTATCGGCCGACGAGATCGCCGGGCCGCACCGCCGCCTGCAGCGCCCGCGCGACGAACGCGAGGGCGCGGTCGCCGGCCTCGTGGCCGCGACCGTCGTTGATCTGCTTGAAGTGGTCGAGATCGATCATCAGCACGGCGACCGGCTGCGCATAGCGGATGCTGACGGCGAGCTCGGTCGCGGCGCGTGCCGTCCAGGCGCGGCGGTTGAGCACGCCGGTCAGGCCGTCGACCATCGCCAGCCGCTGCAGCTCGCGATCGGCCTCGTCGCGGTGAGCCAGCAGCACGGCGATGAGCGAGAGCACCGTGGTCGCGTTGGCGATCACTGCGAAGGCGTAGTTCACCGGATGGGGCGAGAGGAAGGTCGGATAGCTCTCGGTGAAGAACGCGCCGAGCACGCCGCGCCACAAGGTGACGACCATCTGCACCAGCAGGCTGACGACCAGCAGCCAGCGCCAGCGGCCGACCGGCAGCACCGGCTTCTTCCACACCGCGGCGACGAGGAACGCCATCTGCACGGTGAGCAGACCGTTGCCCCAGCCGACGCGAAACGGATAGCTCGAAAAGCCCAGCAGGTAGCCGAGCGGCAGGACAACGGCGATGACCATCGGCATCCTGCTGTGCGTCGTGCGCCCGCACCACATGTCGAAGGCCGACACGTTGAGCGCCAGCCCGCTGGAGAGGCCGCCCATCGCCAATGTCGACAGGATGCGATCGGTGGGCGAGTCCTTGACCGTGAGGCCCGAGAGCAGCAGCAGCGCCCACGCCGTGCCCTGGAGCACGACGCCGGCCTGGGCGCGCCGCGCCGGCGCGCTGACCCGGCCCATCACCGCCGGCAACGCGATCGCCATGGTCACCATGCAGACCGTCATGGCGAAGAGAAGCGTGGCGATGTCGAGGTGCATGGGAAGCGAGGCGGCGACGTTGCCGTGCGCTGTCTGCGATTGTCCGGGCGCGACGCGCGCATCTCTGCGCGACGACAGTAACTTCTGCGGAGACCTCACTTCACATGGGCAAAGCGTCACGCTCTCCGTGATTCGTTCGGGGCCGCCCTGAGTCGGCGCACGATGCGCGTCCGATGTCGATCCGTGGAACAGCTGCCGCTTCGCGCACGACCTGAAGGTGGCCGACGCGGACCCGGTGGCGCTCGCCGACACGACCCGTCGGCTGCAGGAGCGCCTGCTCGTCTTCGTCGCGGACCTGACGCTCGCGCTCGCGCCCTGAAGGCTGCGTCGCACGCGCGCGACGCAGCGCTGGTCACAGGCTCGGATCGACGAGAACCTTCGAGGCCGTGGCGCGCCGGCCATAGTCGGCGATGGCGTCGGCCTGCAGCGCGCCGGCGAGCGACACCGTGCGCGTGTAGGTGCTCGCGAAGGTGGTCTTGAGCTCGCTCGCGACGCGCGTCTTGAGCGCCTGCGCGGCGTCGGGGCCGATGCGCTGCAGGAAGGGAAACAGCAGCCAGCCGCCCATCGCCCAGCTCATGCCGAAGTTGCGCACGAACTCGGTCGGCGCGGTGTCGAGCCCGCCGTAGAGATAGACCTGCTTCAGCGTCGTCGAGCCGTAGCGGCTGTATTCCTTGGCAGTGCGATTGAGCGCCGCTTCCATCGCCCCGAGGATCTGGCCGGCGAGCTTGCCGCCGCCGAGCGCGTCGAAGGCCAGCGTCGCGCCGGTCGCGACCAGCGCGTCGGTGAGCTCTGCCATGAACGCCGGCGACGCGGTGCTGACCACGTGCTTCGCGCCTTGTCCGCGCAAGAGCGCTTCCTGCTCGGGCTTCCTCACGATGTTGACGAGGTCGATGCCGTCGGCGAGGCAGATGCGGTTCAGCATCTGGCCGAGATTCGACGCTGCGGCGGTGTGCACGAGAGCGGAGTGGCCCTCGCGCCGCATCGTCTCGGTCATGCCGAGCGCGGTGAGCGGATTGACGAAGCACGACGCGCCTTCGGCGGCGCTCGTGCCGGCCGGCAAAGGCAGGCACTGATCGACCTTCACCGTGCGGTATTGCGAATACATGGCGCCGCCGAGGACAGCGACGGTGCGCCCGAGCAGCGCGCGCGCCGCGGCGCCACCGCCGGCCTTGACGACGGTGCCCGCGCCTTCGTTGCCGGCCGGCATCGACTGGCCGCGCCGGCCCTCCATCGCCTTCATCGCCGCGGCGGGAACGCGTGCGCGCGCGACGATGCCGTCGCCGCTGCCGCTCACTGCCAGCGTCGACAGATCGGCGGCGCCGAACAGCAGGCCGATGTCGGACGGATTGATCGGCGTCGCCTCGATGCGCAGCACGACCTCGTCGGCCGCGGGCTTGGGCGTGGCGATGCGGGCGAGCGAGAGCTCGAGCGTGCCGTCGTCGGTGATGAGGGTGCGCAGCTGCAAGCCGTTCGCGGGCACGTCGTCGTCCATGTCGTTCGCCTGTCGTGGGAGAGGGCGCGAAAGCTAACACCTTACGATCACGACGGCCATGATCGTTCACCTCGTCGACGGCACCTACGAGCTGTTTCGCCACTTCTACGGCCAGCGCAGCTTCAACAAGGGCAAGGACCGGCTGCTCGGCGCCGTCGTCGGCGTGCTGCAGTCGGTGCTCGAGATCGTCGAGCAGGGCGAGCCCTATGTCGGCGTCGCCACCGACCACGTCGTCGAATCGTTCCGCAACGACCTGTGGCCCGGCTACAAGACCTCGGCCGGCATCGACCCGGTCCTCCATGCGCAGTTCCATCCGCTCGAGGACGCGCTCGTGGCGATGGGCGTCGTCGTCTGGCCGATGGTCGAGCTCGAGGCCGACGACGCGCTCGCCTCCGCCGCCCGCATCGCCGCCGCCGACAAGTCCGTCGACAAGGTCTGCATCTGGACGCCCGACAAGGATCTCGCGCAATGCGTCGTCGGCGACCGCGTCGTGCAGGTCGACCGTCGCGCCAAGGCGATCCGCGATGCCGCCGGCGTGCGCGCGAAGTTCGGCGTCGAGCCGCACCTGATCCCCGACTGGCTCGCGCTCGTCGGCGATGCGGCGGATGGGTATCCGGGAATCTTGGGCATCGGCGCCGTGGGAGCGGCGGGGCTCCTCGACAAGCACGGAGCGATCGAGTCGTTCCCGCCCGAGCTGCTCGGCGACCGGCTCGAACAGGCGCTTCTCTTCAAGCGCCTGGCGACGCTGCGCAGCGATGCGGAGCTCTTCCGGAGCATCAAGGCGCTGCGCTGGCGCGGGCCGACCGAAGACTTCACGGCATGGACAAAACGCGCCGACGCGCCGCGCCTGCTCGAGCGCTGTCTCGCGGCCCGCGCGGCGCTGTCGTAGCGCGGCCGGGAGACGATCCGCACGACTCGTGTACCCTGCCTGTCCATTACACGGAGACACGATGGCCACCCAAGCCCAGAGAAAGCGGACGCGACTGCACGTCCTGCGCGACAACGTCCACCGCGCCAAGCGCGCCGTCAAGCTGAGCCTGCCGGGCGCCAAGGATCGTCTGAAGGCGCACACCGCGGCCCGGCTGGCGTACGCCGAAACCGGCAAGTAGACCGCTCGTCCACCCCGAAGAACGGGGGCAGGCATTCGGTCGCCGGCCGGTTCACACTGAGGGCATGACGCCCTCGCTCGTGTCGATCCGCGCCGCGTTGCTCGCCGCCCTCGGCGCAGCGGCACTGGCCGCGACCCTCTCGCCATCGGTCCGCGCGGCCGGTGTCGTCACTGCCGAAAGCGAGGCCGCGGCGGCCTGCGAGCAGTCGGCACGGCGGACGCTGGCGACCAAGGTCACCGAGCCCGCAGCCATCACCTTCAAGTCTGTGCCGACGGCACAGCCGGCGCAGCCCGGCGACACCCAGCTCGTCCTCAACGGCGAAGGCCGCTGGCGCAGCGCCGAGGGCTTTCGCAACGTCCGCTTCACCTGTTACGTCGATCGCAGCACGCTCGAGACGGTCGGCGTGGTCCTGCGCGACACGACGCCGGCCACCGCGAAGCCGGCGGCTCCGGCGCGAAAGCCCGCCGAGCCCGACCTGAGTCACCTGTCGATGGCGTCGTGCGAATCGAGCGCCGTGCAGGCGTTGCAGAAGCGCTGGCCGCGCGTCTCGCAGATCACCTTCGACAGCGACACGCGAAGCTTTCGCCAGGACAGCATCGACCGCGCCGTGCTGCACGGCCGCGGCCGCGCGCTCCCCAACCTCGGCGCGCCGTCGACCTTCTTCGGCTTCGAGTGCGAGATCGATCCGCACGACGGCCAGGTGCTGAGGACGCGCGTCTCGGGCTGATTCCGCCCTGCCAAGCCGGCTCCGCGCCGCGGGCGCATCGACAATCAGGCGATGAGCGAACGTCCGTCGACCTCGGCCCTGTCGATCACGGCATTCGTCACTCTGCTGCTGATCGCGCTGCTGATGGGCGCGAACCACGTCGCGGCGCGGATCGCGTTCGACCACGGCGTCGACGTCACGACCGCCGTCGCCGTTCGAAGCATCGTGACCGCCCTCGTCGTCGGCTCGCTGATCGTCGTGCAGCGCGTGTCGATCGTGCTGACGACACGGCAGCGACGCTTCCTGCCTGCGATCGGGCTGATCGTCGCGGTGCAGAGCGTCTGCCTCTATTCGGCGGTCGCCCGGCTGCCGGTTGCGCTCGCCCTGCTCGCCTTCAACACCTATCCGCTCTGGACCGCGCTCTGGGCGCGCCTGTTCTATGCGCACCGGCCCGAGCGCCGGGTCGTCCTCGCGATGCCGGTGATGCTCGTCGGGCTGGCGCTGGCGCTCGACGTGCTCGGCGCGGCCTCGGGTCTCGGCGCTGCGCTGCAGTGGCAGCGCATCGGCGCCGGCGTCGCCTTCGCCCTCGCCGCGGCCGCCACCTTCGGCGTCGCGCTGGTGCTGACGCAGCACGAGGCCGGCGGCCTCGACGGCCGCGTGCGCACGACGAGCACGATGGGCATCGTCGCGGTGCTCGCGCTCGCAGGCGTGGCCTGGCAGGGCGGCTTCCACTGGCCCGACGCGGCGCCCGGCTGGTGGGGCCTCGCGCTGCTCACGCTGCTCTACGGCACCGGCATCACCATCCTCTTCACCGTGCTGCCGCGCCTGGGCGTGGTCGGCAACTCGGCGATCATGAACGTCGAGCCGGTGTTCGCGCTCGTGCTCGCGTGGGCGATCCTCGGCCAACGGATCGCGCCATCGCAGGTCGCGGGCGCGCTCGTCGTGGTGGCGACAGTGGTGTGGCTCGGGCTGAGGCCGAAGCGAGGAGCTGCGCGATGACCGTGCACGTCAGACAACGGCGATCAATCGCATGGCGCGGCGCGTTCGCACTAGCGCTCATCGGCCTGGCCTCCGCAGCGAATGCCCAGGACGAGCGCAGCAACGCTATCGACGCTCCGTTCTTGCAGGCGACGCGGGCGCTGCCGACCTGTCCCGTGCCCGAAGGTCCGCTTTACAGGGCGGCTCAGGCGAAGCTCCCGACCCACGGGCGCGCCGAGCGCGGCACGACCTGCCACTACTGGGGCCGCTGCCGCCTGCCGAACGCTACCTGTACGACAAGAAGATCGTCCCGCGCGTCGCGATCTTCATCCAGCGCGACGACCGCTTCCAGAGCACGAGCGTCTGGATCCTTGGCCAGCGCCGCCGGGTCTACCTCAAGGGCTGCGTGGCGAGCCAGGCGCAGAGCGACGAGCTGGAGCGCAAGATTCGGCTCATCGACGACGTCGAGGCGGTGATCAACGAGCTCATGGTCGGCACCTCGGCGGCGCCGCGCTACGACGTCGACCGCAACGCGAATTAGCGCGACCGACCAGAATGTCGCTTCGGACGCCACCGTCCCGCGAGCGCTGCCGATGACCCCGATCATTTCCGTCCAGGACGTTTCCAAGACCTACGCCACCGGCTTTCGCGCGCTCGATCACGTGAGCCTCGACATCCGCCAGGGCGAGATCTTCGCGCTGCTCGGCCCGAACGGCGCCGGCAAGACGACGCTCATCGGCCTGATCTGCGGCATCGTCAAGCTCGCCGAAGGCAAGGTCACCGTCGCCGGCCACGACATCCTCGCCGACTACCGCGCGGTGCGCACGCTGATCGGCCTCGTGCCGCAGGAGCTCACCACCGACGCGTTCGAGTCGGTGTGGGCGACGGTCTCGTTCAGCCGCGGCCTGTTCGGCAAGGCGCCGAACCCGGCGCACATCGAGAAGACGCTGAAGGACCTCTCGCTCTGGGACAAGAAGGACAGCAAGATCATGACGCTGTCGGGCGGCATGAAGCGGCGCGTGATGATCGCCAAGGCGCTATCGCACGAGCCGCGCGTCCTCTTCCTCGACGAGCCGACCGCCGGCGTCGACGTCGCGCTGCGCAAGGACATGTGGCAGCTCGTGCGCGGCCTGCGCGAGCAAGGCGTGACGATCGTGCTGACGACGCACTACATCGACGAGGCAGAGGACATGGCCGACCGCGTCGGCGTCATCCGCCACGGCCGGATCATCCTGGTCGAGGACAAGGTCACGCTGATGAAGAAGCTCGGCAAGAAGCGGCTGACGCTGCACCTCGAGCCGGCCCTGGCGCAGCTGCCGCCCGAGCTGGCGGCGCGCGGCCTGACGCTCGCCGCCGGCGGCAGCGCGCTCACCTACGTCTACGATCCGGGCGGCTCGCAGGACGCGATCCCTGCCCTGCTCGACGCGCTGCGCGACGCGGGCCTGCGCGTCAAGGACCTCGAGACGACGCAGAGCTCGCTCGAGGAGATCTTCGTCAACCTCGTCCGGGAGGATGCATGAACGCCCCTGCGATCGCCGCCATCTATCGCTTCGAGATGGCACGCACCTGGCGCACGATCACGCAGAGCATCATCTCGCCGGTCCTGTCGACGGCCCTCTACTTCGTCGTCTTCGGCGCGGCCATCGGCTCGCGCATCGAGCGCATCGGCGACGTCACCTACGGTGCGTTCATCGTCCCGGGCCTGATCATGCTGTCGGTGCTGACGCAGAGCATCTCGAACGCCTCGTTCGGGATCTACTTCCCGAAGTTCACGGGCACGATCTACGAGCTGCTCTCGGCGCCGATCTCGCACCTCGAGATCGTCGTCAGCTACGTCGGCGCGGCCGCCACCAAGTCGGTGATCGTCGGGCTCATCATCCTGGCGACCGCGGCCTTCTTCGTGCCGCTGCACATCGCCCATCCGGTCTGGATGCTGGCCTTCCTCGTGCTGACCGCAGTCACCTTCAGCCTGTTCGGCTTCATCATCGGCATCTGGGCCGACGGCTTCGAGAAGCTCCAGCTGATCCCGATGCTGATCGTGATGCCGCTCACCTTCCTCGGCGGCCCGTTCTACTCGATCAGCATGCTGCCGCCGATCTGGCAGAAGCTCTCGCTGCTGAATCCCTCGGTCTACCTGATCAGCGGCTTTCGATGGAGCTTCTTCGACAAGTCGGAGATGCACGTCGGCATCAGCTTCGCGATGACCTTCGCGTTCTTCCTCGTCTCGCTGGCGATCGCGACGTGGATCATGCGGACGGGCTGGCGGCTGAAGGCGTAGCGCGGTGCGCATGCGCGATCGCTTTCGCATGGGCGCCGTCGCCGCGGCGGTCGGGGTCGCGCTCGCGCTCGCGGCCTGCGCATCACGGCCAGATGTCGATCCCTCGCCGCGCTTCGCCGCGGCTCTCGCCGGCGCGTCGCCCGCGGTCGTCGGGATCGCCGACTCGCCGAACGACGCCGCCGGCGGCGCGGCAAAGCCCGACCGGCCGGTCATCGGCTCCGGCTTTCGCATCGCCGGCACGAACCTCATCGCCACGGCTGCGCACGTCGTCGCCGGACTGCGCGGAGCGCCGGTCGTCGTCTGGCAATCGCGCCGATGGACCGCGCGGCTACTGCGTTCCGACGTCGAGACCGACGTCGCCCTGCTCGAGGTCGACCCATCGGCGCCCATGCCCGGTCTCGCGCTCGCCGAGGGCGACGCGGGCGCGCCCGGCACCTGGGTGCTCGTGATCGGCTGTCCGTTCGGCGCGTTGCCAACGGCGACCACGGGCATCGTCAGTGCCCGCCCGGGCGCGGTGCTGCGACCGGAGTCGCTGCGCTCTCAGATGCAGCTCAACGCCGCCGTGAATCCCGGCAATTCGGGCGGTCCGGTCGTGACCCTCGACGCGAAGGTGATCGGCATCGCCAACGCCACCGTGCCGGCCGGCTTCGGCCTGGGGTTCGCGGTGCCGGTCTCGGCGCTGCGGCGGCTGCTGGATCTCAGCCGCACTGGGCCAGGAAATTGAGGGCGACCGACGCGATGCCGCCCAACCGGGTGTTCTGCACGATGACCACGCCGACGCAAGGCAGCCGGCCCTGATTGACACGCGGAAATCCGCCCGCGAAGTACAGCATGTCCTGGCTGTCGCCAAAGATCTCGTCGTCGCGGATGCTGTCCGGCGTGACGAAGGCGACGCTGCCCTGGTCTCGGCTGGTCGAGTTGGCGACCGAGTTGACTTTGAAAAGCAGGCGGATGCCCGCAGCGATGTCGTTCGGCTTTCTGAGGGTCAGCAGATTCTTGAGCAACGCCGCATCGACGCAGCCGACCAGGATCACGCCGATCGCCCCCGGGTCCCGGCCGAAGCCGTAGCCGCCGATGCGACTCGGGATGTAGTTCGGGCACACGAACACGAGCGACGAGCTCGCGAGGCAGTAGTCGATGCCGAAGTTGCTCGCTGCACCCTGGTTGACGTAGTTGTTCAGCTCGATGTTGAGGATGCTGTTGGCGAGCGTGAACGACAGTTCGATGATGTTGCCAAGGGCGGCGCCCGACAGGCTGGTAAAGATGCTGAACGTGGTTCCGATGAAGTCGATGAATTGCGTTCGTTGGGTCCCGGCGTACATCGAATCGGGGCGCATCAGATCGGAGGGTCGTGGGGTCAAGTCGATCGCGCGTGCCGATCCGAGGTCGAACGCAGGCCGGGGCGAGACGTCGAATTCGCTCAAGGCCAGCGACGCTCGATCCGGGCGCGTCGCGTAGGCGTAATGGGGCACGTCGCCGCTCGACGCGTGCGTCGTCACGCCCAGCAACTGGCCACTCTTGGTCTTGATGGAGTCGAGCAAAGCGGGCAGCTCGATGCCGATCGCCTGATTGATTGCGTCCTGCTGCTGATAAGAGCCGAGCGTGCTGGCACGCAAACCTTGCAGCGCCTGCGACGCGCTGGTGTACCCATTCGCAGCGGCCTGCAGGGCGTCGACCGAGACCTGTGTCAGGGCTAGAACATTGGTCGCGTCGACTTGGAGTCTGGCCGCGCGGACTTTGGCGACGACATTCGCCACAGCCGACGCGAACGCCGGGTCTTGCGCGGAACCGATGAAGCCTCGCGCCGCGAGCTGCGCCGGCGTGATCGGGCCGCCGTCGGGGGGAGCGAGCGCGCTGTTGACCTTCAACACCGTCGATGAAAAATTAGCGTTGGCATCGACAGCCACGAGCGCCGCAGCGGCTTGCGCGAGCAGCACGGGGTCGCTTGTTTGGCGTGCCTTCACGGCAATCGCCAACGCGTTGCCGAGTTTTCCGGCGTACTGGCTCGCCGCGACGGTGATCTGCGCCGAGCCCGTTGGCAGCACGGTGACGTTGACGCTGCTCGTCAGCGACAGGCTGACGACGCCGACCGTGATGCGGTAGATGCCGCCGGTTTCCTTGCCGTAGCTCGGATCGGCCGGATTCGTGTCGGCGAAGTCGCCGGCGGGATCGAGCGTGGGATTGGAGCTGAGCTTGGCCTTGGCGATCTTCGGGAAGCTCACGGTCAGGCCCGCGACCACCGGCGCGTTGCCGAATACCTGACCCACCGGCGCGACGGCGATGGTGAACTGGTAGCCCGCGTTGCTGATCACGTTGCCGTTACCGTCGCGCAATGTCGGCGTGACGGTAACGCTTCCCGAGGGCGCGACGACGGGATCGGACAGTGCGATCTCGAGGGTGGCGTTGCCGGTCGGCGCGCCGCCCGTGACCGTCCACGCGAGCGAGGCGGGATTGAACGAGAACGTGCGGTCCTGGCGCAGCGTGAATGTGTCGACGCTCGTGACGGTGGCGCCGGCCGCGAGGTTGCCCAGGTCGACCGTGCCCTTGATGATCTGCGTGGCCGGAGCGCTGCTCACCACCGTCGCCTTCGCCGCGGTCAGCGCGGGCGAGACGTTGGCGACCGTGATCGCGTAGGTGTAGTCGTACTTCGTGCGATCGAAACGCACGGTGCTGACGAGTTGCATGCCGGTGACGCTGGCCGCGGCGTCGGCCAGCGACGGCAGCACCAGCGCGAGGCCGGCCAGGGCGGCGAGCGCGAACCGACGCAGGACCGTGCTCATGCCTGCGCTCCTTCGGCCCCGATGCCGACCGGCGCGTTCCTGGCGACCGCCGCCTTGCGGCGCCGCGCCGCCCAGCCGAGGACGCCCAGGCCAGAAAGCATCAAGGCGTAGGTCTCGGGCTCAGGCACCGGCGTGATGATTGCGACCTTGGTTGTCTGGCCCCTGACGAGGACCTCGAACGTCGATGACAGGAGCAGCTCGAACATCTGGGCCGCGGGCGTGAGGCCCGGGGCGTAGTGGAACTCCGCCGAGAAGCCGGAGAAGGTGCCGGCGGGCACATTGCCCGCGGTGTGCAACGCGTCGACGAAGCCGCTTGCCGGAAGGCCCGTGTCGGGTTGAACCACGATCGGATCCCACCCCGTCGGCGCGACGAACGAGTCGATGCTCAGGACGTTCGGCAGGTCGAAATAGATCGTGATCTCGTCGAACGACAGGGTCGGACCCGTGTTGTTGAGCGTGTAGTCGTAGCGCCAGGCGTTGCTGCCCAGAGACGTCAGCGAATACTGGACGCCGGCGGCCGCGGCCATCGGTGCGAAGCACGCCGCGAACCACAACCCTGCGGCTGCGACACCGGCCTTGACACCTGATCTCTTCAGATTCATCGAACGCTCCAAGATGCGACGTATTCGGATGGACGACGGAGTGTAGAGGGGAGGTACTGCGCTGCGCGAAGAATTGCGTGCCCCTTGTTCGTGGGGGTTGCCAAGCGCGCGGCGAAGCCATGCGCGCGCCGACCTTCCTGCGGCACACGCAAGCTTGCCGATGTCCGCCGATGCCGTCCTCCAGATCGAGCCCCTCGGCTTTCCATGGGAGACGATCGATCTCTTTCTCTTCTGCGTGCACCACGACGATCGCGCTACGCTCGTGCATGCGCATCGATCCCGAACGGCACTCCAGCGGCGACAACTACAAGCTGCTCACCAACCTCGTCGTGCCGCGCCCGATCGCCTGGGTGACGAGCCTGGGCGACGACGGCGTCGTCAACCTGCGCCGTTCAGCTTCTTCAACGCCGTCGGCGCCGAGCCATTGTTCGTCGTCGTCAGCATCGGCCGACGCGACGACGGCACGCCGAAGGACACGGCGCGCAACATCGCGGCCGGCCGCGACTTCGTCGTCAATCTCGTCACGCCGGAATTGCTGGGCGCGATGAACGTCTCGGCGGTGGAGTTCCCGGAGAACGAGAGCGAGCTGGTCGCGGCCGGCGTGCACGCCCCGCCGTCGGAGCGCGTCGGGTCGCCGCGCCTCGCCGAGGCGCTGGTGAGCCTCGAATGCACGCTGCACCAGGCGATCCCGCTCGGCACCAACACGCTCTTCATCGGCGAGGTCGTCATGTTCCACGTCGCCGATCACCTCGTCGACGCGCGCCTGCGCGTCCATGGGTTCGACCCGATCGGCCGTCTCGGCTCGCCGTCGGTCTACTGCCGCACCGGCGACCGCTTCGAGCTCGCGCGCATCGGCCACGAGGAGTGGCAGGCGATGAGCGACGCCGACCGGGCGCTGGCGCGAGGCTGATCGGACACGATGCGATCCCCGTTCTTCTGCGCCTTCGTCGGCGTCGTCCTGGCGACCAGCGTCGGACCCGCGTTCGGGAAGGTCTACAAGTGCGTCGATCCGAAGACGCACGCCGTGACGCTGTCGCAGACCGAATGCCCCGAGGCGAGATCGCCGTCGATGGCTGAAACAGCATCCGGCATCGAGGCGGCGCGCGTCGCGAAGATCGAGGCCGACGCCATCGAGAGCGCCGGGCGCGCGGACCGGCAATTGCTGAAGCGCTTCCCCGACGAGGCGTCCCACCGCAGCGCGGAAGCTACCGAGCTCGACGTCGTGATCCGCAACATTCGCGTCACGATGCGCCGCTACGCCGAGCTCGCCGCCAAGCGCAAGCCGCTCGACGTCGAAGCCGCGTTCCACGCCACCGGGACGATGCCCGCGACGTTGCGTCGCGCCATCAGCGACAACGACGGATCGTTCGACGGACTGGCCGACACGTTCCGCGGCCAAGAGCGCAGCGTGGCCGACATCGTCGCCCGCTACCGCATCGAGCGGAGGCGGCTCCTCAAACTTTTGGCTGACGCTTCAGCGGGATCGATGGGATCGCTCGATGCGGCGTCCGTCCCGGCGCGCGCGAACTAGCTCGCGCGTAGCGCCGACGCCGAGTCAGGTACCGCAGAACGTCTGGTAGCCGGCCGTGACGTCGGCCGGCGCGGGCTCGGCGTAGCGGGCGTTGTCGGCCGTCTCGTCGTACGGCCGGAGCAGGGCCGCGAGCAAGGCTCCGAATGGGGCCATGTCGTCGTCGGCAGACGCGGCCGCCAGCGCTTCCTCGACGCGGTGATTGCGCGGGATGAGCCACGGGCTGACGCGGCGGATGCGCTCCGATCGCGCGGCGCCCGTGATCGCGACGGCCGACGACGCGCCCTCGTCCTCGCGCGCGCAGCGCTCGCGCCAGCGCTCGAGCCATGCATCGGGCGCGTTCGCGGGCGAACCGGCCGCGGAGAAGACCGCACGCAGCGGCGCCTCGTCGCCGGCCGCGGCGTCCGCGAGGCGCCGCCAGGCGAGCGTGAAGTCGGCGTGGCCGGCGTGCAGCAACGACAGCCAGTCGTCGGCGAGCTGCGTGTCTTCGACATCATCGGCGCCGTCGACGCGGAGCAGGCCGAGCTTTGCGCGTTGGCCAACGAGGAGATGGTGGCGAAAGCGCGCCGGAAACGCATCGAGGACGCGCATGACCTGCGCCGTCGCCTCGTCCACGTCGTCGGCGACGAGCGGCAGCAGCGACTCGGCGAGCCGCGCGAGGTTCCAGCGGGCGATGTTCGGCTGGTTGCCGAATGCGTAGCGTCCACCGCGATCGATCGAGCTGAAGACGGCCGCCGGGTCGTGGGCCTCGACGAAGGCGCACGGGCCGTAGTCGATGGTCTCGCCCGAGATCGTCATGTTGTCGGTGTTCATCACGCCGTGGATGAAGCCGACATTCATCCATTGCGCGATCAGCGTCGCCTGGCGCTCGGCGACGTGCTCGAGCAGCGCGAGGAAGCGGCCGGGCGCGCCGACGAGATCGGCGTCGTGGCGCGCGATCGCGTACTCGGCGAGCTGGCGCACGCGCGGGGTGTCGCCGCGCGCCGCGAAGAACTGGAACGTGCCGACGCGGATGTGGCTCGCCGCAACGCGCGTGAGCACCGCGCCGGGCATCGGCACCTCGCGCAGCACCGGCTCGCCGGTTGCGACAACGGCGAGCGCGCGCGTGGTCGGGATGCCGAGCGCGTGCATCGCCTCGCCGATCAGCGCCTCGCGCAGCATCGGCCCGACGGCCGCCTTGCCATCGCCGCCGCGCGAGAACGGCGTCCGGCCCGAGCCCTTGAAGGCGATGTCGCGACGCTGTCCGGCGCGGTCGATCACCTCGCCGAGCAGGACCGCGCGGCCGTCGCCCAGCTGCGGCGAGAAGCCGCCGAACTGGTGGCCGGCGTAGGCTTGGGCGATCGGCTCCGCACCGTCGGGCACGGCGTTGCCGGCGAAGAGCGCAGCGCCTGCCTCGCCCGCAAGCGATGCGACGTCGAGGCCGAGCTCCTCGGCAAGCGGCGCGTTGAAGAAGATCGTCTTCGGCGCGGGCACGACGGCCGGTCGCCACGGCACGGAGAAGCCGGCAAGCTCGCGGGCGTAGGAGTTGTCGAGGGTGAGAAGCGAGGCAGCCATCGGGAGGGAACGAGCCGGATAGCGAAGTGTGAACGAGCCGCGATGCCCGCTTTGAAGCGAGGCCGAATCGGGCTTGTGGCGGGCCGATCTGCGCGGGTGCTGTCATGATGATCGCGCGACCCTGACGGTGGGCCGCGAGAGGCGAGACGAGGCGATGAGCATCGCGAGAAAGACCCGCTGGCGCGCGCGCTGCTCGATGACGCGCGACGACGAGCCGCGGCAACGCATCCCTGCCGACGGCGTCGAGTGGGCGGGGCCGACGCGCAAGGCACGGGCCATCGCCGTGCTGATCGCGATCGCCTTCGCGGCAATCACCTTCGCGGTCGTGAGCCGCGTCTGGCGCCAGGCCGCGCCGCCACCGCCACCGCCACGGCCCACCTCGGTCGAGGTCAGGCTGATTCCGACGCCGACAACGACGCACGCGCCAACGCCGATGCCAACGCCGATGCCAACGCCGATGCCGACGCGCTAACACCGCACGTCCGCCAACTCCGCGAAGCGCAGCGACATCTCGGCGCCGTCGACGACAAGCTCGGCGATCGAGATCGGCAATTTGAAGCGACGCGGCCCGGCGCTGCCCGGGTTGACGAAGAGGACGCCATCGCGCTCCACGGCGCTCGGTTGGTGCGAATGGCCGGAGACGACGACGCGCACGCCCGCAGCTTCGGGATCGATGTCGATCGCGGCGATGTCGTGGATCGCGTACAGCACGATGCCGCCGATCTCGACGAGCTCCGATTCGCGCAGCGACGCGGCCCACGTACCGCGGTCGTTGTTGCCGCGCACGGCCGTCGTCGGGGCGATGGCGTCGAGCGCGTCGAGCACGGCACGCTCGCAGATGTCGCCGGCGTGGACGATGTGGTCGCAGTCGCGCAGGAAGGCGACCGCGTCGGGCCGCAGCAGGCCGTGCGTGTCGGAGATCAGACCGATGCGCGTGCTCATGCCGGCCGCACCCTTCAGATCGTCAGCGTACTCAGCACCGAGCGCGTGAAGCTCGCGGTGTCGCCCGTGCCGCGGATGTCGCCGGTGCGCGCGCTCGGGTCGCCGAGCGCCGCGCTCGTTGCCCGCGTCATCGCCGCCGCCATGCGCACCGCGCCGTCGTGCCCGCGGGCGTGGCCGAGCCACTCGAACATCATCCGCGCCGATTCGATCATCGCGTAGGGATTGGCGATGCCGCGCCCGGCGATGTCGGGTGCCGAGCCGTGCGTCGCCTGCGCCATCGCGACGTCGCCGTCGCCGATGCACAGGCCCGGGGCCATGCCGAGGCCGCCGACCAGGCCTGCGGCCTCGTCGGAGAGGATGTCGCCGAACATGTTGGTCGTGACGACGACGTCGAAGCTCTGCGGATCGCGCACGAGCCGCATCGCGAAGGTGTCGACGATGACGTCGTCGACGCGCACGTCGGGATACTCGGCCGCGAGCTTCCTGCACTCCTCGACGAACATGCCGCAGCTGAGCTTGAAGACTGTGTCCTTGTGGACGTAGGTCAGGTGCTTGCGACGCTGGCGCGCGAGCTCGAACGCAGCCTTCGCGACCCGGCGGCTGCCGGTGCGCGTGATGACGCGCACCGAGAGCGTCACCTCGTCGTTCGGTCGGAACTCGCCGTTGCCGACGAGCATGTTGCGGTCGGGCTGGAAGCCCTCGTTGTTCTCGCGCACGATCACAAGGTCGATGCCGTCGTGCAGGCAGCCGATGTTGGGATACGAGCGCGTCGGCCGCACGTTGGCGAACAGGTTGAACTGCTTCCTCAGGATCGGATGCGGGTTGATCGCGTTCGGCCCCTTCGGATAGGCGCGGTGGCCGATCGGGCCGAGGATCCAGCCGTCGAGCGTCTTCAGCGTTGCCAGCGTCTCGGGCGGCAGCGTATGGCCATGGCTCGCGAGCGCAGTCGCGCCGATCGGCAAGGGATGCCAGTCGATGGCGACGCCGTGCAGCTCGGCGGCGGCGCGGGCGATCTCGACGGTGGCGGGAACGATCTCGCGACCGATGTCGTCGCCGTCGAGGATGCCGATGCGCAGCGGGATCGTGGAGGTCATGTCGGGCTCGGCGTCGTCGTTGGCGTCACGGGTGGCAGAGCGCGGTCAGCGTCCGCATGTCGGTCAGCGA
>Ga0123338_10002469_pt1 | contig 17251 bp, 11 predicted proteins | sample grotaG_FD_89793 | JGI IMG/M metagenome (GOLD analysis project Ga0123338, IMG submission 89793) | Glacier valley bacterial and archeal communities from Borup Fiord, Nunavut, Canada, to study Microbial Dark Matter (Phase II) -... | ecosystem: Environmental > Aquatic > Freshwater > Ice > Glacier ...
TGGATCCAAGCCACCTCTCCGCGGCCGAGGCCGAAGGCGACGCGGCCGCCCTTGCCGAGCTCACCCGGCAAGCCCGGTCGATGCTGGACGAGAGCAGCGCTGCGGCCGCCGCAGCGGCGCGCCGTGCGGCAATCCTGAAGGGCTTGGCCGAGATCGGCTACGAAGTCGCCGAGGGCATGTCGACGACCTGGGTCGAGGAAGGTCGGCTGGTCGTGAGGAATGCCGCCCGTCCGGACTACGGGTTCGAAGTCGGCGGGGTCGCCGACGGCCGTCTGCAGATCCGCGCGGTAGCGCTCACGACGGACGGTCGCGGACCTGACGCCGGCCGTGACCGCGACGCGGAAACCATCTGGTGCGGCGACGTGTCGGTGCTCCAGGAGAAGCTGGCCAAGGCCGGTGGCGGCCTCGTGATCGAGAAGGCCCGGCCGATCGGAGCCGTGCCGTTGAAGCGGATCGCGGTGGGATCGCGGCGCGACACCGAAGCCCCGGCCGAGGTTCCGGTGCTCAAGGAGCGGTCGTTGTGATGAGGACGGCCCCGTCTCCAAGGCGGCATCTCGCGTGTCCACTCGTTGGCTCACGAGGTCGAAACGCGTGACATATCGCCGCCTCGGGGTGGAACGGACCCGGAACTCAAACCTCTATACCGCCAGCATGGGAATGGCTTAAGGTCGAACGGGGCAACAGACGGTCGGGGGATCGACGAGGATGGTGACATCGAGGCAATTCGGACGCGGTGTCGTCCGGACGATGCGCGCCATGGACCGAGCCGCGAAGCAGGCCGAGCGCAGCCGCATCCTCCGCCAGCAGGCGCTCCACAAGCATGCGGTGCTGACCGCGTCCGCCCAGGCTGCGGCGGATTACGAGGCGATGATCGAGGCGCTGACCGGGGCGCACCGGATCTCGTTCTCGAGACGTGATTGGCACGTCACCGCCACCGCGCCCGAGCTTCCTGCACCCGATCGGCTGGACACGCTTGAACGCGCCGCCAGGTCCGCTCTCGAGGACTATACGCCGGGCTTCTTCGCCAAGACGCTTCGCACCGAGCACAAGCGCCGACGGGCGCTAGCGGCGGCGATCGGTCTAGCCCGCGAGGCCGACGATCAGGAGCATGACAAGCGACAGGCCGCGGTTCTCGAGGAGAACGAGCGGATCCTGACGGCCCGTCGTGTCGTCGCCTGCAATGATGCCGAGGTCCTGGTCTCCGCTCTGGAGACGCACAGTGCGCTCGGGTCGCTACCCTTCTCGATCGAGGGGCTCGATCTCCGTCTGAGTGACGGACGCGTGATCGCGGTCGTCGACGGTCTGGATCTCGACGACATGCCGACGGAGTCGATCTCACTGCTCGCATCCGGCAAGGCATCCATCAAGAAGATCACGCCCGGCAAGCGTCTGGAGCTTCACCGTGATGCGATCTGTTCCGCCGCCATGAGGGTTGCCCTAGAATCTCTGTCCACTCTCCCCATCGACGAGGCAGAGGTCCTCATGCACTCCGACATCTTGGATCGTGGCTCCGGGCATATCGAGGGGAAGCCGGTGCTTTACCTGCGGGTGACGGTGCAGGCGGTGCAGGCGCTCAATCTTGCCCGCCCCGATGCGTTCGCGATCGTCGAGCGACTGGGCGGTCACATGGACTGGAACAAGCGGGACGGGTTCAGGGCGATCAGCGCTGCGGCGTTTGGTCTCGACAATTAGCGCTCAAGGCGCGAATTCGCGGGCTTCGCAAATGCAGCGACGTGCAACCGATGGCTCAAGCCGGGCGCAGCCGCCTCCGGGCTGGCGCGGCCCGCGCCAGAAGCCGTATCGCGCCGAATTGCCGAAGCACGCCTTGCGGGGCGATCCGCTCGTGCGAGCAAACGACCTAGTCCTGCTTAGCAGCGCTTGATCCCGATGTAGCGCCCGTGATCGCCATGAATGTCTCGTCGTTTCGGAACGGTGCAAGGTCGTTGTCATAGCCTGCAGGATCCGAGATGGACCTCAGCCGCGTACGGAAGGACGGATCCAGTGCGACTGCGCGCTTCGCGTTGTCGAAGGCGGCCCGCTTCGCGGCTTCGAGTTCGTCCTTGCCTGCGCCGCTCGTCTCGAGCGCGGTGAACTTCTGACCGAACGCGGCCGAAAGGTAGAACCAGTATTCAGGTGTCCTCGCCGCGGGTGTGGAGAAGAGCGCATTGCCGAGGCCGATCACGTCCTGATATCTGTCCGGCTGATAAAGCGTGTTGAGCATGACGTTCAGGCTTTCGTCGACTGATGGCGTCGTGCCCGTGACGAGACCCTTCAACCCTGGGTTTTCAGCGTTTTCGGTTTCCAGCTTCGCGGCCGCGACGACGACGGCGACCTGCGCCTTGTCGTCATCGAGATCCTGATTTCCCGTGGAGATGACCTCCTCCACGCCCTGCAGCAATGCAACCAAGACGAGGCGCGTGTACAGGTACACGGCCATGAAACCGGCGACGACGCCGAAAACCAGAAGCAGCGGCCCTGCGGTGGGAAGCATGCCGGCTGTAGGGACTCCTCCGGCCTCGACCGCAGGCATCACACGGGCGGATTGCTCAAGGAATAGCCGGAAGCGGACCAAGCCCGCGTCGATGGAACCCAGCTGGCTCAGCACCACGCCGACGAGCATAGTCGTGAGCCAGTCCGATATGCGCTCGAGGTTGGTGTTCGTGCCGAGCAACCGTGCCCGCGTCTTCGCGGACCTCTTCGCCTCCGCGCTCGCACCTTCGGCCGGCCTCACCTCCGCCAATGGCGCCGCTTCCTGGGAAAGGACGCGCGGCACTGCGAATAGGAAACCAAGTCCTCCGCCGGTGACCGCGGAGGCCAGGAGTATCAAGGCGCCGAGCCCGGCAGCGCCCACGAGTCCCGGCCACTGCGATGCGAACATCGCCGCCACGGCGAGACCGAAGACCCACAGCCCTACGATCGAAAGAAGCCGGAGGTCATGCGCCGCGCGCTCGTCTGATCGCGAACCTGCGGATTTCCGATCCGCGACGCCGACGGCATAGCGTTCTCGACGTACCCCGCGCGGTTGCAACATCAGAACCTCACTCCGACGGCCAGTGACCACTTCTCGAATTTTTCGAGGGTCTCCTCGTCTCGGCCCCGGTCGTAACCGTAGCGGAGCGAGACGTGCCTGGAGCCGGCGACCCAGTATGCGATCCCGGCGGAAAGCGCCGACACCCGCGGACGGTCGCCCGTGATCCTGAAAAGCCGCCGGTAGGCGAAGTCGAGGGCGAGATCGTCAACGACCCCCTTCAAGCCATAGACCGTGAGGTGAACGCTGGGGCCCACCCTGAGATACCCTCCACCCGTGTTCAGGTCGGGGGCGGAGCCGGCATGGATCACGTGCCCGAACGATGTGATCAGCTGCAGGTCTGTCCGCACGGCCATCAGATTTCCGCCGAGCAAGCAACCGCCATCGACCTTGGTCTCGGTGCACAGGAACTGATACGCCCTCCCGAAGGACGGCAGACGGTAGAGCAGGCCCGGACGCCAGGTGACCCTTCCGCCGATGATCTCGCTGTGCGCCTCGAAGTCGCGCACATAGAGAGGAGCGACGTCGACGATGTCGTACTGCCCAAAGTAGACGGACCCCACGATCCCAAGGGCTAGCCGGCTCGTCTCACTATCGGAGCTCCCGACCCGGTCGTCGACGCGCGACCGCACATACTGGGCGAACGGGATCAGCGCGACGCTGCCACTCGTCAGGACGAAGCCTGCGGTGGCGTCGATGCTGAATGTATCGGTGCGCTTGGCACGATCGTCGACGTAGCTGATCTCCGCTTGCGGAATGTTCTTCAGCTGAGCCTCCGTCGCGCGCGGTAGGCTGAGCGATTCGATATCCTTGGTCAGAAGGAACTTGCCGACCTTGAGGCTGTCGCGAGCGGGAGGGACCGGACCGGCCTTCGACTTTCCACCGCCAGCCTCCGTCGGACCGGGCGGGGAACCGTCTCCGCACACCATTCTTACGAACCGGCGCTTCTCGTCGAGCAACGTCCCGTACGCCACGGCGATCATCCCCGGTCGGAGTGCCGTTTCCGTGGTCGTCGGTCGACGGATCTGCTGGAACGTGACATCAGGGTGGGACCGTTCGAAGCCGGCGATTATGCCGCGCGCCGACACCAGGCTCTGCCGGGTGGATTGGCATTCGACCTGTGCGGCGGAGCGAAGCACTGGAGGCTTCACCTTCTGGGTTTTTGGGTCCCGGATGCAGTAATCCTCGTCGGTCAGAGCGTTGATCATCGCGTCCGCCGGCACACTCCCCGTCGACTCGATATCGAGCAGCGAGATGTCGACGCCGTGTAGGGCGAACTGCTGGAGCTTGACGGGATTGACGGTGTAGATGCCGTCCGCCACGTCGCAGATCGCCGTCAGCGGTATCGGCGCTCCCACCGCAGCCGTTGCCAGTAGTCCCGATGCGACTCCCGCATATCTGGCAAGCATGGTCATGGGCGGCGACGCTGTCGGCTGCGACCCCGTGCGGCTGTAACGGCGACTACGGCCACCACGGCGGCCGTGAGGCCAGCGGCGACGAGGAGGCCGGACTTTGGATCCGTGGACGCGATCGCCGCCCTCTCCGTCACAAGGTCCTCCAGGTAGACGAGCGATGCGACGAACTTCTCACCGACGAGCCGGCGTGCCTCGATCCTCGTGGGCTTGGCTACGGTATGACCCTTGTTCCGCAGGCAGGACGCGGCATTCTCCAGCACCAACATCCACGAGACCTCCGTATGATCGAAGCCTTCGTCCTCGGGGGCGTTGTCGTTCAGATCCTCGGGCCGCAGCACCACATGGTTGGACCGTCTGATCGCCTCGATCAGACAGTCCCTAGCGTCTTCCTCGAACGACATCCCCATCTCCTCGGCTCAACGGTTTCCGAAACCGGCCGCAGGATCCCTTCCCCACCGGCATCCGGATCGGCCGGAAATCCGATCCCGACCACGCACTCACGCACCTACGCGGATCAGAGGGCTGCGAAGAATCCCAGCGAAGGCGCGAAGAAGTACTCGCCCCCGCGCATGGTCACGAAAGCGTGGAAATCGGACGCGACCTGCTCACTGGCCGGCGCGCCGTAGTGCGACCGCCAGGACTGGGTGCCCGTTGCGCCCGGTGCCAGCTCCCCGATGACCGGGTCGATTCCGGTACCCGCTCGGAGGAAATCCGCGTTGTTAGCCCAGCTCGCCTGCGTGAACTCGAACTGCCTCGCGATGTCCTGATTGTAGGCCATGAAGAGCAGGCCGACACCGCGGCGGGGCAGTGTCGGGATGTCGTCCAAATTATCCGAGCGTTCGCCGAAAGGTATGCCGCGACGCGCCATGAGATGCGACCGCTCGTCCCCGATGGGCGCGCCGAATTCGTCGCGCGTGCCGCCCCGGGGGTTGACCTTGCGGATGTGGGCCTGAAACGGGCATTTCAGACCGTCGAGGTCGCCATCGTAGTTGAAGTTGTTGCCGGCTTCCGGCGTACCGCCGTCGACCTTCTGGGTGACGAGCGGCGTGCCGTCCTCGAATCGTCCGACGACCATCGCGCCGGCGCGCTCCTTGTCGAGACCGATCAGTTTCAGGTCCCCAGCGAGAGCAAGCTCCTGCTCCTTGAAGCCCCGGACGTTCTGCTCGAGCTTCCGGTAGACCAAGTAGCTGCCGTATGCGTCCTCGTCGCCACCGTTCGGATCCTTGACGAGGATCAGTTCGCCAGGTCCGAACGCAGGGTCCCATTGATCGATGCCCCCGTGTTGATCGCGTTCGGCATCGACTTCCTCCTGCAGCATAAGCGGCTGGCTACGCCCGTCGACGTATCCGAAATGCTCTATCCCGAGGCCTTTCGGCGTGCGACGCAAAGCGTGTCCGGCGTCGCGGCCGATTACGGTGACGCCGGCTCTCGCTAGCTCCGCCTCGATCGTGATTGCAGCGTTCCCGACAGCGGTGACGTTGTCGTCGGCGACGATCAGCAGGGCATGCGCCTCCTCTTTGAACTTCGCGTCCCAAGCGAACGGCGCTGGGTCGTGGAGGACCGGCGCCCGGGCTTTCATGCCGGCTCGAAACTGCTCGTCACCGGGAAGATCCTGTTCCGCGATGCCCAAGGCGCGGTAGCCGGCCGCTGAGATCATAAGAAACAGTCCAGTGCCGCCGCTGACACCCAGCTGCTTGAACGCGTCCGTCGCCGTCAGTTGCGCCATGGCGGAGGTCAAATGCCCTCCAAGCCGGCGCAGCGCCGATCGGGCCTCGTCGCGCCGCGCCGTGTCGAACCGCAGGAACAGATTCGACGTATGGTCGCGACCATGGCCCTTCAGGATGTTACCCTGGAGCCTCTCCAGAACAGGTGCGACCGCAGGGTCCCGCCAGTTCAATGGCTTGGCAAGTATCTCAGCGGCAACCGGCATGGCCTCTCTCCTGATATCTTCACTCGTTGCACGGCCGTGTCCGCCGTCGAAAGGCACATCTATCGTGCGACGGTTCGGCTGCCGTGAGGCCAGCGCTAAAGTACCGTGATTTATTCGTGATTGCTTCGAAACGAGTGTTAGATTGGAGACATAATTCTCCTGCAGAGGCATCATGTCCGGGTCGATCCAATGCCAACTGAGTCTGCACGGCCCGTTCTGCTTGGCGAAACTGTCGGGGCAGCGTGTCGAGGTTTCGAGCCGAAAGGGTGTAGCGCTGATAGCCATGCTCGCCACGTCGCCTAACGGCGAAAGGACCCGCGGCTGGCTGCAGGGACAACTGTGGGGTAGCCGCCAACGGGAACAATCCCAGAATAGTCTAAGACGCGAACTGTCTCAGTTGAGGCGGTTGTTCGAGAGCAACGGCCTCGTGCCGCTTGAGACGACGGCAGACCGCGTTCGGTTAGCCCCTGACACCTTCGAAGTCGTACCCGGTTCCGGCGAATTCCTGGAGGGAATCGACATTCCCGGAGAGGACGGCTTCGAGGATTGGCTGCGCGACATGAGACGCAGATCGGCCGATCGCGGCTGGCGGGAGGCAAAAGGGCCGATCGATGCATCGTTCCACCGCGCTCCCTCCATCGCCATCCTGGCGTTCGAAAACGCGACCGGCGACCTGGACGCGGCCTACCTAGCCGACGGCATCGGCGAAGAGCTGGTCGACAGGGTCTCGCGCCTCCGATGGCTACCCGTCATCTCGCCTGGCCAGATTGTGCCTTCGTCGGCGTCCGCCAGCATGCTCGAGTCCGGCCGTTCCCTTGGCGCATCGTATGTGCTTGGTGGAAGACTGCACCGTCAGGGAGCCGAATACCGGCTTTCGGGACAGATACTCAACGTCGCGACGGCGGAGTTGATCTGGTCGATCCGGCTCCGTCTTCCCGATCCCAGGGTCGACAACGCACTCGCTCCTGTCGTCGCGGATCTGGTCGCCGTGCTCGAGAACAGGGTCGTCGATGCCGAACAGCTACGGGCCCGGGCGGTGCCGGAAGTCGACATGACGGTTGCAGACCTCGTCTGGCGCGGTCGCTGGCATCAGGACAGGCTGTCGCGGGACGACACCGCGATCGCGGGCCGGCTGCTGGGAAAGGCGATCCGCCTCGCTCCGGACCTGCCGGTCGCGGTGATCGAGTACGCCCGGCACCTCGCTTACAAGGCATGGAATCAGAGACTGGCGCCGAATCATTTCCATGAGATCCGCGATCTGGCGCAGCGGGCGATCGTGCTCGACTATGCGGATGCGCGCGGGCACATGCTCGCCGGGCTTGCCGAGATGTGGCTCAGGAACACCGCGGCCGCCGAGATCCTGCTACTGAGGGCGGTGGATCTCAATCCGAGCCTCAGCATCGCCTGGGAGCAGCTCGGATCGCTACGGATCCTGGATTCCAAACCCAAAAGGGCTCTGGAGCCGCTGGCGATATCCCTGCGCCTGGCGCCTACCGACTACCGTCAGTTCTTCAAACATGGCGAAACCGGCCTCGCTCATCTGATGATGGGCGATCACGATTGTTCGATCGACCGCGCCGAGCGTTCGATCAGCCTCCGACCCAGCTATTGGCCCGCGCACGTCACCAGGATCAACGCCCTCGTCCGTTCGGGACGGGCCGGACCTGCCGCCGCCGCCTGGCACGATCTCGTCCGGGCCCGACCGAACTTCGTGACGGACTACATCGACTGGGTGCCGTTCGTCGACACCGGCTGGCACGAGTTTCTGCGCGACGGCCTGAGGCAGGCCCAGGCGCTCGATCGCTAGGGAGGGCGAGGGGGTGTTCGAAACCAAGTATGACGGCCGCATCGACGTCATGCCCGACTGGCGCATGACCCCCCAGGACGCGGCACAGGTAGATTTCGACCTCGAGCGGCTGAATGGCACGGGTTGGCTGTCGCGTGTCCTTGACCTTCTCCTCGTAAAGGCCAAGCCCGCCATACTTCAGTTTCTGCAGGACTTCCTCCCGCGCATCCGACTTTTCGGCATCCTCATCCTCACTCGTCACGGGGACATCGAAACCGCATTGAACGATCCCGTCCGCTTCGTCGTGCATTACCAGCCCGACATGCGGGCGCTATCCGCGGGCGCGACCTTCATGCTGGGGCTGCCGCAGCCGGCCCATGACGGGCAGCGCCTACTGATCGAGCCGTTCGTCACTTCCGAGGCGCGTGCGTCGGAACTGCTGACCGGCACCTCTCGAATCGCCGAGTGGCTCCTCGAGAGCTCGGACGGTCGGATCGACGTGATGAAGGACTACTTCACCCGGATCGCCGCGCAGACCAGTGCAACGTTCCTGGGTCTCAATCCTGAAGACGTCGACGCCTATGCGGATTGGACACTCGCGATGTCGACGATGGTCTTCGGTGACCCGTTCGGCAGGACCGTGGTCCGGGAGCTCGGGCAGTACGCCGCCTGGCGCTTCGGCCTCGTCGCGGATCAGGCGATCGCCGACGCGCGAGACGGATGCGGCACCGGGTTGGTCGCCGAATTGATCGGTCACACGAACCTGACGGACGCGGAGATCAGGGCGAATCTCTTCGGACTGGCGATCGGTCTGGTGCCGACGGTGACCCTGGCCGCCGGGAACGTTCTGACCTACCTTCTCGAGAACCCGGAAGCCTGGAGCAGGGCAGTCGCCGCAGCTGAGGAAGGGCATACCGACGCGCTTCGGGACATACTCGCGGAAGCGTCCCGGCTGAAGCCCGCTCTCGACCCCGGTCAGTTCCGTTACGTTCCCAACGACGTCGAGCTTCCTGACGTCGGACGCGGGCGGACACGGATTCCCGCCGGGACCGTCGTGCTCGTCGCCACGGCTCAGGGGCTTCGCGACCCCGACATCTACGAATATCCCACCCGCTTCGATCCGACACGGCCCGGGCCGAGGCCGAACATGATGTTCGGCGACGGTGTCCATCGCTGCATGGGCGCGACGCTGGCGCTGTCGCAGATGACGACGATGTTCGCCGTCCTGTTGCGTCAGCCCCAGCTGACGCGCAGCCGTCGACCCGAGGGCCGACTTCATTCAGTGGGGATCTTTCCGCGGCGCCTGGACATGGAGTTCTCGACACCACGACGACCTCGGGGGCAGTCGATGACCACGGTCGTGATACCTCTGGAACAGCGGAACGCGGCATCCGTGGAGAGACGCGTGCGAAGCCTCGGAAACCCTGCCTGCGAGAGCATGGAGGCGGCGCTCACCAGTGCCGAGGTCATTCACTTCATGTCGGCCAACGTGATCGACGTCGGCAGCCGCAACGCGCCCGATGCTCGGCTTCTCATCGAACTCAACGCCGATGGCGACGAGGACGAAGGGCCGGCGGCGCTCGCCTCCGCCGCGACTCCCGCTTTTCTCGAGATCATGCAGGAGGCAGGGTGCGGGCCGACCGAAGGCATCAAGGACTTCCTGCTCAGGCACCGCATCATGCTGTCCCCCCGGCCGTGGGGGGTCACCGGTCTGAACTACAACGGATCGGAAGGCTTTCCGGTCGCCGCCATAGCCCGTCAGCGTGATCTGGCGTCATTCGCCGCCGACGCACTCGATCTCCACCTGCGGTCGACGGACCGTCCCGACGATACCCCGTACCGCGCACTCAGCTTCGTCCGCGATCTGATCGCGGGAGAAGCCTGGTGTTCCGCTTCTCCAGGGGGCTCGGAGGCGATCGCCATTGAATTCGATCGCCTGAGGCGGCAGGGGCAGGCCTTCCGGAGCATGCTTTGCATCCCCAGCCGCAAACGTCTCACGTTCGCCGAGTGGCGGGAGGTGCCGTTCGCGAGCAAGCTCCGGGCGTATCATTCAGCAGGCGGGACCGGGCCGTTGATCGCCATCTCGTCGATCCTGATCATGGTCGCGTCGCTAGTGAGCTGGTTAGGACTTGGCGGGTCCAGCGATGTCGGAAGTACCCTGGATCTTCTCGCGAGAGGATTGTTGGCCGTGCTCGACGGGACGTTGCTGGCAACGCTGATCGCCGCCGGCTTTCTACTCGGCGCCTATCTCGCGCTTCGGCGTACTGAGGACCGCGATCGCCCCGACGAGCGGGATCCCGATTGCGCGGTACGCGGCGAGGTCGCAAACCTCGAGAACGCGGACGGCTTCGTGCAGAACCACATATTTTCCTGCTCGGATTTCAAGCCCGGCATCCTGCGCCGGTTGACCTTCGCGTTCGCCATGTGGGGCATCGGCGTGTTCGCACTCTACTGGACCAGACCGGGGTTCATCCTCGACATGGGCACGATCCATTTCGCCCGATGGCTCAGGCTGCCAGGCGCCGCGAAGCTCGTCTTTCTCGCGAACTACGACGGCAGCTGGGAGAGCTATCTCGAGGATTTCATAGCGAAGGCCCATCCCGGACAGTCGGCCGCGTGGTCCCACGGCGTGGGCTTTCCGAAAACGCGAGGACTGATCAACGAGGGCGCCCGAGACGGCGATAGGTTCAAGCGATGGGTCAAACGCCAACAGCGGCCGACGCAATTCTGGTACAGCCGTTTCCCTAAGCTGACATTGGATCGGATGCGGACGAACGGCCTCATCCATCACGGGCTCGCCAGGGCCGCCAACGACGACGAGGCGCGTCAGTGGCTGTCCTGCTTCGGAGGGTCCCAAGCGCCCCGATCGTCCATCCAGACCCAAGAAGTTCAGACCCTCCTGCTGCATTCACCGCGTCTGCCGTTCGGCGCCTTCATCGTCATTGACCTGGGTACAGACGTGGACAGGCGACGAGCGGTGCTCAGGGCACTTGCCGCGGGCGACCCGGCGTTCCCGGCCGTGTCGTTCGGCGAGGTCGTCGGGGAGAGCCGCGGATCAGCGACTTTGGGCTTCACGGCGGTCGGACTGGAGCGGCTGGGCCTTCCTCCGGTCACCGAGGCGGACGGTCTTGCCGGCTTCCCGTTTCCGTTCGTCGCCGGCATGCGGTCGCGCTCGAGCGTTTTGGGCGATGCGAGATCCCACCCGAGGCCGGAATGGCGCTGGGACGACGTCGGCAGTGGCGCCCGCCCGGTGGACGCGCTTCTGATCCTGCTGGCCGCGGACGAGGCGGAACTGGGAACGCGTTGCTCTGCCATCGAGGAACTACTCGCCCGCAACGAAGGGGCCGTCGTCCATTCGATCAGGACGTCACCTCCGGCCGACAAGCCGTCGAAGCACGACCACTTCGGTTTCAGGGACGGTATCTCCCAGCCGGCGATGAGGGGGACGGAGGCAGCCCGCAGGAGCATCGGTCACGATATCGTCCAGCCCGGTGAGTTCTTGCTCGGCTACGAGGCGAACAGCGGCTACTCGGCTCCGGCACTCAAGCTCGCGTCGGCCCGGGATCCCGACCGCCTGCTCCCTGGGATACGACAAGCTCCCGAAGGAGACTATCCGGTCTTCGGAGGCCGCGACGGGGTCGACGCCCCGTTCCGGGATTTCGGCCGGAACGGGAGCTTCCTCGCGGTGCGCCAGCTGGTGCAGGACGTTCACGGCTTCGAGAGGGAGACCTTCGAGCAGGCCGCCAAGATACGAAGCGACTACCCATGGGCTTTGGCACCCGGCAACCTGGACATCGACGCACGCTACGTAGGTGCCAAGATGGTGGGGCGCTGGCAGAACGGCACGCCCCTCACGGAGCATCCGACACGTGAAGGAGGCGTGGGACGCCCGACTAACGACTTCTCCTTCGGTCGGGACGATCCGCACGGCATGGCATGTCCGCTCGGAGCTCATGTGCGGCGGGCCAATCCACGCGACGGCGCCGATGCCGAGGACCCGATCAAGTCGGCGGGAGGCAATCGTCACCGGATACTCCGCCGCGGCCGGCACTATACGCTGCCAGGTGATGGCGGTCCGGCAGAGAGAGGGCTGATATTCGCGGCGTTCTGCGGTGACATCGAAAGGCAATTCGAGTTCATTCAACAGAACTGGCTGAACGCTCCCGGCTTCAACGGACTCGAAGCGGAGGTCGATCCCCTCAGCGCAGATCATACGTCCCAAGGAGTGTTCTCGATACCGACCGCGCGCGGCCCCATCCGTTTGAGAGGCCTGTCGACATTCGTGACGGCGGTCGGCGGCGGTTACTTCTTCGTTCCCAGTCGGGCGGCCCTCCGCTACCTCGGCCGCGAATTCGCGCCGAAGCAGCGGAAACCCTGTACCGAGATAGTCGCCTCTGCGGAAAGGTCCTGTCTTGCCGTATAGTTATTTAGGCTGGCGCATTGTCTCGAGGCGTTGGAGCTGCGGAGACTTCTGTTCCGTCACGCTTCGAAGACGAATACGCTCCGTCGCCCGATGGAGCCGTCACGTGTCGGGCTGCAACGAAAAGACAGCTATGCAAAGTACAGGGTCGCCCGGCAGCTGTATTCGTTCGATCCGGCCCATCGGCGCGATCTGCGTCTCCAATAGGATCGGATAGGCCTCCTGAACTTACTCAGCCGTTTCTGGCGCTTTGTCTGGCCCCATGACGATCTGATCCCTGAGACCGCGCACGTCACGCTCTCAGACACTCGGATCGACACGCCGGTCCCATCCGATCCGCCTCGGGTGTTCGTGGCGTTAGCCGGCGGCGGCGCCAAGGGCGTGGTCCATGTCGGTGCGCTGAAGGCTTTGGAGCGCCAACACGTGAAGTTCCAGGGGCTGTCGGGCACTTCGGCGGGTGCCATCGCCGCGACATTGAAGGCGTCCGGCTTCGACGCCGACGATATCGCCGATCCCCGTACGGGCAGAACCATCTTCGACGAGTTGGCGAGCATCGATCCCGGAATGACCAGCGCAACCGACCTTTTCGGGCGCGCTGGTTGGATCAGGATAAGGATCCTGCGACGGCTGGCGCGGGGCTGGGGGTTGCATCTCCTGTTGTTCGGGGGCGCATCTTCACTTCTCGGGCCAGTAGCGGTGCTCGTCTTCTGGCACGGAGCGCCACGCTTGGCCGAGCATGTCGCCGGCGGCGTCCTGCTCGTATCCGTCGTCACGTCGGCTATCTTGGGCTGGACCCTGCTCGGTGGTCTGGCCGACCTCTCCCGCTTTCGATCCGCATTGGCCCGATTACTGGAGCGCAAGCTGTTTCCGCTCGAGCCCGGGCGACGGGTTACCATGGGCGACTTCGACGGCGTCTCCAGGCCGCTTCTGAAGATTGTCGCCGCCAACATATCGACCCGGAGGTTGACCCTCTTCTCCGCCGAACGCAGTCCAAAGGTGGAAGTCGCGGACGCCGTCGTCGCCTCGATCGCGATACCGGTCCTGTTCCGACTGCCCCGGCTGGACGGCGAGGTTCACGCTGACGGAGGTATCGTCTCCAATCTGCCTGCGTGGCCATTCGACGAGGAGCGCGAACTCGACCCCGACGCCTACACGGTCGCCATCGAGATAGGCGAGCCTGCAGGAACCGTCCGCATCGGAAGACGGGGATGGGTCGCATCGCTCGTTCGCACCGCCCTCTTCGGATCGAGCGAATTGAACCTCCGCGCCGTCTCCCGAAGCGAGATGATCACCCTTGAAACCGACGTCGAGCTTCTCGACTTCGACCGCGGCCGGCTCGAACTGCTAGCGACTGTCGCGTCGGCGACACGGGCGGCGGAGGCGACAGTGGTGGCCGAGTTGTTCAGACGCCCGGCGATTCTACGCGAAGCCTGCGTCGTCACGCGCACGCTCTTCGACGAGACGTTCGCCGCGCAGCCGTCGCTACTCAAGGCAGGGCGTCGGACAGGGCGCGTGCGCGTCGCCGTGGCCATTCCCGACGGCGGGCACACTCGCTCGCTCCGGCTTCGCTACGCCGATGGCTACGACGGGTGCTCCGACGAGCGCATCCTTCTGCCAATCGCGGGGACGGTGGCAGGGAAGGCGTGGATCGAGAATCTTCCGAGGTTCGAGGTTGCGCCGTTGCCCGCCTCGCTCTCCCTTCCGGATCCGTGCGACACTCTGCGCCGTGCGATGGTGTGGAAGGACTTGGCGTGGACCATCTGCATTCCCATTTCCACGAACGACATGATCGGTGCTAAGCAGCTCTTCGTGGTGGCGGTCGATGGCGACGAGGCGCTCTCCGACGCTCAGGGTTTGGAGGAGGCGATCGGCGAACTGGTCGACGCCACCGAGACTTTTTTCGTAGATGTTGTGAACGAACTGCAGACGTTGGGAGAATGACGATGGCCAGCAAGTTCGAGAGCTCGACGTTCAATCGTTCGGCGGTACGCGTGTCCCATCGGTCGGCTGCAGTCGAGACGGCGCGGGACAAGGTCGGGGGTCTCATGAATTCCGTGGTGAACGACGCCCGTGCGGCCGGAATGTCGAAACGACGTGCGATCGACGAGATCACCGACCGTGCGCTCAAGCGCAGTGTCACTGAGCGATCCGGAGACTAGAACTTCAAGAGGCGCATGCGACACCCGTGGCGAATGACCGTTCGGGCGCGTGTCGCCGATATCCGGTTCGCCGTACCGGATACTCGGTTTGCGCTCGACCGTTTCGAATGGGCCGTCGCGCAGTGCTTCAGCGGAGCTCTCCAACCGCACGCCCCGCACATGGCTCGGCCGCGATCGATCGCACACGCCGTCCGACGCTCGAGTGGGGCGGGCTCCGATGATGATTTATCCGTTTCGCCTTCCCACCTGCATCGATTGGAGCAGAACACGTGTTCTGCAAAGGTCAAATCCTGTCCCCGCAACCAAAGTTTTCGGTAAATTCGCCTCACCGGTTCTCCGGTGGGGCTTTTTTGCGTCTCGCGCTCAGGCTGCGCGCTGCGTCGCTTAGGCGTTCTCTGGCGGCGGCGGCTGATCCGCGCAGCCCTGGTAGAGCGTGGTCGTAACCTTTTCCGGGCCCGCTGCATTCGTTACGAGAAACGATGAGCAGTGTAACGGTCGCCGGGCTGACCAAGACCTACGATTCCACCCCGGCGCTAGGCGCGACCGATCTGTCGATCGATGCTGGAGAATTCGTCGTTATCATCGGCCCGTCGGGTTGTGGCAAGTCGACCTTGTTGCGCTTGATCGCGGGGCTCGAGCAGGCTGACAGCGGCACTATCGTCATCGGCGGGCGCGATGTCACCGATCTTGCCCCGACCGAACGCGGTCTCGCGATGGTGTTTCAGTCCTACGCGCTCTACCCGCACCTGACGGTCGCCGCAAATATCGCTTTCCCCCTGAAAATGGCGCGGCGACCGGGGGCCGAAATCGCGGCGCGGGTCGGTGTCGTTGCCGATCTGCTTGAACTCGGGGCGCTGCTCGATCGACGACCAAGAGAATTGTCGGGCGGGCAACGCCAGCGCGTCTCGATCGGTCGTGCGATCGTCCGCAACCCGAGTGTGCTCCTTCTCGATGAACCGTTGTCGAACCTCGATGCTGGCTTGCGCGTCCGCATGCGCCACGAATTCGCCCGGCTCCACCAGCGGTTGGGGACGACGATGATCTATGTCACCCATGACCAGGTCGAGGCGATGACCCTGGCCAACCGCATCGTCGTGATGGCACACGGCCGGATCGAACAGGTCGGCGCACCGCTCGACCTCTACCGCGCGCCCGCGACGACGGGCGTGGCGGCGGCGATCGGCTCGCCGGCGATGAACCTGCTGCCGGTAACGATCAGCGCTGCCGATGCGAGCGGCGCGCGCGTCGTCCTGCCCGGGGGGACCGCGTGTCGCGTCGCCGTCAAGGTGCCCGCGGCCGCGATCGGGTCCGCAGCGATGCTCGGCGTCCGTCCCGAGCATCTCCGGCCTGATCCGGCGGGCGCATTCGGCGGCGCGGTCGAACTGTTCGAACGCCTCGGGCCGCTGTCGTTCGCGCATCTCGCGTCGCCGCTCGACGTCGGCAGCGCGCTCGTCGCGCAATTGCCGAGCGACCGACACGTGTTCCTCGGCGAACGGATCTGCTTCACGGTCGCGCCCGCCGACGCACATCTGTTCGCTGCCGACGGCGGCGCCTATCCTCGGCTCACCCCTTGACCCCGCCGCCGAGCACACCGCTGAAATACGACCGCTGCAGGGCGGCGAACAGCACCAGCACCGGCAGCGTCGTCACGACCGCGCCCGCCATCATCAGCTCGACATCCTGCCCGTGTTCGCGGCTGATTGCGGCGAGTGCGACGGGGAGCGTGTATAACTGCTGGTCGGTGATCGCGATCAGCGGCCACAGGAAATCGCTCCAGCTGGCGAGGAAGGTGAACAACGCCAGCGTCACCACCATCGGGCGGAGCAATGGCAGGACGATCCGCATGAGGATCTGCCACTCGCTTGCGCCGTCGAGCCGCGCCGCGTCGAGCATCTCGTCGGGGATCGCGAGCGCCGCCTGCCGCACGAACAGCACCCCATAGACGCCGGCCAGTCCGGGGACGAGAACACCGGCATCGGTGTTGATCAGCCCGGCGGACTTGAGCATCAGGAACAGCGGCAGCATCGCGACCTGCCCTGGAATGACGACCAACGCGAGCATCGTCTGCAGCAGCCGCGCACGACCGGCGAAGCGCAGCTTGGCGAAGGCATAGCCTGCGGGAAGCGTGAGCGCGAGGCCGAGGACGGTCGCCAAGGCCGCGAGCAGCGTGCTGTTCACGATCGCGGGGCCGATCTTGTAGCTCGTCGCGCCGCCGCCAGGACCGATATGCGCGAACAGCAGTTCGCGGTAGTTCGCCAGCGTCGGGTGCGACGGCCATAGTGGCGGGGGGAGTGCCGCCGCCGCTCCTTTCGGCATCAGCGAGACGCCGACCATCCACGCGAGCGGCGCGATGGTCGCCATTGCGAGCACGGCAAGTGCTGCCGTGCGGAGGAAGCCGTTCAATTTCATAGCCATTCCTGCCGCCGGCCGAGGCGCGCCTGCGCCGCCGTCAGGGCAAGGATCGCAACGAAAATCACGACCGCGACCGCCGACGCCGTGCCGAGGTTCCACCA
>Ga0123338_10002472_pt1 | contig 17237 bp, 12 predicted proteins | sample grotaG_FD_89793 | JGI IMG/M metagenome (GOLD analysis project Ga0123338, IMG submission 89793) | Glacier valley bacterial and archeal communities from Borup Fiord, Nunavut, Canada, to study Microbial Dark Matter (Phase II) -... | ecosystem: Environmental > Aquatic > Freshwater > Ice > Glacier ...
AAGCTGCGACCCGCGCGCAAATCCAGCGCTTCGAGCGCGGCGAACTGCTCTATGTCGCCAGTACGGACCAGATATATATTTTCACGGGCGGGCGCTGGCGCGTCAGCGGAACGAAATTTTAACGATGATTCACGAACAGCACGCCCCGGCCATGCCGAACCTGCAAATCGTCCTCACGGAGTCGCTCGTCCCGCACGAGGAACACGACGCGCAGCGCTCCGGTCCGCTGATGGAGCGCATCCGGCAGGCCGGGACGTGGCTCAACCCGCCTGTCGTTGCACCGATGGGGGATGGGCGCTACGTCGTGCTGGATGGCGCGAACCGTTTCCATTGCATACGCGAACTCGGCTACCCGTATATCCTCGTGCAAGTCGTGGAGTATGAAAGCGAAGATGTGGAGCTGGATACGTGGCATCACGTCGTCGCGGGTTTGAGCTGGTTCGAGCTGTTGCGGCGGCTGCGCAAGCTGGACGGTGTGCGCGTCGTCGCGGATACCTTATTGAATGCACGCGCAGCGCTCGCACAGCGCAAGGTCGCGGCCTATGTCGTCTTGCAGGACGGGCAGGCGTATACGCTCGCGACGACCGCCGACTCACTGGTCGAGCGTAATCTCGCGCTGCGCCGCATCGTGGATACGTACAAGCGGGACGCGACGCTCAACCGCATCAATACGGATTCGCTGCGCACGGCGCGCGCACAATATCCCGGCGCGGTGGCGATCATCGTCTTTCCGCAATATCAGCCCGTTGAAATTCTGGTTGCGGCGCGAGATAGCGCCTATTTGCCGCCGGGTATCACGCGGCACGTCATTCATGGGCGCGCGATGCGGCTGCACTATCCGCTGCACGCCTTCGCCGCCGATGAGCGCACTATCGAAGAGAAGAATCTCGATTTACAGCACTGGATACAGGAACGCAGCGCCACGAAGCGGATTAGATATTATGCGGAAGCGACGTTTCTATTCGATGAATGATCAGGCTGCGCACCCACTCTGAATCCATTTGATTAGACGTTACGCATTTGAGCAAACCGGACGCCAAGAATGGCGTCCCTACGCAGATTGCACATTTTGTAGGGACGGCATTTTTGCCATCCGCAAGCCTGAATTGTGTTCGACTGCAAAACGTCTAATGATGTATAGTACGCTTTCAAGTTTTTAATAAAGCTGATTATGGACATCGCACAACTCGAAGCCCTTGAAAAGATCGTCACGGAAGGCAGTTTTTCGCGTGCGGCGGTCGCGCTGAACGTCACGCAGCCCTCGATCAGTGCGCGGATTGCGCTTTTAGAAGCCGAACTTGGCGGTTCGATTTTCGAGCGCGACGGGCGACACCTGCGCTTGACCGCGCTCGGCCAAACGCTGCTGCCCTATGCCGAACGCGCGCTGATGGCTGTGCAAGAAGGACGCGAAGCGGTACGCGACCACCTGATGGGCAAACGCGGAATGGTCTCCATCGCGGCGTTGGATACGCTGGCTATGTCGTTCCTCGTGGACCCAATGGAGCGCTTCCGCACGGAATACCCGGCGGTTGACCTGACGATGCGGCTGCGCATCCCACGTGAACTGATCGAGACACTGCACGAGGGAAGCTCAACGATTGGCCTGACGCGCGGACCCGTCTGGGACACGCGCTTCCGCATCCATGCGCAGTTTCGCGAACCTGTGCGCGCGGTTGCGTCGCCGCGCCATTTACTCGCCACACGGCAAGCCGCCGGAGCTATACTCACGCTCTCCGATATTTATGATCACACGCTTTACCGCGTCACGCAAAGCCCCGCCGTGACTGCGTTCGTCGAGTCGCTTGCGGAGACAGCGCGACGCGGGAGTGGCGGCGCGTTGATTTTCATCGGTCCGCTGATGGCACTCCCGCTGCTGGTGCGTGGGCATGGACTCGCATTCCTCTCCGAAACATTTGTGCAGCCACAGATCGCAAACGGCGAACTCGTCTTCCTCTCGTTCGCGGATGCGCCGCTGCTCTGGAATGAATTCTGCCTGATCTCGCTCGCAGCGCGCCCAATCGACAAGCCGAACACGGAGTTTATGCGTTTTGTTCTGGAACGCTGGTCAGCGCTGCGTGTGATGGAGACGGGGACCAGGTGAGCGTAACCCGCGTGCCGTTGCCCGGTTTGGAATGGACCTCCAGCTTCGCGCCGATGGACTGCGCACGATGCGCCATTGTGACGAGGCCGAAGTGTGCAGGCTGTGCCGCTGCCGGGTCGAAACCCACGCCATCATCTTGAACTGTCAGGCAAATTTGATGCCCGATTTGCCGCAGTTCCACATCAATATGCGCTGCATCTGCATACTTACGTGCATTCGTGAGCGCTTCCTGCGTCACACGGTAGAAGGTGCGTTGTGCCTCCGGCGGCAGTTCCGGTACGGCGTCGATCTGGGTTTTTACCTCGCCCTCGAACTGCGTGCGCCGCGTCTCGACAAGCTGCCGAATGAGGCTGCCGAGCGTTTGGCCGAGCAGCCCATGCGGGTACATCTCGACCAGCAGGGTGCGCATTTCGGTCGCCGCGCGCGTCGTGAAATCGACCACTTCGCCCGCGATTTGTTCTGCCCGTTGCGGGTCGCGCTTCATCATGAACGGCAGGCTCGACGCGGTTAGCTGTGCCGCCGAAAGGGTCTGCGTCACCTCGTCGTGCAGTTCATGCGCCAGCCGTTCGCGCTCGGCGGCGGCGCTCACGCGCTGCGTTTCGAGATGATGCTGTTCGTTGCGCAGGCACAAGACGACGAGTTCTGCAAGGCTGCTAAAAAGCTGTTGCTCCGTTGCGGTAAAATGGTGCGGTTTGTCCATGACGCTGAACGTTACCACGCCGAGAAAGGTATTATTCTGATGCAAGGGTAGCGCCATTATCGCTCTGACCGGGTTACTCAATGCGCGGTGTACCGAATTTGCGTAATCCTCGACGATGAATGGCTGACCGCTTGCCCAGACCTGCCCGGTCACGCCGACCCCTTTGCGGATGACTGGCCGCGCCGTAGGCGGCAGTTCGTGGGTCGAATGGGTGATTGTCAAAAAGTCACCCTGGGGTTGCCAGACGACGGCATTCATCACCCCGGAAAGTTTGCTTCCTTCCTCAAGCACGGTGCGCAGTGCCGCGTTGACATCGACCTGTCCATTGATCACATGCGAGATGCGGTAAAGCGATTGCAATAGGGCATTCTGATCTTGCAGGGCGGCGACCTGTCCCTGCAACTGGCGCTGCATGGGCCAAAAGCGAAGACGTATCCGTGAATGGGAAAGCCACGTCGCCAGCAAGAACGCTATTGCGATGAAAATCACCGCCGTCGCATACAATTGAGTGATGAAACTCCAGTACATCTGCGTCCGCGCCGGGAGTTCGGCACGATACGCCTGATAAGCTGCACTCAACTGGGCCGGTAGAATTTCTTCCCCAAGTTTGAGGATGGCTTCGCGCTCCGTTCCGACAATGGATGATGGCGCATTCGCGAAACGCTGTGCATTGGTCAGGTAGCTTTCAATGTGATCTAAAAGCGCCTTGTTGACGGGCAATATTGGCGAGCGAAGCGGGATCAGGATGAAGTTTGAGAATAAGGGTGGATTCAAACCTTCGCGCAGGGCAGCCAAATTCGCGCTCAATCCGCCCAACGAGGATTGAAGTGTTTGCTGCTTGATCACAGCCGCAGGCGAGTCCACGCTTTCAGCAAGCGCGTGTACTTCATCGGTAACACAGTCGAACGAAGCGCGCATTTGCCCGAACATGGCAAGCGTAAGCTGCGTGTTGACACTGTATGCGCTTGCCAGCCCGGTTTGCACGAAAATAAAGATAACGTAGCTGAAAAGCAGCACGGGGATAAGTAGATTGAGGAGCGAAACGCGGCGTTCGGTCATGGTGATTGAAGCGTCCTTGCTGCTTCGGGTGGGGATGATGAGTGCGACGCGAGAAACGATTGAATGCAAATAATCAGATTGAAATGCAGAATACCATATAATTGTTGCAAGGGAATGCATTTAGGTTATTTTTCATTAATCCTCAATACTCCTTGACTTCCGCTTGCATCCCGCCGTATAATGCGCGCCAACAGCACGGATCGCGGGAAACCCGGTAAGCGGGCGCGCAGAGAGGGCAGGCCACAGGCTGGGAGCCGCCTCGCAGCGCATCGGGTAATGTCACGCGGGAGCTGATGCGCCGAAACGAGTAGGCGTATCCGGGTACGCCCGTTAACGCGCAACGAGTGCCGCGCCAATAGAACGCGCGGAACTGAGGTGGTAACGTGGAAGCCGCAGCGCCTTTCACCCTTAAGCAATGGGGTGGCGGGCGTTTTTGTTTTTCAGGAGAGGATGCGATGCGCGGCAAGCTGGACGCATATGAGGATCACACAAGCTACGACACCACGCCGTTCTATGATGCGGTGGTGGATCACTATCACCTGTTTTACCGCGACTGGCAGGCGGCGGTCGAACGTGAGGGGATGACGCTGCGCCGTGCGCTGGGTGCGGGGCGCGGGCAACGAGTCCTCGATGCAAGCTGCGGACCGGGGACGCAGACTATCGCGCTCGCGCGGCATGGGTACGCCGTCACCGCCGCCGACATCAACGGCGCGATGCTCGCGAAGGCGCAGGAAAACGCCGCGCAGATGAAGGTGAACAGCGTAACGTTTATACAGGCCGGGTTTCTTGATTTGCGTGCGGCGCTACGCGGTCCCTTCGACGCGGTAATCACGAAGGGCAACGCGCTCCCGCACCTGCTCACCGACGCGGAACTGACGCAGGCGCTATTCACCTTCCGCGAGCTGCTCAAGCCGGGCGGCAAGCTGATTATCGGCATTCGCGATTACGACACGATCCTTGAGGACCGTATCCGCTTTGTGCCGGGGCAATTCCACGACAACCCCGCCGAACAGCATATCCTGTTCGATATTTGGGATTACGACGACGGACCGCCGACGGTCATCACCTTCAATAAATTCCGTGTGAGTGGTGAGGACGAGGATTATACAGTCGTCAAGCATTCGGTCAAATATCGCGCACTGCGCCGCGCCGAACTCGAAGCGATGCTGGGTGCTGCCGGGTTCAGCGCGCCGACCGTCGAAACGCAGCATTGGGAACTCATTTTCACCGCGAGCAGGCTATAAACAGGGAAGCTAACCATGACCGACACGACACGCACTCAGGAAATGCCCAAAACGTTCGACTTCGCCGAAGCCGAACCGCGCCTTTACGAAAACTGGGAGAAGAACGGCTGGTTCAAGCCGGAAGTCGCGCCACCCGATGCGGAGCCATTCACGATTGCAATCCCGCCGCCGAACGTGACGGGCGAGCTGCACCTCGGTCACGCGATGTTCGTCAGCCTTGAAGACCTGATGACGCGCCACGCGCGCATGAACGGTAAAGCCGCGTTGTGGATACCCGGCACGGACCACGCCGGGATCGCCACGCAGTTGCAGGTCGAAAAGCTGCTGCGCGCTGAAGGCACGAGCCGTCAGGAAATAGGGCGTGAGGAATTCCTGGCGCGAACGTGGGATTGGAAGCGCAAATATGGCGGGAGCATCGTCAACCAGTTGCGCCGCCTTGGTGCAAGCTGCGACTGGGATCGCGAACGCTTCACGCTGGACGAGTCGCTTTCTGTCGCGGTGAAGGATGCGTTCGTGACGCTCTGGGAGCAGGGCTTGATCTATCGTGGTCCGCGCCTGATCAACTGGTCGCCCGGTTTGCAGACCGCCGTGAGCGATCTCGAAGTGGAACGCAGCGAGGAAGAGGCGAAGCTGTATTACTTCAACTATCCGATTGAAGGCGGGGAATATCTGCCCGTCGCGACGACGCGCCCGGAGACGATCCTCGGTGATACTGCGGTGTGCGTTCATCCCGAAGACGAGCGCTACAAGCACCTGATCGGCAGAAAGGCGCTTGTGCCGATGCTTGGTCGCGAAATCCCTGTGATCGCAGATGACTACGTGGATCGCGAATTCGGGACGGGCGCGCTCAAGATTACGCCCGCGCACGACTTCAACGATTACGAGATCGCGAAGCGCCACAAACTCAACGTAATCAACATCATGAACCGTGATGCCACATTGAACGACAACGCCGGACCTTATGCCGGGCTGGATCGCTTCGAGGCACGCAAGCGGATTTGGTCGGATATGGAAGCGCAGGGGCTGACGCTCAGGGTACAGCCGCACCGGATGGTCGTGCCGCGTTCGCAGCGCGGCGGCGAAATAATCGAGCCGCTGATCAGCGATCAATGGTTCGTGCGGATGGAGCCGCTCGCGAAGAAAGCAATCGACGCGGTGCGCGATGGCCGCATCCAGATCATCCCGCAGCGCTTCGAGAAGGTCTATTTCAACTGGCTGGAAAATATCCAGGATTGGTGCATCAGCCGTCAGTTGTGGTGGGGGCATCGCATCCCGGCGTGGTTCAACAACCAGACGGGCGAGATCGCGGTGAGTCGCGATGTGCCGGAAGCCGTCGCGAAACACCCCGAACAATGGACGCCCGAACTCGACGTGCTGGATACGTGGTTCTCCAGCGGGCTGTGGCCGTTCAGCACACTTGGCTGGCCGGAACAGACGGCGGACCTGACGCGGTTTTATCCGACGGACGTGCTTGAAACGGGGTACGACATCCTGTTCTTCTGGGTGGCGCGCATGATCATGATGGGCTTGTGGTTCACGGATAAAGCGCCGTTTCATACCGTCTACCTGCACGGATTGATCCGCGATGAACATGGCGAAAAGATGAGCAAGACGAAGGGCAACGTAATCGACCCGCTGCTCCTGATCGATCAGTATGGCACGGATGCACTGCGCTTCACGCTGGTCACGGGTGGCACGCCCGGCAATGACCAGAACCTTTCGGAGAGCCGTATCGAATACAGCCGCAATTTTGGCAACAAACTGTGGCAAATCGCAGGCGGGATCGTCCTGCGCAACCTGAGCGAGAACCCGACGGGCGAACTGCCGCCACTGGATGCGCCGCTCTCCACGCCGGACCGCTGGATCATCAGCCGCCTGAACAACCTCGTTGCGTCGGTGAATCGCCTCTTCGAGAGCTATCAATTCGGGGAAGCCGGGACGCAAATCCAAACGTTCGTGTGGGATGAATTTGCGGATTGGTATGTCGAATGCAGCAAAAACGCGCTCTATGGTTCGGATGAAGCACGCAAGGACAACACGCGCCGTATCCTGCTGCACACGCTGCAAACCTGCCTCGCGCTGCTGCATCCGTATATGCCGTATATTACGGAGGAAATCTGGGGGTATCTGCCGGGCGAGAAGGGTCCGCTAATTCTGGCACAGTGGCCGCAAGCCGACGCCACGCGCATCGACAGCGCAGCCGAAGCCGATATGGAGACGCTCAAAGACCTCGTGGTGAAGGTGCGCAATGTGCGCAACGAGTATCAAGTCGAACCCGGCAAGCGTATCACGGTGATTGGCGCGGGGGGCGCGGCGCTGCTCACCGCGAACGCGGAGATGTTCAGCCGCCTATGCAACGTGGAGCGTATTTCACTGCTTGATGGAGACGCGCCGGAGCAAGCGGCGACGCTTGTTTCCGGGGATGTGACGCTCTATCTGCCGCTTGGCGATATGGTAGATTTCACCGCCGAACGTGAGCGATTGAGCAAGGAACTCGCCGCGCTCATTGGGCAGATCGACGGCACGGAGAAGAAACTCGGCAATGAGAATTTTGTCAGCCGTGCGAAACCGGAAGTCGTGGAACGGGAACGAACGCGCCTCGTGGAACTGACGGAGATGCGCAAAACGATTGAGGAAACGCTGGCGAAGCTCGTATAGAATAACGAGCGGGTCAAGCCGCGCCCCCTACACAATGCCGCGCGTCTGGTGTAGGAGGCGCGGCTTGCCCGACCCGCGCTTTCTCGTTTTTGAATACAATAGAAGCAATACCTCTTGAGAAGGAGCGCGCAATGCCACAAGTATTCATTTCCTATAGTCCACTGGATCGAGCGCTTGCGCAGCGTTTGGAACAAGAACTGATTACCGCCAAATTTTCTATAATTGCGCATGATCCATCCAACAGTATCCTGAAGTCAATTCGATCTTCCGATTGGATACTGTGCATTGTTACGCAAGATTGGCTGGATTCAGACGCTTGCCAGCGCGAATTGAACCTTGCGCGCGAACTGGATAAGCAGCTTGTTTCGATTATCCAAAATGGCGTGAGTGCCATTAGTCTGAATAATATACAGTCGATCCTTTTCGATGTGGATGAAGACCTCACGACCATTGCGCAGCGCGTCGTCTCTGCGATTGTGCCGAAGCAGAGCGCGGCAGAACTTGAACCAGTGCGTGATGAGGAAACAGCTTGGTTTCGTGATCTCGATTCAGATAATTTTGAACTCCAACCACTTGCATTGGATGATGAGGATATTAGTGATGATGAGGAGGAAACAGCTTGGTTTGGTGCTCACGTTTTGGGTGATTTTGAACCCAAATTACCTGCATTAGATGACAAAGATATTGCTCCATCTCAACCGCCGCGTGCTGTCCCGGCCAGTCCAATGCTCCCACCGCAAGCAGTAGGTAGTGTAATTGGGCGTGAAATTTCCCCCATTTCAAGCGCACCAGCAGCCAGCGATGTTTCCTTCACCGCGTTCTACCCAGACGCCGTGACGCCGAACCGCACCTGTGCACTTGTCGTTTCCGCGCACATTGCGGATGCACTTGCGGATGTCCGCAAAGTCATCGAACCCTACCTTGAGCAATTGGGCAGCAAGCCAAAGGAAGGCACAGCGGCGAATTCACAGGCTGTCGCGTCGAACGCGCTGCTCACCTTTATTCCGCTGGTCGCGGGTGTGATGTTCCAACCTGCCGATCAGGTGATTGTCTGGCAGCCGCCGTATAAAACCGCAGCATTTCTGTTCAGCATCCCCGCAGGCTACCCGGCGCACGAAATCACGGGCAGCGTGAAAGTCTTTAGTGGTCCGATCAAGGTGGGTGAAATACCGGTCTCTATGCACCTTGACAGCCGCACAGATCGCGAGCCGCTCTCCAATATCCACGAAAAGCGCATGGAGCCATACCGCACTATTTTTGCATCCTATTCGCATCGCGATACGCCCGTAGTCGAATACTTCCACGAATACCGGAAGTCGCTCGGTGATCATCTGCTGGTGGATCGGCACGAATTACGATCCGGTGACGATTGGGAACAGCGCATCATGCAAATGATCGATAGCAGCGACTCGTTTCAGCTTTTCTGGAGCCGGAACAGCGCCGCCTCCAAATATTGCCGTGAAGAATGGGAACGGGCGTTGGCTCGCCTCGCCCAGCGCCCGAATTTTATCCAACCTGTGTACTGGACACGTCCGCTTGACCCACTTCCACCGCAAACACTCAACAGCATCCACTTCGCACCCGTGACGCTGCCAGCAGTAACGCGGGTTCAAATGGCGCTCGCTTCGTTGCGGCGGCTGGCAGGGCGCTAATCCCCGGCGACACGACATCATTTTCCGTCTCGCGCCAGCTTACCGTTGGCCGGATTTGTGGGACCCGACCTTATCTACTCCACGTAATATGCAACCTCGTCTTGAGGAGCTTCAGCCGAGTGTTTAGCCATACTATCCAATCGTGCGGGGTCTGAGTCCATATTCCGGTAGAGGATCACCTCGAAACTCCCCGCAAAAGACTTCACCTGTGCAGGGACGCCCAGCGCAACAGCACGGTCCGGCATCGACCGCGTAACAACCGCGTTTGCGCCGATAGCGACATCATTGCCAATCGTGATCGACCCGAATAACTTCGCACCCGCCGCAATGTAGACGCGATCACCAAATGTCGGCCTGCCTCTATGCGCGCCGCGCACGGATTGCCCGATCACTACGCCGGGCGACAAATTGCAGTTGCTGCCGATCACCACCGATCCAATGATCACGCCGCCAAAATGCCCGATATACAGGCCGGGTCCGATCTCGGCATCAGGCGCAATCCAGATGCCTGTGTACACCTCGACCAAGCGCCCGACGATCATGAGCAGCACTTTCAACGGCAGCATAAGCACGCGAAAGCGTCCGCTATAACTCCACACGGCATGTTGAAGGCGGTACATAACACATGCCACAGACGCCGGACACATGATCGGCATTGTCCACACAGACCGCTTATCCGTCACTCGGAAACGGTCGAGGTCAGCAGCGATGTCCCTCCAGAGTGTTCGCTTTATTGGCCCCAATCTACTTGCCATAGTTATTAGCCATCCCCCGCTTTCAGCATTGGTGCTGGCAGGTTCAGCGGTTTTACGCGCACACGACCGACCAGATAACCGGTGGTAGTGATCGCGAGACCCGCCACAATCGCGACAGCACGTTGCAAACCTTTAACATCCAGACGTAATACAAGTTGGCGCAAGTTTAGCAAAACACCACGCGGCAAGACACTCATTACATAGGAACTTTCCGAGTGCAACCCGTCCTGCGCACCAACCAAGCGTGAGATCAACGCCTTCGACAATCCTTCCGAATAGCAGCGCGAGCGGAAATAGCGCCAGGTGGTCCGCTTTCCGGGGACTTCATGGTGAATGCGCGCGGCGGGTTCGTAGAGGAAGTAGCTTTGCGGGCGGGATTGGTGAGCGCGGATGCAGAACTCCGTCTCTTCGCCACCCAACGGGATCGTTCCAATGCGCCCGATTTCGCTGCGAAAGCCACCCACCTCGTTGAAGAGTTCGCGTCGGATGCACATGTTGCCGCCGATCATGTTGCGCACCTTGCCGCTCTGCGTCGGCAGGCCGCGATAGGTGCAGCCAACCACCCAGTAGAATTCAGCGGGGAGCCAAGCGGGGAAGCCATCCAGCCAATTGGGTTCCAGCTTGCCACCGACGCCCATCACCTGCGGCTCCGCCAGCGGTGCGCAAAGGCGCGCGAGCCAATCCGGTTCGGCTACCGCGTCGTCATCCAGAAACGCCGTGATGTGCGCGCTGGACGCGCTGATACCCGTGTTCCGCGCACCGGAAAGCCCTTTCCGCTCGCGATTAGCGACGACTCGGACGGCTGGATAGTGCGCCTGCACCCGCGCATAGAGTGCCGGGTTGTAATCGACCACGACGATTACCTCAAGAGCCTGCTGGTTCAATGCCGACTCGATGGCCGCGCAAAGTGCCGTCCAACGGTCCTCGGTATAGCAGCAGATGATCACGGCGGCGTCAAGTGGTTGAGTATTCATCATAGTGGCGACGCAAGAGCCGCGTCGATAGCTCCTTTCCTAAATGACACTGCCCGGCAGCCCGGAGTACATTTGCTCGATTTGCGGAATGACGGCGCTCGCGTAGTAATCCTCGGCACGCAGCCGCGCGGCATGGGACATGCGTTCACGCTGTTGCGGATTTTCCAGCAGCGTGCGTATAGCCTGCCGAAGTGCTTGCACATCTCCGGGCGGGACCAGAAACCCACTCTCGCCATCCACAATGATTTCCGGGAAGCCGCCGATCCGCGAAGCGATTACCGGACGCCCCGAAACCAGTGCCTCGATGACCACCAGGCCGAACGGTTCAGCCCAGCGCGACGGAGCCAGCGAAAAGAGGCTGCGCCGAAACGCCTGCATCACTGCGTCGTGCGGCCAACTGTGGAAGACATGCACATTGGCGGGTAGTTTTTTGAGGACTTCCGGGAATGCGCGGCCAATCAGGACGAGCGGCGGCGCGTCGGGTATTCCGGCGTAGGCTGCGATGGCAATATCCGCGCCCTTGGTGGTATTCAGATCACCAACGAAGAGTATGTACGGCTCGTCCGGCAAGCTATCGAGCTGTGGAAAATGAGGGAGTTCGCGCGTTCCTATATCGTCCGCAACGAAATTGGGGATCACCCGGTATGGAACTTTTTTTCCAACGAGGCCATTCCCCTCGGCAACCGCCTCGCTCACCGGGACAAACATATCCGCCGCCGCACGCTCGGCAAAACTCATCATCCAGTTTGCCGCAGCAACAGGCGGACCTTTCAGCCCGAAATGCTGGCGAGAGCAGACGAAGCACTTTGCAATGCCTGGACCGCTGCACAGCGTTTCATCCATGAACATCAGCTTTTTGGTCGGGCAGCGCATACTATAATCGTGCAGCGTGACTACGAATTTGGCCTTGCTCCAGCGTTTGAGCGGCGTGAACGAGTGCAGCATCCAGTTGTGACCATGTACGATCTGCGGACGCTCCGCAAGGATGAACCTGCGAATTGCCCGAACCACCGCGGGGTCAGGGAAGGGCGGCGCGTGACGGCGTGACGTCTGGAACATCGCGCCACCGCCTTTTTGTGTCGTGCTTGAGATGCGCAACACGCGCACGCCGTGATCGTCTTCTTCGGGTGGAAGATCGGCGTGCGCGAGGGTGATTACTGAAACGTCGTGACCGCGCTCGCGCAAGGCCAGCGACAGGCTACGGACGTGTTGTTCCTCGCCGCCAATCACGGGTGGATAGAACTGCGCCAGCATCAGAATACGCAGGGGCTTGACTGCGCTATGCACTGGCAAGCCGTCCGCTGGTGCGATGGCATTGTCGTATTGCATCAGGGTAGCCATAGCGTCACCGACCGATAGATATTCGCGCTGTCTTCACTCTTGAACAACTGTGCCTCGACTTTTCCGGTGGTGCGTTCGGATACTACAAGTTGATAGGTGTAGATTGCCTTCGCGGAGACTGTGACGGGTATTCGTTGCTCGACTGCTTTGCCGTTAAGCAGCACTTCCAGATAGTAATCCGTTGCTTTCGCTTCCTCGTTCGTGATAGCGATCCGCACCTGTCTGGCTCCATTTTTTTCATCACGCAACGCCGATAGGATGGTGAACGGCTCGTTTGGCTGAGTTGCTTCGCCATAACGCGCGAGCGAAATGGCCCCTACAGCTAAAAACAACGCCGTACCCAGCAGCGCGTACTGGCGCATACTCAACGGTGAGCGATAGCGACGCGGCGGGGTCAACAGCTTATTGGCTAACAGGCGGCGGATAGCCGCGCCCATACACGCACTCCAGATGATTGCCGAGAGGATGATCAGCCAAGCGCCTTCCGTGACTCCGATTGTCCAATTCAGGAGCAGCCCGCTAATCGCCGTCACAGTCAGGCTCAAGCCAAGCATCATCGCGACTCGCTCGACGGCTCTGGGCATCCGGCGCGGAAACATCAACGTGAGCAGAGCGTACCCCGGCATGAAAAGCACCATCGGCAGGGTCAGGGCTGCGCGCAAGGCGGGGACAGGCAGCTTCGTGAGGACCGCAGCACACCCGGCCAATGTGTAGAGACAGATGAACAGGAGGTCAAGCATGTTACGGCGCTTTCGCAATCTGGCTAACATCGTAGATTTTGATCACGCCACCATCATAGATGCGGTCGATCCCCTGTACGCCGTCAAATTTTTCCAGTAGACTGAGCGTTGGCGGCGTCTTGTGCGGACGTCCCCCGTTTTCTGTCGACTCGAAATACGCTCCGAGAACGGGCAGCCCCGTCGTTATCCGCTCATCCACGACCAGAAGTCGAACGTTCATTTTGTACAACAACAGCAGTTCTTCCGATCCCAGCTCTGGCGCGAAATAGACATCGGCAATATCCACATTGTCGCTCAGATGCGTGACGGGGCGCTGGTTGCCCAGGGCAGCCATCAGGAGCATGTTGATCCGATCCGCACCGATGCGCGACTTCGGCGGCAGGTTAGCGCCAACCCACTCTGCTGCGGCGATACCCTGCGCCTCAATCGCGCGCGGGTCGCCCGCAACAATATAGGGACCCGGCAAGCGTCCCCAACTCGGCCAGCCGGAAATCGCGCCACCCACAAAGATGACGGTCATATAGCCGATAGCAATTGTTCGGCCAAGCCTCGTATTGAGGCGCGAGCGACCGGAAAACAGATGCACAAACCCGACTGCTAAAACGAAGGCAATCCCCAGGAACAGGAAGGCCGCCGAACGGCTCGCCAGTTCCCAACCGCGCGAGGTCAACCGAAAAGCCTGCATCGCGGGGTAAATCAAAACGAGGCAGCCCAACGTCAGAGCGAGCGCCTGCCTGCGGTAGCGCCGCCAGACGAAGAACAAGCCGACAGGCAGCATCAGCAGAATGAAGGCGACACCAGAGATACCTACGATGCGCTCCCATGATGGAGAAACAACGCCGGTAGAACTCTGAAACAGCTCCCGACCGATGTTCTCTCCGGCAATACGGCGCAGCAATTCAACTACCCCGGTTTGTATCACGGGACCGAGATACGCCGAGGTGGTGTTGCCGACATAGGTTGTCCAGCTCCCGATGATCAGCAACGTAAATGCCCCAATCAGTGCCAAATCCAGCCATGCCCGCGAGCCACGAATTCGGAATAGCGAAACGACGGTCCACAGGATCACGATACCCGCGAGAGCAAACCCGGTGAGGTGATGCGTCACGGCAACCGCATAGACCAACAACAGGATCAGGAGGGCGAAACGCACGACATCGAAATCCCGGCGGCGCAGGCGGCGCGCAATCACAAACAGGCCGAATGTCGCCAATGGCAGAGCAAGCGACTCGTAAGAGAACTCGCTGCTGAAAAACAGAAAGTTCGTGTGGCAGGTATACAGGAGCGCGCCAAGCGCCGCGATACGAGGCGAACGGCTGATCTCCTTGAATAGCAGATACAAGGCGAGCATCAGGAGAACGCGCGCAACCCCGATCAGGATGATCCCGGACTCGCTGACGTTCAACCCCGTGAGCTGCGTGATAGCGCTCGCAATCAATTCAAGGCCGGGGTACAGCGGACTTATGGGCAGCAAGGTATTGGGCGAAAAGAGGCGTTTCGTCTGCAATATATCGTTGACTGTCTGCCAGTGCAGGAATTCGTCGAAATACGCGAGCTGGCTGGGATAGGCCAGCACCTTCACAGCATAAAACGTCAGTCCGACGAGGACCACCAACCCGATCCGCTCGGCGGGCGTAATACGCTCCGAGAGCAGACGTCCGGCAGCCGCCGCGAAAAACATACTGAGCGTCACCCAGAACAGGGCAGGCGGCCATTCTGCTCCATAGCGGCTGGCGGTATCCACGATTGCCAATGTGAGCATGGTCAACCCGGACCCCACCGCGAAGACGGGGAGCAATCCCCAGCGGGCATAGCGCAGCCGCGCTCGGTAGACGCTCTGGCGTACTGTCGGTACGTCGAACGTGTGAACAACGCGCGGTTGGGCGTCAGGGCTGATCGGGTAAGAGGGTGTCACGCCGGAGTTCCTACCACTTGAGCATAGACATTCAGCAGCTTCTGCGTACACGCTTCCCAAGTCGGAAACTCCACCGCAGCATCAGAGATGAAGGGGTGGCGAAGTTGCTCGACGATGGCTGCCGCAAGGCATTCATCGTTGCAATCGGCTGGTACGCAGGGGACCAGACCGCGCCGCGCAAGTTCTGCCAATCCTGCGTTATCCGCGACCAGCACGGGGCGGCGCAGGGCGAGCGCTTCCATGACGGTCACGGGGTGCGCCTCATAGTCGCTGATCAGCGTGACCAGCGCAGCCTCTGAGATGAGCATTGCCATCGCGCTGCGTTCACCGGGTGGAATGGCAGCGATTTCTACGCACCCACCAAGCCCCAGTTGATCCGTCAGTTCATGCAATGATTTTTCATAGGGACCGCTGCCTACAATGCGCAAACGCGCCTTCGGGAACGCAGTCAGTACGCGCGGCATGGCACGCAGCACGCGCTGATGGCCTTTGTACTTTTCGAGCCTGCCCACCGAGAGGATGAGCGGCTCGGCGCTGTTTCTCACGGCGGGCGTTTGTACTTCGGGAAGCTGCGCACCATTCGGGATGACGACAAATCGCTCACGCGGGAGATGCAAGCCCCGGCTGAAAAAATCCGCTTCAAATTCCGAGACGCCGATCAGTTGCGCCGCGTCCTTGATCAGCGGACGCAACGCATTACGCTGAATACCCCGCACCGCGTTTCGCACACGCGAGGAGTGTCCACCACTATGAAAGGTGACCACATAGGGGATTTTTGCACGCTGCGCGGCAAGCATCGCCATTGGCGCGACAAACGTATGATAGCCCTGGCAGTGGACAACATCCCAGCCGCCTTCCGTCACAGCGCGGTACAACTGTGGCGTATAGTACAAGTCCATGCCGCGCGGGTACGCCGCAAAGCGACGCACGCTGACGCCATTGACTGCTTCCTGTGCCGGAAGTTTGCCGCTTACGTCGCTCGTGAGGATGGTCACATCGTGTCCGGCTTCGCTCATGCGCCGCGAAACCTCGTGAATGTGCGTTTCGGTTCCCCCCATATAGGGGAAGTAACGCGCAGCGACCAGCGCAATACGGAGGCGGCGTGGCGTGTCCGCGCTATGCTCCGGGATGTATGCTTCTCGTAGGATCATCGATTACCACCTGGCAGGCCACTTGCTTGCAACCTGAAAGTTCATGACGAATTGCGAGCGCCAGTTCGGTTATGACAAAGTACAACCTCAACGGCTAGAAAGCCGGAATCAGGATGCACTTCATCAGTTGCCGAACATGGCGAAAGCGATGAGATCGGGTAGCGCTACGGCATTTCAACTTGCGCTGTGGAAGGGACGCTCGAACGCGCTGGCACACGTAGCTTGCGGGAGTGAAAACGCTCGTTCAGGATCGTCTTCAGCACGCGCATTCCATCGCGGAAAGCGCGCAGATTGCTCTCACCGTAAATGCGCGGCGACTCGAAACTCGCCACTTCCAGCACCTTCAAACCCTGGCGCAAGACGCGCAAATTCATCAGCGTTTCGATCTCGAAGCCGTCACTATCAAGTTCCAATTCTGGTACGACACGCGCCCAGAACGCATTGTAGCCGTAGCACAGGTCGCTGTAGCTGCACTTGAACAACAGACGCACCAATGTCGTCAGACCGAAGTTGCCAAGTTTGCGATGCAGCTCCATGTCGGATGTGCCGCCACCCTGAATGAACCGTGACCCTTTAGCGAAATCACAGCCGCTCAACAGCGCACCCACATACATGGGGATTTCGGCGGGGTTGGTCGAGCCATCGGCGTCGAGCATCACGATAATGTCGCCCGTTGCCTTCTGGAAGCCTGTCCGCAGGGCAATCCCTTTACCCTTGCGTGGCTCAAGCACAATGACGACATCGTTGCGAAGTTGTCTGGCAACTGCAATCGTGTCATCGGTCGAGCGACCATCAACGATGATCACTTCATGAACCCACGACGGAATTTTCGGCAGTACGTGCGGCAGGTTTTTTGCCTCGTTCAGGCACGGAATGACGACACTGACGGTCGGGCGAGAATTCGCTCCGAAGATGGGGGGCAGGATGACCTGCTCTGTCTGCACGCT
>Ga0123338_10002473_pt1 | contig 17219 bp, 15 predicted proteins | sample grotaG_FD_89793 | JGI IMG/M metagenome (GOLD analysis project Ga0123338, IMG submission 89793) | Glacier valley bacterial and archeal communities from Borup Fiord, Nunavut, Canada, to study Microbial Dark Matter (Phase II) -... | ecosystem: Environmental > Aquatic > Freshwater > Ice > Glacier ...
CCGCCGTCGAGTGGGTTGCTCGGCACTATCTCCGGGCGATCGCGCTGACCCCAGTGGCCCAGGCCTCGTAGCGGACCAGGTACGCAGTGTCGTCTGCTACGCCCGACCGATCCCCACCCAGCGAAGTACGGAAGATCCGCGAAAAGATCAAGGAGTTCTTTGACCAGTTGGCTCCGAGCGGCGACAGGATCGGTTCGTCCACCTGCGCCGTGTACGCCTTCTTCGACTACGACGGTGAGCCCATCTACGTCGGTCAAACGATCGAGGTCCTGCGAGGGCGCGTCGGCCGTCACCTCACAGGTCGACGAAGCGATGCGGTTGGAAAGTTCGTCCTCGATCCGTTCGAGGTCCTTGAGCTTGAGGTGTGGCCGACGTTCGACGCGCTGTCGCCTCCGGAACGCAGAACACTGGCAAATCAGATGGAATATGCCGTGTTCCAGAAGTGCCTGGCCGAGTCCCAATTCGGTGCCGTCCTCAATGAAGGCGGAATTGCGCCCGCGAGCCCGATTGAACTTCCTACGTCGTACCGCGGGCGGATCATTCCGGATGACCTCTACGCAGACCGCAAGCACCCGGATATACGGATCGCTCGCCGGGCGGCGACAATCGCCAGCCTGGCTCGCCTGATCTCGGAACGGCAGATTGGAAAGGGACTTCGCTCGACACTGACCGTGCAGGCCAAGAGGCTTCAGGCATTGACCAGCCGCCGCTTCGAGGACTTCGCAGCGGCGCCCGACGAGGTTGCTGAGGACGAGTCGGAGTAGCACGTGCCTGATCGTGCTGACTATCCACGCAGCAGGGTCATGCGACAAGTGCCCTCCGTGAACACTGCTCCGGAAATTCGAGTACGTGCCGCGCTTCACCGATTGGGTGTCCGATTCCGACTGAACCAACCGATCGTCTTGGAGCGGGGTCGAGCCCTTCGGCCAGATTTGACCTTTCGTGGTTTGAAGGTGGCAGTGTTCGTCGACGGTTGTTTCTGGCACGGTTGTCCGACCCACTGCCGAACGCCGGGTTCGAATCGCGAGTACTGGACCACCAAGATCAGCGGCAACGCCCGGCGAGATATCGAGACAACGGAGCGCCTCGAAGCGAGCGGCTGGACCGTCGTGCGAGTATGGGAACACGAAGACCCTCAGTCGGCAGCATCGCGAGTCCAAGACGCCATGAACAAGGCGAGGGCCAACGTGTGTTCGGAAGCAGCAGCCAATCGGCCACACGCAGGGAATATTCCTGCCGTTGCGTTTGAGGGCCATTCGTCAGAGCGGCCATGTTGGCACTGAGCCAAGAACCAATCGCGCTCAACATTTGCCCCTCGTCTTCGGCGTCGTCAGCAGAGAGAAATACTCTTCACGGAATTCGCTGGACTTGAAAACGGAATCGCGTGAGACCTTCGGATGAGAAATCTGGTACACGACCGCCGAATCTGCAAGCACGCGAAGTGCTTCGAGAAGCGACGGCTTTTCCAGCGGTCGCGTGAGTCGGTGAAAGTTTGTTTCGAACCGGAAGTTGCTCGTGTCGTGCAGTCGCAACTGAAGAATCACATAGCCGCTTGCGACGTAGAAGCGGGTGTTGGCGGACTCATCCAAAATCGCACGGGCATCATCAGTTGCGAGAAAGACGTCGACCGCCTTTAGAATCTCGATCGCAGAAAGATACGCGTTAGGATCAAGGGATTGTTGAAACACGCTGTCGTAGCCATTCTTCTGCAGCAGCAGCGTCGACGGTCGGGCTCGGGCTACATCTGGCTGTCCCAGCATTACGCTGATCAACGCTTGAGCTAGAACACCGATCGTCACCCGTCGCTTCGCCGGCTTACCCTGGTTCTTGTAGCGGTTCTTTCGACGCTCATAATACCAGTCATGTACCAGCAGAAACCGTTCGATGTCCCGTTGGAGCGGCTGAGTCGCATACAGCGCAAGCCCAGCGACCTGAGTCTGCCGGTTGGTGCCAGCAATGATTCGATCCCGCGCGTCTTCGTCGACCGATTCAATGACCCGGACAACGACTCCGTTTTTAAGCCGCTCGGGTGCCAGGAGCCCGTTCTTTTCTGCGTGGTGAATTACGTGGGATGTTTGCAGTCCATTTACGATCAATGGACGAGAGATCGTCAGAGTTTGCTGGGGACTGTCGACGTGGTCACCGAGAATCGTGACGCCATTATTTAGCCACCAGAACTCGATGTCATCTGCGCGATGAAGGGTCTCAGTGATTGCCTCGTTGACGGCGTTGTCGCCTTCAAAGTCACGGACGTTCGACTCGAACAAGTCGTCACGAAGTTCACCTGCATCATTGCGAACGAAGGACAAGTAATCTTCAAGGCTAACGGTGCCCACAAAGGACTCGGATTCTCGAATCAGATTCCGAAACCTCAGCACTCCGGGCTTGCTGTAATCCGTTCCAGCAAGTTGATAGAGGCTCCCAACGCCGACATGCTTAATCGTGACTTCAGCACCAGTCGTCAGGCGTGATCTGACGAGGGCCGCAACCTGCTCGCCTCGCGCTGCAATCGTGGCAGTCAGGTTCGACTCGAGGGCTCGGGTGACGTAGACAACATGGAAAACGACCTTCGGGAATTTTGGTCCCAAAGCCACGATCGCTCTGCGAAGTATGCCCGTTCGCTCCACGACGGCCGAGCGGTAGTGCCGCTCAAGCGCTGCATCTTCGGCGCCAACGTCGAGGAGGGTCGGCAAGGATGCGAGGAGATGCTCCCAGACGGATTCCTCCCATTTCTCGACGTTCTTTGATTGTGTAAGAAAGACCTCTAGATCCGGGTGTGATCCGAGGTGCCGAAGAGTCGGATCGCCGGGCGTCAGCACAGCGTCGTCTAGGTCAAGCAATGCTCCATTCAGAAACACGTAGAACCCGTCGACTCCCCCGTCTCTATCGCCGTCAACAATTCCCGAAGCGAGCTCGTCAGCAGTCAGTTCTTTCGGCTTCAGGACCTGTGTGACGGCGTACTTCTCAAACACATCGTCGGGCTCCTCGCCAGGGTATTCCGTATCACGGTATTCCTTGAAAAGAGCGTCGATGACGACTCGATCTGAATTTGTTACCGCCATGTGTTCCCCTGATTGTCTTGATCAGCCACGCTACACGGCCGTTGAAGCGGCCGACTGCGATGCGCTCGTCCTAGCACCGCCGCCAGCGAGGGGGCTCAGCGGACGCACGTGTTGCAGACGGCAAGATGGGCACCACAAGTGGAAAGGCCGTCCGTCGAGCAGCCCGTTAGCGCCACTGGCTTCTACCGGATCTTCTACCGGACCGGTAGAAACGGTCTAGTTATCCACAGCACCGTTCAGCACGGCGTTTCGCAAATAACCTGGTCAGACCGTATTCGGTGTACACCAGCGAACAACCTGAAACCCAATCGATGAGAGTTCAAGTCCCCCCTCGCCCACCGTAAAACCCCTGCTCAGCAGGGATTTTTGTCCACAGCCGGCCCCTTTCGAGGAGGCTGCATTGCAGCTGAGCTCTACGATTCGACGGTGATCACCGCAGCGATCCCAGTTCGACTCGCGACGGCGGCCGATGTCGACGATCTCGCTGCACTGCTGCATGACTTCAATACGGAGTTCGAGACTCCCACGGCCGGGGCGGAAGTGCTTGCTCCGCGACTGCGCTCGCTGCTCGGGGGGTCGTCGACGTTCGCCATGCTGTGCGGCGCTTCGCCGATCGGGTTCGGACTAGTGACCCTGCGGTGGAACGTGTGGTTCGTCGGCCTGGTGGGAATCATCGACGAGTTGTACGTCGAGCCGTCGTCACGTGGGTGCGGGGTCGGCACTGCGCTGATGGCCGGCATCGAGCTGGAGTGCCGAGCCAGGTCGGTCGAATACGTCGAGATCAACGTCGACGCCGGCGACGACGGCCCGCGACGCTTCTACGAACGCCTCGGCTACGCCGGCGTCGAGGACACCGGCGAACCAGCGCTCTACTACTCACGCGAGTTGAGACAGCTCACGAGCAGCCGGTACGTCGCACCGTTCCGGGAGGGTTCAGCGATCGGCGCCGGACCCGGAACGCTGCGGCCTCAGCCGCGCTTGCGCGATTGTCTCGACCCCGATGTGCAACGTGGTTCAGGCCGTACCACCGGCAGCACCTGCATCTCGGACATGCTTCATCACGACCTCGAATTCGTCTGCTCGAAGCTGCGAGAACTCGACGGCGATGTATGTGCGGAAGTCGGTGCCCCGTTCGACACGCGCGACGCTGGCGATTGCGTGAAGGTGGCCGTCAGTGAGGTCGAGCGACACGACCAGTCTGTGCCCGACAGGAAAGCCGATCGGTTCGTTGAATGCCAGCAGCAGACCGCCGAAGGAGATGTCGACGGTCTGCGCGCTCGGCAGTTGCTGTTCAGCGGCGGAGGCGACCCTGGCGGTCACCGCAATGGCGTGCCGGGGATGCCTTCGTCGCTCGTCCATCCGCCCGGTCTACCCGCGCAACGGGGGTTCGATACGCACTCGGAGCCCAATCACCCATTCGACAGTCGGGACTTCAGCCGGCGATCAGACCGGGCGTCTTCAGCGCCCTGATTGGGCGGCGAGGAATGGGAGCCACGACTCCGGGATCACGTGCGCGTGCACCCGGTTCAGCAAGCGAATCGAACGGCGGGGCTCGAACGGTTCGCGCTTCAGCGACCACCCGTGCGACTTCGCCATCTCCTCCAACGTATGGTCCGCCTTCGCCGAATTGTGCGGAGCGCAGGCACCGACGAGGTTGGACCACGACCAACCGGCACCGCCGCGAGACCGCGGCAGGAGGTGGTCGATCGTCGACGCAGGGCGGTGGCATGCCACGTCGCCGATGACGAACTGGCAGACGTGTTGGTCACGTGCCAACACACCGCTGCGGGTGCACACCGGCATGTCACGCTTGAATGCCCATTTGGCAACCTGGCCGAGCAGGATCACTGCCGGCACGTCGACACTGACCGACGGCGAACGCATCGTCGTCACGATCTCGTCGGAGGCGGCGACAGCTTTGCCGTACCACAACAGCGTCACGGCCCGCTCGAACGAGACGATGCGGTCGGGCTGCCAGGCGGCGTCGAGGACGAGGACGCAGTTCATGGGTCGGCTCCTTTCTGACGCTCCGTCGAGTCTGCCTCACCCGGCGGGTGCTGTGTTGCGCAATGCAAGTGTCTCCGAGTCTGCACCATCCAGATGGTTGGCGTCGGCCGGATTTGCAACAACGCACGGGACCAGGACGTGTCTTCGTCGCACGGACGTCTCGGTGATCGACGTCTCGGTGATCGACGTCTCGGTGATCGACGTCTCGGTGATCGACGTCTCGGTGATCGACGTCTCGGTGATCGACGTCTCGGTGATGACATAGTGTCACCGACCGTGGAACGGAACGCTTCGAGTCTGGTGAGTGACGCTCGTCCGCGAGTATCAGCACCTGCTCCGGGGAACCCCCGTGGCATCAGTGCCAGCAAGCATTTCCACCGCCTGCAGTTGAGCACGCTGACGCGTGCCTTCCTGCATGCACATCTCGTACGGTCGAAGCGTTCCGTCCCACGCGACTGCTAGCCAAGTGTCCACAGCAACGGAGCAGATGCGCGAGCGGGTCGTCGCCTCGATTACCGCAGCGTTTCTCGACGGCGAGTGGACGCCGAACCCGATGGCGGCACGTGCCGCATACGACCTCGGGCTGCTACTGACCGATGGCATGGAGGAACTCGCTGCGTTCGCCGTCGTGGCGTTCCCCGTCAGGCCAGGCGACGCTCCACGCCAATTGCGTGCCTCGCTGGAACGCTCTGCGCCATTCCACCGCCTGTACGATCCCGGCTTCGATGATCGGACGATCGATTGGAGCACGGTCCGGCCTCGACGTGCGATCGTCCCGACGGAGATGGGGACGCGTCGGTGGCCGGTCGAGCGGCTGGACACGATGGCCGATCTTCGCGAGATGCTCGGGCTCGTGGCGACGTCGCTCTCGTGGTTCGCCGACGCCCGCTCGTTGGAACGTTCGGCGACGGACGAAGCGCTCCGCCACTACCACTACCGCTGGATCCCGAAAGCCTCTGGCGGCTTGCGCCTGCTCGAGGCACCGAAGGGCACACTCAAATTCTTCCAACGGCGAATCCTTGCCGGCATTCTCGACTGCATTCCTCAGCACCCTGCGAGTCACGGCTTCCGCCGGGAACGTTCCGTACACTCGTTCGTCGAGTCTCACGTCGGCCGTACGGTCGTCATCCGTATCGACCTCGAGAACTTCTTCGCCTCGGTCTCGCCAGGCGCTGTCTTCGGCATCTTGCGCTCTGCCGGCTACCCGGAACCGGTCGCCCACTGTCTCACCGGACTGGCAACGAACGCCGTTCCGGAAGCAGTGCTGCAATCGGTCGCCCTGCCGGCGCCGGAACAGCGGTCGGCACATCGCCGGATGTTGTCGGCGCTTCGTCATCCGCATCTTCCTCAGGGCGCTGCGACCTCGCCGGCGTTCGCCGACCTCGCCGCCTACGGCCTCGACTGCCGCCTCACCGGCCTCGCTGCGGCATTCGGGGCGGACTATACCCGGTACGCCGACGACCTTGCATTCTCCGGCGGGGGCGAACTGCAGCGGCGATCCGGAAAGTTCATCTCCTTGGTCTCGGACATCGTGGGCGACGAAGGCTTCAGCGTCAACCGACACAAGACCCGTATCGCCGAGCAGTCGCGACGCCAGATACTCACCGGCCTCGTTGTCAACGCCAGACCGAATGTTCCGCGGACGGCGTTCGACCGGCTGAAAGCGATCCTCCACGACGCTGCGATTCACGGGCCAGACCACGCGAATCGAGACGGCCACACTGATTTTCGCGCGCACCTCATCGGCTCGATCTCGTGGGTCGAGGCGTCCAATCCACATCGCGGCACACAGCTCCGAGCGATGCTCGACACCATCGACTGGTGACGCAGTTCGTTCGTTGAACCCACGACGTCTCGACAAGCAGTCTGGGTCCAGCGAACGAACCGGTCAGCTCCACGAGGATACGGTGGCCATGTGACGCGCGCCCTGCTGATCTCCGATACGCACCTCGGCGCAGGCCAGTCGCAGCGGCTGATCGAGCGGATAGGCGAGTACGTCGAGGTGGCAGACGCCATTTTGCATGCCGGCGATGTCACCGACATCGAGGTACTCGGAGCGCTCGGCGCGTTTGCACCTGTGTACGCCGTGCTCGGTAACAACGACATCGGCGTTCCACTACCGCAACAGCGACAGTTCGAAATCGACGGCTGCGCGATCGCGATGGTGCACGACGGTGGCCCGTCGGCTGGCCGAGGCCCGCGACTACACCGAGTCTTTCCGACCGCCGATGTCGTCGTCTTCGGCCACTCGCACACTCCGTGGAACGAGGTCGACCTACGAAGCGGGGACGGCCACGTGCAACGAGCCGTCAACCCCGGCTCGGCGATGCAACGCCGGATGCAGCCGCACTGCTCCGTCGCCTGGCTCACCATCGAAGCTGGACAGGCAGCCGTTCACCACGTCACCGTCTGAGGCTTCAAACCGTGCCACAGTTGTTCAATCGGGCGTTTGATGCGAACGGAGTGAGCCGCTCGGACGGCGGAGAGCGGAAAGCACGGTTCGTAGGGAGGACATCAAGGAACCGGAACAGGTGTCGAACCCGTCGGATCATTGTCAGGCAGTGGAGGGCTGGAGCTTGGCGGGCTTGGTGGTCGATGCTTCCGAGGTGTCGGCGACGTTGTCGTTGCCGATCCACGCGCGGTCTTTGAGGTGACCCCAGGCGGCTGCCACGAGGCAGGCGACACCGCCGACGGCGATGCCGAACCGTGCACCGAGGTACTGGCTGATGAAACCGACGATCGGTCCGCCGATCGGTGTCGAACCGAGGAACACCATCGCCTGCAGCGCCAGCACCCGCCCCCGCATCTCAGGGGCGCTGCGCAACTGCACGATGGCCGTCGATGCGGTCATGAAGACGATGCTGCTGAAGCCGATCAGGACGGCAACCGGGAACGTCAGTGCAAAGAATGGGGTGGCCGCAAGCGCAAGCATGGCGATGCCGAAGCCGAGCGCGCCGACCACGAGGTTGTGCACGGAGATGGTGGTGCGGCGGGCGGTCATCAGCGCACCGGTCAGCGAACCGACGCTCATCACCGACAGCAGCAGTGTGTACATGCTGACGGAACGACCGAAGGTCTTGTTGACGAGCACCGGCATGACGACCGAGAAGTTGAAGGCCATCGTGCCGATGATCGCCATCATCACCAGTGGAACCCACAGTTCATGTGACGCCCTCGCATAGCGGAAGCCGGAAGTGATCTGACCCTTTTCGCGCGGCGTCGGCTTCGGCCGGCGAAGTTGAGCGACGTTCATCCGCCACAGTCCGTAGATGACGGCGATGTAGGAGAGCGCATCGACGGTGAAGGTCCACGAGTAGCCGACGACGACGACCAGCAGACCACCGAGCGCCGGTCCGAAGATCCGTGAACTCGTCATCAGCGCGCTGTTGAGGCTGACAGCGTTCTGCACATTGTCCTGCGGCACCATTTCGGTGACGAACGCCCGACGCGCCGGGTTGTCGAACGCCGTCGTCATCCCGCTGATCGACGCCAGTGCGAAGATCGCCGCAAGTGGTGGGCGGTGCATCAACGCCAGCGCAGCGAGCGAGAACGACTGCAGCATGGCGACGGCCTGCACCCTGATCAGCAGTCGACGCTTGTCGTAGCGGTCGGCGACGACGCCAGCCCATGGGCCGAGGATCAGAACGGGCAGGAACTGGAACGCCGTCAACAATCCGAGGGCGACACCGCTGTGCGTCAGCTTGTAGACGAGCAGGGATTGGGCGATCAAAGTCAGCCAGTTACCGATCTGGGAGATCATCTGACCGCCGAAGAAGAGGCGGAAGTTGCGGAACTTCAACGACCGGAAGGTCTCGCGTCGGGCAGCGGCAATGCGACCGCTCATGATTTCATCTCCGGGCGAACACTCAGCAGATCGAGGACACCAATGGCAGCACGCAGGCTTGCGAGCTCGTCGGGACTACACCGGTCGAACTGTTCGACCAGCCAGGTCGTGCGCCTGGAACGCGACGAGAGCAGGTGGTCGCGCCCGACGTCGGTGAGTTCTACCCTGCAGATCCGGCCATCGACTGCGTCAGTGAGCCGGCGCACATAGTCACGGTCTTCGAGCTTGCCGACGACTGCCGATACGGTCGGCTTGGCGATGCGCTCGATGGCGGCGAGATCGCCGAGCGTGATCGGCCCGAGACGCTCGATCGTCGCCAGCGCAGCGCTCTGCGACGGACTCAACCCCTCGGTATCGAGTTGGCGCAGGAGGCGGGCGAGTCGTGTCACCGAAACGCGGAGATGAGCGGCGAATTCGAGGAGGTCGAGATCGGCCTCGACCGGGGTGCGGTCTGGCTTGGTCGTTGCCTTCCGGGCGACGTTCGCGCGGGTCGTTGTCTGTATCACGACGTCCAGTATGCCAACTAGTTAGTTTGATGAACTATCTGTATTGTCCGTGTGATCTGTGACATCCGACCTCGTGGACTTCAGCTGCCGATGATCGGCCGTTCACCTTCGGAATCATTCGTCGGCAAGGCGTATTCGATATCAAACCGAATCCCTCTGGACGACGTAGTGTTCGCCACAGGTCGAGGCGACACGGCCGAATGCGGAACGTCTTGGGAAGAATGAAGAGGGGCTATGGAACGAATCGTCTGCACGTGGTGCCAGGGGCAGAGCGACGTCGGATCGCGCAGTTGCGTCGTCTGCGGCGCGCCGTTGGATGCCAAACAACTCGTCACCGATTCCGGGTGGCGTGAGGCACCGCGTCTACGCGACATGGCGGAATTCAACTTCGGCGCCTCGACCTGCCAGGTCGAAGGCGAGATCGTGCCGGTCGCCGAAATGAACCTCGGCATGGGCGACTCCGTCTACTTCGAGCACCACGTGATGCTGTGGAAGGACGAGAACGTTCCGGTCAGCGCGATGAACACCGGCAGCCGCAGCTTCGGCGGCATGCCCTTCACGGTCACTGTCGCCCATGGGCCAGGACGCGTCGCCGTCTCTCGCGACGCGACCGGCGAGATGGTGGTGCTGCCGCTGCATCCCTCGATGGAGGTCGATACTCGCGAGCACGCCTTCCTGGCGGCCTCGTCGTCGGTCGGCTACTCGTTCGTGCGCATCAAGGGACTGTCGAACATCCTCCACGGCGGCAGCGGGATGTACATGGATCGCTTCGTCACCCAGGGCGGGCCTGGCCTGCTGCTGTTGCATGGCAACGGCAACGTCTTCGAACGTCTGCTGGCACCTGGGGAGAAGATCATGGTCGAGCCTGGCGGGTTCCTCTACAAGGACTCGACCGTGCAGATGAACACCGTCCAGCTGCCGGTCAAGATCAGCATGCTGCGCCGCTCGATGTTCCTCGCCGAGATGGTCGGGCCCGGCAGGGTCGGTATCCAATCGATGTACGTGCATCACGGGAGCGAGTGATGCCGGGGTTACCGCCTCCGACCGTTCCCACCACTGCGTCATCCACGTACCTCTGCCCGTACTGCCGTCTGCAGGGTGACGCCAGCGGGAACAGCTGCCCGCATTGCGGCGCTCCGGTCGACGTCCGCGCCAAGGTCAGCGATTCCGGATGGGAGGCGCAACCGTCGATCAAGGACATGGCCCGCATACAGTTCGGCCAGAGTTCGTGCCAGATCTCCGGCGCCTACGTCCCCGCCGCCGAAATCCGCCTCGGCGGCGGCGATTCGATCTACTTCTCGCACCACGTACTGCTGTGGTGCGACATGCAGATCCAGATGGGCAATCAGCCGATGCAGGGCGGATGGAGCCGGATGATGGCCGGCATGCCGCTGATCATGCTCGAAGCGCACGGACCTGGAATGTTGGCGCTCAGCGACAACCATCCCGGCGAGACGATCGCCGTACCGATGGCGCCTGGACGCACGATCGACGTGCGTGAACACCGCTTCGTGATGGCCACCGGAAACGTCGGCTACCAGTGGTTCAACACGAGCGTCTTCTACCGCACGCGCAGCGGCGATGAGACTGAGACGCATTATCCGGCCGGGATGTTCATGGATCGCTTCGGCGTTCAGGACCGGCCGGGGCTGCTGCTGATCCACTCCCCCGGCAACGTCTTCCTGCGTGACCTCGTCGATGGGCAATCGACCGTGATCCATCCCGGTGCGCTGGTGTGGAAAGACTCGTCCGTGCAGATGAGCTTGCATCTCGAACGCCCTGCCGGCAATTCATTCTCGCGCTATTGGAACCCGTCGACACCGTGGCTGCGCCTCAGTGGTCCCGGACGGATCGCCATGGCGTCGGTGTTCCCGCATATGGAGGGCACTGGACGGATCGTGTCGCATTCGGCCGCCACGAGTGCCGACTGGAACCAGCTCGGCATCCCCCGGGCACAGCAGCGGCCTCAGCAACCATCGCAGCCACAGGTCGGGATGCAGGTGCAACCAGGTCAGGCGCCGGCCGGCGCACCCGGTCGGACGTCGGCGGCGGCCGACCCACTCGTGACGACGCTCGGGCCGGTACTCGGCGGGTTCGCAACGTCGCAAGGATTCCACCCTGACGCCGTCGCGCCGGGACCGACGGCGATGTTCCATTTCCTCCACGACTCCGGCATCCGTATCACCGTCGAGGTTGCTCCGCCCGGTGTACCGGGCCTGAGCACGCCTGGCCAACCGGTGACCGGGATCGGCGAGGCCGCCTACTGGCGTCAAGAGGGCAGCGCCTACGCGCTCGAAGTGCGCCAGCACCACCGGGCGATCAACGTCCACGTCGCCGGCCCGATGTCGCCAGAGGATCAATTCGGCTGGGCACGCGCCTTCGCCGCAACCGCAGCGAGCTGCATGTGAGCGAGCTGCGTCCGCGAACGTCGCATCTGCGGCGGATGCGTTTGAGCGAACCGTATCCGTGCCGGCCCGGGCATGCCCGACCAATCAACGAACGACGTACTCTGCAACTGAGCGGACTGGAGAACTGATGGATCTGATCGTGTGCTCATGGTGTCAAAGCCAGAACCCTGGCGGCACGACGAGCTGTGACGTCTGCGGTGCGCCGCTCGACGACGCCGTCAAGGTGTCCGACGGCGGTTGGCGCGAAGCTCCGCGCCTGCACGACATGGCCGAATTCAGTTTCGGAACCTCGACCTGCCAGGTCGAAGGTGACGTCGTGCCGGTCGCCGAACTCAAACTCGGCCAAGGTGACTCGATCTATTTCGAGCACCACGTGCTGCTGTGGAAGGACGAGGCCGTTCCGATCACGGTGATGAACACGCCCGGTCGAAGCCTCGGCGGGATGCCATCGGTCGTCACCGTCGCCAGCGGTCCAGGTCGTGTCGCCGTGTCACGCGATGCGGCCGGCGAGATGGTCGTCCTGCCGATGCATCCTTCGATGGAGATCGATGTCCGCGAGCACGCCTTCCTCGCAGCGTCGGCGTCGATCAGCTATTCGTTCGTGCGCATCAAGGGACTGGCCAACGTGTTGCACGGCGGCAACGGAATGTACATGGACCGCTTCGTCACTCAGGGCGGGCCAGGTCTGTTGCTGCTGCACGGCAACGGCAACGTCTTCGAACGCCTACTCGCCCCTGGCGAGAAGATGCTGCTCGAACCCGGCGCGTTCCTGTTCAAGGACGCCAGCGTGCAGATGAACACCCATCAACTCCCCGTCAAGACCGGGCTCCTCAGCCGAGGCATGTATCTCGCCGAAATGACCGGCCCGGGCCGCATCGGGATCCAGTCGATGTATGTGCACCACGGGAGTGATGACTGATGTCGATGTTGCCTCCGCCGAGCGCCGCCCCGGCCACCGCTGCCAGCTACACCTGTCCATATTGTCGCCTCGATGGCGATGCCACCGGCACGTCCTGTACGCACTGCGGCGCGCCCGTGGACATTCGCGCCCGCGTCAGCGAGTCTGGTTGGGAGAAGCAGCCGGCCATCAAGGACATGGCCCGAATTCAATTCGGCCAGAGCACCTGCCAGGTGTCCGGTATGTATGTCCCCGCCGCCGAACTCCGCCTTGCCCAGGGTGAGAGCGTGTACTTCTCGCACGACAGTCTGCTGTGGGCCGACATGCAGATCACGCTCGGCAGCCAGTCACTCAAGGGTGCGTGGACGCGCAAGAAGGCTGGTCTGCCACTGGTGATGATGGAGGCGACAGGGCCCGGACAACTCGCGCTGTCGGACAACAACGCAGGCGAGACGATCGCCGTGCCGCTGCTGCCCGGCCGATCCGTCGAGGTCCGCGAGCACCGCTTCCTGATGGCGACCGAGAACGTCACCTACGACTGGTTCCAGAGCAACATCTGGTATCGGGCGACCGAAGGCGGAGGCGGAGGCGGCATCAAGAAGAAGGCCATCGGCGGCGGTCTCGGCATGCTCGCCAGCATGGTGTTGGACACCGAGATCGAAGCCGGCGGCGACAAGAACGAGGTCACCACGCACTATCCGGCTGGCAACTTCCTCGACCGTTTCAGTGCCACCGATTCGCCCGGACTGCTGCTGTTGCACGGCCGCGGCAACGTCTTCACCCGCGATCTTGCGGAAGGCCAGACGATCTGCGTCCACGCCGGTGCGTTCGTCTGGAAGGACGCAACCGTCGGCATGGGGCTGCACCTCGAACGGCCCAAGAGCGGCGGTTGGTTCGTCGGCTGGCAGCCGGCCACGCCATGGTTGCGTATGTGGGGACCTGGGCGGGTCGCCGTCTCGTCCGCCTACGAGCCGACGGAGGGCACCGGCCGGATCCTCAACACGTCGCAGGCCAGCCTCGTCGACTGGAACCAGCAGATGCCGGCCCATCTCGCCGGTATCGGCAGTGTCCGTGGTGCGGCGGCGGCCGCTTCGACGCACGACGACAAGGCGTTCGAGGCGGCGCTCGACGCCTTCGCAACATCGCAGGGTTTCACCGCCGGCAAGGACCGCAATCTCGCTGCCGTGCACAGTCACGCCTACAGCCATCCTGGCGGCATCGAGATCGGATGCCGGGTCGTCGACACCGCCGCATCCGTCGCCGCCGTGTCGAGCATGACGGGCATGCTCGGATCGCGCATGGCCGGCCTGTCCGGCAAGATCAGCGCAAAGATGGAATCGAGGCTCGGTGCCCCGACCGGTGGCGAACCGCTCGAAGGCCTCGGCGTCCCTGCGACGTGGAAGCAGACAGGCGATGACTCGGCGGTACTCGCGGCGACGAAGAACGGCAAGGTCTTCACGGTGAACATCAAGGCGAGGATGTCACCGCAGGACATGATGGGTTGGGCAAGGGCATTCGCTGCCGCCGGCCTCGCCGCCATGCAGTAGCCCTCCTGCAGAGCCATCCTGCAGAGCCATCCTGCAGAGCCGCTCTGCAGTAGTGCGCAATGCTGGACAGTTGTCACTCGTTGCGTTGGTGCGACTCGCACATTTGTTCGGTAGCGTTCCCGGCGCTGGGTTGTCCAATGCAACCCGCGGATGAGTGCAGCGCTTCGGGCGCACGGTGTCGCTTCTGACAAAGCCGATGGCCATTCATCACCCGGCTTTCGTCAGTAAGGACACAACCCCCATGAATCATCCCGCGCCTTCTCCAGGCACGTCCCGACGCGACGGCAAACGCCGTTCGTCCCGTCCGAATGCCCCTCAGGGCGCTCGGCAGAGCAATTCCCAGGCGCCCCGGCGCGACTCCTCGGAGTCACGCAATGGTGAACAGCAAGGCGCTTCCGTCGACCTTGCCGTCTCGTCGTCACCGATCGTCCATGCCGCCGACTTCGCCGTCCTCGGTGTGCCGGCGGCGATGATCGAAGTGCTCGCCCGCACCGGCGTCACCGCTCCATTCCCGATCCAGTCGGCAACGTTGCCCGACTCGATGGCAGGCCGCGACCTGCTCGGCCGTGGCAAGACCGGCAGTGGCAAGACCATCGCCTTCGCCATCCCGACCGTCACCGCGCTGGTCAAGTCTGGCAAGCGCCGTCAGCCGCAGAAGCCTCGTGCACTGATCCTCGTCCCGACCCGTGAACTCGCCAACCAGGTTGCAGAAACGATCGCGCCGCTCGCAACAGCGATGGGCCTCAAAGTCACGACCGTCTTCGGCGGCGTCGGCCAGGGCCCACAGGTCAACGCACTGAAATCCGGTATCGACATTCTCGTCGCCTGTCCCGGCCGCCTCGAAGACCTGATAAACCAACGCCATTGCAAGCTCGACCAGGTCGAAGTGACCGTGCTCGACGAGGCAGACCACATGGCAGACCTCGGTTTCCTGCCGGGCGTCAAGCGCATCCTCGACCAGACCCCGGTCGGCACGCAGCGCCTGCTGTTCTCGGCGACGCTCGACAACGGTATCGACATCCTTGTTCGCCGCTACCTCAATAACCCCACCGTGCATTCGGTCGATCCGGTCTCGTCCGCCATCTCGACGATGACACACCACATCGTCAGCGTTTCGGCCGCCGACAAGCTCGCTGTCGTCACCCGGTTGGCCAGTGGTATGGACCGCTCGCTGCTGTTCATGCGCACCAAGCACGGAGCCAAGAAGCTCGCCAAGCAACTCATCGCCTCCGGTATCCCGGCCGTCGAATTGCACGGCAACCTGTCACAGAACGCCCGCGAACGCAACCTCGAAGCGTTCACCGACGGCTCGACCCGAGTGCTCGTCGCCACCGACATCGCCGCGCGCGGTATCCACGTCGATGACATCGCCCTCGTCGTTCATGTGGACCCGCCAGCCGAGCACAAGGCGTTCACGCACCGCTCCGGTCGGACGGCCCGCGCCGGCGCAGACGGCGTTGTCGTCACGGTGATGATGCCGGAGCAGGCAAAGGACGTCCGCGACCTCGCCCGCGCCGCCGGTATCAATCCGATCGTCACCAAGGTCGAGCCGGGCCACTCGCTGCTCGACGAACTCGCCGGTCCAGCGGCACCTCATGTCACGCCGGCACCGGTATCCGCCGCTGTTGCCCACCCGCCGTCAGGCCGCTCACCACGCTCGAACACGATGCCGGCTCGCACCTCGCAACGGGCTTCCGCCGGCCGGCCAGGTCAGGCCCGCCACAACGGCGCCGCCCGTCCAGCCGCCCACGCAGCCAGCGGCCGCCCGGCCCCACGCCGCGCCCGCTGACCCGAAGCCGCCTCGACGCCACTCCGCGCCAAAACAGGCGCGGAGCGTCACGAATAAGCACGTGTACGCCAGAACACTCCGCGCCTCCGCCGGAACACGACGACACTGACGTTGGCGCGGTGCCATCGAGCCGAACCGGTAGGCAACCGTAGAGTTCGCCAGCTCCGCCGGGGGTTTGGGGGGCGGTAGCCCCCGACGCGATGGCCGAGGACAGCTTGCTGGCCGCCGCACAAGAGCAGCGCAGCGGAGCCGCTCATCGGCAAGCGAACGCCAGCGAGCGAGTAACTCGACGGAACGGAGTGAACGAAGCGACGAACGAGCGAGTGAACGAGTGACGTCGAACGTCCGAAGCGAGGAACGAGCGAGTGAACGAGTGACGCCGCACCTAGACCGCGGCGTGCGCCTTCAGGTCGGCGAGACTGCAGTACTCGAGCGCTGAGAGATGGGTCGACTCGAGACGGACCTTCGGGGCTACTCCGGCTTCCAACGCCTCCTGCCAGCGCGAGGCGCACAGGCACCACCGATCGCCGTGATTCAGACCGGCGAATCCGTACTGCGGCATCGGTGTCGAAAGATCGTTGCCGACAATCTTGGAGTAAGCCAGGAAGGCGTCGGTCAGCACGACGCAGATGACGTGGAGGCCAGGATCGTCGCCGTGGTTCTCGCAGCAGCCCGTACGGTAATAGCCCGTCATCGGATCGTACGAGCAGGGGCTCAATGGCTCCCCCAACACGTTCATCTGCTGCATTGCAACCGTTCTTGCGTCGCTGAGCTGGTCCCCCGAGTCGTGCCGACCGCGCCGTCGTCCATCGTCATTGCGGAGGAGGCGGAGGCGGAAATCCTCCGGCCGGTGGACCCGATGGCGGCGGAGCGGCCGGCGCTGCAGGAGCGGGGGCCGGCGGAGCAGCGCCGGCGCGAGGCGTGCCGCAACCGCTGCAGAACTTCGAGTTGGCCGGTATTTCGGTACCGCATTCGGTGCAGTGCACCGTTGCCGATGCCAGCGCCGTGCCGCAACCGCTGCAGAACTTCGCACCTGCTGCGTTGACCGTGCCACAACTGCCGCACGTAGCCCCGGCGGCTACCGGGGGAGCAATCGATGCAGGCGGTGCGACGGGCTGTTGTGGCTGGGCGATCTGCTGCCCGAATCCCATACCGGCG
>Ga0123338_10002474_pt1 | contig 17218 bp, 12 predicted proteins | sample grotaG_FD_89793 | JGI IMG/M metagenome (GOLD analysis project Ga0123338, IMG submission 89793) | Glacier valley bacterial and archeal communities from Borup Fiord, Nunavut, Canada, to study Microbial Dark Matter (Phase II) -... | ecosystem: Environmental > Aquatic > Freshwater > Ice > Glacier ...
GACGGCAAACTGGGCGGGCAGGCAGATGTCAAGGGGGTCGGCGGCACCTGGAAGGACCTGACCGACTCGGTCAACTTCATGGCCGGCAACCTGACCAACCAGGTACGTAACATCGCCGAGGTCACCACCTCTGTTGCCAAGGGGGACTTGACCCGCAAAATTACTGTGGATGCCAAAGGGGAAATCCTGGAGCTGAAGAGCACCATCAATATCATGGTCGATCAGCTGAACTCGTTCGCCGCCGAGGTCACCCGCGTCACCCGAGAGGTCGGCGAGGCGGGCAAACTTGGAGGGCAGGCGGTCGTCGCCGGAGTCGCCGGGGTCTGGAAGGACCTGACCGAATCAATCAACGAGATGATCCGCAACCTGAATGAGACAACCCAGCGCAACACCGAGCAGGACTGGCTCAAGACCAACCTGGCTAACTTCAGCCGCATGCTCCAGGGACAGCGCGACCTGATCACCGTCTCGAAGACGCTCCTCTCCGAGCTGGCGCCGCTGGTCAACGCACAGCACGGCGTATTCTTCGTCTCCGAAACGTTGGAGTCAGTGGATGAGGAGCCGAGTCTGCGCCTCGTCGCCAGCTATGCCTTTGCCGAGCGCAAGAACATTTCCGGCGTAATCAAGTTCGGTGAGGGGATCATCGGCCAGAGCGCCTTCGAGAAGGAGAAGATCCTGCTCACCAACGTCCCTCACGATTACATTAAAATCAGCTCCGGCCTGGGTGAGGCGGTACCGCTCAACATCATCGCCCTGCCGGTGCTCTTCGAGGATAACGTCAAGGCGGTCATCGAGCTCGCCTCCTTCGAGAAGTTCTCGGGCATCCACCAGACCTTTCTCGACCAGCTCTCGGAGATGGTCGGCATCGTGCTCAACACCATCGCCGCCAACACCCGCACCGAGGCGCTCCTGAAGCAGTCCCAGTCTCTGGCCCAGGAACTCCAGAGTGGGCAGCAGGAGTTGCAGCAAACCAACCTGGAACTCCAGGAGAAGGCGAAAATGCTCACCGACCAGAAAGCGGAGGTGGAGCAGAAGAACCTGGAGGTCGAGCAGGCCAAGCGCGCCCTGGAGGACAAGGCCGAGCAGCTGGCGCTTACCTCCAAGTACAAGTCCCAGTTCCTGGCCAACATGTCCCACGAGCTGCGCACCCCGCTCAACTCGCTGCTGATACTTTCCCAGCAGCTGGCCGAAAATCCAAAGGGAAACCTGGACGACAAGGACGTAGAATACTCCCGCACGATTCACGCCTCGGGCACTGACTTGCTCAACTTGATCAACGACATCCTCGACCTCTCCAAGATCGAGTCGGGGACCGTCACTGTGGACGTTGCGGATATGTACTTCACCTCTATCAAGGAGAGCATCGACCGAACCTTCACCCACATGGCGGAGAGAAAAGGACTCAAATTCGCCATTGAGCTCTCGCCGCACCTGCCGATCCGGATCAGGACCGACGAGAACCGCCTGCAGCAGATCCTCAAGAACCTGCTTTCCAACGCCTTCAAGTTTACCGGACAAGGCACTGTCAAGCTCAGCGTCAACACTGCTCTCAAGGGGTGGAACAAAGAAAACGAATTCCTCAATAAGGCATCGTCGGTCATCGCCTTCTCCGTCTCCGACACCGGCATCGGCATTGCTCCGGACAAGCAAAGGATCATCTTCGAGGCCTTCCAGCAGGCCGACGGCACCACCAGCCGCAGGTTCGGCGGCACCGGCCTCGGTCTCTCTATCAGCCGTGAGATCGCCCATCTCCTTGGTGGCGAGATCCATCTGGCCAGCACCCCGGAACAGGGGAGCACCTTCACCCTCTATCTGCCGCTGGAGTATCTGCAGCAGACGACGCAGCGGGTCACCGATGTGGTCACCATCACCACCGCAGAGCCTATCGTCACCCCTACCCCTGTGAAAGAAAAGCGTCATCCGGCGCTGCCGCCGCCGGTGGCGGACGACCGCGAATCAATCGCCGGCTCCGACCGGGTGCTGCTGATAATCGAGGACGATCCGGTCTTCGCCCAGATTTTGCTCGACCTGGCCAGGGAGAAGGGGTTCAAGTGCATCATTGCGGCCGACGGCGATTCGGCCCTGACGCTCGCCGCCGAATACCAGCCTCACGCCATCACCCTCGACATGATCCTGCCGGAGCCTGACGGCTGGCAGGTTCTTGAAACCCTGAAACAGGACCCGGAGACCCGGCACATCCCGGTCCACGTCATAACCGGCGACGACCAGAAGGAGCGCGGCTTGAGTAAGGGAGCCGTGGCCTACTTCGTCAAGCCGGTGGATAAAAGTGTGCTGGAAGAAGCGCTGGCGGGGATCGAATCGTTTCTCGGCCGGTCGAAGAAGCTGCTGATCGTCATAGGCAACGAAGAGGAGCGAATCAAAACTGTCGGACTGCTCACGGCGGACGACGTAACCGTCGTTGCAGTGGTTAGCGGCGAGGAGGCGCTGGAACACATGAGGAGGGAGGAGTTCGATTGCATGGTGCTTGATCTGAAGCTGCCCGGGATGTCCGGTCTGCAACTGTTGGAGGAGATGCGTAACGAGGAGCCGCTCACCCACATCCCGGTCATGATCCACGGGGAGAAAACACTAACCAGGAAGGAGGAGTCCGCCATCAAGAAGTTCTCCCGAGACTTCATTATCAGGGACATCAAGTCAGCGGAACGGCTACTGGACGAGACCGCCCTGTTCCTGCACCGGATCGCCACCGATTTGCCGGAGGAGAAGCGCCAGGTCTTGGAAAACCTCCACCGTGGTGATGGTGCCCTGGTTGGTAAGAAGGTGTTGGTGGTGGACGACGACGTTCGCAACATCTTCGCGCTGACGACGCTGCTTGAGCGGCACCAGATTACTGTGCTGTTCTCGGAGAACGGCAAGGACGCGCTGGAGAAGCTGAAAAACAACCGGGACGTGGACCTGGTGCTGATGGACATCATGATGCCGGAAATGGATGGCTACGAGACGACCCAGGCGATTCGCAGGATGTCGCGTTTCAAGAAGCTGCCGATCATCGCTCTGACCGCCAAAGCAATGCTGGGAGACCGAGAGAAGTGCATTGAAAGCGGAGCGTCGGACTACATCACCAAGCCGGTGGATTCCGACAAGCTGATATCGCTGATCCGGGTCTGGCTGTATCAGTAATCATAACCTTACCACCCCTAGCCCCTCCTAAAATAGGAGGGGGACTTTAAAGTTCCCCTCCTTGATAAGGAGGGGTTGGGGGTGGTTGGATTCAAGGATCTAAATTTGCAACCATACTCCGACAAAAACCTTGCGAAGATCGAGACCGAACTGCTCCAGCAAGCGCTGTTCCGCTGTCACGGGCTCGATTTCCGCGATTACTCCTTCCCGTCGTTCAGGCGGCGGGTGCGCAGGCATCTCGTAGAAGAAGGGATACCCTCGATTTCCGCCCTCCAGGAGTCCGTGCTGCATGACGGCGGGGCGCTCAGACGTTTCATGGAGTATGTCTCGCTGGGGAGGAAGGCAATGTTCCGCGACCCCGTCTTTTTCACCGCCCTGCGGGAGCGGGTCTTTCCGCTCTTGAAGGAAAAACCGATGATCCGCATCTGGCTTGCTGAATGCGCGACCGGGGAGGAGGTCTTCTCGCTGGCAATCCTGCTTCACGAGGAGGGACTGCTGGAGAAGTCGCGGCTCTATGCCACCGACCACAACCAGAGGTTTCTGGCGTCGGCCGGGGCCGGGATCATCCCGCTCAATGGAATGCGCGAGTCCACCGAATATTACCGCCTGGCCGGCGGAAAGCGCCCATTTTCCGATTATTACACGGCAGCATACGGTTTTGCGCTGTTCGCCTCGGAGCTGCGCGAAAACATCCTCTGGGGAAGGCATGATCTGACATCAGGCGACTCGATCAACACTTTCGACCTGATCATCTGTCGCAACGTAATTGTCTATTTCAACAAGGCCCTGAAAGAGCGGGTCTTAAAAATGTTTGCCGAGAGCCTGGAGGATGGCGGCATCCTCGGCCTGGGGCACCGGGAAACTCTCCGCCACTGTGCTGTCGGCGATTCGTTCCGGGATATCAATACTGTGCAGAAACTGTACATAAAAGAGGCATAGAAATATGCTATCAAACAAAATCAGGATTCTGGCCGTTGACGACAAGGAAGAAAACCTCACCTCTCTGAAATCGATTCTTGAAAGCCCCTCCTGTACCGTAACAACGGCTCTTAGCGGCAGGGATGCGCTGCGGTTGATCATGCAGGAGGAAGCATTTACACTGATCCTGCTGGATGTCCGGATGCCGGACATGGACGGTTTCGAGATCGCTACGATGATCCGGCAATCGGATCGGAACGCAAACATCCCGATCATATTCCTGACCGCCTACGACGCCAATAATGAGGATATCCGCAAGGGATACATCCTGGGTGGTGTCGACTTCATCCAGAAGCCATTCAACATGGAAATCCTGAAGGCCAAGGTCGAGGTCTTCGCTGACCTGCACTGCAAGGATCTGGAGATTAGGAGGCAGTCGAAGCAGCTGTCAACGGCCAATGTCAAACTGGCGGACACGAACCGCAAGCTCATGGAAAGACAGCAAGAACTGGCGGATAAGGTCATCGATCTGGAAAAGGCCGAAGAGCAGATCAGAAAGTCGCTGGCCGAGAAGGAAGTGTTGATGAAGGAGATCCATCACCGGGTGAAGAACAACCTGCAGGTCATCTCCAGCCTGATCGGACTGCAGTCGGACGGTTTAAAGGATGAGTCAGTGCGCAAAATTCTGCAAAATATGATCTCCAGGGTGCGCTCCATAGCGCTGGTTCATGAGAAGCTCTGCCAGACCAGCGACTTGGCACACATCGACTTCGGTGAATACGCGCGTAGCCTGCTGAACAAAATCTGGAGTGCCAACGGGACCAACACAACTGATCTCCGGATGACTCTAGACATTCAATCTGTATCGCTTTCCACAGACACAGCGGTGACGTGCGGTCTAATCCTGAACGAACTGGTCGTAAATGCTCTCGAACACGCTTTCCAGGGTAGAGTCGACGGGGAAGTGACCGTCTCGCTGCATAACGGAGACGACGGACGAATCCACCTGTGCGTGGCTGACAATGGCGTCGGCCTACCGGCTGGTTTTGACTTGCGGCAAACTAAATCTCTTGGCCTTCGCCTGGTGCAGATGCTTTCTAAGCAAATGGACGCCAATGTGGGACTTGGTGACGAAGACGGAACAAGATTTGAAATAGTTTTTGAGCTTCAGGATTCTTTCCCCACTTGAGCTATGAGGTGGCTGTTGGAAGTTACGATGGTGTTTTGACTTTGTATTGAAAGGAATAATTCATGACCAAAAACACAGTTCTGATAGTGGAAGACGAGACGATTGTCGCCGCAGATCTGGCCTTAAAGCTGGAGCAACTTGGATTTGAGGTTGTCGGGACCGCAGCAAAGGGTGAGGAGGCTGTCGAATCGGCGTACAGACTAAAGCCAGAGGTCGTGTTGATGGACATCCGACTGAAAGGCGTGATGGACGGCATTGAAGCTGCTGAAGCAATTCGACACCGACATAACGCGCCGGTGGTGATATATATGACCGCCTATTCCGACGATGCCACCTTGGAACGGGCAAAACTGACCGAGCCATACGGTTACATCCTAAAACCTTTTGAGGAAAGGGAACTGTTAGCCACCATCAAGATCGCACTCTACAAGCGCCAGAGAGACCAGCAGCAGTTCGATCAGCTCGAGTGGCTGCGGGTAACACTCAACAGCATCGGTGACGCGGTGATCTCCTGCAACGCCGAAGGTCTAGTCAACTTCCTCAATCCTGTGGCCGAGGTGCTCACCGGTTGGAGGACCGATAATGCTCTAGGGAGCCCGATCGAGGAGGTATTTTGCTTGATCAAGGAGCAGCCCCACCAGCCTTCTGAAAACCCGGTGTCCCGTGTGCTTCGTGAAGGCTACCGGACCCTGAAAATTCGTACAATCCTCGTGACCATGGAAGGGCTCGAAATACCGATTGAGGCCAGTGCTGCGGCAGTTTTAAACACCGATGGCAATGTGATCGGTGCAGTACTCGTTTTCCGCGATGTTACCGACATGAACAGATGACACAACTGTTCGCCAAGATGGTTGGTGGCGCAAGCATGTTTGAACCGGAAAACGACAAACACCTTTCATTGGCGAGCTTAATATTTACGGTGTTACGGAGATTATGAATAAGGAGATTGATATGAATTTTTTTAAATCTTTCTACAAAGGCCAAGCTTTCAGTCGGATTCGGCATCGGACTGATTTCCCTGCTGGTCGTAATTGTAATTTCAATTGGACTGATGCGGTCACTCGGTGACTCGCAGGAACAGATTGAAAAGGTGTATCTGAATAATGTCATCGATTATATGACCGTAGAGAAAAACATCAATTCCAACCGGATATCGATGCTACACGGAAACTGTACATAAAAGGGGCATAGTATATGGCATCAGACAATATCAAGATTCTGGCCGTTGACGACAAGGAGGAAAATCTCACATCTCTGAAGGCGCTGCTGGAGAGCCCCACCTGTACCGTAACTACGGCTCTTAGTGGTAGGGATGCGCTGCGGTTGATCATGCAGGAGGAGGGATTTACGCTGATCCTGCTGGATATCCGGATGCCGGATATGGACGGTTTCGAGATCGCTACGATGATTCGGCAATCGGATCGGAACGCAGACATCCCGATCATCTTCCTGACCGCCTTCGACGATGCCGGAACGCAGCAGTTCAAGGGGTATTCCCTCGGTGCGGTGGACTATCTGGTCAAACCGATCAATCCTGACGTATTAAAGACGAAAGTTGGGATATTTGCCGAACTCTTCCATAAGAACAGCATCATCGAGAAACATGCCAAAGAGGTGGCCGTGGTCAACCTGAAGCTTGCGGACTCGAACCGCAGACTGAAGGCACAGGCTGTGGAACTTGCCGCTGCCAAGGAGGCGGCCGAGGCGGCCAGCCTGGCTAAAAGCGAATTCCTGGCCAACATGAGCCATGAGTTGCGTACCCCGCTTACCGGGGTTCTGGGGATGTTGGAGATTGCCATCGGCACCGAGCTTTCACGCGACCAGCTGGAATATCTCTCCCTGGCCAAGACCTCCTCCGCATCGCTGTTGTCGCTGATCAACGACATGCTTGATTTTGCCAAGATCGAGTCCGGCAGTATCGACTTTGACGAGCAGGAGTTTGATCTCAGGGGAACGGTGGAAAAAACGGTCCGCTCCCTGGCGGTCCGGGCACACCAAAAACGGCTTGAAATCACCTGCGACATGCACAAGGATCTGCCTCCGATGGTAATAGGCGATCCCCGGCGCTTGCGCCAGGTTCTGGACAACCTGGTCGGCAATGCCATCAAATTTACCCATGACGGAGAGATCGTCATCCGGGTATGGCCCGAAAACGCCGGAAAAGACGCCCCACTTTCCCCCGTCGTCCCCGCATGCCGGCTGATGTTCAGCGTGCAGGACACCGGTATCGGCATTCCGGCTAACCAACTGGAGAAGATCTTTGGGCGGTTCACCCAGGCAGATTCCTCCACGACGCATCACTACGGCAGCACCGGCCTGGGCCTCCCGATCTCCGTGCAGCTGGTAAAGCTGATGGGGGGCGAGATCAGAGTGGAAAGTGCAGTCGGTACGGGGAGCACGTTCACCTTCTCGGTTGCGTTTCCTGTCTGCGCAGTCAGCCGCCACACGTACGCCGACGACTCACTGAAGGGAGTCAAGGCGCTGATCGTGGACGACAATCCCACCAACCGTTACGTCCTGAACGGCTTTTTGAAAGGGTGGGAGATGAGGAGTTCTCTTGCCGATAGCGGCGCGGCTGGAATTCGGCTTCTGGAAGAGGCCGTTAGAATATCCGATCCGTTCCAGCTCCTGCTGCTCGATTGTATGATGCCGGAGATGGACGGCTTCGAAGTGGCGGAGAAGATCAGGCAGAACCCGGCACTGGTGTGTCTCACCATCATGATGATCACCTCCGACGACATGATCGGCCATGCGGCCAGGAGCCGCCGTCTGGGGGTCTCAACATATCTGGTCAAGCCGGTCTTCCAGCAGAAGTTGCTGGCCGCCATTAATGAAGCGCTGGCCGCCAAGAACCGGGACATCACTTCTCCGGCGCCCGATGTCACCCCAAAGGAGAATCATCTGGTTCAATCAGGGAACGCCTGGCGCATCTTGCTGGCCGAAGACAACGAAATCTCCAGCAAAGCGATCACAACCTTGCTGGAAATGAAGGGGTGGCGGATCAAAAGTGTTTCAAACGGCCTGGAAGCAGTCACCGCAGCCAAGAGCGGCGGCTTCGACCTGGTGCTGATGGACGTGCAGATGCCGGTCTTAGACGGCTTTGAGGCAACCCGCGCCATCCGTTTGTTTGAGCCTCCCCTCTGCGCGGTCCCGATCATCGGGCTTACCGCCCGCGTCTTCAAGGAAGATTTGAAAAAATGCCTGGAAGCCGGGATGGACCGGCACTGCGCAAAACCGATCAACTTCAAATCCTTGATTGCCGAGATTGAAGGTTTGCTTAATGAAAGAGCCGCTACCAAAGATTCCGGCAGCGAAACAGTAGACGCACTTGCCAACCTTCTGGAAGCAATGCAGGGCAACCGTGGGATCGTCAACGAAATTATCGGCGAATTCCTGGCCTCTTTTAGGGACAGGCTGGACGAGATTTCAGCCGCTGTCTCCGCCGGCAACTCCGGGGACCTGCAGAAGAGAGCCCACCTTTTTACAACAAGCGTGGGCCTTTTCAGCCGCTCGGAGCCGTTGATGCTGACACAGCGGTTGACAGAGATGGGGGAACAAAACAATCTGGAGGAAGCGCCACGGACATTGGAACTTCTTGAGATGGAAATGGAGAAGCTCGCGGTCGAACTTTTGGAATACTCTGGCTGTGCGGCAAGCGAAATACCGGAGGATTGATGTCCGCACCTCCCCCGAGCGTAATAATTTAAAATCTCAAAGGAACCCGCTGAGCCATGTCCTTATATAATTTGAAAGTCCTGGTAGTCGACGATTCTGAAGAAAATATTCTCGCCATTACTTCAGCAATCTCCGATCACAACTATTCGATCTCTACAGCTCGTTCGGGAAAGGATGCGCTCAGGCTGCTGCTCAGTGAAGACTTTGCCGTCATCCTCCTTGACGTGCGGATGCCGGTGATAGACGGGTTCGAGACGGCCGCCATGATTCGGGAAATGGAGCGGACCGCCGATATCCCGATCATCTTCCTGACCGCCTACGACACCAATAACGAGGAGATCCGCAAGGGGTACAGCCTGGGAGGTGTCGACTTCATCCAGAAGCCATTCAACATGGAGATCCTGAAGGCCAAGGTCGAGGTCTTCGCCGACCTGCACCGCAAGGATCTGGAGATTAGGAGACAGTCGAAACAGCTGTCAACGGCCAATGTCAAGCTGGCCGACACGAACCGCAAGCTCATGGAAAGGCAGCAGGAACTGGCGGATAAGGTCATCGAACTGGAAGAGGCCAACACCAGGATGACCGCAATGAACGATGCGCTGGTAATTGCCAAGGAAAAGGGCGAACAGGCAAACAAGGCCAAGAACCTCTTTCTCAACAACATGAACCATGAAATCCGCACCCCGATGAACGGTATGCTGGGCATGATCGACCTCATCCTCCAAACAAATGAAGTCACCCCGATTCAGAGAAATCGGCTTGAAATGGCAAAAACGGCGGGAATTTCGTTGATGCATGTAATCAGCGACATCCTCGATGTCGCCCGGATCGAGTCAGAAACGTTACAACTCTACCGGGATGACGTCAATGTGCGCGATTCTATTTCGACTGTTATCAACCTCCTGTCGATCGAAGCGGCAAAAAAGAAGATCGAACTTCGTCAAAATATTGCATCAGCGGTACCGGAACTTATTCAGGGCAATGATGTCCGAATCTCCCAGATCCTGCTCAACCTGATCGGTAACGCGGTCAAGTTCACGCCTGCCGGGAGTGTCACAATTCATGCCGGTTTCTCTGTCAAAAAAAACGCCGGCCTACTCAGTTTGAAGATCAGCGACACCGGGATCGGGATTCCAGTAAAGCATCTCGAAGGCATCTTCGACGCCTTTATTCAGGTCGATTTAAGCGACACAAAAATATACGAGGGGGCTGGTTTGGGTCTTTCAATCTGCAAGAAACTTGTCCAGTTAATGGGAGGGAATATCAGCGTGGCGAGCGAAGAAGGAAAAGGAACAACCTTCACAGTAGTCATTCCTGTGCAGGCGTCTAAAACAGTTTCGGATTCGCCTGATTCCAACGAAAACCGGAAGAAAAGCGTGGGCACCATCCTGATAGCCGAAGACGATCCTATCAACCGGAAGGTTTTAAAAGAGATGTTAAATATATACGGTTACATCGTTTTGGAAGCGTCCAATGGCGTAGAAGCGGTTGCGACTTGGAAATGCGGCCACCCCGATGTTACACTTATGGATGTGCAGATGCCGGAAATGGACGGGCTCGAAGCCACCCGGACCATCCGTGACCATGAGATTGGACTCGGTCGGGAACGGTCAGTGATTTACGGGCTCACCGCTCATGTCCATAAAGATGATATCAATCGCTGCCTGACTGCGGGGATGTCGGGACACATCGGCAAACCGATAGATTTTAAACTGCTGAGTCAGACAATCAAAAAGCATTTTGAGGGCGATCAAGGGGAAAAGGCATGAGCAAACCTGCAAAAAAGACTACGAGTAAACTGATCGAGGCTGCCATGGCGCTTGAAGAGGAACTGCGGCGCATGGGGGGAGTGGCTAAAGAAGCACTGCGGTTGCCGCTCGATTCGGAACGCAACCTTGAACGCACCCAGGAAAAACTGGCCGAGCTCGGCACCGTGGACGACAAGATGCAACCCCTGGTCAACGGGCTCATGAGCGCTGTAAACGAACTGGTCCAGGAACAGCAGGCGCAGGCCGCTGCCATCACGGAGCGCGCCGAGGAGTTCCAGCGCCGCAGCGAACTGTTTCAGCAGCTCATGGTGCGCTATGCCGGGCTTGGGCAGGCATCCCAGGAGCTGAACAATATCGTCAAGGCATTTACCAACCTGGCAAAGCAGAGTGACGATACGCCAACTTCTACTGAGGCGCCCTCGCTCGATAAGATCCAGGAGTTGATGGCTTTGCTCGTCGAAAACGCGAAAGAATTGTTTCAGGCGGCGCGAGCTGAGGGATTCGAGGAAATCGCCCGTCAGTCCGACCAGCTTCGCCAGCAGTTCCTTTCGGCACGCAACAAGCTGACCATGGTGACTGTTCTCTATAATCAGTCGAGCATGGTTCCCTAATTCAATTTTATAATCAGGTTATTGTTTATTTCATCACTCAGGATGTTTCTCAAACCATGGACTCGGTTCTCTATATCCACTCATCAATATTCTTGTTTATTGCCTGATTCTTGGTGCATTGCTTTTCAAGCGATTTAGGCATGAAGATATTTTCTTAATCTCAACTCAAGCTGTATTTCTGGTCAACGTGCAACACACTGATTGGAACATCTTCTCGGGTGTCCAAAATTACACGAGTGGCACAGGTTTTACACCATGGATAGCGACTATCATCGGAATACAGGCGACGCTTAGAGAAGCCGCTACATATCTTGGGCGATGTGAAGTAACTTTATGAAATTAGCTTCAAATCTAAATGCTCTGTCAAACTGTTAAAATATCTGATACTATCAAACGGTAAATGAGAAAGTTTTTGTGAGCGTGCTTCGGAGTTTGACTGATAAGATTCAGATTCTATGAGCATCACTGTTTTTTTTGTACGGAGGTTACACAATGGCAACACTACATGCGGAAGTACCACAGCAGCTTTGGCAGCAGGCGCAAAATATGGTTGATCGTGGCTGGGTAAGTAACCTTGATGCACTGGTATCGGAGTCTCTGCAACGGTATCTCGAATCGCATCAAGAAGCCATGACTGAGCAATTTATCCGGGAAGATGTTGAATGGGGCTTGCGTGGTCATGATTGACCAACCAACTGCCAGCGTGGTTGTGGTGGCTGATGCTGGCCCATTGATTCATCTTGATGAACTTGACTGCCTTGATCTGCTGAATGACTTCAAACAGATTATGGTCCCTGACGCTGTTTGGAGAGAAGTTCAGCTTCATCGACCAGCGGCACTTCAAACTTCAAAAGCAATTCTCCTCCGTAGTATTGTTCCCAACTCATCACCTACAATTGACGCATTAACACCATTGTATAGTTTGCACAGCGGTGAGCGAGAAGCGTTAATGCTCTGCTCGGCGTCCCCCTTGAGCATTCTGTTCACAGATGATACCGCTGCACGCTTGGCAGCTAAAACGCTTGCTATCCCTGCGCACGGTACGATCGGTATTTTGATCCGCGCTATTCGACGACGTTTGCGTACCAAGACCGAGATACTGGAGTTGTTATCATCTATTCCTCGATGCACCACACTGCATGTACGCCCTGCTTTTCTTGCCGAAGTAATCCGAGATCTTGAACAAAAGGCAAAAGATTTGTAGCTGAAGTAAGATGGTTGTTTCGATCCAATTTTCAAATCAGCACTCGACCGGGCTGGCGATCTGATTGTTTTAAAGTTCGCTGTCCTTCATTCTTAGTTTTTCGGAAGGTGAGCGGCACCGCTATGAAAAAACCGTAGAACTTTATGACCCAGCACCACTACGGGACGGCTAAATCCACATTTCATGCAGTACAAACGAAAGGTTCAGGAACTGGAAGGTATTACAACGAAGTCACTTCCTTCTCCTCCAGCGTGTTGCCAAGTTTAATCACTAAAGTCATGTTAAGTCCCGTGTTTACTCTTTTATACCCATAACACTTGGCCGTTGCTAGAACATTTGAGAGCGGCTCTTTTTGGATCTTTTTACTGTTATAGAACGCGATTCTATGTTATGGTAAATCAACTTTCTTCCGGTACACCGGATTAGTACACCAACCGGTACATCTCTGGTGAATTCATTTCATCAATGGATTTTAGCGATACCTGGGTTCTTTTATACTTCAATAGTTTACTGGATTAAATACCGAGTAACTTGGGGAGCGTTTCAATGCTCCTCATCGATTTTGAACGGTGATCAGATGAAAGCTCCGTTGGTCCCATCGCTGCACGTTCTGTTGAAGCTGACTGTTGTTGGCCACAACAACTCATATTATCGTAAATGCATCCCTTTTTAATTTGTAGGTTAGCAGGGAACGTGCCAATAATAAAAACTCTGTTGTTACCGATAGTTGTCCCGTAGCTTGGAGTTAAATGCCGACAATAAAGACGACACATGCCCCATATCTGATTGTATTTTAGGCACGGCTGCTGTGAAATTACTTCTATGGAGTGTAGAAGCATGCTGCAGGTTGATAAGAGCAATTGACGGGGATGGTTTTTTTAAGGTAGGTTTAATTATTTAAATCACCGAGGAGGAGGGGGCGAATGGATAACGTTGCTAAAATCAGCGAAGTACCCAATTTCGCTAAAAAGGTCGTATCAATCTCCGGCAGGGAAATTCTGCTAGTCAACGTCAAAGGTACTGTTTATGCGGTTGAGAACGAGTGCCCCCACCAGGGGAGTCTGCTGGCTGCTGCGGTTGTCAAGGATGGTTATATCTCCTGTCCGCGACACGGCTACCGTTTCAATCTGACGGATGGCCGCTGCGCTGAACACCCGGAATTTATTCTGGCAACATTTCCGGTACAACTAAAGGGTGATGAGATCTCGGTAGATCTTGGCTGATCCATGGATCAGCTACTGAGGCGGGCATTTCATCTTTTTGCGCCGTATCCGTAAAAAGACTAAAGGAGTATTTTTATCCTGTTGACAACGGCCAGATTGGCTGGTATTAGATTCTATCAGCTTTACTTTCACTTTAAAGGAGAACTAACCAATGTGCCTTACGACTCTTGTAACCCAGAAAGCACCAGATTTCACCGCCGAGGCGGTCATGCCCGACAACAGCTTTGGTTCGATTACTCTATCGGCTCTCAAAGGTAAGTATGCCCTCCTCCTTTTCTATCCGCTTGACTTCACCTTTGTCTGCCCTTCCGAAATTCTGGCTTTCAACAAAAAGATAGCTGAGTTCAAAACCAGAAATTGCGAAGTTATCGGCGTTTCAGTCGACTCAAAATTTACCCATCTGGCCTGGAAGAACACCGCTATTGAAAACGGCGGTATCGGCAACATCCAATTTCCGCTTGTACAGGACCTGAATAAGGAGATTGCTAAATCCTACGGTATCCTCTTGGGAGGTTCAGTCGCCCTGCGTGGCCTGTTCCTGGTCGATCCAACCGGCACGGTCCGCCACTGCGTAATTAACGACCTGCCGCTGGGGAGAAACGTTGAAGAAGCCCTCCGCATGGTTGATGCCGTCCAGTTTTCGGATACGCACGGAGAAGTCTGCCCCGCCAACTGGAAACAGGGTGAAGAAGCCATGAAGCCGACCGCTGAGGGAGTAGCCTCGTATCTTGCTAAACACTCGAAATAGAAAATTGTTTTGTATTCAGCGATCGAGACACAAAACAACTTGACTTTAAGAGTACATATTTTCTACTATGTCCAAAATGTAAAGGCAATGAAGAGGAGTAGTAACCATAAACATGCTTTTCAGAGAGCCGGTGGCTGGTGCGAACCGGTAAGCATCGTGGTGAACTCGCCTTGGAGCCGCTCTGGTGACAGGTAGTCAGAGTCGTGAGCCTGCGTAAAAGGCGTATGAAGGCTCGATTTAATTCGGGCGAATTGGGTGGTACCGCGGATGGCTCAAAACCTCTGCCCCAAATATGGGGTAGGGGTTTTTTTAATTTACGTGACTGTAAACATCTATGCGAGAATGCAAGGCACTTCGCAGGACACTGAAAGGGGTACAGACAATGGCAAAGGCAGCGAAAAAAGATGACCGTAAGATTATCAGAATTTTTGATACGACGCTGAGGGATGGGGAGCAGGCACCCGGTAACAGTATGAACATCGAGGAAAAACTGCGGATCGCCAAACAGCTGCAGAAACTGAATGTCGATATCATCGAGGCCGGTTTTCCGATCGCCTCCGAGGGGGATTTCGAGGCGGTTAAAAAAATTGCCCAGACGATCAAAGGGCCGGAAATTGCGGGACTGTGCCGTTCAAGCGAAAAAGATATCGATCGAGCCTGGGAAGCACTGAAATATGCCGGCGAGAAGGGGCGCATCCACACGTTTATCGCCACCTCCGACATCCATATGAAGTACAAGCTGCAGATGGAGCCCGCCAAGGTTCTTGCGGCTGCCGTCAAAGCGGTCAAGCGTGCCGCCTCGTATACCGGCAACGTTGAATTCTCCTGCGAGGATGCCGTGCGCACCCGTTTGCCGTTCCTTGCCGAAGTTGTCGAGGCTGTCATTGCCGCCGGTGCAACGACCGTCAACATACCGGATACGGTCGGTTATACGATCCCGTTCGAATATTTCAACATCATAAAATATCTCAAAGAAAATGTGCCCAATATCGACAAGGCGATCATTTCGGTTCATTGTCATAACGATCTGGGGCTGTCGGTCGCCAACTCGATCGCCGCCATACAGGCGGGTGCCGGTCAGGTGGAGTGTACGATCAACGGCATCGGCGAGCGCGCCGGTAACTGTTCGCTGGAAGAGTTTGTCATGATCCTGAGGACCCGGGGCGACATTCTCCCTTTCGCTACAAATATCGTAACGGAGCAGCTTACACCGGCCAGCCGTTTATTAACTATGGTCACCGGCATCGCCGTGCAGCCGAATAAGTCGATCGTCGGCGCGAACGCCTTTGCCCATGAGGCGGGCATCCACCAGCACGGGATGCTGATGGAAAAAACTACCTATGAAATTATGACCCCTGAATCGGTCGGCCTCTCGGCAAGCGCCATCGTGCTTGGCAAACACTCCGGACATCATGCTCTCCGCAAACGCCTTGTTGAGTTGGGGCACGACCTGGATGATGAAAAATTCCGGCGCACGTTCGACAAGTTCAAGGAACTGGCTGATCTGAAGAAAGAAATATTCGATGAAGATCTGGATGCAATTGTCTCTGATGAGGTTCGTGAAGAAGACCGGTACAAACTGGATCATGTAACCGTCACCTGCGGATCGTTTGCAGTAGCGACGGCAACAGTTCAGATGGAAATTAACGGCGTTACCGTGCGTACTGCAGAACTGGGTGACGGTCCGGTTGATTCAACGTTCAAGGCGATCAAGAAACTGACCAAGTCAAAGGCAAAACTGACGCAGTATAATGTCGGCTCAATTACCGGTGGGACTGATGCCCAGGGCGAAGTAACCGTGAGGGTCTGCGAAGGAAGCCATACCGTTGTTGGCAAGGGGGCCTCGACCGATATTATCGTCGCCTCGGCGAAAGCGTATATTCATGCCCTCAACCGGCTGAACAACAAACAGAAACGGCTGACTGATGCGGTGTAAAGCTGTCGCCGCTTCTCTACGCCACTCTGGTTAACATACCAAACTTACGCTGCAGCACAAACAATCAAAGGCCTGACCGGTTCAAGCCGATCAGGCCTTTGATTGCTAAAGTCGCAGTTTTTCTCAGATCTTCACGGTCTTATACAAAAAATTCTTGAACCGGAACAGCTGCCGCTGCTCTTCCTCCTTATCAACTCCATCCGCAATCGCTTTAAGATAACGCGCCACCGCCGGCATGGTCTTGCCGGCTTTGGTACGCGCCTTCTCAATCGCCAGCCGCACCGTTTCGCGTGAAATATCGTTTCGCGAAAACGGCTCGTAAACATCCGACCAGAAATCGCCCCCCGCCGTAATTTTGTCGATTATTTCACCCGCCAGGCGCTGGTCGAGATCATGTGTGGCCGATGAGGGTGTCAACGCTTCCAGACGCCCGGTCCCCGCTATCGCTTCTCTGATCGCTTCACCTGTTATGACGCTCTTTCGTCTGAAAAAGAGCGCGCGCAGCAGAATACTCCGGAGCTCGCGGATATTACCCTTGTAGATGTGGCGCATGAGGATCTCTTTTGCTTCTTTAGCCAGGTAGGGGGGCGTTTCCCCGGTGTCGCTATCGGCACGGTAGGTGCGGTAGAGCTTGCCCAGAAAATGGACCGAAAGATCGGGGATATCTTCGCGCCGCTCGTTGAGTGACGGCAGATGTATCGAGAGTTCTGAAAGGCGGTGGTAAAGATCTTCGCGGAAGCGGCCGGCGGCAATCTCGTCAGCCAGATTTTTGTTGGTTGCTGCAACCAGCAGAACCCTGCTGTA
>Ga0123338_10002478_pt1 | contig 17196 bp, 13 predicted proteins | sample grotaG_FD_89793 | JGI IMG/M metagenome (GOLD analysis project Ga0123338, IMG submission 89793) | Glacier valley bacterial and archeal communities from Borup Fiord, Nunavut, Canada, to study Microbial Dark Matter (Phase II) -... | ecosystem: Environmental > Aquatic > Freshwater > Ice > Glacier ...
CATGGAATCAGGAACTCCTCATAAAAGCGGACTACAAGGGAACTCTGCCACTAGCGAAAGACCCGTTTGGAGGGATGCTCAGCTGTGGAGATTCGGCCTATCGTGAATACGATCCGGCTAAGGCGCGCAAGCTTTTGTCTGAGTACGGCAAACCGGTTACCTTGGAGATGAATCACACCAACACCCCGCGTGGCAAAGAAGCGGGTGAGATCATGCAGCGCCTGTTCAAGGAGGTTGGTGTAACGCTCACACTTACTCCATTAGCTGAAGGACAACTGGCGAAACGCGGTATCACCGGCGATTACCAGATCACCGGGTGGAAGATGCGGGATTTCGACGACATGGGGCCGATATTGAAGAGCGGTCTACTTTCTGGCAGTAAACTGAATTTTAGCAAGTATCAAAACCCTAAGATGGATGAGTTTCTAATGATCCAGCAAACTAGTACTGACCGGAAAGTGAGAGAAAAAGCTCTCTGCGGAGTAGCCAGTCTAATCAACGAAGATGCAGTTTTCCTCTACGGCGGCGGTAGGCGTTTTCATGTCATCGCCAAGGCAGGGGTCAAAGGTATCGACAACGTGCGACACGGCGTCATCCGGGCCAGTGATATTTGGCTGGAAAAGGCCAAATGAGTTCAATAATCCGGTAGACATTGTCTGCAGCTGAAAATACATATTGCTGACTTGGTCACTGATGGAGCAGTCGCAATAAAGATGTCGTAATTCACCCCCTAACTTGAGATGAAAAAGGGCCGGGGGAAAGTGTGAGTGGGATGACCTTGGAATGAGATTTTTCTGGAATAAAATAACGCACCTTTTGCTGGTCGTGCTGGCGGTCACCATGTTGACATTTGTCATGACCGACCGGCTTCCGGCCGACATCGCCGCTGAAATTGCCGGACATGGTGCGAACAGTGCCGAACTGGCGGAGGTGCGGGAACGCCTCGGCTTGAATCGGCCGGTGATTGTTCGTTACGCATCATGGATGGGGGGCGTCTGTCGGGGAGAATTGGGCAAATCACTGGCCACGGATCAGCCGGTCACTGCAGCATTACGGAGCCACCTTCCTGTTACACTGGAGCTGTTAATACTTTCCCAGATCTTTGCTCTGTTGCTGGCACTGCCCGCTGGGATTATCACCGCCTGGCGATCCGGCTCTCTGCTTGACAGAATGACCGGTACGTTTGCCTTCGGCTGTGCCTCGCTTCCAAATTACGCTATGGCAATGGGACTGGTATTTCTTTTTGCACTGAAACTCAAACTGCTTCCTGCTACCGGCTACACACCCTTGAGCATGGGAATATTCGCGAACCTGAAGGGGTTTCTGTTGCCAGCGCTCTCGATTGCTCTGGTGGAATGGGTGACACTGATGCGTGTGCTGCGGGGTGATTTGATCGCTACACTCAAGGAGGACTTTATCCTACTGGCCCGCTGCAAGGGACTCCCTACCTGGCGTATCCTGCTCGTCCATGCCCTGCGCCCGTCCTGCTTCACCTTTATCACAATTCTCGGCATGCAGACCGCCAGCCTGATCGGTGGGGCGGTCATCATTGAAACACTCTTTGCGCTCCCCGGCATCGGCAGACTACTTGTGACCGCCATCTTTGCCCAGGACTTTCCGATGATTCAAGGGGGAGTGCTGTTAATTTCCGTTGCCTACGTGCTGATAAACTTTCTGGTGGATCTTTGCTACGTGGTACTCGACCCTCGGATCCGGACAGGAGTAGCTAATGGCTAGTCCATTCCGAAATAGCAGACTGTCCTTGTATGCCGCAATCAGCTGGCTAACAGTGGTGTTTATCTGCGCCGCCACGGTCGGTCTCTGGCCTCTTCCGTTCGCACCGGACCAGCTTGACAGCGAACACCTAGCAGCACTCCCCGGAGGCGCACACCTGTTCGGAACCGACACCATGGGGCGGGACATTCTGGCACAACTGCTCTACGGGGCACGGGTCTCTCTGACAGTAGGCATCTGCGCTCCGTTGCTCGGCCTGTGCGTCGGGCTGCTGCTCGGAATGCCGGCTGCGTATTGCCGTGGCTGGAGCGAACGGGTCATCATGACATGCACAGACGTCATTCTGGCCTTCCCGGCGTTGATTTTTTTGCTTGTATTCACCTCCCTTATGGGCCCCAGTCTGACAACCATAACTCTGGGACTGGGGCTGTTGATTTCCCCACGATTCATAAGGATTGTCAGGGCCAACACCCTCAAGTTTACCGAGAGGGAATTTGTCCAAGCCGCAAGGATCAGCGGGACCCCTGACAGTGTGATTTTGTTGGGGGAGATTCTCCCCAACATCGTGGGGCCGCTACTCGCCTATACTCTGATTGTTGCCGGCTTTGTCATAATCGCCGAGGGAGGCCTTGGTTTTCTAGGCCTGGGTGTTCCCTCTCCAACGCCGAGTTGGGGAGGAATGATCGCCGCCGGACGGGATGCATTGGAGCAAACTCCGCACATTGCGATGATCCCGATAGCAGCCATGTTTCTGACCGTGTTATCGGTAAATGTAATTGGCGATCGGCTCAGGGGGCGCTATGAGCGCAACTGACCGGCAGCTCCTCACAGTGGAGAATCTGATAGTTGAACTTCAGACCGCACTCGGCCCCATTCGCCCGGTGGATTCTGTTTCGCTGACCCTGGAGCGCGGCAAAACCCTGGCCTTGGTTGGAGAATCAGGGAGCGGTAAAAGCATGCTCTGCCGAGCTATTCTCGGACTGGTCCCATCAAAAGGAACCATACTTTTTAACGGCCACGACACAGGCAAACTCTCCGCACAGGAGCTGAACCGACTTCGGGGGCGTGAAATTGGAGTAGTGCTACAAGACCCACTCTCGTCATTAAACCCGGTTATGACGATCGCCTACCAGATCATTGAGCCGATGCGCTACCATCTCGGAATCTGCTCCCGTGAAGGAAAAGAACTGGCACTGGCGTTGCTGCGTGATGTTGGTATAGCCCGTCCCGAAGAACGGCTGGCCTGCTATCCCCACCAGCTTTCCGGTGGCATGCGGCAGCGGGTGGCAATCGCCATCGCACTGGCCTGCAACCCGAAGATCCTCATCGCCGATGAGCCAACAACGGCGCTTGATGTTACCGTGCAGGCAGAAATCCTCAACCTTTTAGGAAGGATTCAGCAGGAACGGAACATGGCTGTCATCCTGGTAAGCCACGATCTGGGCGTTGTGGCGGGGAGAGCGCACGACATTGCCGTGATGTATGCCGGTCGAATCGTCGAGCAGGGTCCGACCACCGCAGTGTTCGAGCGGATGCGGATGCGCTACACCCAAGCCCTGTTCGATGCTATTCCCCGTATCGACGACCAGCCAAAGCGAAGATTGCCAAATATTCCAGATCAGCCTCCTGATTTTGCCGCGATGCCAGCCGGGTGCCGCTTTGCTCCCCGCTGTGCCCATGCCGGTGAACGTTGTCATAATGAATATCCGCCGTTGGTTGCTGATGGCGATAACGGACACAGGTTTGCCTGCTGGTTTCCCCGTCAGCTGTCGGAGGAGTGCCTATGAACGGTTCAGGCAAGCCAATGCCGCTGCTCCGGATAGAAAATATCGTTGTTGAATTTCCTGCTGCACAGCATCGTACGGTACATGCTGTTTCCTGCGTCTCCTTTGACATCGGAGCGGGCGAAACAGTGGGGCTTGTGGGAGAATCAGGGTGTGGGAAATCGTCACTTGCCCGTGCAATCATGCAGAGTCCTCCGCCTACCTCCGGCAAGGTGCTGCTTGACGGAGTTGATCTGGCTAATATCCGTGGAAGAGAACTCAGAGAGCAACGAAGCCACTTCCAGATGGTTTTTCAGGACCCTGTGGCATCGTTGAATCCGGTCAAGAGTGTAGGCGAGAGTGTTGAACTACCCCTGCGTGCCATGGGCGTAGAAAAACATGCTCTATACAAATTGGCACGGGAAGCTTTCACGAGCGTGGGCCTTGATCCGGATCAGCATTACAGCCGAAAACCATCAGGACTCTCAGGCGGCCAATGCCAGCGGATCTGTATTGCGCGAGCACTTATAAGCAACCCACAGTTTCTCGTCTGCGACGAGCCGGTTTCATCATTGGATGTTTCGGTACAGGCTCAGATCATCAACCTGCTGCATGACCTCAAGGAGAAACGCGGGCTCTCGATGCTGTTCATATCCCACGATCTGGCTGTGGTGAAAAATATTTCCGACCGGGTAGCAGTCATGTACCTCGGACGCCTTTGCGAGGTAGCCCCCTGCGCCGACTTCTTCAACGCTCCGGCCCACCCCTATTCTCAAGCCCTGCTAGCATCAGTTCCACATCCTGATCCACGACGACCGTGTAGCCCCGGCAACATGCTCGCCGGAGAACTCCCCTCTGCTATAAACCCGCCTTCAGGATGTCGCTTCCGTACCCGCTGCTCACGGGTGCAGGGCCGCTGCGTCATAGAACAGCCAGAGTTGAGGGAAATCGCGAAAGGCCATTCTGTTGCGTGTCATTTTCCGTTGGTCGGGAATGAGGCGTGAGATCCCCTGTCATGAAGCGAATCTTTGCATTAGCAATTGTTTTGGTACTTTTGGCTGGGGGAGGTTGGCTGGCCCGGTACTGGTTCTACACCGGCCGCTACATCGAGAAAACTGACAACGCGTATATTCGTTCCGAGATTACTCAGATCAGCTCCAAGGTGTCAGGTTATGTACTGGATGTATCTGCCGAGGATAATATGCCAGTACAAGCAGGCGAAGTGCTGGTGAGAATTGATAGTCACGAATTCAAAGTCCGACTGGAGAATGGGCGAAAAAAAATTGAAGAACGCGTGGCGGCCCTGCAGGTAGCGCAGAACAGAAGCAGGATGCAGCAATCACGCATCGAGGCGTGCAAGGCACAGTTAACTTCGGTCGAGGCGGAACAGGCCAGGAAGAGCAGTGAGCTGCGCCGTTACGCATCACTGCTCCCCGGGGGGATAATCTCCGAACTGGACTACGAATCAGTCCTGACTGCTGAAAAAAAATCACAGGCCGAGGTTGCTAACGCCAGAGCCAATCTGAATGCTTCAGTGTCTGAAAAGGATGTCTTGCTCGCCGAAGAGAGACGTCTGCAAGCCGAACTCCGGCAACAGGCTGAGGAACTCAAACTCCCGACCCAGGAGCTGGAAGATACGCAGATTCGTGCTCCAATTACAGGAGTGGTTGGCAACCGTCGGGTACGGTCCGGCCAGTACGTCAAGCCGGGTACCGTCCTATTGGCCGTTATTCCCCGACAAGCGCTCTGGGTGGAGGCCAATTTCAAGGAAGTTCAGCTGGAGCGTATGCGGGAAGGGCAAATGGTTGCCATTGAGGTTGATGCCTTTCCGGGGAAACCTCTAACCGGACGGATCGAGTCGCTCTCACCGGCAAGCGGTGCCGAATTCAGCCTGATACCTCCAGAAAACGCCGCAGGAAATTTCACCAAGATCGTACAGCGGATACCTGTCAAGATCAGCTTTGATTCTGGGCAGCCAGAGTTGAAAGAACTTCGTTCCGGGATGTCGGTTGTGGTGAGGGCGGATACTCGAATAAACAGCATCTTGAACAGTCATACCCGGTATTAGTCCTACAATGACGGGCAGCACTGTTCCACTTCGAATCTGGATCGCCTTCATCGCAATGTGCGGCGGCACTTTCATGGCAGTGCTCGATACCCAGATCGTTGCCAGTTCCCTGCCAAATATAGCCGCAAGCCTGGGCGCTACCGTTGAAGAAGCATCATGGATACAAACCGCCTATATGATCGCCGAGGTGATCATGATTCCTCTCGCCGGCTGGCTCTCAAAAACACTGTCACTCCGTCGTCTCTACTCCTTGGCCTGCGCCGTTTTCACTCTCTCCAGCCTGTTATGCGCCATATCCTGGTCTCTAGAGTCAATCATAGTCATCCGGATCTTTCAGGGACTTTGCTCTGGTATGCTTGCACCGCTACTGTACCAAGGAATATTTATTATGTTTCCACGCGAGCGACAGCCAGGAGTGACTCTTTATGTAGTTCTAATCGTTTCTTTGGCTCCGATAATTGGACCGACTCTGGGTGGATGGATCACCCAGAACTGGTCATGGCGCTGGTTATTCCTTATCAACCTTCTCCCTGGAGCTGTAGTCAGCGCAACAGTGTTTTCTTTGATGAAACGGGAAGAACTCGATCTTTCACTGTTGAAGCGTTTTGACGCCATAGGGATTCTACTGGTAGCATTATTTCTTGGTTCGCTTGAGTATGTGCTTGGCAAAGGCCCGGACAACGACTGGTTTGATTCACGACTCATCTCCTTTTTTGCGGTGGTGGCCGTAATTTCTTTCCTGTTAATGGTCTGGCATGAACTCACATGTCTGCATCCTGTCATCGACCTGCGCACTTTTCGCGACCGCAACTTTTCTACCGGTTGCCTGTTCAATTTTGTTATGGGGCTCGGCCTGTTCGGCAGTGGTTACCTGATGGTACTCTTTTTGAGCACAGTAAAAGGATACAACAGCCAGCAGATTGGGGAAGTTATGGCTGTGCCGGGAGTCGCTATGCTGCTGACACTGCCGTTATTAAAAATCGTCAGGAAGTACCTTGACAGCCGAGTTTGTTTGGCCATCGGCCTGTCCCTGTTCGCCTGGGCATTCTGGACCAACGCCCGACTGACCGCCTCGACCGGTTTTGATGATTTATTCTGGCCACAGGTACTGCGCGGCACAGCGATCATGTTCTGCCTTTCCCCGGTTACAGAGCTGGCTTTGGGACGTCTCCCTCTGGCATCCATTCCTAACGCCACCGGACTCTACTCCCTGATGCGCTCGCTGGGGGGCGGGATCGGCATTGCCGTTATCAATTTTCTGGTGGTGCAACGGAGTGGTTTACATTATTGGCGTCTGGCAGAGCGCCTAAACCAGGATTGTTACCCGGAATATCTGGAGACTCTTCAGTCTGTTTTTGCCGCAAGGATGGCGGATTTGGACCTTGCCGGTCATGGAGCGGGAAGACTGGTTGTCAGGATCGTCCGACGAGAATCGTTGCTTATGGCGTATAACGACGCCTGGTTATCTATAACTGTGCTGCTGCTGATCATGTTGGTGTTGGTGCCGACTGTACGGAGAGTGAAAGGGTAGTGACTTTGATATACCGAATAGTTAGTACATCAATTCCTCAAAACGGAGGATTTGTAGATGCAAATTGACCAGGTAAGCCGTACCGCACAGATAACTGCCTACAGCCGCGGCTATCACAGCCTCTATGATGATCCGAAGATTTTCAATGACTTTCTGGCAAATCATCTGCTGACGAAAGAAGAACGTGTTTCTATCGAAGAGAGGATGATGGCGAGCTTACAAATGAACAATCCGGCTTGTGCTGATGGTTTTTCAGATACATCAACGGCTCTTCGCTGGATTATGCAATCCCAAGCGGCAGCCCCTATTCTTCTGGGGCGGGCCAGATACACCGAAGATCTTCTTAGCGAGGCAGTTACCGAAGGGATCGGACAGTATGTGATCCTCGGGGCTGGCTTGGACACATTTGCATTCCGTAGTCAGAAGTTAAACAAAAGAATTCAGGTGATGGAAGTGGATCACCCCGCTACTCAACTCTACAAACGTAATCGCATAACTGAATTAGGATGGGAGCCGCCGGATAATTTGCACTTCATCCCTGTTGATTTTACCCATGATAACCTCACAGAGGCACTTAGGAATTCGAGTTTTGATCCAGGTATCCAATCATTCTTCAGTTGGCTCGGCGTAACATATTACCTTAGTCGAGAGACTGTCTTTGCTACCTTGCGCCATATAGTCGATATTGCTCCCTCGGGGAGCCGTCTTGTTTTTGATTACTTGGACAACAACGCGTTTGAAGAGAATAAAGCAGCTCCCAGAGTACTGAGGATGCTGAAAAGCGTGCAGGAACTGGGAGAGCCGATGCAGTTCGGCTTCGATCCATGTCTCCTCGAAGATGAACTAGATTCTGTGGGTTTGCAACTGGTAGAAGATTTAAGCCCTAATGATATACATGAACGATATTTTTTGGGACGAATTGACTTCTATCGAGCCTGTGAACATGCTCATTTTGCCCATGTACGGATTAAATAAGGTAACCCAGTTGTTAAGTAACAACGATTAAACAATCACTCGGGGAAATATGGCACATTGATTAGTATTTTTGTTTATAATGTTGCGGCTCAGATGTGTGTAAAGATTTCACCCTCTGCAACTAATTTACGAAAGAACCTTTAATTTACAAACCGCCGCAATTGACGAAGAAAATAACACGCAGAGATTAAAAACTGGCGTTACAAGCAAATAACACACTCGAAACTACTGGGAATGCTGGTCGGATTCACCGAAATAGCCAGTCGTCTCCATTGGCAATGCAAAGCGGGAATCGAACCGGCTCCCTAATTCACACCCACGTCATTTTTTCCTGTACTAAAATGGGGAAAAGATTAGATTGGGCTTAAGTACACCACACGTACACCGCAGGTATACCAGCACATCGGTTTTTATGGGTTCGAAGGTTCTTTTTAGGTGATTGTGCCTGTAATATCATCATGTTACAGACTCATTAAAAACGGGTTTTGTTCCATCCCTGGGCACCAGTTAAAAATCAGGCACTTACGTTAATTCGTAGGTGCTTTTTTAATATCTGCGTCACAACAGAAATGCAACTCCTCAAAAAAGGTACATACCCTGCTGGAGCAATCCGTTAATTGACGATTTCCAGCAAAAGCGCCTCCCTCTTTTTTTCCCCACCTGTCATGGAACCAAGGGTATTTCTACGCTCTCACAGGTATCAAAGTCATAAACACCTTTTTCTTGTACTCCTGCCGGGTGGGGGGTATATTTTGCCTTGACCGCCAGGAAACCGTTGTATCCAGCTAAATAAAGGGGCCATTAAATGCGCATCCTTATCGTGGAAGACGAAAACAAGACCGCAAATTATCTTAAAAAGGGGCTCACTGAACACGGGTTCACCGTTGATATCGCATCGGAAGGAGAAGACGGGTTGTATCTTGCCCGAACCGAGTTCTATGACCTCATCGTGCTCGATGTCATGCTCCCCGGCCGTAGCGGCTGGTCAATCATCAAAGAACTGCGTAATGACGGCATTGATGTCCCGGTAATTTTTCTTTCCGCGCGGGATGCGGTACATGATCGGGTGCATGGCCTGGAACTGGGCGCCGATGACTACCTTGTCAAACCGTTTGCCTTCTCCGAACTTTTGGCCCGCATCCGTATCATTCTCCGGCGCCAGCCGCTGCAGCAACCGGATGTCATGCGGATGGAGGATCTGGAGCTGGACCTGATCCGCCACAAAGCCCGCCGCGGCGGCATTTCCCTCGACCTGACAGCCAAGGAATTCCAGCTGCTTTCTCTGCTGCTGCGCCGCAAAGGAGAAGTGCTGACCCGCACCACCATTTCGGAGCAGGTATGGGGCATCAACTTCGACAGCGACACCAACATCGTCGACGTGGCGATTCGCCGGCTGCGCAAGAAAGTCGACGACCCCTTTCCGCGCAAACTGATTCATACGATCAGGGGGGTCGGCTATGTTCTCGACGAACTCAGCTAAAATTGCCACCTCGACCTCCATCACCACCAGGCTGACGGCGCTCTACCTGATCAGCACCCTGGCGGTCCTCGTCTTCACCATCGGTTTTTTACTGCAGACGCTGGTCGCCGACCTGGAGTATGAAGACAACGATTTTCTGAGCGAGCGGATTACGAGCATTGCGGCCCTTATCCCCAGCCATCCCGACACTCTCACCGCCCTCAAGGATCAAATCCTGATTGACAACTCCGGGCAGCACACCCGATATCTGGTGCGGGTGCAGGATGCCGGCGGCCGTACCATCATGGAATCACCCGGCATGTCCAGCGTGCCGTCGGATATCTTTCCGCCGCCAGTGGTCAGCAGCCAAGGGATCGGAGGCGGGATAAGATTTAAAGCGGCTGACTCCTCGCACTACCTGCTGAACTCTGCATGGGCGGAAGGATTTGGTGACAGCCATTTCCGTCTGGTGCAGGTTGCCCTGGACGTTACCGATGAGCTGGCACTGATGGACAAGTATCGGCTGAAGATGGGCGTCGCGCTGCTTGCCGGTCTCGTTTTTGCCGGCGGACTCGGCATTATAATTGCGCGCAAGGGGTTGCAGCCGCTGCAGGAAATGGCAGAGACCGTGGCACAGATAACTGCTACGGGTCTGCATCAGCGGGTACGGAGCGGCAGCTGGCCCAAGGAGCTGGATCATTTGACCGTGGCCCTTGATACCATGCTGGGGCGCCTTGAAGATTCGTTTGCCCGATTGACCGAGTTTTCCGCCAATCTGGCCCATGAACTGCGCACCCCGATCAATAACCTCCGGGGCGAAGCGGAGATTGCCCTCTCCCGCAGCCGGTCGGCTGACGAATATCGAAGAGTCGTTGAATCAAGCATCGAGGAGTATGAACGGCTGTCGCGCATGATCAGCGACATCCTCTTCCTTGCCCGCCCCGAACAGGGGGTTGAAAAGTCTCCCCTCAATGCCCGGGCCGAAATTGAAACTCTGGTCGAGTATTTTCAAGGCGTGGCCGAAGAGCAGCAGATAAAGGTGGCCATCCAGGGGAGCGGCACCGTGTTCGCCGATCCGCGCCTGTTCCAGTGGGCGGTCGGCAATATCATTTCCAATGCCCTGCACTACACGCCGGACGGTGGGCGTATCACCATCACGATCTCTCCGCTGCATGACGAAAGCGTGAGCATAACCATCCAGGACACCGGCATGGGTATCCCTCCCGACGAACTCCCCCGCGTTTTCGACCGTTTCTACCGCAGTGCGTCCGCCCGCCAGCGGCATAATCAGGGATGCGGCCTCGGCCTAGCCATCGTCTTCTCTATCATGCAGCTCCATGGGGGAACAGTTGCCCTGACCAGCGAGCAGGGACATGGGACCAAAGTAACCCTGCAGTTCCCCCATCAGTAGACCTCCCCGGGCGCAGATGACAAAAATGTCATCTGCGCGTCATGCTATTGCCAAACAGCTCTGCTATAGTGAAGGGTAAACTATTATCCCTGCTACAGGAGTTCGTAGATGCCATTCCGCCGCCTGGGCCTTATCCCCTTCATTTCCCTGACCTTTCTGTTGTTTTCGGCCGCGATCCGCGGCCTGCTCGGAGTCATGGCCCCAACCGGGGCGGGGCTGACATTCCCGCTGCTGCTCAAGGCAGCAGCGTCAGGGTTCGTCTTCGATCTTGCCACCCTCGCCTATGCCCTGCTGCCGATAGCCGTCTACCTGCTGCTGGTACCGCGGCGCTTCGCCACACATCGCCTGCACACCCTGCTGGTGCAGCTGCTCTTCCTGCTGTTCGTTGCGGTGCTGATTTTCGACGGCTGCGCCGAATATTTCTTTTTTGATGAATTCGGCACCCGCTTCAACTTCATAGCCGTCGATTACCTGATCTACACCCGCGAGGTGGTCGGCAACATCCGTGAATCCTACCCGCTGCTCCCCATATTTACAGGCATTGGCGTAGCCGCCCTCCTCATTGCCGGATTGACATGGCGCACGTTAGGCCGGGCCACAACCGCCACCTTTGCGGGTGCATACCACCGCAGCGGCGCACTGCTGCTGCTCCCTGCCGTTGCGGCCCTGCTTTTTGTCAACGTCAACCAGTCGGCCATCTCGACCAACAATTACGCCAACGAACTGGCGGGTAACGGCATCTACAACCTCGTTGCCGCATTTCGCAACAACGAGCTCAACTTCGCCCAGTTTTACCGTACCGCCCCGGAAGAGCGGGTGCTGGCGCGGCTGCACGCCCTGGTTACCGAACGGAACAACAGCTTTGTCGCGCCGGACAGCGGCCGTTTCACCCGCCACATCGCCGCAGAAGGGGCGGAGAAACGTCTGAACCTGATCGTGGTGGTTGAGGAAAGCCTGAGTGCCGAATATCTCGGCAGCTTCGGTAACCGGCAGAACCTGACCCCAAACCTTGACCGGCTGGCCGGTCAGTCCCTGCTCTTCACCAATCTCTACGCCACCGGCACACGTACAGTGCGCGGGCTGGAAGCACTCGCACTCTCGATTCCGCCACTCCCCGGGACTTCCATTGTAAAACGCCCGCAGAACGGCGGCTTCCGCTCCTGGGGCGAGATTCTGAACGGCAAGGGCTATGAGAGCAAGTACATCTACGCCGGCTACGGCTACTTCGACAACATGAATGCATTCTTCTCAGGAAACGGCTTCAAGATCGTCGACCGGGCGGATTTCACCAAAGACGAAATCACCTTTGCCAATGTCTGGGGGGTCTGTGACGAAGACCTGTTCCGCAAGACGATCCGCGAGGCGAGCGCTTCACACGCCGCCGGGAAACCATTCTTCTCCATGGTCATGACGACGTCGAACCATCGCCCGTTCACCTATCCCGAGGGGCGGATCGACATACCGAGCAAGACCGGGCGCAGCGGCGGGGTCAAGTATGCTGACTACGCCATCGGCCGCTTTATTGCCGAGGCCAGCCGTCAGCCGTGGTACAAGGACACAATCTTCGTCTTTGTCGCGGACCATTGCGCCGGCAGCGCCGGCAAGAGCGACATTCCGGTCAAGAACTATGAAATCCCGCTGCTGGTGCATTCCCCGCACCATATCCAGCCGGGCCGCGTAGAGCGCCTGATGAGCCAGATCGACGTGCCCCCGACTGTCCTCGGCCTGATGAATCTGAGCTACGACACCGATTTCATGGGGCGGGATATGCTCAAAGATTCCGGCGCCACACCCAGGGCATTTATCTCGACCTACCAGAAACTCGGCTACCTGACCGATGATCAGCTGATAGTGCTCGGTCCGCGCAAATATGCGGCCCAATATCAGGCAGACAGGCGCTCAGGCGCTCTTCAGGCCAGGCCGCTGGACGAACAGCTGTTATTGGAGATGCTCGCCTACTACCAGGGGGGAAACTACCTGTACAAAAACCGGCTGAATCGCATTCGCTGAGTACGAAAATCCGCCAATGAAGCGGTTGACGCGCATTCTCCAAGTATGGTAATTAAATCGTTTGATTAATTAAACACAGCCCAACTTGGACGAAGCGGGTCGGGCAGATATTTTTTGTGCGAGCAGAGTGTGTCGAGAAACGTAAATAACCGGGTTCATACCCGGAATTCATGGGTTAGAGGATAATAGCGAGTTATTATGACAAAGATTTCAATCGTAATACCTGCATATAATGAAGCGGACAATATCGGCACGCTTATCAGTGAAATCAAGCAGCTTGAGCTGAACAGCGCTTATGAAATCATCATTGTCGATGATGCGAGCAGTGACGACACCTATGCCAATACGCTTAAAATGAAAGCGGCTGTTCCCGAGCTCAGGATCGTTCAACACGAAAGCACGTATGGCCAGAGTGCGGCGATCGCAACGGGCATAGCACATGCCGACGGCGAATTGATTGTGACAATGGATGGCGATGGCCAGAACAATCCGGCCGACATTCCCCGCTTGGTCACGGCGCTTTTAAGCAGCAAAAATGCCAACCTGCGCATGGTTGCGGGCTTCAGAAAGAAAAGAAATGATTCAGCGTGGCGAATCCTCTCTTCAAAAACAGCTAATTCCGTCAGGAGCTTTTTTTTGAGGGACCAAACCCCGGATACGGGATGCGGCCTTAAAGTATTTTACCGATCAGCGTTTATCAAACTTCCGTTTTTTAATCATATGCACCGTTTTTTACCCGCCCTTATCCAGATGCAGGGGGGGGATGTCATTTCGATTGAAGTTTCTCACCGGGCGCGAATGCACGGCACCTCCAAATACGGGACCCTTAACCGGCTATGGGTCGGCATCATCGACATTCTCGGGGTTTCCTGGCTGCGCCTCAGGTCAAAAAAAGTAAACATAAGGAAGTGCGCTTAATGGCGATACCAGAGACTTATTGGGTCATAATCGGCCTGACCGGCCAGGTTTTCTTTACCATGCGTTTTGTTGTGCAATGGATTGCGACGGAAAAAAACAGGAAGAGCGTGATACCGGAATCGTTCTGGTATTTCAGCATCGTGGGATCCCTGATCCTGCTTACTTACTCAATTTACCGCAAAGATCCGGTATTTATCCTCGGACAGGCATTCGGCACGACCGTCTATTTGCGCAATCTTTATTTCATTAACAAGCACAAGGAAAAGAAACATGTCTCTGCTTAAGCAATTATGGCTTCCTTTTTTAATAATTGTGTTCCCCGGCGTTATCTTCTCTCTGTTTCTCCCCTATTTTCCGGTTGATGAAACAAGGTATCTGTCGGTAGCCTGGGAGATGAGGCTGTATGACTCTTTCATTGTCCCCATCCAGAATGCCCTTCCCTATTCGCACAAACCGCCATTCCTTTTTTGGCTGTTCAATCTGGACTGGTTCCTTTTTGGCGTAAATGAAGTAACACTCCGCTTCATCCCGTTGTTGTTCAGCCTGTTGAATATCACCATCGTTTACAAGATCAGCCTTAAACTGTGGAATGAAGAAAAGATCGCACGCTATGCCGCGATCATATTGTCTTCCACACTGTCCTACTTACTTTGGTCAGCATTAATAATGTTTGATATTGTCCTTACTTTCTGGGTGTTACTGGCAATATACGGACTATTATCCGCATCCGGAAAGCAGAGTATAAAATCATGGCTGCTCATCGGCATCGCCATCGGGGGGGGCATACTCACCAAAGGCCCGGTAGTTTTCGTATATTTCCTTCCCGTGGTTATTTTATCCTTTTTATGGGTACCAAAAGAAAACTTCTCCATGAGGTGGTACGCTTGGTTCGCGCTCTCACTGGCTGTGGGGGTAGCGGTAGTTTTTATGTGGCTGATACCTGCGGCAATGACCGGGGGAGAATCATACCGGGAAGCCATACTGTGGGGACAGACGGTCAATCGCGTCGCAAATTCCTTTGCGCACCAGCGGCCGTTCTGGTGGTATCTTCCCTGGCTCCTCGCCCTACTGTTGCCCTGGATACTATTGACACCGGTCTGGCGCGGCTGTTCGCGACTGACAAATGATCGTGGCGGACGCTTTCTTGTTATCTGGACAGCCCCGGCTCTCATCGTATTATCATTGATCAGCGGCAAACAGGTCCACTACCTGATCCCGCTGCTGCCACCGTTCAGCCTCCTCATGGCAAAAAACCTGGAGGCCTGGGAAAGCGGCGGAAAGACAGTCAGGTGGCACTATCCGGTCGCAGCATTCTACAGCGTGTTAGGAATCGTTTTATTGTCACTGACTTTCATGAAGCCGGGCGGCGCCCTGGAAAACATCGGCATTTCAGGGGCACGTTCATTGTCTTTTGGACTCATCGCCATAGGAACGGCTCTGTTCTTTCTGAAAAAGCAAACAACAGCCAGGCTGGTTAACTATACGGCGTTAGCATCGGTTGTTTTTTTTGTAATCATTCTGTTCAGCGGGAATACGTTTTTTGACAAGTACGATCTCCGCGGTATTTCCCAGGCAATAAAAGAAAAACAGGACGCCGGATACAGCATAATGCATTCCGGAAAATATCATGGACAGTACCAGTTCATCGGCAGACTAACCCAGCCGCTTGTCCCTCTGGAGAGTAACGAGGCGATTGGCGAATATGCAGCCAATCATGACAAGGTGGCCCTCATAACCTATGAACCCAGGACAAGAGCTATCAACCAGGAAGATATCTATTTCCAACAGCCGTTCAGGAGCAAAAAAGTTGTCTTGTGGAATAAAAAGGGGATTTTAAATTTCGTAAAACGTGATGAAAGCAAATAGGGGGTAACTATTACAGACAGCAGCTTCCCCCTGTTATGATTTCATAAAAAGCAAAAAAAACTGGACAAAAACTATCTTCAGCAACATGCTGAGCGGATAGGCCGCAGCATAACCGGCCTCGACCCGTTCATTGCCGCAGCGACCGACAGCGAAACCGAGAACCGCCGGTTGAGTCTGAACCCCGGCCAAGATACCTCCGATGAACGGCCACGACTTGCCGGCAATTATGCGGGCCATCGCAATTGTTATCAGGCAGGTCACCGTTGTGATGCAGGCACCCAAAACCAGGGCAGAAATATTGAGCGGTGCCGTGTGTAACAGGCCACCCGCCTTAATGCCGGCACATGCCAGAAAGACAACCAGACCGAGCTGGCGCAATGACATTGATGCTCCGTACGGCAGATACCATGACAGCGGTCCGGTTCTGCCGAGCGCGCCCAGCACCAGCGCTACTATCAAACAGCCCGCTACCGGGCCGATCTCGAACGTTCCAAGCCCCATAGGCAGTGCAATCTCGACAGCGCCAAGGGCTATGCCCATTGCGAGCCCCAGTCCAAAGGTCAGGATATTGAATTCACTGGCTTCGTGATAGGAATCGCCAATATATTCCGAGATTGCCGAAAGTTTTTCCCGTGGTGCAATCACCCGCAGACGGTCGCCCGGCATGATGGTAGTTTCCGCGTTGGGTATAAAGTCCGTGTCACCGCGCCTGATTCGTGTCACGATACCTTCAAAATTGCGAAAAATACCCACCTCCCGCAACGTCTTACCATATACGGCGGGGTTTGATACGAATATCCGCCGGTAATCGAGTTGGCTCCTGTCATGCAGTACATCTCCATCGGATTCAACGCCAAGGATCTCTGTCGCATTGCGCACGTCATCAGACAATCCGACAACCGTCACGATGTCACCGTTTTTAATGACCGAATATCCTGTAATGGCAAACTGTTCGTCACCACGCACACAACGTGCAAAGCGTACCGACAAAGAGTAGCGTTCCAGCAACCCTCCAACCGCCTCACCAGGCTCCTTGACATTGCATACCACGATGGCGGCACTTGCCAACGTGTCGCCAACGCCGTGTGTTTCGCGCCTGAGCGGCCATGAAAGCATCAGAAGGGGAATCAAGACACCCAGCGGATAGGCGATTGCATAGCCGAGCGTTGCCTCCGCCCCTCTTTGCCCGAGTGCAGTCGTAGCGGCGGCGAGGGAGGGGGTATTGGTCAGGGCTCCCGCAAAAACACCTGCAGCGGTACTTGACGGTATATTCAAAAGCTGTGAGGCGAATACGTCGACACCGTAGGCGGCGCCAATGGCAACGGGCGGTATCAGCAGAAAGCGCCACCCTCCATGTGACCAGGTGTCGAACAAAAGGCCGCTCGAAGAAAGGCCAATCGCGTATACGAACAGTGCGAGACCAAATGTTGCCAAGGCGTCCGGTGGTTTGACAGCCGGCAC
>Ga0123338_10002479_pt1 | contig 17194 bp, 18 predicted proteins | sample grotaG_FD_89793 | JGI IMG/M metagenome (GOLD analysis project Ga0123338, IMG submission 89793) | Glacier valley bacterial and archeal communities from Borup Fiord, Nunavut, Canada, to study Microbial Dark Matter (Phase II) -... | ecosystem: Environmental > Aquatic > Freshwater > Ice > Glacier ...
AATCGTGAAGTGCTGGAACGGCAGCTGGAGCGCAGCCGGCTGGGGCAGACTTTGGAACGGCTCAGTAGCGGAACGGTGGTGATTCAGGATATGAAACGCCCCTCACCTTTGTGCTTTCCCTTGATGGTGGACCGCACGCGCAATCGTGTGAGTTCTGAGAAGCTGGGCGACCGCATAAGGCGCATGGCGGCGCAAGTGGAGAAGGCTCGCCATTGAGCCTGGAAGTGAACGTCGCCGGTGAGCAGTTGGTGTTGCTTCCAGAACGGGCCATCTATTGGCCGCGCAAGCAAACGTTGCTGGTGGCCGATACGCATTGGGGTAAGGCGGCTACGCTGCGGGCTGCCGCCATCCCTATTCCCGGCGGCACCACTAGTGCCGATTTGGAGCGATTGAGTGGCCTCGTGCAATCCACGGGAGCAAAGCGGATGGTGCTGCTGGGCGATGCGATTCATGCGCGTGAAGGCCGTGCGCCGCGGACGTTGCGCGCGGTGGGCGAATGGCGTGAGGCGCATCGCGCGTTGGACATATTGCTCATTCGCGGCAACCATGACCGGCGCTCGGGCGACCCTCCCGCAAGCCTCGGCATCGAATGCGCGAACGCGCCCGTTGCCGAACCTCCATTCGTGTTTCAGCACTTTCCCGGTAAGGCCGAAGGAGGTTATGCGCTGGCCGGGCACATGCATCCGGCTATTCGATTAACAGGTCGCGGTAAGGAGAAGAAGACGCTGGTGTGCTACTGGTTCACGGACTGCTGCGGTGTGCTGCCGGCCTTTGGAGCACTGACTGGCGTGGCGTTGGTTACGCGCGAGCCGGGCGACCGCGTGTACGTGGTGGCGGGCGAAGAAGTGATCGCGGTTTAGACTGGTAGTTGCCTTCCGTCATCATCATCGGTGGAGGTCTGGCCGGGCTCTCCGCCGCCGCAGCATTGGGTGGCGCGGGGTGGCGGGTGGACCTGTTCGAGACTCGTGCATTTCTAGGTGGCAGAGCCACGTCGTGGCCTGTTTCGGGCGAGGAAAGTGAAGTAATCGACAACTGCCAGCACGTGTTGCTGCGCTGTTGCCATAACTTGATCGATTTCTACACGCGGCTGGGTGTCGAGCGAAAGATTCGCTTTTACCCCGAGTACTTCTTCCTCGAACCGGGTGGCCGCACGTCCACATTGAAGCGCGGTATGCTTCCGCCTCCGCTGCATTTTGCGGGCTCATTTGCAGGCTTGAAGTTTCTGAGCGTTGGCGACAAGGCGGCCATCGCGCGAGCCATGCTGGCCATACCGAGGGAGCGGCATCGCCAGGATCTGGACGGCATAACAATGCTGCAATGGCTGCAAGAGAAGCGGCAGACCACCGGAGCGATTGAGCGCTACTGGCGGCAGGTACTGGTGAGCGCGGTGAACGAAGAACTGGACAGGATGGCCGCATCGCATGGAGTGCAGGTGTTCTGGCTGGGCATGCTGCAATCGGCGCGCGGGTACGAAATGGGCATACCGGATGTGCCACTTCGCGAGCTTTACTCGGAGGCCACGTTTCGAAAGTTCGGCAACGTGACATTGCATGGTCGCTGCCCGGCGGCTGCGTTTGAAACCGATGGTGAGCGGATTACGGGGCTACTTGCGGCGGACGCTCGACACACGGCCGATCATTACATCAGCGCCGTGCCTTCCGAACGGCTGGGCGCGCTGGCACCGTTTCTAGGCTTCGATGCCGCGCCTTTCGAGCATTCGCCGATCACCGGAATCCATCTCTGGTTCGACAAGCCTGTCACCACGCTGCCACATGCCACACTGCTGGACCGCACCATTCAGTGGATGTTCAATAAGAGCGAAGGCCGGTATGTGCAGTTGGTGGTGAGCGCGTCGCGATCGTTGACCGGCATGAGGCGGCCTGAAATTATCGAACTGGCGGTGCGCGAATTGGCGGAGTTCTTTCCCGCCGCGGCTTCGGCGAAGCTGGAACGCGCTCAGGTGATTAAGGAAGTGCGCGCGACGTTTTCAGCGAAGCCCGGTTTAGAGGCGCTGCGTCCCATGGCTCAAACCGCGCTTCCCAACTTTGCCTTGGCTGGCGATTGGACGCGTTCTGGATGGCCTGCCACCATGGAAGGCGCGGTGCGGAGCGGCTATCTGGCTGCCGACGCAGCGATGCGTGCGCAAGGCGGCGCGGGCCGCTTCCTGATTCCGGATGCCGCATAATAAGGGACATGCGCACCGCTCTGCTGGCTCTTGCCTTACTCTGCCTTCCTACAAATCTGCTCGCGGATGTTGCCAAGACGAAGCTCAGCGTGAAGGTGCTCACGCCTAGTGGCAAGCCGCTGGACCGGGCGAGTGTGATTATCCGTTTTGTTTCCGGACGCGACAAGCTCAAGCTATATAGCAAGATTCGGACGCAGTGGGAAACCAAAACCAATCAGCAGGGGATGGTGCAGATTCCGGAGATCCCGCAAGGCAAGATTCAGATTCAGGTGATCGCATCGGGTTATCAAACCTTCGGGAACACCTTCGAAGTGGATCAGGAAGAGAAGACTCTGGAGATCAAGATGAATGCTCCGCAGGCGCAGTACTCAGCGCATTAGAGCGGTTCGATAAAAACGTAAAACGTAAAGCGTGGCTTTAGATGGCCCCGGCCCCATCGGTTGACATGCCAGCGCGCCTGGATGAAATTCGAAGTCGATTGAAGCACCATGCTATGCGTGCCCGGATAAAACTTCTGTGCAAATTGAAGCGCGGGTTTCGTGCCCCAATTGGAACCATCGGCCGATTGCCAGAGCGAGACATGCAGGCTCTGCTGCTCTTCTACCGAAACGATACCAAGGGTGACCAATGAAGTTGGTTGCGACCATTCGATAGCTTGGCCGGAACCCTGTTGCGTGACGGTGGTTTCGGGAACGAGAAATAAACCTGTCACGCGCGTGACTGCTTTTGCTTTCGGCGCGAGATGGTTCGGGTGGCGCGCACTTTGCGCAGGTGTATGACGTGCGCCGGGGGAATTGCGCTCGTGACGAGCACATGTTTCGGTTCCGGCTCTTCCGCCTTGCCGGCATAGAGACGGCGGTAGACGGACGCATTGCGCAGTACGGCCTGGACGTACTCGCGAGTCTCTGTAAACGGAATGCTTTCGACAAACTCGGCGGGTTCGCGATAGTTGGCCCAAGTGAGCCATTCGCGAACACGGCCGGGACCGGCGTTGTATGCGGCAAGTGTCTGTTCCAGATTGCCGTTCCAGCTCGAGAGTTGCGTCTTCAGGTAAGCCGCGCCCAAGCGCAGACTCACGTCAGGCTGGAAGAGCATGCCGCTTGAAAAGGGGCCGAAGCCTTGAGCGCGCGCCATCATGCGGCCGGTGCCGGGAATGAGCTGAGTCAAGCCCAGTGCATTCGCGCGAGAGACCGCGCCGGGGTTGAATTCCGATTCCTGACGGATCAGTCCGGCGAGCAGATAGGGATCGAGACCTTGTGCATTCGCGCTGGCTGTGAGCGGCTCGCGGTAAGGCAGCGGGAAGAGGAAGCGCCAGAATTCGCGCGGTGCGTTGTGAAGAGGCAGTGACAGATATTCCGGCGTAAGACCCTTCATGTGTCGAAGGGCCAGCGCGGGCGTGGGGTCTTCGCGTGCCAGTTCGATGGCGAGCAAGTGCTTCTGCCCATCGGTCTCGGCGCCGAAGCGAAGTTCAGCTTGCGCCCACTCCGGGAAGCCGGCGGCGGAGAGCAGGCGGGCTCGTTCGATATGAGCTTTGGTGGCGGCATTGGCAGCTTCGTTGTTCAGATCGGGCCGCGCGGGAAAATCGATTGCACTCAACCATTGGGCGGACTCGGGTGTTCCTTCGGCGGAGGCGATTTGCTTTTCCGCGAGCTTTGCTTCGGCGAGTACACCGTAGTAGTAATTCGGGAAGACACGCAACAGGGTGGCGTACGTTTCGCGAGCGAGTGCATACTCCTTCGCCTGTTCCGCGAGACGGCCGAGAAAATAAAGGGCGCTTGCTGCGCGCGTGTCTGATGGGTACTTGCGGATCTGCTCTTCGAGCAACGTTCGCGCCTGGGGCGAATTTTTCAGATAGGCATCCCACGTGACTTTCCAGTGCGCGTAGGCGGTGTCCTGGCCGGCGGGGAACTTCTGGTAGGCCGCCGTGTACAGCGGCGTGTAGCGGGCCGCATCGTGAGTCAACAGGTAATGGTTGCCGGCGGCGATGAGGGCTTTCAATCGCCACGGCGATTCGGGAAAGCGCTTGGCCAAAGTGTCGAGCGCGCCATTCATCGCGCCATCGTCATTCAACTTGCGATTGCATTCGGACAGGTAGTAGAGCCGCTCGGCATCGGCCTCCGAACGATCGAAGTGAAGCTTCTCGAAGTTGGCGCGGCAGGTGCGGGCATCGCCGGCGAGAAAATCGGCAGCGGCGGCGCGGAGGTGAGCCTGTTCGCGCCCCAGGCCGGTGAGTTGTAGAGCCAGGCTTTGAAACTCCGCTTTGGCTTTGGCATAGCTCTTGAGTGCAAGCCAGGTGTCGCCGCGCGTGAGCATCTGTTCCGATGCGGGCGGAGGGTAATCTTTTCCGAGTTGAGCTTTCAAGCGCTCAATCGCACCGGCCGCGCCAACGGCGGCTTGCGTGGCAGGCTTCAGGAAATAGACGCGCTGATAGAGCGCCGCGGCCTGCATTCGTTCTCCTTGTGCTTCGTAGCATTGCGCAAGAAGCAAATCGCCTTCGGGTTGCGGCAGCCCTTCATAATATTCGCGCAGGATTTTGATGGCGCCGTTCGCATCGTGAGTCTGCAAGAGCGCCTGCGCGTTGAGCAGAGCGGCCTTTGAACCGAGCGGCGAAAGGGTTGCCTTCTCCGCGCCGAAGCGCTGCAGTTCGCTGAGGGCACCGGCGGGATCACTCGAGAGATCGCGGGCGGAGGCGAGATGGAAATAGATGTAATCGGAAAGAAGCGGCGTCTCGCGCGCGGCCAAAGTCAGGTGCCGGATAGCGGAGGGATAATCCTTCCCGGTGTAGGCCTTGATGCCAGCCGTGAATTCGGCGGTGCCCGCGGAGCAGAGGCCGGCCAGCGTGGCGCTAAGTAAGGCGGCCCGGGAAGCCCGAACCCAACAACCTGTCATCATCATTCGCCAAGCTCCTTACTAACTCCAAGTACAGATAGTCGACCATTGTCTTCGATTGCCCCGTTAGAAATCGGGCACGGTACTCGGCGCGAGCGGCATCGATTTCCGGGCGCAGAGTATTGTACAGATCGGCGCGTTGCGCACCTTCGCGAACGGCCGCGGTTTGTTCGACGCGCATGCGGGCCACGGCCACCTGGGCGAAGCGTTGCGCGCACAGGTGAAGCGTTTGATCGGCAGCGCTCAATTCATTCCATTTGGGCGCCGAGGCGTGAGCGCCGCTAATCTGGACCAAGCTGGGCGGCGGGTCTGGCACGGCCTGCGCCGCACCTTCCATGGCGAGCACTTCCAGGCGCAACCCGGCCACGCTGCACAGAATTTCCAGCGAGGCGCCGCGGACATTTTCCGCCGCAAAGATCACCATCAGCACCGCGCCATGCACTATCACGGGAACAAGGTGGGCCTTTGGTTCGGCCAGCGTGAAAGCAGCACCGTGGACAGTGGCGGCGAACAATGCTTCAGACAGTTCAGCCGGGGTGGCTGAGGCGACCACTGTGTCGCGGGTCTCGATGACGGAAAGCAACGCCGGCGATTCGTGAGCCAGGAACGGTTCGGGCGCGGAGGCGATTCCGCGAAACGCGGTCAGGTGCGCGCGATCGCCTTCGAAAAGCAAGCAGGCCATTCTCTTCGCATAGGCGGGAGCGGTGTTGACCAGTAGCGAGGCAACTTCAGATTCGCCTTCCGCCGTCCGCAAGCGGCGAACAGTTTGATTCAGACTCTCCGCGACGGAACGCTCCCCTTCGTCAAAGCCAGTCGCGATATGGTTGAGGACCAATGTTTTCAGGTCTGCGAAATCCTGGTCCGAGATCATCTGACTCCATCGTAGTGGAGCAGGCTGGGGGTGTCCAGGACACATGATTTAAATCGTTTCATCTTTGCAGGCCTCTGTAAATCAATGGCAGCCCACATGCATCAACTAAGCTTAGAGAACACGATTTCAGTGTTTGCGATGGGAGAGACGGTATCATGCGGCTCAATCAACACCTAGATCCGAAGCAGACAGGCATGGAGGCTGAGCGTCTCAATACCGAACTGCACAGGCGCATTGTGGGGCAGGATGAAGCGGTCGCTCAAATTGTAAATATTTATCAGACGTTTTTGGCTGGGCTGACAAGCCCGGGACGCCCGATCGGAAACTTTCTCTTCCTGGGGCCAACCGGTTCCGGCAAGACCAGGCTTGTGGAAGCGACGGCGGAGAGTCTGTTGGGCGACGCGCGCGCGGTGGTGAAGGTGGATTGCGCCGAGTTCCAACACAGCCATGAGATCGCCAAACTGATCGGTTCGCCTCCGGGATACCTGGGCCATCGCGAGACACATCCGCTGCTGAGCCAGGAAGTATTGAATCAGCATTTCACCGAGAAGTTCAAAGTGAGTTTCGTTCTGTTCGACGAAATTGAGAAAGCGAGCGATTCTCTTTGGAATCTGCTGCTGGGCATTTTGGATAAAGCCACTTTGACGTTGGGCGACAACCGCCGCGTCGATTTTTCGCGGGCCATGATCTTCATGACCAGCAATCTGGGTGCGGGCGAGATGGAATCGATTCTGCAGCCCAAGCTGGGCTTTGGAGCCTGTGATGCGGCGAGGCGGGCGCGCGCCGGTGTGGTGGACGCGGCAGTGGACAAAAAAATTACACGCTCTGCGGTGGAAGCGGCGCGGCGAAAATTTACTCCCGAGTTTATGAACAGAATCGATAAGGTGGTGGTGTTTCACCCCTTGTGCGAACGCGACCTGGCGCAGATTCTGGATCTGGAGCTGGGGATATTGCAACAGAGGATCTTCAATTCGGCGTCTACTACGCCGTTCATTTTCAGCCTGACAGGCGGCGCGAAGGCCTTTCTGCTGCGGGAAGGAACGGACATCAAGTACGGCGCGCGGCATTTGAAGCGTGCGATTGAGCGCGAGTTGGTGCATCCGCTTTCGAACCTGGTGGCATCTCAGCAGATTCGCAGCGGGGATCTGGTGCAGGTGGATTACGATACGGCCAATGCGCAGCTGGATTTCGTGAAAGAAGAAGAGGGCGTGCCCGCCTATGAGATGGTGCAGAGGGCAGCGGCCGGCGGCGGTGGAACTAGTGGTGGCGCGGTCTCTATATCCGAAGCGCCCGTGCCTCGCGTAGTTCACGCGCGCACCTCACGCAAATAGACCGCTACCATTTGCCCAGCACGGGCTGTTCGCCGGAATTGCCGCCAAGGGCCGTGAAGCGATCGGCATTGGGGCCAGGGTCCCAGCGCCCGTTTCCGTTGTAATCGATGATCCAGAAGCCGGCGGTGTAGTAGCCAATTTTCGAGCGGCCATCGCCATTCCAATCTGCGACCAGAGGGACATCGGAAGGTCCGCTCCCGAAGCCATAAAACAAATCGACCCCGGGTTGATAGCTGCCGGTTCCCGAGACATTGAGTGCCCAGAAGCCTTTTCTCCAAACGCCCACTTTGGTGGTGCCGGAGCCGTTCCAATCACCCACCACGGGCTTTTCGCCGGCTCCGATTGTGTACGTATAGAAACGATCGATAGTGGGGCCATCCCACTGCCCGTTGCCGTTGTAATCGAGGACCCAGGTGCCATTCAGAAAATAGCCGACCTTGGTGCGGCCATCGCCGTTCCAATCGCCGAGTATCGGAATTTCGGATGGCGAGGAACCTCCAAAACCTATGAAGCGATCAATGACGGGGCCATCCCACTGGCCGTTGCCGTTATAATCGAGCGCCCAAAAACCGTTCAGGTAGAAACCTACTTTGGTTCGGCCATCGCCATTCCAATCGCCGGTAATGGGAATTTCTCCGGCGTTGCCGCCGAAGCCATAGAACTTATCGACCGAGATGCCGTCCCACTGGCCATTGCCGTTGTAATCGAGCGACCAGAAGCCGTTGTGGTAGGCGCCCGCTTTGGTATAGCCGTCGCCATTCCAATCGCCCGCGACCGCTTTGTCACCCGAGCCGTAAATCTGAAACTTGAAGTATTTGTCGGCGCCGTCAAAGACGCCGTTTCCGTTCGAATCGATGGCCCACTGGCCGTTTAAGAACGTACCTACCACGATGGGTCCGGTAAGGGACTGTCCGGCTGAAGGCTGACTGATGTTCACGGGCCGTCCGGCAATGGTGATGACGGCGGTGCGGGCGGCGCCGGTATTGGTAGCGAAGGTGTAGTTGACGGTGAAGGAGCCGAAACCGGAAGTGCTGCCTGCAGAGATGGTGAGCCACGGGGCACTGCTGACGGCGGTCCAGGGGCAACCTGAAGCAAGGGTCGCGGTGTAAGATCCGGAGCCGACGCGCGCGGCGGCGGTGAGGTTGCCGCCAATGCCGGAATAATCGCAGATCACCGCGGCGAAATCTGCTGTCGCGGTGTTGGAGGAGACGGACCTGCTGGAAGGCGAGAACGCGTAACCGGAAAGGCTGGGGATGAGTAGATAGGTTCCGGTGGAGACAGGATTGAAGGTGTAAGCGCCGGCACCATCGGTGGTAGCGGTGGGACCGCCGCTCAAGACAAGCGAAACGCCGGGTAGCGCCACGTTACCTCTGGCGACGTGCCCGGAAATGTTGATGCCGCTGACGGGGTCGATGACGGTGACGGTGTAAGTAAAGGTAGTGTCTACGCCGGCCACAAGAACGTGCGAGACAGTGACCGCGATGGGCGTATCGACGGAGGGAACAGGCCAGTGGGTGGTGCCGCTGACGTCTAGATTATCGGGCACCCAGACCACGGAATTTTCGCCATAGCCTTGCAGGGGGGATTCCATGCGTACGGCGACGGCGCCACCACCACGCTGCATGGTGACTACGGTGTTGGTGAAATCGGCATTCGGATAGGAGAAAGACCAGCGGCCCGGCACAAGGGGATAAGGGATGTAGCCTTTCGGAGGCCAGGCGACGAACGGGTCGCGTGTGGCGGGGCGGGCATCGCGAAAGTGGGAATCGAAGACCCAGAGCGCATTGGCGAAGCCTTGCGGATAGGGCGGCTGGACGTCGCCGGTGCCCATGTTTTGGGATTGCGGGTAGAGCAGCCAGCGCCTGTGGCCTACTTCCGGGTTGGTATTTCCGGCCTCCTGCATGTATTGCGCGACGCAGCCAGGGTCGTTCAGGTAGGGAATGGTGAGGCAGAGGTTCGATTGGGAAGCGGCGTCGGCACCGGCGGCGCTGAAGAACAGCCAGTTGGACGGGGGGTTGTGATTCAACTGCGCGTTGGCGCTCATTAAGAGGGCGGCCTGCTGATCTCCACTGCTGAAGCTGGGGAGGAAAGAAATGGGTGTAGGAACGCCCGCCATCTGGCGGAAGAAATTGATACGCAAGAGAACAGCGTCTTTATAGGCTTGCGTGGTACTGCCGGCATCGCCCTGGTTGACGTTACCGCTCCAGCCGGTAGCCACCGACGTGGAAGGAAGGAACGTGTTCAGATATGCGTTTACCATGCCGGAGCGGCTGGAAGTATCGAGCCAGGTGGGGACGGTGGAAACGCGAATGGGAGCGGCGGCGGGAGTGGCGGGACTTGCGAAAGCGGTTGGACTGGAAGGGGGACGCCCAATTTGGACTTGTTGCTGCGCGCCCAGATAGCGCGAGCCGAGGCACGAGAAAAAAAAGATTACTAGGAAAACAGGCCGCACGTATCCGAATTTGGAGTGGGGCCGTGACCGGGTTACTCTCACGCGATCTTTTCCGCGAACGTTCGGGCAAGTACGATTGAGCGGTGGAGACACTGGCGATTTTTGAACGATGGCATGGCGGCGAGATCCCGCCGATCGCGAAGTTGATCGGTTTTCGGCTGCTGCGGTTCGAGCCAGGCCATGTGGTGTTCGAGCTAGATGCGGGGCCGCAGCATGCAAACCCGATGGGCACGCTACACGGAGGGATACTGTGCGATTTGGGCGATGCCGCGATGGGGACGGCGACGGCTACCACGCTGCGGGAGGGCGAAACGTTCACGACCCTGGAGCTGAAGATCAACTTCGTGAAGCCCGTTTGGACGGCCAGGCTGAATGCGGTGGGCCGGGTGCTGCGGCGAGGGCGGACCATTGTGCTGACCGAAAGCGAGATTACCGATGAGGGGGGCAGCCTGGTGGCGAAGCTGAGCGGGAGCTGCATGATTCTGCGCGGGGCGGATGCAGTGGAGCGATAATCGGTAACTGTGACAGCACAGCAAACTCTCTCTTTCATAACGGATATCGGGGTGGTGCCGGTGGTGCGCACCAGCAGCGCCGATTCGGCCATTCAGGCCATTGAGGCGATCTATCGCGGCGGGATCCGCTCGGCGGAAATCACCATGACGGTGCCGGGCGCTTTGAAGGCGCTGGAGAAAGTGGCCGACCAGTTCGGCGACAAGATCATGCTGGGCGCGGGGACGGTGCTGGACCCGGAGACGGCGCGTAGCTGCATGTTGGCAGGCGCGCAGTTCTTCGTGACGCCGAATTTAAGGCTTTCGACGATTGCCATGTGCAAGCGCTATTCGAAGGTGATCTGCGTAGGCGCTCTGACGCCGACCGAAGTGGTGACGGCGTGGGAAGCCGGCGCCGATGTGATCAAGATTTTCCCGGCGGATGCCGTGGGCGGGCCCAAGTATATTCGGGCGCTAAAGGCTCCGCTGCCCCATGTGGAGATGATTCCGACGGGGGGCGTAACGATTGAGACCACGCCTGAGTTTTTGCGCGCGGGTGCGGCGGCGGTGGCGGCGGGCGGCGAACTGGTGAATGCCAAGCTGATTGCGGACGGCAATTATGCGGAGATTGAGAGCCGGGCCAAGCAGTTTTTGGAGGCTGTGAAGAAGGGCCGGTCACAGGTTTAAGAGTTGCTGGTAGACGCGCCAGACGGGTTCGGCGCTGTGCTCCCAGGTGTAGCGGGTGGTGGCTTCGCGCTGCGCGTTAGTTCCGAGTTTGCGGCGTAGGTCGGGATTCTGGGCGAGAGTTGTGAGGGCCTGTGCGATGGCTTCGGGCGAGCGCGTGGGGACTAAGAAGCCGGTTTCGTTGTGGGCGATTACGTCGACCATGCCGGCGGTGGCGGTGGTGACGATGGGGAGGCCGCTGTACATAGCTTCCATGAGCGTGAGCGGGGTGCCTTCAAAGACGCTAGGCAGCAGGAAGGCGTCGGCATTGGCCATGGCTTCGGCGGCTTCTCGGTCAGAGCGCGCGCTGATTGCGGTGACGCGGTGGCGTACGGCTTCGGGGAAACAGGCGCGGATGTGGGCGGGGTCGGCACCGGCGCCGAGGGTGACGAATTCCAGGTGGTCAGGTAGGGTGGCGAAGGCGGCGATTGCGTCCTGATTGCCTTTCCGGGCTAGCCAAGTGCCGGCGAACAGGATGCGGCGAAAGCGGGTGTAGTCGCGAGCTGCGGCCATTTCCGAGTAGACCGGGGAGGCTGCGGGGTAAATGCGCGTGATCTTGTTGCCGCTGATTTTGAAACGCTGCGTGAGGAAGGCGCGGTCCTGATGGTTGAGGCAGAAGACGTGGTCGGCCTGGGTGAGCGCGAGGCGGGATTGCCAGAGCGAGGTGAGCGGGTACAGGATTTGCGTACGCGCGGAAGGGCCGCCGCGGTGCAGCTTTTTGTCTTCGAGCGACACTTCCCAGCCGCGCTGTTCGACACCGTGGGAGGTGACGGTTACTTTGCATTTTCCTTTGAGGAGAGAGATGAAAGCTGCGGAAGGTTCGTGAACGTTGACGATATCGAAGCGGCCGGCTCTGGCGCGTTGGGCTACCAAGTAGGGGTAGGTGAAGCGCTGCCAGGGGTTACGGTATTGGGGAGGGACATTTTCGCTGCAGAAGTATTCCACCTGAGCGCCGAGGGCTGCGATACGGTCGTGAATTTCGCCCATGATGCGGCTCATGCCGCCGGTGCGGGCTTGGGGAACGTTGTGGGCGATCAGGATGCGCATGCGTTTTCCAGGATGGGCATCAGCAGGTCCATGTGGCGCTCCAGGGTGAATTGCCGGGCTGTATTGTGCATGTTTGTGCGTGCCTGCGGAATTTTTGCACAACGCACAACGGCTTCGGCGAAAGCTTCGGGGGTGAGATGGGCGGCGGGAGCGAGGACGCCGTTGATGCCGTCGGTCAGCCAATCGGGGATGCCGCCTACGGCGAAGGCGGCAACGGGGAGGCCGAGTTCGAGACCGGCCAGACCGAAGGGTTCCGGCCAGATGCTGGGCATGGCGAAAAGGTGGTGCGTCTTCGCCAGTTCGTGGAGTACCGTCTGGCTGACCCAGCCGGGGAAGGCGGCTTCAGGGCAGAGTCGCTGCGCCTCGGGGCGTTCGGGGCCATCGCCGGCAAAGGTGATTTCGACCGGGAGGGACATTTGGCGGCGAATGAGCGGGGCGGCGGCGGCGAGGAGGGAGGCGCCTTTGATGCGAGTCATGCGGCCGGCGAAGAGGATGCGCAAGATGCCGGTGGGCGGGGGCGGCAGAGGGGGTTGGGGGGATACGAAGAGGGCTGCGCGCTCGACGCGGGGTAGCTGGTGATTTCGGTATTCCGCTTCCATGTGGCGTGAGGCGGTCACTATTGTGTGGGCGTGGCGGAGCGCTTCCAGGCGGCCGGATTGGGTTTGGTAATCGCGGATGGCGATGAGAGGATTCCAGCCACCGCAGTTTCGGGGCAGATATTCGGCCAGGCATACGGGCGAGAAACGGCGTGGGCAAGGGGCGGCGTGCGGCAATTTTCGTGTTTTTTCGCCGGAGATGCAGGTGCCGTGGTAGTTGTGTGCGAAATGGACCACGGGAGCGAGGCTGGAAAGCTGGTATTCCGAATCGGGCGAATGGAGGCCGTGGTTGAAAATGATGTTTTTCCGGAACGAAGCCAATTTCTCCCAATCGCGGGTGTGGTTAGCGGCTTGAATGCTTGGTCCGCTGCCTGCTTCGGCCTCATGAAACAAAAGCACTTCGTGGCCGCGAGCTTCCAGTTCCGGGATGATGCCATGAAGGTAGCTTTCAGTTCCGCCAGCCAATTTGCGATGGTGGTTGGTGACGGCAATTTTCAACGGGCGGTACCTATCAAGCTTTGGATTGTCTTAGAAATTGCAAATCGTTCATTGTAAAGGTTTAATGCTTTGGTTTGGAGGCGCCCTCGAAGAGCTTGGTCCGCTATTAGGCGTTTGAGTTGGAGGGTGATGCCGGTGGCATCCGAACCCAATTCTACCGCTCCCGATTCGCGCCACAAAGGCTCAGTAAATTTCCCGGTATTGGTGACGATTGCCATTCCGTGAGCCAGAGACGCCATGACTGTGCCGCGCCGGGTGGAAACGCCGTCGGGATATAGGTGAAAGATGGTTTCGCAAGATTGTATGGCCTGCGAAAGAGCAGCGGGCGAGAGTTCTCCGGCGGCTTGTGCGTTTTTGTGAGTCACGCGGTGAGACTGCCGGCCTAAGAGCAGGACCGGTGAATCGAGTTGATCCAAGACCTGGTGCAAAACCTCCCTGGTGCTGTCATCATACTGCCCGAAGTAACCCAGTGGGTGAACGCGTGGTGCGTAAGTTGTTGAAACCGGGATGTTACTGGGCACAGGGAGCCATGTGAACGGTATTTTTCGCCCCAACGCGTAGGGACGCAGACGCGCTTCCCAGGCGGGGATGGAGATCCAGACACGTTCGGCGCGACGGAGCAGAATGATGGTCATGAGGCGGTGTACAGCGGCGACAGCACTGTGCCGTAAACCGCCTTCTCCGAAGCCGAGGCCGGGTTCGTGCACCATGATTTCGAGCGGCTCCGGGCGGGCGGCGAGCCAGCGGCAGAAGTTGACGTTCATCGAATGGCGGCCGTAGCTGTGCGGCACCCATTGCAGCAGGATACGGCGCGGCGCGGGGCAGGAATCGAGTTCGCGGCCTACGCGCGCTAGCCCGGCAGGCGTGAAGCCGCCGAATTCGTGGCACCAGACGCGAACGGGTTGGCCGGCGACACGGAGGGCTTCGGCGAGTTGGGCGGTGTAATCGGCGACGCCGCCGGGTTGCGGGGGATATTCGCCGGTGACGATATGCCAGGTGGTCAGACGGCTTCCAGCCAAACTTGGCCGTGTTCGTTCAGGGGATCGCGCTGACCGCTGAGTGGGACGGGGCGAAGGCGGAGTTCGGCGAAGAGCGCTTCTGCGCTAGTTCGGGTGGTGCTCGCGGAAGCCCAAACATTGGGGTGCATTTCGACGACGATGAGGGGCCGATGCGCCAGGATGGTGGAGCGGGCACCGCGCAGCGCTTCAATTTCGAAACCTTCGATATCGATGAGCAGGACATCGGGAGGCGCGTTTCCGGCCGCGCAAAACGAGTCGATGGTGGTGACGGTGACGCGTTCGCTACGCGCGGTTTCGGCGAGCGAATTGTTCGGTTCCGCGAGGCGGCTCATGCCGCTGGCACCTTCGGCGAAGAGCGTCTGCTCGCCGGGTTCGGCGGCGACGGCGGCGGGAATTACCTGAACACGATCCGTGAGGCCGTTCCAGAGAATGTGCTTGGCCAGAACGTCGCGGGCACCTTGATTCGGTTCGAACGCGACGATTTTGCCTGACGGCGCGCTCCAATGCGCGAGTTGGAGAACGTACGCGCCTACGTTCGCGCCGACATCAAAGCAGGTCATGCCGGGGCGGATGCGCCTCGAGAGGAACGCGGCGGTTTCGGTTTCATAATTCTGGCCGAAGCGGGGGCGCTCACTGGGGGCAATGCGATACGAGACGCCGTTGACGGTCCAGGGGATGCCGTGGCCGCCGTGCAGGGAGCCGAGCAGCGCTTCGTACGCCGGGCGCAGGTTGCGAATCAGCGTGGAATTGCGGCCGAGCAACGCGGAGACACGGCGGGCGGTGGCTTCAACAATCGGCATAGATTTTGAGACACCTTTCCACCACGGCGGGCCATGTGAAGTGATTCAGAACGCGTGTGCGGGCAGCTTCGCCCATGGCGCGCGCTCTCTCGGGATGATCGCGCAGGTAGATGAGCTTGTCGCGTAAAGCTGCCGGATCGTTCGGCGGGACGACGAAGCCGCTCACGCCATCTTCCACGATTTCGGGCATGCTGGCGACGTTGGTACAGATGGCCGGGGTGCCGCAGGCCATGCCTTCGAGCAGCGTCTGGCCGAGCAGTTCGGGGATGAGAGTGTGATCGCCATAGAGCGTTTGGTAGACGCTGGGGAGCACGATGCACAGCGCGGAACGGTAAGCTTCGATGAGTTGGTCATCGGTGGAATCGTGATGGAAGATGACGTTCTTGCCCTGGGCGAGACGCTGCACTTCGCGGAAGAATTCGGGATGGTAGGGCTGGCCGACGATCTCGAGTGTGATGCCTTCGGGAAGCGCTTCCACCAGGTAATTCACGCCCTTGTGAGGGAGGATGCGGCCGACGAAGAGTACGTGGCCGGTGCGGGGAACGGCGGGGTTGGGGGAAAAGCGCGCGGTATCGACGCCGCCCATGATGACGTGCGCGCGCGGGCTCTGGGCCTGCTTCGAAACCTGGCGGCTGTAGGCGCTGATGTGGAGGTGGCCGTGGAACCAATTTTCGGTGGAAATGTAGCGGGAGATGTCCCAACCGCCGCCGCCGAGGTCGCTGACGAAGACCTTCTTGCCGGAGACGCGAGCTAGCGCGGCTGCTGAGCTGGACATGACGATGTGACGCTGATGGCAATGGATGACGTCTGCCTGGCCAAGCGCGGCGATGGCGCGGAGGGAGAACGGATTCGAGGGCAAGCCGCGCACGTGGATGGGATTGCCGAAGATGCGGATGTTCAGATTGCCTATTTTCTCAGACCGATCTTGGTTGCCGAAACTGACGAGCGTGGTGGGGGTGCGGTCGGCCATGTGGCGGGCCAGTTCTAAAGCGTATCGCTCGGCACCGCCCAGGATACCGCCGCCGGTGTTGGAGAAAAGGGCCGGTACGGTATGAATTGCTCGCACATGTTAGGGTAACGCAGTGGATGGAGGCTCACGAGTTTGAGTTTAGGGGCGAAACACTTCCGGTTACTCCGCAGCACCCATTGTGGGGTGACGGTCCTGTTATTTCCGATGCGAGCCCGTTTTCGTTGAGTCGGGCCGATCAATTTTCGTTATCTGTTTACGGACCAATCGAAGTAGGCGGCTAAATCCACTTCACGACGTTCCTGTCAAGTGGCTGCCGCATCGGTATGCCGCCTGATCGACTAATGCGGTAACATACCGTAGGCGCAAGCGCTAGTTTTTCACCCCCCGCGCTACACTGCCTTCGTCATGCCGAAGGCCTCCCAACTCCAGTTGATCCCTCTGCCCCCAAGCGACGAAACTCCTGGCCCGCATTCGCTGGAAACGCGCGTTCACACAGATCGAACTCGCTGAGAAAACCGATATGGTGCGGACTCTCGTTTCCGACTATGAGCGCGGCAAGCTGCGGCTCAATGCCGATATGATTCTGCGCTTCGCCACCGCGCTTGAAGTCTCGACAGACGCGCTGCTGCAACCGGCCGGGCCGGTGGAATCCACTAAGCCCAGCCGCAAGGTGCTGCGCCAGCTGGAGCAGATCGAATCCCGTCCGGTGTCGCAGCGAACCGCGCTGCTGCGTACGATCAATACATTTTTGGAAGGAGCCGCTGCCCGCGCCGCGCGGAGAGCATGGGACCAGCGATGAATAACGATTTGGAACACGCGCAACAACTGCTGAGCCATCTGGCTCCCGGCCAGATCGCCGCGGTGGTTCAACTGATGGAAGTGATGCTCGATCCGCTTTCCCGCGCTTTGGCCAACGCGCCTCTGGAAGACGAGGAGATTTCCGCGGAGGAAGACCAGGCCGTCGCCGAAGCCCGCGAGTGGCTCGAACATAACACGCCCATTCCGCACGAGGAAGTGCTCGCCGAACTGGGTCTGTCGATGGCCGATTTCGAACTCATTTGCCGGACGCCTTTGCCGCAGAAACTGAACCACTCAAGCCTTTAATCAGCGGCTCAAGAAAAATGGCTAAGAAGATTGCCTGGACAGACCAGGCCAAGGCCGACGTTCGCGCCATCGACCGCGAGAACGCCCTCGATCTACTCCATCTGACGTGCCCCCAAAATCTGTACCACTCATAAGTGGAGTTTTCCAGCTCATTTTACGCTTGCAACCATAGCTTTCCTTCCCGCTTATCTCAGCTTGCTTCCAGGTGGAACGGGAGCGAT
>Ga0123338_10002482_pt1 | contig 17181 bp, 14 predicted proteins | sample grotaG_FD_89793 | JGI IMG/M metagenome (GOLD analysis project Ga0123338, IMG submission 89793) | Glacier valley bacterial and archeal communities from Borup Fiord, Nunavut, Canada, to study Microbial Dark Matter (Phase II) -... | ecosystem: Environmental > Aquatic > Freshwater > Ice > Glacier ...
GAACGGGTGTCGGTTTTAGCGATAATGAGAACGTTGAGCGGGTCGGGGAAGTCTTTGTGCAGGAGCGTGAGGGCATACGTCTCGGTCACAAAGCGACCTTCGCTGACCACCGAGGTACGCGCGTCAAGCGCAGCGTAGTCGAGCCGCTCGCCGTAACGCGGGGTCGGACCGCGACGTGGTTTGCAACCGCTGTAGGACAAGTACAAGGCAGCGTTGTGACGCAGCTTGCTTTATCAGGTGCAGCCCATGCTGGGGGGCCAGCCAGGTGGTCGCATAATTTCCGAAGAAGCCGTCCATGACCAGATGCCTGACCTGCAACCCGCCAGGCCGCTTGAGCAGACTACCCAACAGCCCATCGAGTACGCTCAATTCGGCATTCAACAGCGGTGCGCTTTTGGCATGATTCTTGCTCCCTTGTGGACGGCCCCGCCCGCGCTTGACCGACTCGCTCGCCACTTTTGCTACTTTCGGCGTGGGCAGGCGCTGTTCGACCTGCACCGGATACGACCGCCGTTGCCCGACGTCCACCAGCGCCGCTGCCACAAACGACAAGCCGCCAATCGGTCGTCCCGCGATGCTCGAATAGAAGCGTCCCACCCCGTGCGTCATTTTGCCCGCTTTGCTCACCACCACCTCATCCACCGCCAGCAGGTACGTCCCACCCGCCGTTATCAGGTGTGCCTCGATCCACTGCCCATAACAGCGCTCCCCATTCGACTTTGCTTGCAAACCAACGCTGTAGCGTCCGATAACTGCCCCCAGCCTCGCTCCAGCGCGACAGTCCGACCATCGTCACGCGCCCCGTCATGCACAGCATCGCCAGGCACTATCTGTCTCAGCCGCTTCAGGTCGGTCTTTGTCACCAGCCGCGCAAAACAGGCTGTTATCGGTATAATCTCGGACATCGGTACTCAGATTTTGTGTCGTTGTGAGAGACATCACTTTACCTGTTTACCCTGCTTTTTTCCTCACCCCTTTTTTGGCGAGGGTATTGATGCCTTGATACGCATAAGGCTTTTCCAAATGGTCATACTGGATAAACGGCACGTTATCGAGGGCACGCAGTGGAATTTCGGATAGGGATGCGAGTGGATGATCAAGGGGCAGACAAACGACTACTGACTCGATGCATAGCAGAAGCGAGTCAAGCGAGGGTTCTTCCAAAGGCATGCCTGTGAGAGCGCAGTCAAGTGACCCACGCACAACCTGTTGATCAAGCTCCGGTGGGCAGAGTTCACGCATGATGAGTTCAACTTCTGGATAGGCTGCGTGAAAGGCGCGCAGGATGCGCGGCATCAGGTTGTAGAGCGTTGTACTAACATACCCGACTATGAGTTTGCCACGCGCACTACGTGCCGCTTCACGCACGGCAATGACGGCTTGCTCTGCCTGCCAAATCGTCTTACGCGCCTGTTCAAGGAAAATGCAGCCTGCTTCCGTCAGTTCGACGCGCCGTGTCGTGCGCCGGAAGAGCATCACGCCGAGCAGGTCTTCGAGCCGCCGAATTTGCAAACTGAGCGGCTGCTGCGCGATGTGCAGGCGGTGGGCTGCCCGCACGAAGTGCGGTTCTTCCGCAACCGCAATGAAATAGCGCAGGTGTCGTAATTCAAGATTATGGTCTGAATTCATGTCAATGGCCCTTATAAAAAGTGTTGGACATTCATAATCGGTGGGCATGGCATAGCACTATCTTTTGTTGAAAGGCAGAGTCCACATGAATTACAAAGGCAAAACGGCGCTCGTTACGGGGGCTTCTTCGGGCATTGGCGCGGAATTCGCGAAGGTGCTGGTCGCGCGCGGTGCGAATGTGATATTGGTTGCGCGCACGGAAGCGCCCATGGCTGCACTTGCGCGGGAACTGGCCGCCCGCCATCACATTCGTACAGAGGTGATTACCGCTGACCTGAGCAAGCCTGGCGCAGTGGATGCGCTCATCACCGAGACTGAGCGGCGCGGATTGCAAATCGATATTCTAGTGAATAGCGCGGGTTTCGCGACGCATGGCCTATTTGATGCGATCCCAAAAGATCGACAGCGCGATGAAATTCAAGTCAATGTGATGGCACTGGTCGAACTCGCGCACGCCGTCCTGCCGGGGATGAAAGCGCGCGGCGCGGGTATCGTCGTCAATGTCGCGTCGATGGCGGCTTTCCAGCCCGATCTATTTATGGCGATTTATGGCGCGACAAAGGCATTCGTGCTGTCGTTCAGCGAGGCGCTCTGGGCAGAATATCGACTGCTCAGTGTGCAAATTCTCGCGCTCTGCCCCGGCGCAACCGAAACACCTTTCTTTGATGTTGTGGGCGCGGCGGAAGCCTCCGTTGGACGGCGCGACGACGTTCTGCACCGTGTCGCGCCGTCCTTCCGCGCGCTTGAGCGCAGACGCGGCTTCGTCATACTCGGTCGGCAGAACAATGCGCTCGCGTTATTGACTCGGCTGCTCCCGCGTGAACGGGCAGCACTGATCGTGGGGAATATGATCAAACCACGTTCTATCTGAAATTGGATACACTAGGCCGCAAGGTTTAGGTGGAATATGCGGTCTCTATTCGTTCTCCTGCTGATCCTGACTGCCTGCACGTCCGCAACAGCAGCGCCACCACTGGCCGCGTCGTTGCTCGTGAATGGCACGGCAGGGCTGACGCTCTACCGTGCGGGTGCGCCACCGCTGCGCGTGAGTAGCGCACCGCAGCCGAACGGTGCGCTTTGCCTGCATACAAGCACTCTGATCGATGTATATAGCGGCAGCCTTTCTGGTTCCGCGTATACCTTCGCGGAGACGCTCACGGGGACGCCTGCCGAACGTCCGTCATCCGCGCTTGGCTGCGACCTCGACCGGGGGACGCAAATCAGCGCCGACGGCAAATGGCTCGCCGCGCTCACCTACGCGGATGAGGCCGGGTTGGGCACGGAATATGCTGTGGGAACTCTGACGCTTCACGACCGCACGAGCGGGGCAGCAGGTGCAGCGAGTGCGGATGTCCTCGCCTTCGACCTTTCCAATGAAAATACGGTCATGCTCACCTTGCAGGCCGATGGCAAGGCGCGCGTTTTCTTCCAGCCGAACGGAGCGGGCGAGCGCCGCACCCTGGTCGATCCGCTGTTGACACCTTGCCCGGTCGTCAGTGCGCGTGTCCTGCGTGCCGCCGGGACAGTCTACCTCTCGGTTGGAGAGCGCTGCGCGTCGCCACTCGGCTACTTCATCACGATCTTTCAAATCGATCCGGTCGTCGGGATGGTCAAGATACTGGCGGATCGGCGCGCGATGGACGGCGGTTTCTATCCACGCGCGGGCGTGAATGGCCTCTACGCGCTTCCATTGAATAACACAGACGGCGCAGCGCTGTTATGGCTCTACCCGGATGGCAAGACGACCGAAACCGCCGATGCGTATCTGGTCCGGCTTGCGGATGGTAGCGCGGTAAAGGTAGCATCCGGTATTCTGACAAACCCCTCGCCCGCGCCGTTCGGTCGCCGTTTTCAGTTCAACCCGGCTGGGACGCGGCTGGCTTTCGTGGCGCGCAATGGGCAGGGTGGCGATACGCTCTACCTGTGGGATGCGAGCAGGCCGGATAGCAGTCCGGGGCAAATCACGGATTTGATACGCGGCGCGCGGATTGGCGGCCTCGCGTGGAGCGCCGACGACAACCGCCTCGCCTATGTGATCAGCGGCGAAAAATCCGTATTGGGCTATCTGGATGAGCGCGGCGAGAAGCGCGACGCGGCGACGGGCGAATTTCAAGGCTTGACGCTGAACGCAGATGGCGCATTCGCCTACACGGTTGTGAATGAGGGCGGCAAATACGCGCTCTTGCAGGTCCGCCTCAGCGACGGCGCGCGGACCGTCATCGCCAGTGGGCTGGATAGTGCGCCTGTGCCGCTCGTTGCGCGCTGAATTCAAGATGGGTCGGTCAAAGCTCCTGCACCAGAACACGATATAGGGACGGGACTTGACCTGCCCGGCAGTAGCTGTCTTATCTGTGAATCTACATGCAACATCATTCAAATTTATTATAATTGAGGCTAGAGGGCGCGACTGCCATGCTCGAAATGTCATTACAGTTATTTCAGAATATCGTCGTACTCTGTACGATGGCCTACCTTTACGCAGTCGTGCGCCACCGCCTGATGCGCTTACCATCGGTTCAACAATCGCTGCTCGAAGGGGTGATTTTTGGCGCGATTGCCAGCTTGGGAATGCTGCTTCCACCCACACAAATCGCCCTCGGTGTGACGCTTGACGGACGTGCGGTCATCATCGGTGTGGCGGGCGCATTCCTGCGTGGCTGGGCAGTCTGGCTGGCGGCGCTGATTGCGATTATATGCCGCGTCTTTCTCGGCGGAGTTGGTACAATTCCCGGCAGTGCTGTGATTGTGATGTCTGCGCTCGCAGGCTTTGCGTTGCACTTGCTTTCACTCTCACGCAAGTTCAAATATTCTACCCTGACGTTTGTTGTGTTTGGTCTGCTACTGGCCGCGATCCAGCTTCTCTGGTATGCCGTCCTGCCTGCCGATGCCAGACCCGGTTTTGCAGAGTTTTCACTGCCAATCATTGTGTTGTTTCCGTTCGGAACCCTGCTCATTGGAAAGCTGTTGCAGCGTGAAAATGATCAATTTGAACTTCACGAATCGCTGCAACTGAGTGACATCGTGGTGAAACAGTGTGCCGAGGGGATGCTCGTCATCGATGAGGATGGCATCGTCTGCATGTCGAACGTGACCGCCGCATGTATGTTCGTCGATGCGGAAGAATGCACGGACGTATCGGAGCAAACGCTCATCGGCAAACCAATTGCTGCACTTGTGACGCCAGATAGTATGGCGACCTTCGCCGCCGCCACACCCCCGGAACGCATCACCAGCCAGTACATCGATTTGCAAGGGCTGCGCGCCGATGGCTCCACGTTCCCGATGCGCGTCACGCTCTCGCGAATGCAGGCAGCGGATTTACAGGGAGTCATCATCGTTGCACGGGACCTGACGCGCGAGCAGCAAGCGGCGCAGCACGCACGCGAACTCAGCACCGAGCAGGCGAAGGTCGGCGCATTGCACGGATTGATTGGAGAAGCCTCGCATGACCTGAAAACCCCGATTTCGGCGCTACGCGCGCGGCTCTACCTGATTGATAGCGCGGTGACACAGCAGGAAACACTCATCGAGCGCCTCACGCAAGGCACACTCCCGGCGGCAACGCTGCAAGCCTCGACTGAGGCGCTAAAAAAACAAACACAGTATATTCACAATGCGACCGAGCAACTGGCAACGCTTGTGACGGATATGCTTGATCTGGTACGCATTGAAGGACGTGGCGCGCCGACACTGCGGCAGGATAATATTGTACCGTTCGTGCGGCGCTGCACCGACGCACTGACCGCACAGGTATCCACAGCTAGGCTGACCTTGAGCGTCGAGGCTCCCGCGCCAGTTACCGCAATCTTCAACGCCATCGATTTCGCCCGCGCACTCGATAACCTGCTGATGAACGCGATTGTCTATACGCCGACAGGCGGCGCGATAACGGTGCGTGTCACGGGTGCGCCTGGTGAGGCACTAATCGCAGTTGAGGATACAGGGATTGGTATAGAACAAGCAGACCTCACGCGCGTCTTCGAGCGCTTCTACCGCACCAATACTGCGCGCACGCATCAGAACGGCGGTAGCGGACTCGGCCTCGCGATTTCGCGCCGCCTGATCGAAGAAATGGGCGGCACGGTTGAGGTGACGAGTACGCCCGACGTGGGCAGCACCTTCACGATTCGGCTGATCGGCAGCCGTACTCCGTAGGCTATCCGGTGTAGGTGTCGTGGCTTGCCCGACCCACCGCACCTACAGCGTGCGCAGCATCGAATACGAACCGGGCATCGGGCAATAGCCCAATTTGCGGTTGATTGCCAGCATCCCGGCGTTAGCCTCGTCGTTATCGGTCATGATGCGCTTCTTGCCAATCTGTCGCGCATAGTCGATGCTCAACAGCTTCAAAGCGAGCGCGATCTTGCGCCCGCGATAGGCGCGCTCCACGCCCGTCGTATAGTTCGATATGAGTTCATCGTTGTCGTAGGTCAAGACGACGAAGCCTGCCCACTGCTCACCACCCAGCGCGATCAAGGTTCCATCAGGCAGCGCGTGCGCCTGGTCGTACAAACTGTTTTGAAAATCCTCGAATTGCGGATGGCCGACGTTATCACCGGGAATATCGCGGTTCGTGCTGACCAGCAAAGCGTGTACCTTGTGGCGGTTAGCGAGTGTGTCACCGAGCGCTTGCAAGGTAGTGAAGCGGATGCCACTTGCTTCGACAGATCGGATAATTCCATCGAAGGGGGTCGCGTCGAAAGTCGTGACATCCAGCACCGAGTCGAAAATATGGCGGTCAACCACGAAGTCGCGCGCCTCTGCGAAACGGCGGGCATGTGGGAAGTCGTCGCGCACATTGCAGAACAGGCGGTGCGCGCCCTTCTCTGTGGCAAATTGCAACCCGTGTTCGTACAAGGCTGTCCCGATCCGCTGCCTGTAATACGCCGGATCGACCGTCGCGCCTATCCAGAAGTCGCCCGCAGAATGCCAGCGTGATTGCGCGCAGCTCCCGTAGGCAATCACGCGCCCGGCCTGATCCACCGCCACACCACGCCAGCGCGGAAGGTCGGACGGGTACTGGCTTGCATTACGCTCCAGCAGCTCGACCGTGATCGGCTCCGTCTCTATCGTGTTGAATATCTCCGCAAGACGCGGGAAATCGGTTGCGGGGTTGAACGCGCGCATTTCAAACAAAGAAATCCACCTCCGGGAGTGCATATCGCAACAAGTATAGGGTGATTGCTGCGCGACGCAAGCGGGCAGCGGTACAGCAGCGTCCGCTTTGTTCAACTGCGTCACAGCTCATCCTACTGCAAATTCAGATATGCTAAAGCAGAATGCAACCCGCTTGCCATTTTTGCAGTACAATGAAGCGTATACAGCATAGTCGAGGTGCGTCATGAAAGACCCGTTTAGCAAACTCAGCGACCTTGAACGGAATATGCGGAATGTCGGCAATCAGGCCAGCAACCCGCAGGCCAAAGCCAAACAGCGTGCGGAGCAGATCAAACGCCAGATCAACCAGGGGACTGCTAACCTTGTCGGAGCGTTGTGCTACGTGTTAGGGTTCCCGCTGCTGATTATCCCGTTTCGCGACGACTGGAAGAAAAATCCGGTGATCCGCTATCATTCCGCACACGCGCGCGTGATCTGGTTCGCGACGATCATCAGCGCTTGTACGATCATCGGCCTGATCATCGCGGTTCCGCTCTATCTGAGCGGCTTCTATCTGGCCTCGCAAGCCATCTCCGGGCGGCGCGTGCATGTCCCCTTCCTGACGCAATTCGTGATGAGTCGCGGCTGGGCTTAAACCCACTCGCGCTGTTCAAAATCTCATGAACTTAACGCCAAAGCGCTGGCGCGTTGCTCCGGCACTTTCCGACTCTCAATTACGCGCTTTTCGCGGGCTGAATCCGATTCTCGCGACGCTCCTCTACCAGCGCGGACTGACCGACCATGCGGCGGCACTGCGCTTTCTACACGGCGAATGCACACTCGCCAATCCGTTCACCATGCTTGGCGTGACGAAGGCTGTGCCGCGCCTGCGTACCGCGATCAACAAGGGTGAACTTATCGTCGTTTACGGCGACTTCGACGCGGACGGTGTGACGAGTACCGCGTTGCTCGTGACGGCGCTGCGAGCGCTCGGCGCGAACGTGCGCCACTACATTCCCCACCGCGTCGATGAAGGCTACGGTCTGAACTCGGAAGCGCTCGCGAAAATCGCGAAGGCCGGGGCGCGCGTCGTCGTCACGGTCGATTGCGGTATTCGTTCGCTGCGCGAGGTCGAGGACGGGCAACGCTTCGGGCTGGATATGATCGTCACTGATCACCATTCCGTCGGACCGGATGTTCCGGAAGGTTTCGCGGTCATTAACCCGAAGCAGCCCGGCTGCAAATATGGCGAAAACATGCTCGCGGGCGTGGGCATCGCCTATCGCCTCGCGGATGCGCTGTTCATGGCGCAGACCAACACGCGCGGCAGCAAACCGCCCTTCCCGGTCGAGGACCTGCTCGATCTGGTCGCGATTGGTACGGTCGCGGACCTCGCGCCGCTGGATCGTGCCGAGAATCGCGCAATGGTTATTCGCGGATTGGACCGCATTCGCAGCCAGCCGCGCCCCGGCATCCGCGCGCTATTGCAAGTCTCCGGGACCGAGCCGGAACTGGCGGGCAGCGATACGATTGGCTTCCGGTTGGGTCCACGCATCAACGCCGCCGGACGATTGGAAAGCGCGAAACTGGCCTATGACCTGCTGATGGCCGAGCGCATCGAGGACGCACTCCCGCTCGCTGAAGACCTGAATACGCTCAATGTGCAGCGGCAGGAATTGACGCGCGAAATGCAGGCACGCGCCGCCGAACTGGTCGGGGAGCCGAGCGCGCTCCCGCTCATCTTTGCGGATAGTCCCGATTTTCAACAGGGGATCGTCGGGCTGGTCGCGGGGCGGCTGGTCGAGCAGTTCTACCGTCCGGCGGTGGTCTTGCATCGCGGCGCAAGCGAGTCGCATGGCTCCTGCCGCAGTATCGACGGCTTCAATATCACCGAAGCGCTGGATGAATGCGCCGACTTGCTGATCAGGCATGGCGGCCACGCGCAAGCCGCCGGATTCGCGCTGCTCAACGAGAATATCCCGCTGCTCAAAGCGCGGTTGATCGAGATTGCGGGTGCGCGGCTGGATGAGGAAACGCTCGTCCCGGCGCTGCGCATTGATGCCGAAACGCGCCTGCACGAACTCAGCGAGGATTTATTCTACGACCTCAAGCAGCTCGAACCGACCGGCAACAGCAACCCGGCTCCGCTGCTCTGCGCGCGACGGCTGCGTGTCGCGCGGCGTTATCCGATGGGTGCGGATAAACAACATCTCAAGTTGATCGTCTCCGAATACAACTGCGAAATGGAAGCCGTCGCGTTCCGCATGGGCGGCCTGCTCGACGCGATCCCGGAGACGGTGGACCTCGCCTTCCGGCTGGACATCAACGAATATCAGGGGCAAAAGCGGTTGCAATTGCTGGTCGAAGACATCCAGCCTGCGAGCGTGCTATAATCCCGCGCACCTTTGCGGAGATGCGTTTTTGACGGTTTTGATCACAGGCGGCGCGGGCTTCATCGGCAGCAACCTCGCGCGGGCGCTGCGTGCGCGCGGTGAGCGGTTGGTGCTGCTGGATAATTTCGATCCCTACTATGATCCGGCACTCAAGCGCGCGAACGTCGCCGCCTTCCGTGACGACCCGGCGGTGACATTGATCGACGGTGATGTACGCGACGGTGCGCTCATGGAGCGGATCGTCGTTGAACATGGCATCCAGCGGATCGCGCATCTCGCGGCGCTGGCGGGCGTGCGCAACAGCGTCGAAGAGGGACCGCGCTACCTCCAGGTGAACGTGAACGGGAGCGTCAACCTGTTCGAGGCGGCGCGCAGGCATGGGGTCGCGATGTTCGTGCAGGCGTCCACCTCCTCGGTCTATGGCGAGACGCCGCGCATTCCGTTCAGCGAGGACGACTCGGCAGATCATCCGCTCGCGCCCTACCCGGCCAGCAAGCGTGCGGCGGAGATTTTCGCGCATTCGTATCACCACCTGTTCGGGTTGAATGTGACCTGTTTGCGCTTCTTCAATGTTTACGGTCCGAATGGCCGCCCGGATATGATGCCGCTCAAGGTCATGCGCGCAGTCATGGCCGGGCAGCCGATTACGCTCTATGCTGGCGGGGCGCTCAAGCGCGACTGGACCTACATCGAGGATATTATCGCGGGGGTGGTCGCGGCGCTCTATCAGCCGATGGGCTACAGCGTGATCAATCTGGGCTACGGCGCGCCGCTCGCGATGACCGATTTCGTGGACATCGTAGAAGAACTGAGCGGGCAAACCGCGATCCGTGTGAATGCGCCCACGCCGCCGAGCGAGCCGACAATTACCTATTGTGACAATACGCGCGCGCGCACCTTGCTCGGCTTCGACCCGAAAACCCCTGTGCAGGATGGCCTCGCCGCGACATGGCGCTGGCTGCAATCGATTGAAGGGATGAAGGTATAACTGTTATGGCTCAACAGGAATTGACGATGTACGGCGGGCAAGCCGTGATCGAGGGCGTGATGATGCGCGGGCGCGACCGGATGGCCGTCGCGGTGCGCGCCCCGAATGGCGAGGTGATCATTCACGAGGAAACCTTGCACAGTGCGTCTCCGGTCGGGCTGGCCGCGCGTGTGCCGTTCCTGCGCGGGATTGCGACCCTCGCCGAAGCACTCACGGTCGGGCGGCGGGCGCTGCTCTGGTCCGCGAAGGTAGCGATGGGCGAGCAGGCTGCGACCTTCGACGACGAAGCGGGTCCGGCAATGACCGTTGCTTCGCTCGGCCTGAGCGCGGCGCTGATGTTCGCGGCTCCCGCTGCCGGGTCCAGCTTCATCGAACGGCGGCTCGGCATCCATAATCGGCTGCTCGCAAATCTACTGGAAGGCGGCTTGCGGCTCGGTATCATCGCGGGCTATGTGACTGCGATTGCGCAGGTGCGTGAGGGGCGGCGGCTATTCCAGTATCATGGTGCGGAACACAAGACGATCAATGCTTATGAAGCGGGTGCGCCGCTCACACCCGAATCAGTGCAGCAATTCCCGCTTGAACATCCGCGCTGCGGCACGGCTTTTCTGATGACTGTCGCGCTGATCAATGTCGCGCTGGGGATACTTATCGGCAAGCCGCCGCTGCTCACGCGGGTCGCGTTGCGGCTGCTCCTGCTACCTGTGACGGCGGCACTCGCCTATGAATTCATCCGCTACAGCGCGCGGCATATGGATAACCCGGCGGTGCGGGTACTCGTCATCCCGAATTTGTGGATGCAGCGCTTGACCACCCGCGAACCGGATTTGACGATGCTTGAGGTATCGATCAATGCGCTTGAGCGGGTCTTGAGTCGATAGAAATAGGCGGGCTGCCAAAATGGAGATGCGATGTCGGTAACGCTTTTGACCGGACCCGCCGCAGCGGGTAAAACGCGAGCGGTGCTTTCGCAAATCCGGGTGGCGCTCGCCGATGACCCGCTGCAAACAATCTGGGTGCTGCTCCCTTCCGAGTTGCAAATCGCGGATTTCCGCTCGCGGCTGGCCGTTGCTGACGGCGGTCCGTGCTTCGGCGTCGAGTTGCTGGATTTCTACGCGCTCTATCATCGCCTCTTGAGCGTGCAGGGTCTACCACAGCGGCGGCTGCGCGACGCAGGGCGCTTCCGCGTGCTGCGCCATGTGATGGATGCGGCGCGCGATGAGGTGCAGCACTTCGCCGCGATTCTCGGTACGCCGGGGCTGCTCGCAGTGGTTGCGGAATTCATACAGGAATTGAAACGCGCACGGATCACGCCGGAAGCCTTCGCCACTGCTGCACGAACCACGAAGGACCACGAACTCGCGCGCTTCTACGCGGGCTATCAAACATTTTTGCGCGAGCGAGATTTGGTCGATGACGAGGGCGAGGGCTGGCTCGCGGCAGAGCGGTTTGGCGCGGCGGGCGCAGCGCGGCTGAACGTCGGGATGCTCTTCGTGGATGGCTTCGACCAGTTCACAATCGTGCAGGTCGAATTGCTACGCGCCCTGAGCCGCCACATTCCGCAAATCTGCATTACATTGAATTACGAGCCGCACCGCGCTGCGACCGCGCACCGCCGCTATGCACAGACGCGCGATCTGCTTCATAAACATCTCAAGCTGCACGAGACGCCGCTCGACCCCGAACCGATACCGCGCGCGGCTGCGCTCGAAGCGCTCACGGCAGGCGTCTTCGAGCCGAATACAGTCGCGGTCTCACCTGATAACGCGGTGTTCTACATCGAAGCGCCGGACCCACGTCGCGAGGTTGAGGCTGCGCTCTGGGCAGCGAAGCGGGCGATTATCGAGGCTGCGTACCCACCGCACGAGATCGCGATCCTGACCCGCGATCCGGGGCTGTACCGCGCCTATTTCTATGAATTCGCGCCGCGCTTTGGCGTACCGATACGCCTGCGACAGGGCTTGCCACTCGCGGAGAACCCGGCGGTGCGGGCGCTGTTCGCGCTGCTCGACCTCGCGGGCGGGCGCTTCCCGCGCCGTGCGCTGCTCGATGCGCTGCGTAACCCGTATATTGAATGGCCGGACCTCGATGCGGAAGCCGTCAACCTGCTCGATCAGGTCGCGCGCGTGCATGTCGTGGAGCGTGGGCGCGCAGAATGGTCGGATGCGCTGCGCCGTCCGACGCTGCTGCCCGCCAACGAGGACGAGGATACCCCTGCAACACTCGATCCGGCACGCCAACGCGCGCTTGCCGACACGATGGTTAGCCTATTCGAGCGCCTCACGCCGCCGGATCATGCCACCACACAAGATTACGCCGCGTGGATCGACGCGCTGATCGGACCCGACCCGGCCTCACTGCCGGATGATCCCACGCTTGAACCAGACGCGGACGATTTACCGCTGACGGGTCCGCACTTCAACCTGATCGGGCGTATCCGCGCCGCGGAAGCCTACCCGGATTTCATCGCGCGCGACCTGGCCGCGTTGAACTGCCTGCGCTCTGTCCTGAGCGACCTCGTGGCGGCGGCGGGTCTGCTCGATAGCGCCGCGCCGCTCGCGTGGGCGCAGTTCCGCGCGGATTTAGCGATTGCGGTAGAGAATACGACCGTTACATCAACCCGTCCGGCGTCGGTCACGGGTGGCGTCCTCTTCGCAAGTGTATATGAAGCGCGCGGCGTCGAACATCGACTCGTGATCCTGCTCGGCCTCGCGGAAGGGCAGTTCCCCGCCCCGGCGCGTGAGGATGCGCTCTACCACGATAGCGAGCGTGCAGCATTCATTCGCGCCGGGCTGGATGGCCTGCTCACGCGCGCTTCGGAAGCCGACGAGCGCAGTCTGTTCTACGAGATGACGGCGCTCGCCCGCGACGGATTGATTTTGATCCGACCGTACAGCGACGGCGCGAATCCGCTCCCGCCGTCCACCTTTTGGGAAGCAGCGCGCAAGGTCGTCGGTGGTGAGATCAGGCGCATCCGCATGGTATCGATCAGCGACATACCGGGGACGCTCTCCCTGCCGGAACTCGCGCGTTCGGTCGCTGCCGAACTCACTTCGGCAAATCCGGTTGCGGAAACATGGGGCGCTGCGGCGTGGCTCGGCGCGCATCCGTTATGGACGAATGTGGTACGCGGTCGCCGCGCCGAACTAGACCGCATTTACAAGCGCGAAACGGCGTACAATGGCGTGCTGCAAACTGCCGACGCGCGCAATGCCGTCGCCGCTGCGCTCGGACCGGAGCGCATCTGGAGCGCCAGCCAATTCGAGGAGTTGGGCGCGTGTGGCTTCCACTTTTTCGCGCACCAGTTGCTCGCACTCGAAGCGGATGAGCAGCCGGAACCGGGACTCACCGTGCAGCAACGCGGCCAGCTTTGCCACCGCATCCTTGAGAATGTTTACGCGCGTTTCGAGCAGCAAGGCTTGCCGATTAGCGCGGAACATGCCGACCATATGTTAGGGATGCTTGAGAGCGCCGCCCGCCTGATTTTCGCTGCTGCGCCATTCACGCTGGGCTTCCGTCGCGGTCCGCTGTGGGAGCAGGAACAGGCCGTAATCCTGAAAGGTCTACGCGCGCTGATCGCATCCGATTTCAGCGCCGACAGCGCCATTGGGAAACAGCTTGACGGTCCGCGCCGCGTGCGATACGTCGAAGTCAATTTTGGCGGGGCGAGCGGCCTGCTCCTCGAAGGCGCTGCGGGACCGTTGCGTGTGCGCGGGCGTATCGACCGGATCGACTGCATGGACGGGCAGGCCGTCGTCGTCGATTATAAATCTGCTAGCAAACTCGAAAAATCGGAGATGATGCGCGGGCGCAGCGTACAGCTTTTGCTCTACCGCGAAGGTGCGCGGGCGCTCTTCCGCAGCGAAGGAACCGAAATAGAAGTACGCGGCGGCATGTTCATCAATCTCAAAAGCGGGGGCGTACTTTCAACCATCGAAAGCGCGAAGGACGCGGCGTTGCTCGATGACGCAAGGGCACTGCTCGTCGCGAACGTGATCGAGGCGCGCAACGGACGCTTTGCGGAGCGCACGGAATACTTGCAAGACGGTAAGTGTAAACAATTCTGCCCGTTCGCGGAGTTGTGCCGGATCAGCGTTCGCAAATAGTTTAAGCGCTGAATGGGCCTTCCGCGAGCGAAATACCCTGCGCGGCCTTCGCCTGCACGATTTCCATACGCCTGCGGATGCGCTCTTGATCCGCCGCGCTATAGGTCGCGAGATCTACCGGGTCTTTTGAGTAATCTGCGAAGCGCTGCAAGTAGGGTGATGATTCAAACGAGGTATTGTATGCCCTGTTAAGATGTACAATGCCCGTGATGTCACCCGTCGCGAGCGGTATTTGAATAGATGGAATGCGCTCATCGACATTGAAAGCAAGAATAGTTGACATTGCATCTTCGATATTTGGCATCGTGTTGTGAATAGCGGTGCGCGGCACATGGAGTGTGATTGAATACGCTTTCGCGTCGGCGTCGTCCGGGTACAAAGGCATTGTCGCATTGACAGACGGCTGCCGATGTAGATAATCAACCTCCACGAGCGGCAACCCGCTCATAAGCGCGACCAGCCGGCTTTGTTCGTATTGTGCTGTCCCAGCTCGACTCGGCAGCTTGTTCGATGGAGAAAGCAGTTCAAGGCGCGCGACGGGTCGCCCAAATATTTCATCATCCTCTATTTTATAGATCACGGCGGCATGCAGTTCGGTCAAGTCGAAGCGCATGAGCTGCGTCGTTGGCACGAGTAATCCAGCGCTGCCGGGTCCCGACGGAAACCCCATTAAAGGTCTGAAGCCCGGATCGTAGATGCTTGCGTCAGGGCGTGGTCGCTGTCGTTGATCGGTGTCTTCATCCGTAAACTCGATTTGCAGCGAGGCTTCCGGGACGACAAAATAGCCTTCAGGTAGAGCAGGAGTGATGGCGTCCGTCAAATCAATAATATGCCGTGAATGGAAGGGAACCCATTTTTTGGCCTGTTGCAGCAATCCGTTCGCGTGCGCGTTCACCCCGAAATATTGATTGACCTTCGATGTAATCATTTTGCTTCCCCTGTTAACCGCGCTGCGCTCAATGCCAGCCCGACGAACAGCCAGAACAACAGCACCGACCCGCCGAATTGAATATTCGCGTAGAAGTGATCGAAGACCCCGCCGACCAGCGCGCCGAGCAGTGCCGCCGCGCTTCCCAGCCAGACGGGGAGCAAATCCGCACGCGCGCGGATCACGTGCCAGCGCCGCAGCCCATAGCGGAATGTCTCCGCGAGGATCGCGAGGAACAGCAGCAAGCCGCTAATGCCGCTCGTCCCGGCGATGGTCAGGTACATACTCGATACGCCGAGGTAAATATCGCGGTCGGGCGTCCCCGTGAAGCCGACACCAAGCAGTGGATAGCGCCCGATCAGGATCAGCGAGTCTTTATATTCACCGAAGCGCATCTGGGTCGCGAGGTCCTGATTGTTCACGCCTTGCAGGAAGCGATCTACATAACCCTGCGTGAAGGGCAGCACCAGAAACAACACGCCGCCCGCGATCATCAGCGGAATCAGCCAGCGGTAGCGCAATAGCGCGATGAACAGCGCCGCCGCCACAATTGCGACGAACGCCCCGCGCGACTGCGTGAGCAGAATCGCCAGTGCTATCGGCGCGAAAAGTGCGAGCGCAATCCAGCGCTTACCCGTGACGGGGCGCTCCACGAGGATTTGCGCGCCGCACAGCACGCCGACCAGCAGCAGAAAGCCGCCGTAAGCGTTTGGGTCCACCCATGTTCCAATCGCGCGTTCGGCAAGGTCGGGGTTCTCCTCGACGTAACGGATCACGCCGCCCTGCGGATAGCCGAAGCGCCCCAACGAATTGAGAATACGCTCCGCGGTCTGGTCGTTGAGCGCCCACAGGCCAAGGCCAATTACCGCCTGCGCCGCACCGAGGACGATGATCACCAGCACCAGACGACGCAGCGTCGGCACATCGCGCAGCACATCCACGAGGATGATTGCGAACGCGATACTGAGCTGCATCTCCGCGAAACGGCGCAGCACGGTCGTCGTGGGCGGCGCGTGGCCGAGACCCGCAACGAAGCTGAGTGTGGTAAACAGCATATACGCGACGATCAGCAGGTCGGCAGGGACGAGGCGCGGTCGGATGCGCCGCCCGGTCATATACTGGAACAGGTAGACGAGGATGAACGCACCTATCGCGCAGTCGATCAGCGTCGGCGTGACGGCGATTTTGACTGGGAGTGTGGCGAAGGGGATGAGCGCCATGATCGCCACTGTCGCGTACAACCCGGCGGTCAGGTTCAACAGGATATACGCGCCGACGCACATCCCGATCAGCGCTCCGAAGCCGAGGACGGGTCCACCGAGCGCCGTCAACGCGCCGAGCAGCACCGCACCGAAGCCGAGCGCCAACCCGGTCACGAGCGATGGGGACGGTTGCGGGATGCGTAACGGTCGTATCGAAACAGCGCTCAAGGGGTCGCCCTCCTCATTTTGCGCTTGCGATCATACCATACCTGACCTAGTGCGCTTTACATCATCAGGTGTTACGCGGTTGAGCAAAGCGGAAGAAAGCGGACACCAGGAAAGCGGACGCCAAGAATGCGAACGCCAAGAATAGCGTTCCTACATCATGCCACACCGTATGTTGTAGGGACAAGATTCTTGACGTGCGCAAGCCTGGAGGTCGCGCGGGGCTGAAGCGGTCGCGCGGGAATAACTCCCCGCGCTATTACGGACTGGTATTCCGTCAGAGAAGGGCGTGCCGAGCGGAGGTCGGGTGTCCGCAAACGGGCGCGCGGGGCTAAAGCCGCCGCGCTCACATTAGGGCGTGCCGAGCGTCGTCGCCGGAAGGCCGGAAGACGGGAAGGTCCGGAGGCGTGTTATGAAATTGGTAAGGTGCAAAGGCGGGAGAAATGCGTCAGCGGGGAGCCACGATGCAGCATTCAGCGGATGCGTTGCCTTAAGCAGCAGCGGACTTTCGCAACCGGGCAAGCCTCACAGACGTTGATCTTGACAGTGTGCAGATGCAGAACCCCACATCGGAAGGTATCCCGAACGTACACCTTCACAGCACCCACGAACA
>Ga0123338_10002484_pt1 | contig 17177 bp, 13 predicted proteins | sample grotaG_FD_89793 | JGI IMG/M metagenome (GOLD analysis project Ga0123338, IMG submission 89793) | Glacier valley bacterial and archeal communities from Borup Fiord, Nunavut, Canada, to study Microbial Dark Matter (Phase II) -... | ecosystem: Environmental > Aquatic > Freshwater > Ice > Glacier ...
CACGCGGAGCGTCGGAGGTTCGGAACCCTCTTAGGGTTCCGATTACTGTGGTGGCCCGCGCCGTCGCGACCAAGGACGAGCGCGTTTCCGAGGCCATCTACGCGGCGAGGACGACGAAGCCCTGACCGCCCGCAGCCAAGAATAGCTCCCGCGACTCGCACTCCGTAGCGGAGCGTGGGCTGTGCCCACGCAGAGCGTCGGAGGTTCGGAACCCTCTTAGGGTTCCGATTACTGTAGTACGAGCGTGGGCTGTGCCCACGCGGAGCGTCGGAGGTTCGGAACCCTCTTAGGGTTCCGACAACTGTAGTACGATTTAGCCGTGGATCCCGCCCTCGCCGAGCCGACCCCGATGCAGCTGGGGGATCTGCGCCAGCGCCTGCGGGCGGAGACGCGCAAGCTCGAGGCGGTGCGCGAGCTCGGGCGCGTCTTGGGCGCGACGCAGGAGCTCGACCATCTCCTGGCGGTGTTGCTCGAAAAAGTATGCGAGATCATGGACGCCGAGCGGGCTACGATCTTCCTGCGCACCGACGCTGGAGACGAGCTGCGCTCGACGCTGTCGCAGGGCGGGCAGATCGCCGAGATCCGGCTCAAGCTCGGCGACGGCATCGCCGGCTGGGTGGCGCAGTCGGGGGCGACGGTGAACATCCCCGACGCCTACGGCGACCCGCGGTTCCATCCCGAGGTCGACCAGCGCACCGGCTTTCGCACCCGCAGCATCCTGTGCATGCCGATGCCTGACCATCAGGGCCGGATCATCGGCGTGGTCCAGGTGCTCAACAAGCGCGGCCGGCCCTTTGACGTCGACGACGAGGGCCTGCTCGCCACCGTCGCTGTGCATGCCGGCATCAGCATCGAGAACGGCAAGCTCTATCAGTCGGTGGTGCAGAAGAACCAGGCGCTGTTGACGGCGCAAAGTGCGCTCAGCCAGCGGGTGCGTGAGCTCGATCTATTGGTGGAGATCGAACGCGAGGCGTCGGCCTCGGTGGACCTCGACGAGTTCCTCGATCGGCTGCTGGGACGGGCGATGCAGTTGCTCAATGCCGAGGCTGGCTCGGTGCTGCTGAGGGAGCGCACCTCGGGCGAGCTCTTCTTCCGCTCGGCGCGTGGCGAAGGCGCCGAACACCTCGTCAAGATGAAGATCCCCGCCGGCATCGGCATTGTCGGGTGGGTGGCGCTGCACAAGAAATCGTTGCTGGTGAACAAGCCCGAGCACGATGCCCGCCATGACCTGTTCATCGCCGAAAAGATCGGCGTGCCGGCGCGCAATATCTTGGCGGTGCCACTGTTGCACGTCGGCAGCGACGACGGCGAGGCGCTCGGTGCCTTCGAGGTTCTGAACAAGGTCGGCGGGCCGTTCTCCGACGAAGACCTGAAGCTCTTGATGCTGATCGCCGGGCAGGCCTCGAAGGCCATCGTGCTGGCACGCAACCGTGCCGAACGGCTGACGTCGGAGCGGCTGGCGTCGATCGGTCAGATGATGTCGTCGGTGCTGCATGATCTGAAGACGCCGATGACCATTGCCTCGGGCTACGCGCAGTTGGCGGCGCAGTGCGAAGAAGCCGACCAGCGTGAGCGGTACGCCGGCCTCATCGTGCGCCAATTCGAGCTGATGTCGTCGATGACGCGCGAAGTTTTGTTGTTCGCCCGCGGTGAATCGAATCTGTTGGTGCGCAAGGTCTACCTGCACTCGTTCGTCGACGTGGTGCGGCAGCAGCTCGAGCGTGAGTTCGCCGGGCGGAAGATCGAGCTGTCGATCGACGCACGTTATGTTGGCGCGGCGCATTTCGACGAGGACAAGATTTTCCGCGTGGTCCACAACCTGGCACGCAATGCGATGCAGGCCATGGAGGGCGGCGGGACGTTCACCATGACGCTCGACAGCGACGGTACCGACCTCATCATGATTTTTGCCGACACGGGCCAAGGCATCCCCGAAGCGATGCAGGGACGGCTGTTCTTGGCCTTCGCCACCTCGGGCAAGGCCGACGGCACCGGCCTTGGCCTCGCCATCGTCAAGAAGATCGTCGACGAGCACCAGGGCCGCATCAGCTACGAGTCGCGCACCGGCGCCGGCACCAGCTTCCGGATTTCGATCCCGCTGGCGCGGCCGGAGCCGAGCGGCGTGCATGTCCTGCCGTCGACGGACGCACCCGCTCCCCAAAGTTGAGACGGCTCACGCTGCCCGTCCTCGGGCTGGTGCTCGGGGTGGTGGTGCTGGGGCTCAGGCGGCTCGGCGACTTCGATCTGCCGTGGCATCTGGCGCTCGGGCGCGAGCTGTTTCGGCACACGCTGACTGGCGACACGTTGTCGTATACCTTTCCTGGGCGAGCTTCTCCCGTCGAGTGGCTGGCAGATGGCGGCCTGTGGCTTTGCTTTCGGGCTGGCGGCGCGCTCGGTCTGCAAGTGCTGGCAGCGACTGTGGCGGCACTGTTGGCGGTGGTGGTGATGGCGACCACGCGTGCGCCGATGATGTTTCGTTTGGCGGCGGCATCGTCTGCATTGCTCATCGCTGCGCCGTGGCTGGTGGTGCGGCCGGCGCTACTCGGGCTTCTCGCAGCGACGGTGGTCGTGTATCTCATCGAGCGACATCGGACGACCCATTCGCTGTGGCCGATCATGCTGGCGGGCTTGGTGCAGCTCGCTGCCGCGCAGGTCCATGGGTTTTGCGTGCTCGGCGCGATGGTGCTGGTCGGGTGGGCGATCTATGCAGGCCTATGTCGCCTGACCAAAGGCCGTTTTCCGTCGCTGTTGCCGGCCAAGGACGCGCGCGGCTGGGTCATCGCCTATGCGCTCGGTGGCGCTGCGCTGACGGTCATTGGGCCGTTTGGTCTCGCCGTGTTTACTGCGCCCTTTCGCGTCCGGGGCTTTGATCACAGCATCACCGAATGGGCACCCACGTCTCTCAAGCTGGTGGTGACGCTGGTTCCGGCGTTTGGCATCGGAGCGTTGGTCGCCGTGGTGGTGATCTGGGTCGGCCTGCGCGACCGCAAGCTGCCACTCTACGAGCTCGGTCTCGTCGCTGGCTCGCTGGCTTTGGCCTTCGGTGGCATCCGGCTCATCCCGGTATTTGGACTGTTGGGCATCCCGGTGGTGGTGCGTCGTCTGGCGCCGGCGATGGACAAAGCGCGCTCGGCGCCGCTTCTGTGCAGCGTGCTGGCGCTGGCCCTCGCGCCCTCGGTGGCGCTCATCCCCGGCATCCAGCTCGGCCGCGGCTTCGACGACGCCAACCTACCGACACACGCCACCAACTGGCTGGCCGCGCACGGCGTCGCCGGCCGCCCGTTTCACTTTCTACCGTTTGGCGGCGAGGTGGCGCTGCGCCTGCATGATGAAGGCACGCGGGTGTTCATCGACGGCAGAACCGCCTGGCTCTACCCACGGCCGTTCTTCGACGCCTATGAACGCGCCGAGCATGACCTTGCCGCCTTCGACGCGCTCGATGCGGAGTACCAGTTCGACTGGGCGTTGGTGCGGGCGCGCCCGTCGGAACACTTCTCCGAGCCGCTGGCCGGGCATCGCCAGTTCCGCATGGTCTATCTCGACGACTGCGCGGCGATCTACGTCCGCACCAACGGCGCGATGGCGTCGTTGATTCCCGCCGCCTACCAGGCCATTCACCACCTGACGCCAGCGGCAGCGCTCCTGGCCGCCCCGCCGCCACCGTCGCTGCTCGATCACGACGCCCAGCTCGCGCTCACCCAGGCGCCGACCTCACCACGCGCCCATTTTCTCGACGCTGCGGCAGCCAGAGCGACCCACGATCAAAACCGGCTGGTGCAAGCCCGCGCATGGCTGCAGCTGCATGCCCCCGACGATTCTTACTCGGTTCTCGTCGGCAACTGAGCCTTGCTACCAAACAGGCGCGCCAGAAACGCCTTTGCATTCTCGATACCGAGGTAAAACACCGGCACCACCACCAGCGACAACAGCGTCGACGACACCACGCCACCGATGACGGCCACTGCCATCGGGCCGCGAAACTCGGAGCCGTCGCCGTTGCCCAGCGCCGTCGGCAACATCCCGAGCACCATCGCCGCCGAGGTCATCAAGATCGGCCGCAGCCGCTCGGGTCCCGCCTCCAAGATCGCCTTCAGGGGATCTTCACCCTGCTCGCGCACGCGGACAATGGCGCGATCGATCAACAAGATCGCGTTCTTGGTCACGAGCCCCATGAGCAAGATGATGCCGATCATCGTCCCCATGGCCATGGTGTTGTCGGTCAAGAACAAGGCCACGATGGCACCGACGAGCGCCAGCGGCAGCGTGAGCATGATCGTCAGCGGGTGAATGAAGCTTTCGAACTGCGACGCCAGCACGATGTAGATGAAGACCAGCGCCATCAAGAACGCCAGGCCAACGCTCTCGTTGGTCTCCTTCATCATGCGGATCTGGCCGTCGTAGAGGATGCTGCCGCCGGGTGGAAGCTTGAGCGCGTCGACCTTGGGCTTGAACTCCGCCAGCACCTCGCCGAGCGCGCGGCCCCGCGGGGCAGCCCACACCTGGATCTGCCGGCTGCGGTCCTCACGCTCGATGACTTGGGGTCCTTCGCCACGCACGAAGTGACTGATGTCGGCGAGCTTGACCGGGCCTTTGGGCGTGGCCACGGTGAGCCGGGCCAGATCGTCGACGGTGGCACGATCCGACTTTTGCAGCCGCACGCGGATGGGAACTTCGTCTTTACCCTGGCGCAGATTGCCGGCCTCGTCGCCTTCCATCGCCGTGCGCACCGCCATGGCCACCTGGGCCACGCCGACGCCGCGGTCTTCGGCCTTGGCCCGGTCGACCTCGACGCGGAGCTCGGGACGGCCCGGCGTGTACTTGACCTGCACGTCTTGGATCCCGGGTGTCGCGCGCAAGATCTTGGCGACATCCTCGGCGAGCGGCGCGATCTCGGCATAGCTGGCGCCACGTACGTCGAGCATGATCGGCGCCTCGGTCTGCGCGCCTTCGACCATGGCTGGGTCGGTGACGTTGACCTTGGCGAGCGGCATGACGGTGGCAACGGCTTTTCGAACATCGTCCTTGAGCGCCGGCAGGCCGACGCCGGGCCGCTCGCTCTTCGACGTGGTCACCACCCGCCAGGCGGCTTTGTTGGCTTCGCCGTTGTTGCCGACGACGGAGAACACCAGCTTGACCTGTTTGTTCTGCAAAAACAGCTTCTCGGCCTGAAGCGACAACCGATTGGTCTCACTCAGCGCCGTCCCGGCAGGCAGCTCGAGGTCGACCACGAACTGGCCGCGATCCTCGGCGGCCACGAACTCGTTGCCCATGAGACCGGCCACGAACGCCATCAACACCAGGCTCGCCACAGCGATCCCACCAACGGCCAGCTTGTGGTGCACCGACCAAAGGAGGATGCGCCGGTAGCCGTTCTCCATCCACTTGAAGACGGCTTCGAACGGCGCCTTGAGGGCATGAAAACGGTCGCGCTCGCCGTGCTTGACGACCTTGGAGAAGCGCGAGCTCAGCATCGGGTCGAGGGTAAAAGCCACGAACAGCGACAACAGCACCGCCGCCGACACCGTGATGCCGAACTGACGAAAGAACTGCCCGACCAAGCCTTTGACAAAGGCCACCGGCGTGAACACAGCGACGATGGTCAGCGTGGTGGCCAACACCGACAGCGCAATCTCTTTGGTGCCGTCGAGCGCCGCCTGTGCAGGCGGCACGCCGCGCTCCAAATGTTTGGAGATATTCTCGCGGACGACGATGGCGTCATCGATGAGGAGGCCAATCGACAGCGACAACGCGAGCAGCGTCATCATGTTGAGCGTGTAGCCAAGGAGGTACATCAGAAAGAACGTACCGACGACGCTGGTCGGTAGCGCTACGGCGCTGATCAGCGTGGAGCGCAGATCGAGCATGAAGACCAAGATGATCAAGATCGCCATGAGGCCGCCGAAGACGATGGCGATCTCCACCTCGTGCGCGTTCTCTTTGATGAAGCGGCCCTGGTCGAAGATCTGCGCGGCAGCGATGCCGGCCGGGAAAGTTTTCTGCAGCTCGACCATGCGCGCCTGCACCAGATCGGAGACGGCGACGGTGTTGCGGCCGGACTGCTTGAGCACCTGAAAGCTGACGGCTTCTTCGCCGTTGGCCCGTACCGCAGAGCGGAGCTCCTCGTAGCCGTCCTCGACGCTGGCCACATCGCGCAGATGCACGGCGGAGCCGTCTTTGGCGGTGGCGACGATGACGTTGCGGATGTCCTCGGCGTTCAACAGCTCACCGACGGTGCGAATATTGATCTCGCGCTCGCCAGCGTCATAGCGCCCGGCAGGGACCGTCAGGTTGGCGAGCTTGAGCCGGGCGACGATGGCCGACGGATCGAGCGAGAGCGCGTCGATGCGGGCGCGGTCGAGCTGCACCTGAATTTCCCGCTTGGCCCCACCCTTGACCTCGACGGAGGCGACGCCGTCGATCTGTTCCAGCGCAGGCCGGATGACGTCTTCGGCGAACTTGCGCGTCGCTGACAGAGAGCCGGTGCCGCGCACGGTGTAGATGAGCACCGGCGCTGCGGCGATATCGAAGCGGTTGATGACCGGCTCTTTGGCCTCGACGGGCAGCTTGTAACGGATCTGACCGACACGCTCACGTACCTCGGCCGCAGCCTCGGGTAGGTCGACACCCAGCTTGAAGATGACCATGGTGGTCGACATGCCCTCGCGCGAGTAGCTGCGCACGCGATCGATGCCGTTGAGGCTGATGACCGCGTCCTCCATGTTCTTGGAGATGAGGTTTTCGACCTCCGACGGGCCAGCGCCGGGGTAAATGACATTGACCACCACCACTGGGAAAGACACTTCGGGGAACAGGTCAGTGCCGAGGCGCGTGAAGCCGAGCGCACCGAGGACCACCAGCGCGGCCATCACCATCACGGTGAAGACCGGGCGCTTGATGGCGATGGCCGACAGGTTCATGGCTTGTCGCCTTTCGTCGTCTTGGCCAACGGCGGGTTCCCGGTGACGAGAGGATCGCCTTGTTTGGTCTCCGACACGGGCGACAACATCACGTCTTCCGTCGCTGTGAGACCCTTCATGACCACCAGGCTACCGTCGCGGGTGGCGCTGAAGACCACCCGGCGCAGCTCGGCCTTGCCGTCTTTGACGAGCACCAGCTCGTCCTGTGATCCAGGCCGCAGTGTGCTGCCCGGAAGACGCAGGACGGGCACGGCGGGCAAGCCGACGACCTCGGCGCGCACGAAGGCGCCCGAGCGCAGGACCAGCTTGGGGTTCTTGATCTCGGCCTCGAACGGCACCCGCCGCGTCTGCGCGTCCACCGACGACAGCACGCTGACGATCTTGCCGCGCAGCGGGCCGGCGTCGGACTGGATGGCGATGCCGGCGCCGGGCGTGACCAGCTGGGCGTCGCCTTCGCCGAGGGTGCCAGTCAGCTTGAGCGAGGTGTAGTCTTGCAGGTGAAAGAGCGCGCCGCCTGGGTTGACGATGATGCCCGTGCCCGACGGCACCTTGGTGAGACAGCCCCCGAAGGGCGCGGTCAGCGTGTGGTTGCGGAAGTTGACCTGCGCCAGCGAGAGCTGGGCCTTCGAGCCGTCGGCCTGGGCGGCGGCGAGCAAGGCTTGCTGGTCGGCCTGGACCTTGGATGCCGTCGAGCCGGCGCCGTTGCCGACGAGGGTGCCGGTGCGCTTCTCGGCGTCACGGGCCAGCATGAGCTGCGCCTCGGAGGCGCGCACCTGGGCTTCGGCCGCCTGGACCTGGGCCTGGGCCTCGGCAGAATCGAGCGCGCCCAGCACCGCGCCAGCACCGACGCAATCTCCGACGCGGACGCGCACCGACGCGAGCCTGCCGGAGACTTTGAAGCCGAGGTCGGCGTCGTGCGCCGGTTGCAAGGTGCCGTCGATGGGGATGACCGGGACGTAGGTCTCCGCGGTGCCGCGGACCACATCTGTGGTCTTGGGCCCGACGTTCTTGGCGGCGTCGGCAGCGACGCTGACCCGCTCGTCCGCAAGCGCCCGCTTGGTCTTGAGCGCCGCGGTCACGCGCATCCCACCCCAGCCGAGGAACAGCACAACGATGGCAAAAATGAAGACGCGCCCCAGCCAGGAGCGGCCGGCGGGCGGGTTCACTTCTTCACTGCTGGAACGGTGGCTGGCCATGACGGGCTCCCAAATTGGACGGAGGATGAGGGGGTGGCGACGCCGCCGAGGACGAAACGTTGCAGTTGGGCGGCAATGTGCGGGAAGTCAGGTCTGGCGTCGGTGAGCACCAGATCGCGGATGACGCGGTCGTAGGCGCCGGAGACGCCGGTGGCGACGATCTCCACGTCGAGGTCGGCGCGGAACAGGCCGGCCTCGACGGCGCGGCCGAAAAATTCCTGGAGCTGCTTGCAGGCGCGGTTGGCGAAGTCGTCGATGAGGAAGGCGAAGTCGGCGCTCTTGCCGCCGGCCATGACCAGCCGGACCAGCTTGCGGTTCTGCCACATGAACTGGAGGATCTCTTGATCCTTCTCGTGCCAGCGACGGAGCCAGTCGGCGTCGAGGACGGGCTGGTCTTCCATGCAGGCCGCCAGACGCGCGAGCAGGCTCTCGACGATCTGTCGAAAGGCGTCTTCTTTGCTCTCGAAGTGGAGGTAGAACGCGCCTTTGGATTTGCCGGCGCGAGACGTGATGTCGTCGATGCGGGCCTGATCGAGGCCACGATCGACAAAGACCTCCTCCGCGGCGCGGAGAAGGTCCAATTTCGCGTGCAAGTCGGCTGGACGGGCCATTACTGACCCTTCAGTCAATAACCCCCAAGTCCGCGTCTGTCAACCGCCAGGCCTGAAAAAATCCAGGTCCGGATGCTACAAAGATAACTTAAACCGCTGTTTTAGCTGGCTTTTTAGCTGGCTTGGCGGCGACCGGTTTGATCGTGGCGCGCTCAGCGGCAAAGCGGACGCGGCGACGCTTGATACGGTCCTTGAGCTTCCGCTGGGCGATCTTGCGGCGCATTTTCAACGAACGGCGGTTGTCACCAAGGCCCATTGTGGTTCTCCTAGTTTTCGCTGGGTAGTAAGCCGCGGACAGTGCCGCCTTCGCCCGCCCGTGTCAAGGCCGCGCAGATGGAAACGGCAACGTGGTCACCGTGGCGCGCCGCGACCCGCCTTCCGCATGCACCTCCAGCACCGTCCCCGGCTCCCACAACGTCCGATGGACATAGCCGAGCGCGATGGCCCCGAGGCGCGGTGAGGTCCCCGACGAAGTCACGAGGCCCGCCTCGTCACGACCAGGCCCGCTCAGGCGCGACTTGGCAGCAACCCCGCCGTCACCGTCGAGAAACAGGCCGACCAGCTGGCGGTTGATATGACCGCGCGTGGTGGCCCGGGCGACGACTTCTTGGCCGAGGTAGCAGCCCTTGTCGAGATGGATGGCGTCGTCGAGATGCGCCTCTAGGATCAATCGATCTTCGTCGACGTCCAGCCCGTAACGTGGTCGACCCGCCTCGATACGCAGGACCTCCCAGGCGGCTTCGTCGAGCTTGTCTGCGACGAGGGTGACAGCCAGCGACTGGATGCGCTCCCGGCTGCCGAACACATGGAACCCGGGCATGGCCAGATCTGGCGCCCGCGCCACCTCGAGATCCTGGTAGCGGATATGGCTCCACGGCGGCAGGTTTTCATCGACAGCTTCGCCAAGAGCCGTCGCCAGCACCGTCGCTGCGTCTTCGCCGTAGATGCCGAGCTCGCCGGTGGCGTCGGTGAGATCGTCGATCTCCACATCGTCCATGACCACATGCTTGTCGAGGACCTGGAAGAGCTTGTGACGCAGCTCTGGCTCCATTTCCAGCCACACATGGTCGGCGTATCGATAGATGACCAGATCGCCGAGCGTCTTGCCCTTCACCGTCAGCATCGCCGCTCGGCAGCCGGCGCCGACCGCGAGACCCTCGATGTCGTTGGTGGTCATGCTGTGCAGGAACCGCACCCGATCCTCGCCGCGCACGCGCAGCCGTCCCCGTGCCGTGAGATCCCGCAACCAGGCCATGCGGTAGATCATGGGGCAGCCAAAAGAGTTAGGCAACCCTCGGGGCACATGCTAGAGCTTTTTGGCTTTGCGTGACTGACATCACTGGCGACGGCAAACCCGGCTGCTTATCATCTTTGGAACGGGGACCCCATGAACATGCGCACGCGCTCGGCTTTCTCTCCTGTCGCCATCTCTGTCGTCCTTTGGACGATCTGTCTCATTCCGTTTGCCGCGCACGCCAGCGCCGCGCCGGGTGCGGGCCCGACCGACACCTTGAAGACCAAGAACGGCGAGGTCGACAAGCTGTTGCGCCTCAAAGTCCAGCCCGAGTCCGCCGCCGAGAAGAAGCAGAAGGCCGACATCGCCACGCTGGCCGGTCAGCTGTTCGACTATCCCGAGCTCATCAAGCGCGCCATGGGCGATCACTGGGCGCAGATCACGCCGGCACAGCAGGCCGATCTGGTCGGCACCATGCGCGCGCTAATCGAGCGTCGCTATGTGAAGCAGCTGAAGGGCAATCTCGACTACAGCGTCGTCTACAAAGACGAGAAGCTCACCGGGCAGGATGCGGTGGTGCAGTCGATGGTCAAGGTCAAGACCAAGGGCAAGTCGACCGATGCCGAGATCGTGTACAAGCTGCGCCAAGTTGACGACCGCTGGGTGGTGTGGGACGTGGTCACCGACGAGTCGAGCCTGATGCGCACCTACAAGGGCGACTTTCACCGCATCATCACGCAGTCGGGCTTTCCGGAACTCCTGCGCAAGATGAAGGCCAAGCTCGCCGAGAAGGACAAAGACTGAGCTTGAGCGACGACCCAGAGCGACGAGCGAGGTTATCAACGCTTTGGTTGGTCGCGCTCGTCGGCCTGTCGGCGTGTACGACGCCTGAGGTCACGGCGCTGCCGCTGCCGCTGCCGGTATCCATTGCTGGCGGTGTGCTGCAGGCGCTCGGCTCCACCGACGATCAGAAGATGGGTCAGGCTGCATTCCCGTTGCTGGTCGACACCAACTCGCCGGTCACTGCCTACGACGATGTAGCGCTCGGCGTGGGTAGCGGGCCGGAGCGGGTACGGGCGCGGCTGGGGACTATGCGGGTGTTGTCGACGGACAGTGTGCCCCGGCTGGAGCTCGGCCAGATCACCATGTTTCAAGCGCCGATGAGCCCAGTTGGCGTGACGGGGACCGAGGTGTCCATCGGTGGCGTGCTGGGCGGCGACAACCTGGCGCGCTTTGCGGTGGCGTTCGATCTGCGGACGCCGGCGCAGCTGACGTTCTTGCCGCGTGTCACCACTTGTGGCTGCGATCTGGCCGATCAGTCGCAGGCGGTGCTGCCGGTTACCGTCGCTGGCGGCGCCGATACCTTGCTCGTCGCCGGCAGCCAATATTCGTATCCGGGCACGCGTGTGCTCATCGACGCCTGTCTCGAGCCCCTCGCCGATCCAGTGTCGCGCGATGTGCCTTGCTGGGCCCACGGCGGCACCGATCCCGCGTACGTGCCGTCTGGCGTCGACGTGAAACTGGTGCTCGCCACTGGATTTCCGGGTTTTGCGCTGGGAGGTGGGGCCTATGATCGACTGCGCGGGCCGGGCTCGGCAGCGACGGCATTGGCCGCCGCGGACACCATGGTCCAGCTTGCCGACGGCAGCAAAGTGCCGGCGGCGCGGCGGATGATTGGCGGCAATGGCTTGTCGGCGCTGGCCCTGCCGTCGCACGAGCTCTTCTTTGGGCCTTGTGCGGAGCTGGCGCGCAGTCGCCGGCTGCGGCGCTATCCGGGCCCCCTCGTCAACAGCGACGAGAATCGCTGTATCCGCAACCGCGACAGCTCGCAAGATCCCGACACCCAAGCCTGTGCGCGCCTCACCACCACCGCCTGCGACGACACCGACGTCAACACCGCGGTGGCCTCCATCGTCGAGCTCACCGACGCCGCCGAGGTGTTGGTCATCGACGACTCCAACCCGGTGCTGACCAGCGTCAACGAAGACGTGCGGCCGGGCAATCCGTCGGTGGACGGCCTCATCGGCGCGGACACGCTGGCCCGCATGGTCAGCACCGTGGATTACGCCAACGCGCGGCTCATCGCCCGCTGCGCCGACGGGACCGGCTGCGTGGCCTACGCGCGCTTCACCAACGGCAGCGAATGTTCGCGCAAGTGCACCCCGGTCTCGACGCTGTACTCGACCGATCTCGGCGCCTTCAAGGGCGGGCTCTGTCCACCGGCCGATCCACGATGAAGCTCACGCTCGGCGCCAACTACTGGTCGCGGGCGGGTGGGCCTCGGATGTGGGCGCGTTACGACGAGGCGATGGTGGCCTCCGAGCTTGCCGCGGCGCGAAGCATGGGTCTCGATCTGCTGCGGGTGTTTGCCTTCGTGCCCGACTTCATGCCCGAGCCACCGACGGTAGATCCACGGATGTTGGCGCGCTTGCGGCAATTCTGCGACGCGGCGGGGGCGGCTGGGCTCAAGGTCTTGTTTTCGCCACTGGTCGGGCACATGTCCGGCGAGAACTTCGATTTTCCTGGTCGCCGCGGCCGGTCGTTGTGGAGCGATGAGGAAATCCTGCGCTGGCAGGAGTCTTTGGTCGCGGCGACAGCGACGGCGTTACATGGCTCGGCGGGGCTCTTTGGCATCGCGCTCTCCAACGAGATGCCGCTGTGGGCGGGACCTGGCAGCGCCGAGGAGCGCGGGGCCTGGTGCGCCCGGCTGGTCGCGGTGGCGCGTGCCGCCGCACCCGGCATCCCTGTCGGCAGCGGCGAAGGCCTGGGTGGGAGCTGGCCGGTGCGCGCGCTGTTGCCGTCGGTGGATTTTCTCGGGCCGCATGTCTATGGCGGCGATCTGGACCCGCTCCGACAAGCCTTTGCCGTCGATGCAGCGATGGCGACCGCACGCCCGTGGGGCAAGCCGGTCGTGCTGGAAGAGTTCGGCGCATCATCGACGCAGGCCGGGCCCGTCGAGCAAGCGGCTTATCTGCGTGAGTCGATCTTGTCGGCCTGGGCCAGCGGCGCCGAGGCGGCTTTGTGGTGGTGCCTGTCCGATTTCGACGCCGCCACGTTGGGTCTCGAGACGCCTTATGTACATCACGCGTTCGAGCTCGGCTTTGGGCTCTTCGACGACGCGGGACGCAGGAAGCTCGTCGGTGACGAGCTGCACGCGTTGTCGGCGTTGTCTCTCGATGTGGTGCGCGAGCCAGCGCGGGTGGCCCTCGTGCGGCCGTGCTATCTCGACGAGGACGTGCCGTTTTCTTGGCAGGACCGTGAGGCGGGCGAACGGACGATGCGCCAGGCGCTGGTCCTGTGTGGCCTGGGTGGGCTCGATGCGGTCATCGTCGACGAAGACGCGCCGCTCGACGACTACGCGCTGATTCTCTGTCCGTCGACGCAGAAGCTGCGCACGCCCACCTGGCATCGCCTCGAGGCCCGGGCGCGCGCCGGTGCAGTCGTCTATTGGTCGTGGTTTTCCGGCGATCATCTCTTTCATCAGGGCGCTTGGTGTCCGTCGTTCGAGCGGCTGACCGGCCTTCGTCACCGGCTTCGCTACGGGTGCTTCGATCTGCCGCCGTCTCGCGTCGAGCTCCGCGGTCGCATCGCGCTCGATCTGCCCATCGACGTGGTGCCTGCGCCGTCGCTGTCGCGGTTGCCGATCGAAGTCGTGGAAGAGGACGGCGCCGAGATCTGGGCGCACGACGGCCAAGGGCGCACGGCCCTCACCAGCCACCGTCTCGGCAACGGCCAGGTGGTCTTCTCGCCCTACCCCATCGAGCGCTACCTGTCACGTCGTTGCGACGGCACCCACCAGGCCGAGCGGCTCTATCGCCTGCTCGGCAACGAAGCCGGTCTACCTGCCCCACCCGTTTGCCGCAGCCCCGAGGTGCAGGTTCGACGTCTCGGCAGCCTGGTCCTCGCTCAAAACCGAGGCTGGAGCGACGTCGACGGGACTATCGATCTTGGCGACTTTGGCGACCTTGTCGACGCCACTCTGATCTTCGACCGCGGCAACCCCAGCCCCACCCTGTTCGGTCCCAAAGGCGCGAGGATCTGGCGCGTTTAGCTCATGGTGATGGTGGCGCCGAGGTCGGCCAGGGTGGCAGCGAAGCTGGGGTAACTGGTGGCGACATTGTCAGCGTCGTGGATGACGGTCTCGCCGTCGACGGCCAGGGCACAGACTGCGGCGGCCATGGCGATGCGATGGTCGCCGTGGCTGTCGACGACCGCCGGGCGCAGGCGGCCGGGCCGGCCTTCGATGGCGAGGCCATCCGGACGTTCCTCGACGTCGACGCCAAAGGCGCGCAGCATGGCCGCCGTCGCTGACAAGCGATCGGATTCTTTGACGCGCAGCTCTTCGGCGTCGCAGAGCACGGTCATGCCGACCGCGTGCGCCGCCAGCGCCGACAACAGCGGCAGCTCGTCGAGCGATCGCACGGTGAGGTCGCCGGCCACGCGGGTACCAGACAGGGAGGCGGCCTGGACCACCAGATCGGCGACGGGCTCGCCACCTTCGTCGCGCTGGTTCTCGACGACGATCTGCGCGCCCATCGCGTGCAGTGCGTCGAGGAGACCCGTGCGGGTGGGGTTGATGCCGACTCCGATGATACGCAGGCGGCTGCCCTCGACGAGACTGGCCGCGCCTAGCAAGAAAGCCGCCGACGAGAGATCGCCAGGGACGACAAAGTTGCGCGCGCGCAGGACCCGATCCCAGCCGTAGGGCTCGAGGATGGACGTGAGTCCGCCGTCGGTGACGGTGAGTGGCGCGCCCATCGCCGCCAGCATGCGCTCGGTGTGATCGCGCGATCGCGACGGCTCGCGATACTGGGTGATGCCGTCGGCACCGAGGGCGGCCAGCAACACCGCCGACTTGACCTGCGCCGAGGCCACCCGGCCGTCGACCTCGGTGCCGTGTAGCCGATGGGGGACGCCACCGAGGACCAACGGCGGGTAGACCTCGCCGGTGCGGGCGCCGGGTTGACCGGTGACCGTGCCACCCATCAGCGTGAGTGGTGCCGCCACGCGCTTCATGGGGCGCTTGCACAGATAGACGTCACCGACGAGCTTCGAGACGAACGGCTGGCCGCACAGCAGGCCCGAAAAGAGGCGCATGGTGGTGCCGGAGTTGCCGCAGTCGAGCTCGGACTGCGCTTGCCGAAGACCTTGGATGCCGACGCCGTCGATGTGCAGACCGGCTTCGTCGCGGCGAATGGGCACGCCGAGTGCCTCGAGCGCGGTCACCGTGCGACGGTTGTCCTCGCCGCCCGAGAGGCCCGTGACCCGTACCGGCCCCGACGCCAGCGCGCCGAAGATCACCGCGCGATGACCGATGGACTTGTCGCCGGGCACGGCGACTTCGCCGGCAAGCGGCTGGGTACGGCCTCGGACGATGATCTTGGCTTTGGTCGTCATGGTTTGGTGGTGGCTGGCGGCGACACCGATGAAGCCATCAGGCTCTCCAGGCGCGAGAGCATGCGGTCGACGGTGGTCCCCGGCAAACGGTAAACCAAATGGACCTCGTTGTCGCGGGCCACGAGGAGCAGCGGATCGAGATAGGTCCGCAGGCCGAGCAGCTTGGCGGCGCGGGTGCGGGAGAAGTCTTCCTTGCGGCGCTGGCCGGTCTGCACCATGAGCTTGGCCTCGGCCGGACCCCGCGCCGCGGCGACGGCGCCGACATCGAAGCCGTCTCCGACGGCAAACGACAGCGCGAACCACTCGGTGTCGACGCCGGGGAGGTCCTGGCGGCGCAGCTCTTCTTTGACCATCTCGCGCACCGCGACGGCCATCAGCACCGCCGGGCGGCCGACTTTTGCCGTCGGGCAGCGGCCCCAGGCGGCCATCAACATCTTCTCGCCGCGGGCGCTTTCTCCGTCGCCACGGGCCAGATCGAGGGCACGCCGTACCTCGGCGCGCGGCCCGAGAGCCAGGATTTTTCCCGTCACGCGGGCGACCGAGCGATCGGTGCCCTCGAGCAGCTTCGAGCCGCGGTGATCGATGGTCTGCGGCTCACCGCCCAGATCTTTGCCGAGCCGGTCGAGCTCGATCTCGGTCTTGAGGAGCAGCAGCGTGCGCTGGGTGGGTCGGCCCAGATCGTAGACCGCGGCCCAGACAGCGTCGACGTCGTCGAGTGGATCGAAGCCGAGCGCGTCGATCCGCTGACGGGCGGCGGGCGGCAGAAGGCCCAAGAAACGCTTGGTGGCGGCCCAGCCGCGCAGCTGGTCGACGTCGACGTCGATGATGACGTCGGCGCCGGAAGGCAACAGTGCCACCGGGTCCTCACCGACGGGGCGGGTGGGTGTCTCGGTATGCCCACACGCGGCGAGCATGGATAAGACGATATATAAGAATGACTTCAAGTCGGCCCTAGCACGCGGGCACGACCGGCATGCGCACGGGCCACCGCGGCCTCGATGGCTTCGCCGTCGGAGAGTGCGATCGCCGCACGCAGCTGGCCGAGCTCATCCTCGAAGCGACCCAGTGCGTCGAGCACCGCCGCGCGGTTGGCGAGGAGCACGTCACGCCACATGGCCGGGTTGCTGGCGGCGATGCGGGTGGTATCGAGAAAGCCGCCACCGTACAGGCCGGCTTGGCTGCCGGATATTCCGGCACCGACGGCAGCGGCAAGAGCAAAGGCGACCGCATGGGGCAGGTGACTCACGAGGCCCAGCACGCGATCATGGTCCGCGGGCGACATGATCTGCACCACCGCACCGACGGCGCGCCACAATGCGCTACAAGACTCGACCGCTGCCGGATCGGTCTCGTCGGTCGGCGTCAAAACGCAGCGGCGCCCTTCGAACAGCGACGGCAGCGCCGCCTCGGGGCCCGATTTTTCGGTACCGGCCAGCGGATGACCACCGACGAAGCGCGACGGCGATGCTAGGTTGCTCGACACCGCCGTCAGCACCGAGGTCTTGGTCGATCCCACGTCGGTGACCAGCGCCTTGGCATCGAGAAATGGGGCCAGCTCGACCAGAACCTCGACGGTGGCACGCACTGGCACAGCCAAGATCACCAGATCGGCATCGGAGACTGCGTCCCAGCCGCCCGTCTCGTCGACGAGGCCGAGCGCCAGCGCACGCGGGGCTGCCGCAGCGTCGATACCGACCACGCGCTCCACAATCCCAGCGCGCCGCAGTGCGCCGGCCAGCGAACCGCCGATGAGGCCTGTGCCGACGATGACGGCGCGCCGAAACAGGGTCACGTGGTCACAGCACTTCGGCCAGCGTACTCA
>Ga0123338_10002486_pt1 | contig 17169 bp, 14 predicted proteins | sample grotaG_FD_89793 | JGI IMG/M metagenome (GOLD analysis project Ga0123338, IMG submission 89793) | Glacier valley bacterial and archeal communities from Borup Fiord, Nunavut, Canada, to study Microbial Dark Matter (Phase II) -... | ecosystem: Environmental > Aquatic > Freshwater > Ice > Glacier ...
TGAGGTGCTGCTTCATGTGGATCTTTACCTTTTGGCATGGCACCTACCTGTACAAATAATCCTGGAACTTTTTCCTGATAATAAGCAAAATCTTCACCTCCAGTCGTAGCATGCGATAACAGTGTATTTTCTTTACCAGCTACTTTTTCAAGAGTTGGCAACATCTTTGTAGTCAATTTCGCATCATTAAATGTAACAGGGCACATAGGTTGAATTTCAATTTCTACTGTTGCTCCTCCACTTTCAGCTATTTTTGTGATAGTATTATTAATTTTCTCATGTAAAATTTTGCGCATTGGCAAATTTAATGCTCTAATAGTACCTTCCATTTTTAATTCTTCAGGTATTATATTATTCCTTGTTCCCGCATTTATAACTCCAATAGTAATAACAGCAGGGGCAACAGTCAATTCTGTTTGTCTGCTTATAATTGTTTGCAAGCCGTTTATAATTTGGGCTGAAATAACAATAGGATCTATTCCATTCCAAGGTTCAGCACCATGTGATTGCTTTCCTTTAATTTTTATTCTCAACCAATCTGCACTTGCATAAAAGCCTTCAGGTTTGTATCTTATTTTTCCTACTTCAGTTTGAGCATTAATATGAATACCGAAAATGGCATCTACTTTCGGGTTTTCAAGTACTCCTTCTTTAATCATTAAAGCGGCTCCACCTTCCTCACCTAATGGAGGACCTTCTTCTGCAGGTTGAAAAATAAATTTAATGGTTCCGTTAATATCTTTTTTCATTGTGGATAAAATTTCTGCAGCAGCCATTAGCATTGCCATATGTGAGTCGTGCCCACAAGCATGCATAACACCAACATCTTTTCCACTATAAGTAGTTTTAACGGTGGATGCAAATGCAACGTCTGTCCTTTCAACAACAGGTAATGCATCCATATCGGCACGTAATGCAACACAAGGACCCGGTTTATTTCCTTTTAAAATACCTACAACTCCTGTTTTTCCAACCCCTGTTTTTACTTCAATACCTAAATTTTTTAAATGATTTGCAATTTTTTCGGAAGTTTTAAATTCACGATTACTCAATTCAGGGTTTTTATGAAAATCTCTTCGCCATTCAATAACTTTTGCTTCAATATTATTGGCTGCAATATCCACTTTTGCCTTATAATTTTGGGCGCTTACAACTATTGGAAGAAAAATTATTAGTAAAAAATATTTTTTCATTTTTTTTATTTTAGAATTTACAAATGATGTTAAACAAATACTTTTATATCTCCAATTATATTAGCCAATTACAGTCTTATAAGCGAATAAATAATATACTATTATTCTGCAGAATCGGAAAAATTGGACATTATTCTAATCATAGAGAAATCATCGGTTGGTTTTAAACCAAAACCATTCTCTAGTTTTTTAATTTTTATGTTCAACATTTCTTCACGATTCGAATTAGACTTATCGTTGACTAAGAAGTCTATTACATTAATTGTTTCCTCAGTTTTGACCAAATTTATATTTTCAAATGTAAAAATTCCATCTGTTGCAATACTAACATCATATAAATTAGTAAAAAATATTTTTTGATTTTGAGTACTATACCAGGCATCAAAATCCTTATTTAAATGAAATCCTAAATAATCTGGTTTATTATCTTGATCATATTCCTTAATTTTTCCATTGATACTTACAAGGCCATCACCAATAATCAATACAATTCCTTCATTTTGTTTTTTATCATAAACTAAAATAATTAATGTTGTTAGGAGTTCTTTTATATCAAGCATTAATTGATTCTTAATCAATTTTAAGTCTTTAAACATTTCAAAAAGCATATCTTTTAAATGTTCCTCTATAGTTTGTATATGTTGTTCATGGCCTAATAATTCCTTATATCCTTTTTCTTTAGAAACTTTTCTTAATATTTTTCCAATTAATGTAGAAGCAAAATAACTTTCTATTGACATGGTGCAACCATCCATAATAGCACAAATTATCTTGTCGTTTCCTATCTCACCATAATATAAATGATCTTCGCAATGGTTTGTATGGTACTCACCCATTTTTAATACTGAATAAATTTTCATACTTTAAAGTATAAAAATTTAATAACTTTTCAACTTTTTCGAGAAAAAACCTTAGATAATATTTGTTTGCGTTTTAGAGAAGTAATAGGTAATTCGAATAAATATAATTTATCCCAACTTTCTAAATATTATATTAGCCTTCCTATTTATACTTTAAAGCATTTATAATTAGTTCTGCAACAGACATTATTTTACAAATCATAATGAATCTTCAAGCAATAGTTAATTTTTTCATTTAGGAGTAAAATCAGTTCATCATCCATAAATTCATACTCATCAGGTATATTTAGCACTTCAATTTCTGGTAACTCAGCATAAGGATAAACATCTAAAATTTTAGATTTATGATCAGATTCCATTACAAGAACAAGGTCAGCCCAGTTTAAATCTTTCTCAGAAATTTTTCTTTCACTTTTTTGGCTCAATCCTACAGAACGAATATTAAAACGATTATCATTTTTAAAAATAAACTCTGAGGTTCTGCTTCGCTTTTTATTTTTACCACAAACTACAAGTATATTAGGTCGATTAATCATTTTTAAAATAAAAAATGTTTTTAAATTATGAATATATTGATATTGATAAACTAATAATTATAAAATTAATTTTCAATTATAAATCCTGTTAGAAAATAAATTAATAACCAATGCAACCATTTCATATTGAGATGGGTCATAATGACATTAAAATTCAAACTTTTAATTATGAAAAGGAAAATTCTTTATTTAATAACATTAATTTTATTTTCGATTAGCGGATGTAAGAAAAAAGATTCAACTGCTGAACCAATATTTCCAAACTCAATAATAGGGAAATGGAAATTAGTTTCGACCTATACAGATCCGGGTAATGGAAAAGGGAAATTTGAACCATACAATGGACCAGAGCTGTTTCCTATTGAATTTAATCCAGATAGTACTTACAAAAACAAGAATATTAATTGCATTGATAATTTCTCTACAAGATCAAATCAATATATAAAATTAGGTGGAAATTGTAAAAATACATGGGACAATAGATTATATTATTATAAATTAAGCCCGAAATATGATTCACTTACACTATATTATATATGTATTGAAGGTTGTGGGGAAAAATTTGTGAGGGTCTTGAAATAACAAGAATTTATTATGAATATATGCTTTATTTGAAACATAATTTCATTTAATAAGTATATATATTTAGCTTGGTGCAATATTTAAAAAAAAGTTAAACTTAAATCAAAAAAAATGAAAACCAACAAAAATTTATTGATGATGGCTGTTTTAACGGCTTTTTTGTTTGTAACTTCTTTTTCTTTCGCACAAGAAAAAATGGAAGCAAAACCTAAAGAGGATAAAAGCAAACGTCCTAGTCCTCCTGCAAAAGTTACAGAAAAAGTGGGTGCTGCAACCGTTACAATTGATTACAGTCGCCCTTCTGTAAAAGGCAGAAAAATATTTGGAGGTTTGGAGCCTTATGGAAAAGTTTGGAGAGCAGGTGCTAACGAAGCGACTACTTTTGAAGTTGATAAAGATGTAAAAATCAATGGTCAACCATTGCCAAAAGGAAAATATGCTTTATTTGCTATCCCAACTGAAACAGAATGGACGTTGATATTCGACAAAAAATCTGAACAATGGGGAGCATATGATTACAAAGAAGGTAATGATGCTTTGCGTATAAAAGTAAAACCTGTTAAATCACCAAAATTAACGGAGTTACTTACTTATACAATCGATAAAAAAGGTGATGTAAAACTTTGGTGGGAAAATGTAGAAGTTCCTTTTAAAGTTCAATAAAACTTTATTATTTAAAAAAGGTCGGCTCAACAGTCGACCTTTTTTTATGAATGTTGAAAAATATATTCTAAAATATTTTTTTCAATATCATCAAATACTTTGTCACGCCTAGCCATTGTTATTTTGGCTACTTGAAGTGCCTTTTCTAATCTATATTTTTCATAATTTTTTCCTCCCCACGAAAATGAAGGAACAAAATTATCAGGGAAACCTTCTCCAAAAACATTGCAATTTACTCCTACCACAGTCCCGGTGTTGAACATAGTATTAATTCCTGCTTTGCTGTGGTCACCCATTATTAAACCACAGAATTGCCTTCCCGTATCAACCATTTTATTTTTTGGGTAATTCCATAATTTTACATTTCCATAATCGTTTTTCATATTTGATGAATTGGTATCAGCTCCGAAGTTACACCATTCACACACTACAGAATTTCCTAAAAAACCTTCGTGAGATTTATTTGAATAACCAAAAAATACAGTATTGCTCACTTCACCTCCAACTTTACAAAATGGGCCTATTGTAATATCGCCGCGCATTTTGCTTCCCATATTTAAATGTACACCTTCAAGCATTGCAAAAGCACCTCTTATTATACTTCCTTCTTGAATGATTGCATTTTTTCCTATATAAATCGGGCCAGGCTCTGCATTTAATATCGCCGCCCTTATGTGAACACCTTCTTCAATAAAAATATTTTCTGGAAAATAGATTTTTGTATGTTGGTCGTTAATGGGTTGTGAAATTTTATTTTTTGTAAGCCAAATAAAATCTTTTCTCAATTGTTCACCATTTTTTAAAAAAATGTCCCAAAGTTGCGTAATAACAGTAAGGGCTTGATCAAATGAAATATTTTTATATTTTTCCAGGCTCGAAAGTGGAAATTGTTTATTTTCTGATGTTTTAAAAGCAATAACAATACCTTCGAAAATTATTTTTTCATTTTCCTTTAAGGAAATTATTTTTTCAACAATTGCCTGATCTGGGCAAACGGCAGAATTAATATAAATATTTTCTGTTTCAAATTTAGTTGGGAATTTTTGTTGTAGATAATTCTCTGTTAAAAAAGAAACGGATGTTTTTAAAAAGTATTCCCATTTTTCTTTAATAGTAACGATACCAACCCTTATTTCAGCAACAGGCCGTGTGAGTGTAATGGGGAAAAGATTTTGCCTTATTTCGTTGTCGTCGAAAAGAATAAAATTCATTGCTACAAATTTGAAAAAATATAAAAAACAAAAAAGTCTCATGAATAAATCAAGAGACTTTTTTCAAATTTAATTATTCGAACAGACAAATAACAAATTATTTTTTATAACGCCTGTTAAATTTCTCAACTCTACCAGTTGTATCCAACATTACGTTTTTACCAGTGTAAAATGGATGTGAGTATGAACTTACTTCCAATTTTATAACAGGATATGTTTTGCCATCTTCCATTGTAATGGTTTCTTTTGGAGCCATTGTAGACTTAGTAACAAATTTTTCATTACTTGCCATATCCCAAAAAACCACTTCTTTATATTCCGGATGAATATCGTTTTTCATATTTATATATTGTTATTAATCAAATCGTTTTGAAAAGGATTGCAAATATATTGGGTTGCATGTAAAAATCAAAGCCTTAGTGAAAAAAAGATAATAATTATTATTTTCATTTTACAATTATGAGTTTATCAATATTGATAAACTCATAATTGTAAAATAAATTAAAAGTAAAAATGTATTTTTAATGGCATAAAATTTATTAATTATGATATTGTATCAATTTAAATTATTTACTTTAGTTTAAAAGGTTTTACATTTTAAAATTCAGAAAGATTTTAATGCAAGATATCGAGCCATTCTATAATTGGGAAAACTATTATTCTGCAGTAGATGATGAACAATCTCCTTTTTATGGTAAAGAATATAATACCAGCACATACACCCATGCTATTTATGGATATTATATTCATCCTTTTTGGGATTATATAGGTTCGGAAACACTTTACATAAAAATTTTATATGCTGATTATAATTTAAATTATGTGGTTATTGAAATGTTTGGAGAGTGGAATGATACCCTTCATAATGATATTATGTTTTTCAAACGCAACGTAATAGATCATTTAATAGGGCAAGGAATTAGGAAATTTATTTTGTTAGGAGAAAATCTTTTAAATTTTCATGGTTCGAGAGACGATGAATATTATGAAGAATGGTTTGAAGATGTAGAAGATGGATGGATTGCTGCAGTGAACTTTAGGGATTTTGTAGAAAGCGAATGGAAAAAATATAAATTAGATTATTACATAAATTTTGGAGGAACGCTTGAAATTGAAAATTGGAGAACAATGAACCCAGTTCAATTTTTTCAACATGTAAGTGACCAAATAGTAAGAAGGTTGGAAGGATAATATTAAGATTTTAGAAAAACCTTGCCTATAAACTGTTTTTTGTAAATAATTTTTACGCTTTGCTTATTTAAAAATTTATTTGTTTATTGAAATATAAGCGACAACATCTTTTTTGATTTTTTTATTTATATTCTAAAACTCTATATTTGCCGAATTAAATAACTTTTTTAGTATTTTATTTAATTTTTTCTAGGTTAGATTATATGAAGCTTTTTAATTTTTCTTTTTTCAATTGAAATAATTTTTTGCATGAGAATAAATTATCAGAAACAATCAATTTGGCTTTCTGTTTTAATTGTGCTGTCATTCCTCCTGTTTGGCTTTTATGTAATATCATCTGTATATAAAATTAAGCACACCAACCATCTTTCTGAAATTTCGCAAGAAGCTTTCTTTTATCTTAGTCAATTACAAACTTCAAAAAGTGAATTTCTGCTTAATGCATCATCCGACAGTTCTTTTATTACCAAAGGAACAAATTCTCAATTAGAAACTTATGATAAAAACCTTCGATTGGTTATAAGTAGTACTAATTTATTAAAAGATGAATTGAGGCAAATTAATCCAGCTACCGTTTTATTAGTCGATAGTTTGAAAGGTATTTTAAAAGAATATTCCATACTTTTTTTAGAAACCACAGGATTGATAAAAGAAAAAGGCTTTAAAAATGATGGTTTAGAGGGAAAAATGCGAAAAGCTATTCATAATATAGAAAATTCAAGTTTAATAACTGATAAAACACACATTTTAACTTTGCGAAGGCATGAAAAGGATTTTTTATTGCGAAAGGATTTTCAATATGTAAAAAAGTTTGATAGTGACTTTGCGAAATTTTCTGCAATTATTGAAGCACTTCCAGAAAGTGCTTCTACAGAAAAAATTGAATTATTAAAGCAATTGGAAATTTATAAAAGTGCTTTTTATAAAATAATAAATAATGAAAAACAAATTGGCCTTAGTAGCAATGACGGAAATAAATTTTTATTAAAAAATACTTACGATAAGGCTTATTCCTATTTAAGGAGGATAAATAAACAAATTGTTGAGGAGTCGGATAATGTTAGTACTCAAATTATACGAACGTTTATTTTTTTGTTTTTAGCAATTGCTGTCAGCATCACATTTGCCTTGTATTGGTTGCATGTTTCAATTTCCACACCAATTACAGAAATGCGAAAATCAGTAGAAAGGATTTCAAATGGTGATCTGTCAATCAATTTGAATCAAATTAAATCAAGTCGACTACTCAAATCACTTATAATAGGTTTTGATAACATTATTTTAAAGTTTCGGGATGTGATGAACCAGATAGAAGACATTTCAACCCGCAAAATAACCGAAGCGCTACCAGCAGTAAATGAAAATGATGAAATTACTAAGACACTTAATAACATTATAGTACAATTAAAGGTAATTGACGAAGCTGAGAAAAGAAGATTATGGCATAGTGAAGGGCTTTCTAAATTTGCCGATATGCTCAGGGATAATCATAATAATTATACTGATGTATATGATAATGTGTTGAAAAACTTTGTAAAACAATTAGGTGCAAACCAAGCAGCCTTGTTTGTATTGGAAGAAGGTGAAAATGAACAGCCTATGCTTGAGTTAAAAGCTTGTTATGCCTTTAACCGAAAGAAATATATTAATAAAAAAATTGTAATAGGTGAAGGGCTTGCAGGTGTTGCTTTTGCTGAAAAGCATACCATATTTTTAACTGATGTGCCAGATGAATATGTTAAAATTAAATCAGGACTAGGTTTTTCAAACCCAAATTGTATATTAATTGTTCCGCTGTTAAATAATGAGCAAGTCGTAGGCGTTTTAGAATTAGCTTCGTTTAAAGTATTAGAACAATATGAAATTGATTTTACAAAAAGTGTTAGTGAAAGCTTGGCTTCATTTATTTTGAATACAAAAGTAAGCGAGAGGACTCATGATTTGCTTGAAAAATCTAAATTAATGACGCAACAATTGCGTAATCAGGAAGATGAATTGAAGCAAAACATGGAAGATATGCTTGCTGCTCAAGAAGAAATGCGACGCCATGAAAGAGAGCTTGAAATGAGATTAGAAAAGATGTCAACTGAAAACGTGCAATTAAGAAATAAAAAAGCAACTGCACGTAAAGGTGAGGATGATTTTATTAGAGATGTAAGTGGTGAAAATAAATGGTCTCCAAATAATAAACCTAGGTAAAATATGTATCATACAATCAAAAAAGAAACCTGCTTTAGGCAGGTTTCTTTTTTTGAAATGGATTTATTTCTTTAAAAACTGAATCTCTAGTTTTTTCAATAAGTTGAGAGAAATTTCAAAGATTGGGTTATCATCAGCCATTTCTTCAACTTTATCCATTATCATTTGCATTTTGAATGATAAGTTTTCAAATTCTTTTGATGCCATATCAGGTCTATTGCTTATTCGAGAAGAAATTTGACAAACCTCTGTTAAAATATCTGGTACCCATTCCTGATACTCATTATATTTAGAATTCATTTCTTTTCGCACTTTTTTAACCCAGTTTAATTTTCCTTTAGCTCCATCCAACAAGCTTAAAGAAAGGTGGCTTTCAAAGTGTACAACTATCTCAATTAGATTATTTACGTTATGTTTACACAATTTTATAATCGTTGCTATTTCATTACCATCAAAATAATAAAAGTTTTCATTATTATTTTCTAAATATGTTTTTGATTTATATTCAATCAATTCACCATTTAGAAATACCTCATGTGGTAGGAAAGTATTGATCAACCGTATTTCATAAAATTTTTCTTGTGGCATGTTTTCATAAGTACCTTCAATAGGATGAATGCTTATGGTGTAATTACCTTGTTCGTCCCTTTTAAAATCAATTGGTAAAAAAGAAAAAGAATCTTGGATATAATTATTAGTAGAATTTTCGTCTTCATAAACTTTTACACTTCCAGATTCTCCAGGATAAATACTTAAAATTAAATGATCGGCAACAGCATCCGCTAAGCGTTTAACTTTATTTTGCATTGGTATTATAGCACCTTGCTTTACAAAAAGAGGAATTTCTTCTAGTGTATACTCCCTTGTAACCATTACAGGACCAGTTATTACTGATCCAGAAAACCATTCAATCCATTCACCTTCTGGTATCCATGTGGTTTGAGGCACTGTTAAATTATCTTCTTCGATGTGCTTTGTGATGGGAGATACAATTAAATCATTCCCAAACATATATTGATCTCTTCTTATATACGCTTCATCAGCTTCAGGATAATCGTAATACATTGGTCTGCATATTGATACACCTGTATCATAAGCTTCACGAGCCATTGTATAAATGTAGGGCACCAATGCATAACGCAATTGAATGGCATCGCGCATTACATAAAAATAATCCGTAGGGTATCCCCAAATCCTTCGTTCAATACGTGGGTTATTAGAAGCGTGTGTTCGAAATATAGGACTAAAAATCCCGAACTGAATCCATCTTGCGTAAAGTTCAGGAGTTGAAATTCCTTTGTAATGCCCACCTATATCATGGCTCCAATATCCAAAAGCGACATTAGACGCCGTTGATGTGAAATATGGTTGAAATGAAAGCGACTTCCAATCAATATAAGTATCACCAGAAAACCCAACCGGATAACGATGATTACCTAAGCCACCCCATCTGTGAAAAACAATGGGACGATTTTTTCTTCTTCGTTCCATGTCGCTGTAGTGAACATAGTTTAACCAAAATGTAGGTGTTACACCTTTTAATTTTGTAGTTCCCCATTGTTGCCAATCCAACCACCAAAAATCCACTCCCCAATCTTCAAAGGGGTGCAATAATATTTTAAAATAATTTTCAGTAAACTTTCTATCAACAATATCAAATGGGATATATTCTCCTTTGTTGGGATCTTTACCCATTGCTTTTGCCATTGCAGGATATTGTTCTTCATGAGGTTGCACGCCCGAAGCAGGATGAAGGTTCATTGAAACATGCAAGCCTTTACTTTTTAACCAACGAATAAACTTTTCCGGATCAGGGAAAAATATTTTATTCCATGTAAATCCAGTCCATCCCTTTTTTTCTCCGGCCTGATCAAGTTTGTTTTTAAGCCAATCTTCTTTAAAATTTAAATGCCAATCCATATCAATGATCAATACATCTAAAGGCACATCATTCGTATTAAACTCTTCTATTAAATTTCTGAAATCTTCATCGGTATAAGCCCAATAGCGCGACCACCAATAGCCGAATGCATATTTTGGTGGGATTGGAATTTTACCGGCAACACTTGTAAAATCTTTTAGTGCCGCTTTATAATCGTGGCCATGCCCGAAAAAATAATAATCCTGATGATCATTATCTGGGCGAGGTATAACCCAATGCCAATCTTGTTCATGATCAAAAAGTGGCCTATCTGAATCATTTATTAAAGTCCAACCATCTTTTGAAATCACTCCTGCTTCGAGGTTCATCGCACCTTTTATACGATCGAGAGTTCTGGTTGTTCCGCGCAAATTACCTGTATCTTCCATTCCCGGATGCCAGAATTTTTTTACTCCGTTTAATTCAAAATTTATTTGAAGATTAGCAGGAGTAAAGCAACCAGATCCTTTTTTATATCTAAGAAATAAATGTTCTGTATGAATTTCCAACCAACCATCTCTATCCTCAATATTATAATGCGGAACAGGTAACAAACGATTAATAAAAACAAAAGAAGAATAATCTTGAAAAATTCCATTTTCAATCCATTCTAATCGAATAAGTCGTGAAGTGAGTATTGTAAATCTTGCTTTATCTTCAATAATAATTGCATGAGGGTCTGCTACAGGGTTTGCTTGATTATTTACTAATAAATTATCTTCTGTATTCATAAAGTCAAGAATATATATAATGTAAGAATTATATTTCTATTTTTTCTGCAATATAAAGTAATTATGGTAAAATCATTTTCTATTGAAAGGAATACATTGTTTTAAAATTTAAAATATAAATTATTGAAAAAACGATATTGAAATATTGATATTTTAAAATAAAAAAGCCTCAAAATATTTGAGGCTCCGATTATTTTTATTATCATGTTAAGATTATACTTCCCAATAATAATTATTGTGATCTTGGTCTAAACTAAAACCTAATTTGGGATATAAATTATTCCCAATCACATTCGTTTTTTCAGTTTCTAGCATCAACCCACCGGCATTTGTTTGTTTAGCAAATTCCTGAGATTTTAATAAAAGTTTAATACCAACGCCAGTACCTCTATCGCTTTCAGCTACATATAAATCATTTAATAACCACAGCCGTTTCATTCTTGTTGAAGAAAACAAAGGATATAATTGCGCAAAAGCCACTAAATTATTTTCTTTTTCTGCAACGAATATTTGAGAATCATTATTTATTAACCTTTCTGTTAAAAATGCTTTTGCACTTCCCAAATCTGTTTCCTTTCCATAAAAAATTCTATATTTATCAAAAAGGTTTGTTAATTGTTGAATGTCACTTAAAGTGGCTTCTCTGATTTGCATTTGTATAATTGATTTTATGTAATTAGGATATCGCTCAGAATTTCTCAAAGATCATAAAAAACTTGAAAAGTGGGATCATTGACTTTCTTTTATCTTTCAGAAGATTCAGATTACTAAGCTTGCTAGTGAAATATCAATAAATGCAAAGTTTTATCTAATATTTTCATCTAAGTATTTTTTATGACTTTATATGATTTGAACATAAAAACTTTTAATATAAATTAACATTTTTATTAAAAGTAAATAATACTACTTACTTTTATTTATGAATTTACAAAAAGTAACCATTGAAAATTTCAAGTGCTTTAAATCCAAATCTGAAATTGATTTTGGCAAAATCACCTTATTAACCGGAGCTAATAGTAGTGGAAAAAGTTCAATAATTTATAGTATACTGGGAGCTATTCAATCCGGTGAATTTCCGTTTCACTTTTCAACAAATGGAAAATATGTTAACATGGGAGATTATAAAAATATTGTTTTTAATAATCTTATTGACGGAAAAATAAAATTTTCTTATGAATTTAAAAATATTACAACCTATGTAATTGAAACTGTTTGGATTGAGGATAAAAATAATAATCTTCCAAAATTGTTTGAGCTTAAAGCATCTTCAAATTTTTTTAATTTTTCTTTAACACGATTAAAAGAAGGGTTCTCTATTGATTATAATTATGAGCCTCAAAACAATTTGGGTTTTGATAGAGAGAACTTTGAAAAGTTTTATACTGATTTGGTAAACATATTTGGTGAAGTAGATAAAAACTTTTTCGATTCTTATTCAAATACAATGAAAGAATCAATAGAAGTAAAAGGTTTAGTTTTAGATGATATTGACGAGATCTTTAATAGAAAAGTAATATTTACTAAAGAAAATCATTTTGCATTAGACCACATTTTTTTCACTATTCTACATATTTTTGAAAATTATCTTAGTCAAATAAATTTTATCAGTTCCTTCAGGCACCCTCCGGAAAGAACGTACTTAGAGCATTCCCGCTCAAAATTGGAAGTAAATAACTATGGTGATGGTTATTTAGACCAGATTATATATTGGGAATCAAAAAATAAACCAAAATTTAATCAGTTAATAAAAATCTTGAAAGACCTAAAGTTAATCAACTCAATTAGGACGAAAAGATTAGATGGAGGCAGGTTTGAGATAGCAGTTCAAATTAAAGAAGGAGGAATTTATACATCATTAAGTGATGTAGGGTTTGGGCTTTCTCAATTTTTACCTATTATAGTAGCCGACCTGCAATTACCCGATGAATCAACTTTATTTGTAGCGCAACCCGAAATACACCTTCATCCAAGTGTACAATCATCATTTGGTGGTTATTTAGTGAACCAGGTTAAAACAAATTCAAAAAACTATGTTATAGAAACTCATAGTGAATATTTGCTAAATAAAATTAGGCTTGCTGTAGTAAAAGGAGAAATAGATCAAAATGATGTTAAAGTTTTGTTTATAGAAGACAAAATTGATGGGAATGAGATTCATAAAATAACATTTAATACTGATGGTCAAATTTTAAACGCCCCGAATAATTTTTTTAAAACCTATATGATGGATGTAATGGAAATTGCTATCCAAGCCGCAGGTTAATATGAAGAAAGATTTATTTATTGATAATAATATCGCAAGCAAATTTTGTAACCCACAAGATAAAGAGTACATAAAACTTACTAAATGGTTATTACATTTTGATCCGTCAGATAAATCAGATAAAGATAACTATGCACATTTAGTTGTTTCCCAAAAATTACTTATTGAATATTTGAGATCCTCTCAAAATACAAATAATGGTTCTGCAATACCTTTGATTATTGATTTATTAATAAGAGATGGAAGGTTAATTAAAATTACTAATCAACAAATAAAAGATTTTAAATCAAGATATTATACTAAACGGGTGGAAAATAGCTTGACTTGTAATAACGAAGACAGAGATTTACTTCCGGTTGTATTTTTATCAGATAGGAAATTTGCATTAACATATGATAAAAAATTTAAATTCGACCTTGAGAATTTTCCCGGATTTAATGTTCGTGTAGAAAAAAGACCGGAAGAATTACCTTATGATAAATAAATTCAAATTTTTACTTCACTGCCCCACCACTTCCAATCATTTTTTCAGGACTTACAAATGCTAAACTTCCATCTTTATCTTCAGCCATTAATATCATCCCTTGCGACATAATGCCTTTGATTTCTCTTGGGGCTAAGTTCGCTAAAAGGCAAACTTGCTTTCCAATAATTTTTTCAGGGTTATAGTACTCAGCTATTCCGCTTACTACTGTTCTTTCATCCAAACCTGTATCAAGAGTTAATTTTAATAATTTTTTTGTTTTCGGAACAGCTTCAGCAGCTTTAATAGTAGCAATCCTTATATCGATTTTTTCGAAATCATTAAAATTTACATCTTCTTTTTGAGGTTCGATGGTTTGATTGGCAATTTCATTTTCTTTTTTACTGTTCAACAATTTTTGAATTTGGGTTTCAATTACTTTATCTTCTATTTTTTCAAATAAAATTTCAGGTTGGTTAATAACATGCCCTGCGGGTAATAATGTTACATCACCTGCTTTGTTCCATTTTAATGAAGGCAGATTTAATATTTTTAAAATTTTAGCAGAAGTGAAAGGCAAAAACGGTTCCATTACCACTGCCAAATTTGCAACCAATTGCGAAGCCAGATACAAAATGGTTTTTACGCGTTCAGGATTTGTTTTGATTAACTTCCAGGGCTCTGCATCACCCAGATATTTATTACCAGCCCTTGATAAATCCATTACTAAACTTAAAGCTTCACGAAAACGGTAAGTTTCAATTGATTCTGATATTTTAACAGGAAAATCTATAATTACTGAAATTAATTCTTCATCCACTGCTTCCCAACTGCCATGTGATGGTATTTCGCCATTATAATATTTGTGAATAAGGGTGATTACTCTGTTTATAAAATTCCCAACATTATCCGCCAATTCATTGTTATTCCTCGCCTGAAAATCTTTCCATGTAAAATCACTGTCTTTATTTTCAGGAGCATTGGCTGTCAATACATACCTCAGTACATCTTGTTTGCCAGGAAAATCTTGTAAATATTCATGCAACCAAATGGCCCAATTGCGTGAAGTAGAAATTTTTTCTCCTTCAAGGTTCATAAATTCATTGGCTGGAACATTATCTGGCAAAATATAATCTCCATGTTCCATTAACATAGAAGGGAAAATAATACAATGAAAAACTATATTATCTTTTCCAATAAAATGAACGAGCTTGCTTTCTTTATCCTTCCAATATTTTTCCCAATTTTCTCCTAATAATTCTTGAGTGAAAGTGATATAACCAATTGGAGCATCAAACCAAACGTATAAAACTTTTCCTTCTGCATTTGGCAAGGGTACTTTTATTCCCCAATCCAAATCGCGAGTCATTGCTCTCGGGTGTAAACCTTGGTTCAACCACGATTTACATTGGCCATATACATTTGTTTTCCATTCCGGATGTTCATTAATGTATTCTTCAATTTTTGGTTGAAGTTCATCCAAAGGTAAATTCCAGTTTGTAGTTGATTTTTTTATTGGTTGTTCTCCAGAAAGAGTTGAATGTGGATTAATTAATTCATCAGGACTTAAAGATGTCCCGCATCGCTCACACTGATCGCCATACGCATTTGGATTTCCACAATTAGGGCAAGTACCGACAATGTACCTGTCTGCTAAAAATTGATTTGCTTTTGCATCAAAATATTGTTCAGTAGTTTCTTCATTAAAAACACCTTTATTATATAGTGTAGTAAAAAAATCCGATGCTACTTCATGGTGTTTTTGATTACTTGTGCGAGAATAAATATCAAAAGAAATTCCGAACTCATTAAAAGAATCTTTTATTTGAGTATAATATTTATCAACTACTTGTTGTGGGGTTATTCCTTCTTTTTTTGCTTTAATAGTAATTGGTACACCATGCTCATCTGTTCCACTAATAAAAATAACATCCTTTTCTTTACTTCTTAAATATCTTGCATAAATATCCGCAGGTAAATAACAACCAGCTAAATGACCAATATGAATTGGGCCGTTAGCGTAAATTAATGCTGCAGTGATGGTATATCTTTTAGGGTCGGAAAGCATTGTAGTAATGAATAGTTAGTAATGGGTATTGAGTAATTAGTAATGTGTATTGAGTAAAAATCTAATTAAATAAGTTTAAAAAAATTTTACAAAAGTAGAAAGTATTATACAATTGACAACAGATAAATAAGCTTTTACATTTCAAAAAAAAAATGAGATTATCAAAAAATCGATATTGATATATTCATAATTTGTATCTGATTAAAATGAATTATTTTTAAAATAGGGTGAATACAATGTATTTTTGCAGAATTAGTATTTCTAAAAATATTTGAAATGACAAAACTCAGCGTAAATATTAATAAAATCGCAACCTTGAGAAACTCCCGAGGTGGTAATAACCCTGATTTAATTAAAGTTGCACAAGATTGTGAGCGGTTTGGTGCGCAAGGTATAACAGTGCATCCAAGGCCTGATGAAAGACATATTCGATATCAGGACGTTATTGATTTAAGTAAAATTGTAACAACAGAATTTAATATTGAAGGTTATCCAGATGAAAGATATTTGGAATTAGTAAAAAAAGTCAAGCCTACTCAAGCAACATTGGTACCTGATTTACCTGGTGCTATAACTTCTGACAATGGTTGGGATACAATTAAAAATGAAAGTTTTTTAAAAGAAGTAATCTTCGAATTAAAGAAACAAAATATCAGGGTCTCTTTATTCGTTGGCACTGAAGAAAAAATGATAGAAGGTGCTGCAAAAATTGGTGTAGATAGAATAGAGTTGTATACAGGGCCATACGCTCATCAATTTTTAAAAGATAAAAAAAATGCAATTGATCCTTATATAAAAGCAGCAAAAAAAGCAGATGAATTAAAAATTGGAATCAATGCAGGCCACGATCTTGACCTTGATAATTTAAATTTCTTTTTTAAAAATATTCCCACATTGTTGGAGGTTTCCATTGGCCATGCTTTAATTTGCGATGCCTTGTACTTAGGTTTAGAAAATACTATTCAGCTATATTTGAGGCAGTTGCAGTAAAATATTTTTTTATTTTAATTTCTAATGCATTTTTTTACATTTCATTCATAAAATTATTAAAAAAAATAGTTTAATTTAAGTCGTGAAAAACTGCCTTGTAATAATACCTACGTATAATGAAATTGAAAATATTGAAGCCATCATTCGAAAAGTATTTTCATTGCCCCGCGATTTTGAAATTTTAATTGTTGATGATGGTTCACCAGATGGAACCGCTGATAAAGTAAAAGAACTTAAAAAAGAATTTCCCAGCAGATTATTTATTGAAGAAAGAAGTGGAAAACTTGGCTTAGGTACA
>Ga0123338_10002487_pt1 | contig 17162 bp, 14 predicted proteins | sample grotaG_FD_89793 | JGI IMG/M metagenome (GOLD analysis project Ga0123338, IMG submission 89793) | Glacier valley bacterial and archeal communities from Borup Fiord, Nunavut, Canada, to study Microbial Dark Matter (Phase II) -... | ecosystem: Environmental > Aquatic > Freshwater > Ice > Glacier ...
CGAGCGGATCCGGGAGTGGGCCGTGGTTGTATTGCGCTGGCCGGAGAAGCAGGCGCGGATGACGGTGAAGTGGCACGGTTGGCGGGTGCGGCAGCCGAATCTTTCGCGGCAGGCGCTGGAGCGGAACTGCCCGATTCGCTGGCTGGCACACTCGGAGAAGCGGCTACGGGTGCGGAAACCGGGGGAACGGTCGGAGTACCCGCGGAAGCAGGTGGAGTATGTGCTGCCGGTGCTGTAGCAGGTCGGGACGGTGGTGGCGCATATGCAGGGGTAGGACGAGGACCACCAGCCAAGGGCGGGCGAAACGGCCCGGCCGCCAGGGGAGGCCGTAGCCCAAAACGAGGCGCTGGTTTCTCCGGTTCCTCAGAAACCGGCGAAGCGTCAGCCGCTTTCACATCCGCCTGAGCGCTTGCGGGAGCGGACTCCTTGCCCGCCGGAACAGGGACCACTAACGGGGAAGATTCCAAGGCTGCGACAGGTTCATCCCGCTCGGCCTTCGGCGCAGGTTTCTCTGCCTTGACCCGGCGCGGGGTGTTTTCCGACTCTTTCGATTCCGACCGGCTGGCACCGTGATGGCCGTTGGTTTCACCGCCAGACTTGTCCTGCCTCTCCGGCAAGCCGCGGTTGGGCGCCAGCAGATCCCGTAATTGGATCGCAACATCTTCGTCGACCGAGCTCGAATGGGTCTTCCCGGAAATGCCGAGCTCTTTCAACTTGTCCAGAATCTCATGAGACTTTACCTCTAAATCGCGGGCAAGCTCATTGATTCTTCGGGATTTATTCATATATAGAACGATTTTTCATTACTGCTTACAAGCTTGAGGACCGCTAAGCGTCCGGCCCGCTCTTCACTTCACGCTGACCAGGCTCCATCCCGGAAACACTGCTTTCGGGAGCCTCTATATTACCAGACTCGGCTTTGTGCGAGTCTTCCCCGCTGATCTCAAGGCCCGCCATATCCAGCGGATCGCCGCCGCTTGGCCCAGAATCAACGTTTTCGTCGGCCAAACCTACGGGCTCGGACGCCTCCGACACCTCCAAACCTTCAGGCTGGTCGTCAACCGCGGTTTCCGTTACGGCATCGCCCGCGGGAGCTTCATCGTCAAACTGGCCATAGAACGAAATGACCGCCATTTGAATCCGCTCGACCGACGCCGGGTCGATCCCGGGAATTTCCACTAATTGCTCCGGCGTCATTTCGCCCAATTTCTCGACGGTGGTTACCCCGGCGGCAGAGAGCGTCTGCTGCAAAGCCGGATCGAGGCCATACTGCAACAGCGTCTCCAAAGGCGATTCCTGGGTAACCAGAGCTTCCATCTGGCTTTCCACTTCCTGGCGCTTCTCTTCTTCGCTCTTAATATCTACCTTCCAACCGAGGAGCTTGGCGGCGAGGCGGACATTTTGACCTTTCTTGCCGATTGCCAGCGACAATTGCGAATCGTCCACAATCACTTCCATGTGCCTTTCGAGCGGATCGAGGATGGTGACGCGGCTAATCTTGGCCGGGCTCAGCGCGTGCGTTGCGAACTGAATCGGATCTTCTGAAAATTCGATGATGTCGATCTTCTCGCCGCGCAGTTCGCGAATGATGGATTGCACGCGCATGCCTTTCATTCCGACGCACGCGCCGACGCAATCCACGTCCCGATCGCGGCTTTGTACAGCGATTTTCGTTCGTTCGCCGGCTTCCCGGGCGCAACCCTTGATGGTTACCGTGGAATCGTAAATCTCCGGCACTTCCTGTTCAAACAGGCGTTTGACCAATTCCGGATCGGCACGCGAAACCACTACTCCCGGTCCTTTACTCGCCTTATCGACAATTTTAATCACGCACCGGACACGGTCTCCGATACTAAAACTTTCCAGGCGCGACTGTTCCTTCTTGGGGAGCCGGGCCTCGGTTTTGCCGAGATCGAGTACCAGATCCTGCCCTTCGATCCTCTTTACCACACAGTTGACCAACTCACCGGCGCGGCCGGAATATTCGTTGAAAACCGTCTCGCGCTCCGCTTCGCGCACCTTCTGCAGAATCACCTGCTTGGCGGTCTGTGCGGAGATGCGGCCCAGCGCATCGGTCGGCTTGGGAATGCGCACTTCACTGCCGACGCTGGCTGAACCGTCAATGCGCGCCGCTTCGGCGAGCGTCATTTCATGAACGGGATCTTCCACCACTTCCACCACTTTTTTTACGGCGAACAAACGCATCGCGCCCGACTTCGGATCCAGATCCGCAAAGTAATCCTCATTCGTGCGGAAATGTTTCCGCGCGGCAATCAAAAGAGCGTCTTTCACGGCATCCATGACGATGCTGGAATCAATACCCTTCTCTTTGCTCAAAATTTCAATGGACTGAAAAATGGTATCCACAAGATCCTCGGAATGTTCTGAAATGAATGCGCGCTACCACACAAACTTTAAGTTTGCGCGGTCTACCTGACTATACGGAATCTGCACGGACGTACCACTGTCGAGCGAAAGCGAAATATTTCCCTCTGAAACGCCGCCCAGCAATCCTTCCAAACTCTTCTGGCCTTCCACAGGTTCGCGGAGCACCACTTTGGCACGTTGGCCGCTGAACCGTTCAAAATCAGCAAGCTTCAAAAGCTTGCGTTCCACGCCCGGTGAACTCACCTCCAGCGTGTAATGGGTGGGTATAGTTTCATCGGCATCCAGCAGATCGCCGAGGGTTCGCGAAATGAGTTCGCAGTCCCCGTGGGTGACGCCTTCCGGTTTGTCGATTGAGATTCGCAAGAATTGATTCTTTCCGCCGCCCTTCAACTCTACTTCTACAACTTCAATGCCTTCCGGCTCAGCTACACCGCGCGCAATTGCCTCAATCTTCTCTACTCCCGCCGCCTTCGCCATCCGTTGTCCGCAAAAACTGTAAATACCAATAAAAAAGTGGGCTTGCGCCCACTTCAAATTTCGACACGACCAATCTCAATATAACGCGTTTCTCCCAAAAGGCCAACTCAATAGACCGGGTCCCCAACTTTGCGCGACCGGCTGGAACCATCCGTGCCAGCGCCCCAGATATCTCTAACGATGCGCTTGGCGACCGGATCGCGGAAATGCACCGGATCTTTATAGTTCTCCCGGTTAGCGGTCAGTTCGTTCGGTACATCGTAATCGTACAAAGGGCCAAAGCTTGCCAGATCGCGCTTGAACTGAAAATACTGATCGTCCAGCCCGAACCGGGAGGGGATTGCCTGCAGATCGGCATGGCCGGGGAAGATGATAAACCGGAGGTCGATTCGGTGTTGGCGGCAATATTGCGAGATTTCTTCCAGACGGGCGCGGTACCTGACGGGCTTCAGGTACCGTTCGGCCCAGTTCGAGTCGTCTTGCAACGCCTCCTTCCACAGTTCGTCAGGGCTAATAAGAGGCTGACCTAAACCGGGGTCAACGCCCGAATACCGCAATTGGGCGGTGTACCAAGCCCCTTTCAATACGGTGCGGTTCGTGAAATAGAGCAGTGGCGTCTCGATAATCGCCATCGCGGGTTCCGTGCGATTGGTGAAATGATAATCGTTATACAGGCTGAAACCGATCCCCATGTAGACGGATTTCAGGGCTACCGCCTTGTTCGCGGTCCAGAAAGTATCGACTAATTCGTTTAAGCTGGCGCCCCCGTACGACATATCGATGAACTTTTTACCCGACACGCGTTCGATCTCAGAGGGGTGGATCAAACCCATGCGGGAATCGCCCAACAGAATGTTGGCACCTGGATGTTGTTCGAATTCGATTAGTTTCGCAAGACAGGTATTCAATGGAAAAGCGGACTTTTCCTTTACTTCACGGGCGATGAAGGGCGAGCGGAGAAGGCAAAACGGGTCCGTCCAGTAAATGGAGAGCCCCAGCAATAAAAACGGGAGAACCAGCGCTCCCAGCCTGGTAAAAAATTTCAAATACGCCATCGCTCAGAACTGGAAGTAAATAAATTCTTTAGCCCTGTTAAACGCTCCGAAGAAGAGCAGCGTCGCGCAGCAGGCGTAATACAAGCTCCAGCGAACATATACCGGCTGCCGCTCAATAAACACCCTTAACCGGACGCGATGTTGAAGGAGTTCCACTAGTAACAGGATAGGCAAAGCGAACAGCGCAATGATGAACTCGTCCTTATCGAGCCGCATTAAGATGTTGGCCTTGATAAAGGATAGGCTTTGCAGGTCGTCCGGCAGATTTGCCAAACCCTCACCCAGGTGGCTCGCGATATAGAACGCGTCCGCGGTGGTGCGCGCCCGGAAGAATATCCAGGCGAAGCAGATCAGCGAAAAAGTGATCACGGTTCGAACCGCTCGGAAAGGCAGGCGCAAACCGGGCGGAGTGCTCCAATTCGGAAACGCCCGCGCGCCCAGCATGTCACCCCATTGCTCCAGCACCAGGTACAGCCCGTTTAATCCGCCCCAGATCACGTATGTCCAATTGGCACCATGCCACAGGCCGCTCACAAGGAACGTGATGAGCAGGTTCCCATACCGGCGCAGAAACGGAACGCGGTTACCACCCAACGGGAAGTACACATAATCCCGGAACCAGGTAGATAGAGAAATGTGCCAGCGCCGCCAGAAATCGCTCACGGCGGGGCTAAAGTAGGGCATTCGGAAATTTTCCATCAGCCGGAAGCCCATTACCTGGGCCGAACCGATCGCGATGTCGGAATAGCCGGAAAAATCGCAATAGATCTGAAAGGCGAAGAATACGGTGGCCACCAGAAACGAAATACCCGTATAGGTCTGGGGGTGGTCGTACACCTGATTCACAAAAGGGGCAAGCCGGTCTGCAATTACCACTTTTTTGAACATGCCCCAAGCCATCAGTTGCAGCCCTGCCACAACGCGGGAGTATTCAAACCGGTGCAACTCATGAAACTGGTGCAGCATATTCTGCGGCCTTTCAATGGGGCCGGCAACCAGTTGGGGATAAAACATGACGTAAAGGGCGAAGATCCCGACATTTCTCTCTGGTTTTTGCCTGTGCCTGTATACCTCAACCGTGTAACTCAAAGATTGAAAAGTATGAAACGAGAGCCCAATTGGTAAAATGATGTCAAGCGGATTCAGCGGATAGGTCCAACCTACGCGCGCGCCCGCGTCCTGGAAGGTCAACGTGATGAAATTGTAGTATTTGAAAAACGCCAGCACCCCGATATTGGCGGCAATGCTGACAATGAGATACAGCTTCCGGCGTGACCCTGTTTCCCGGTCGATGAGTATACCGGCAACGTAATCCACCAGGATGGTAAACGCCAGAATAAGAATGTAAATCGGACGGAATGCCATGTAAAAGTAGCAACTGGCCCCAAGCAGAAGCGCCCAGCGGAACTTCGGCGGCAGCGCGAAGTAGAGCGCCGTCACAATAGGAAAAAAGATTAGAAACTGGAGGGAATTGAAGAGCACAGTTCTGGGCCAAAATAACACAGTTCCAGCCATGAATCCGCAAAAGCTACATGGCGGATGGAATAGTTCTAAGGTGGCTGGGACCGGGGTTTAGATGAAACGGCATTAGCCTTGCTTCTACAATTGTAGAGGAAGACACAATTATGAAATTTGCAGCTGCGTTAGTAGCGGTATCGGCTCTTTTGAGCGCTCAGGAACCGAATCCGACGCAAGGCCCCCGACCCGGTTTCCCCGGCGATTCGGTCCCCGTTTTCCGCGTCACGGTCGTTTCCCGAACCATTAAAGCGATTAACTTTCATCACAGGACCGGTTCCACCAATGTTGATTTGAAAGGAACGGCGCTGATGCCGCAAGCAACCGGCGTAGCGCGCGTCCAAAGCAATACCGGCGCTACCAAAATGACGCTGGACCTTAAAAAAATGAGTGCGCCCCAAAGTTTTGGCCCGGAATATGTGACCTTTGTCGCCTGGGCCATTACGCCCGAAGGACGTGCGAATAATTTAGGGGAAGTTGTTCTGAACGGCGATGCAACGCACCGGTCGATCGATGTTGCCACCGAACTGCAGGCCTTCGGAATTATCGTGACAGCGGAGCCCTACTGGGCGGTCACTCAACCCTCGGACGTGGTTGTGATGGAGAACTTTATCCGCACCGACACTACGGGCACGATTGAACAGGTGGACGCGAAATATGAACTGCTGCAGCGAGGGCAGTACACGAAAGTGGTGAATGCCGGAGTTCTTGCTCCGCTGATCGGCGATACCAGAACAAATTTGCAGTTGCGTGAAGCGCGCAATGCGGTGGAAATTTCACGTGCCACAGGCTCGGACCGCTATGCGAACGAAACTTTCCAGAAAGCGATTGTCGATCTGAAAAATGCGGAAGATTACAACCGAGGGAAGGGCGATAAGCGAGCCCTGGAAACCAATGCACGCGAAGCCGTCCAAATGGCTGAGGATGCCCGCATCATCACTCTCCGCAAAATGAAAGAGGAAAATCTGGCGGCGGAACGGGCAGCTTCGGCACAACGTGAAGCGGATGCGCGTGCTCAGGCCGATGCCGAAGGAAGACGCCGCGCCCAGGCCGATGCCGACCGTTCTACCGCGGAACGCGCCAGAGCGGATGCTGAACGAGCCAAACTAGATGCCGAACATGCCAAAGCCGAAGCCCTTGCAGCCTCAGCTCAAGCGAATCAGGACCGCGCCGCTGCTGAAGCGGCCCGCCAAGCTGCTTTAGCTCAGCAAGCCGCCGCGCAGGCGGATGCCGAAAAAGCCCGCCTTGCTGCAGCCCAGGCAAATGCTGCTGCCGACCAGGCGAATTCCGCTCTTCAGAAATCTGAAGCGGAAAAAGCCGAAATGCGGCAAAAACTGTTGATTCAGCTCAACTCCATTTTGGAAACGAAGGACAGCGCGCGCGGACTTATCGTTAACATGTCTGACGTGCTTTTCGATTTCGGAAAGGCGACGCTGAAGCCCGGCACACGGGAGACGCTGGCGAAAGTGGCTGGAATTCTGCTCGCTTACCCGACTCTTCGGTTGCAACTTGAAGGGCATACCGACAGTGTGGGCTCTGACGCTTTCAATCAGACTCTTTCGGAGAAGCGGGCGTTTGCCGTTCGCGATTATCTGGCGGGTGCAGGGATTAACGGAAACAGTTTGACCGCGGTTGGATATGGAAAGGCGAATCCGGTCGTGTCGAACGATACGGACGCAGGGCGGCAGAAGAATCGCCGCGTTGAAATGGTAGTGTCGGGGGAGATCATCGGCACTCCCATAGGCGCGGTTACCCGTCAATAATCGAGAGGAAGAGGGAGTCTTGGAAAATTCCGGGACTCCCTCTTTAGCGATACTCCCTAGTACTTGTGAATCCCTCCTTTTCCCTGTTTCATTTCAAACAATTCCGCCACATGGTAACTTTCTCGCAGGCAATCTGAATCGCTTCACAATTCGTATTTTGTGGTGTGAGCAGAATGCCGAAGGAAAGACATGAGCATCGAGACGTTTTGTCGGAAATGAATAGGCGCGGCGATGACCGGATTGAGATGCAACTGCCTTGCCGCGTGTTATTTCCTGGCGTTTGGTTCGGCTCGCTCGATGGCCTTACCGGTAATCTCCATCGTAACGGGGTGATTGTGGCGTGCCATGTCAATCTGGAAAGCGAGCTTCCTTCGTTGGGCGCGACTGCTACCGTTCATATTGAACTTCCTGCGAACCGGGACTTCAGTCCTAGATACATGCGGTGCGACACCACATTGCTTAGAATTGAAGAGCTTGGGGATCGCGATTTTCAATTTGCGATGAAGATTCTAAATATAGACATTCAGGATGTTTTTCTGGCAGACCTGAATAGCGAAACTTCCAGTTACGTGATGTAGCAATTTATTTTCGCTTTATTACTCAGTAACTTACGCTAGACTGCATCTGGCAGCGCACTTGCCGAATGCTAGGGTTTGGGCGTATGAACATCAGATGCTTATGCCCCGGGGCTGTCGAATGTCCTGGGGAATGACAGATGAAATCTGCCAGCGCATATTTCCATTTACCCCGCTGGCGAACCTGTGGGCAAATCTCCCCGACATCACAAAAGTAGCTATTTCGACCGGCGCGGATCGGGTTCTGTTTTTGATAGCGCTTGCGACGATTCGTGCGGAAACAGAAAGGTTTGTTCCGTGTGCTGAACAGGTTTCGCGTTTCAATACCTCGCCTGGTGGCAAACCGTTCGATCTTTACGATCACCGCACCAACTTAGGTAACCAGGGTCGTCCCGATGGCGAACGCTACCGCGGCAGAGGCTATGTTCAGCTCACGGGCCGCTATAATTACGACCGGTTCGGCCCACAAATCAATCTGGACCTGATCACGTCGCCGGAACTCGCCGCGGAATCGTATCCGGCGGCGCGGCTCCTGTTTTGTTTCCTGAGTGCGAAAAGCAATCAGTTGCACAAAGCCGCTCAAGCCGGCAATCTGGCGGCGGCCCGGCGCCTGGTGAATGGCGGGACGAACGGTCTTGGGCGCTTTTGCGAAGCCTATCGAATTGCGGATTCACTGTTGGATCGGACTGAAACAAGCGAACTCTCCTGCTAGGCTTGTTTCGGGACTCTCGCCGCGATGTGCACGCCAGAAAGCAGCACGCCAGAAAGCAGCACGCCAGAAAGCAGCACGCCAAAAAGCAGCATTCAAAAAAGCGCCATCCAAGCACTGTTCATCGATCTTGGCGGCGTCCTGCTCACCAATGGATGGGATAGCGACACTCGCCGTGCCGCGGCTCTCAAATTCGGGTTCGATCAGGCTGAGATGGATAGCCGCCACCGGATGACGTTCGATACCTACGAAATAGGAAAATTGACGTTTGCCGAGTACCTTTCCCGGGCTGTCTTTTTTCGGCCCAGGGACTTTACGCCCGCGGAGTTCACGGCGTGGATTCTGGAGCAATCGCAGCCTTATCCGGAAATGTTTCAATTGGTTCGCGATCTTAAGGCCAAGTATCGCCTGAAGGTCTTTGTTGTGAGTAATGAAGGCCGTGAGTTGACGGAGTACCGCATCGCGAAATTCGCGCTTGGCGAGTTTGTGGATGCCTTCGTTTCCTCATGCTTCGTGGGCCTGCGAAAGCCCGATAACGATATCTATCGCATGGCACTCGACATGGCGCAGATTCCGGCTGCCCGGATTGCGTACCTCGATGACCGGTTGCTCTTTGTCGAAGTAGCCGCCAAGTTCGGCGTTCAATCCATTCAGCACATCGACTACGCGACCACCTCCACTGCGCTAGCTAAATTGGGCTTGCAGCTTTGAAGCGATGAATCCCTGGGCTATTTTTCAGTTCTCGCTGGTTGCTTTCAGTTCCGTATTCTTCCTGGTGGATCCATTTGCCGCAATCCCGCCATTTCTGGTAATGACGGCAGGTTCTTCGGTATCGGAACGCCGACGAATGGCTAAGCGGGCGTCGATCACCTGCTTTGTTGTGTTGTCGACGTTTGCGTTGGCTGGAGGAATGATTTTTAAGTTGTTCGGCATTACGCTGCCGGCATTGAAAATCGCGGGCGGATTGCTGCTCTTCCTAATTGGCATGGAAATGTTGCAGGCAAAACAGTCGGGGACAAAGGAAGCACCCGGCGAAACCGAAGAGGCACGCACGAAGGCCGACGTCGGCATAATTCCCCTGGGAATTCCGCTCCTCGCGGGGCCGGGAGCCATCTCTAGCGTAATGGTGCTGATGGGACAATCGCCCAATTGGTGGCAGGCGGCACCCGTTTTCATTGCCATCGCTTTCACCTGCGTTTGCTCTTTCGTGATCCTGGCGATGGCCGATAAAATTCGCGCTTTGCTGGGTGAAACAGGGATTCACATCCTGATGAGGATGATGGGCCTCCTCCTGACCGCCATCGCAGTCCAGTTCGTGATCAACGGCATGGTTGACCTAGGGTTCGTTTCGCAAAAACACTAGTTGGCCCCGCAGTTGCTACCAGATAGGCCCGTGACAGGAAAACAAAAGCTGCTTCTGAGCGCTGCCGGGCTCGGCGCGGGTTTGGCGGTCAGAGAAATATTCGCCCGGCGCGGTGAGGAAAATCTGCGGGGTCAGGTGGTTCTGATTACTGGCGGCACAAAGGGTTTGGGTATCGCGATGGCCCGGCGGTTCGCTGCGGAAGGCTGCCGGTTGGCAATCTGCGCCCGAAACCGTGAGGAACTGCATGGCGCAAAGCGCGAATTGGAAAGGCGTGGGGCAGACGTGATCGCCCTTGTCTGCGATGTTTCCGATGAATCCCAAGTGAAGCACATGATTGCGGAAGTTGAAAGGCGCTTCGGCCAAATCGATATTCTGGTAAACAACGCCGGACAGATTCAGGTAGGCCCGGTTACCGCGATGACGGTTAAGGATTTCGATTCGGCCATGAAAGTAATGTTCTGGGGAGTTGTTTTTCCTACGCTGGAATTGATTCCAAAGATGGTGAAGCGGCGAAGCGGCAAAATTGTCACCATTACCTCGTTTGGGGGCAAGGTCAGTGTTCCGCATATGGTTCCTTATAATTGTGCGAAGTCCGCGGCGACGGGATTCTCGGAAGGACTGCGAGCGGAATTGAGTCAGGAGGGCATTCAAGTCACCACGATTGCGCCCGGAATGTTGCGGACGGGTTCTTTTGTAAACGCGTTGTTTAAGGGCGATCAGGAAGCTGAAGGCAAATGGTTTAGTTTAGGGGCAAGCGCGCCGGTGCTCGCGATGGGCGCGGATACCGCCGCCAGGAAGGTGGTTACCGCAGTGAAGCGCGGTGAAGCGGGGCGCGTTCTTACTGGCGGCGCGCAGGCCCTTTCAAAATTCCACGGCCTTTTTCCAGGAGCCGCCGCGGACTTGATGGGCGTGCTGGCGGGTGCTATTCTCCCTGCGGCTACAGGCGTCACCTCCGCCAAGCCGGGCAGCCGCTTGGCAAGTTTAAAGAAACCGGCCATGGATCTTCTGCTTAACCTGGGAAAAACTGCCGCACAACGGTATCGCCAGCGGCCTGTTTAAAACCAGACGTTTTCTTCCTGGCGCTGCTTGCGAAATTTCTGGTGGACTTTCGCGCCAGACAAAAACTTGTCCACTACGGCCGAGAATTCCGCCGGCTGTTCCCGGTGCGGCGCGTGGCCGGCTTTCTCCACAATCACCATTTGGGAATTCGGTATGGAGGCGTGAACGCGTTCACCGGCTTCAAGCGGAGTGAGGCAATCCTCACGCCCCCAGATCACCAAAGTGGGTTGCGCCACTGCACTTAACAGCGGCGCCACCGAATCGGGACCGGCCTTTGCAGAATCGATCAGGGCTTGGTTCGCTGCGGCGGACTGCATGGAATCGGCCCAAATCTGATCGGCCATGGCGTGGCTGGCTGAAAATCGGGTTCGTTTTTGCAAATCACGTGCTTCCGCGCGGGTCACGGGATTTAATAATTCCATTCCCGTGCTCTCCAGCAGAAAACCGGTGTTCGCAAGTACCAATCGATCCACCAGATTAGGGTGGGCCGAAGCAAACTGGATAGCTACGGCACCGGAGACACCGTGCGCCACCAGTGAAGACCGGTCCAACCGGAGCGTTTCAAAGAACCCCTCGAGGAAAGAGGACAGGGTCTCGGTTCGGTAGCGGAGCTGAGGTTTGCCTGATTGCCCGAAGCCAATTTGATCTAGCGTGATGACGCGCCTGTGAGCCGAGAGATACCCAACCACACGGGCCCATTCGGAGGAATCCGAGCCGAGGCCGTGCAGCAGAACAACAGGCGGGCCGTTACCCGTTTCGCTCCAATGGATGCGCTGCCCGAATACGTTCATGCGGAATCACCTGATTGTAAGGCAGCAGGCGTGCCCGTTACCAGTGTGGAGACTTTTATGAGTATGAATCCGAAGCCAGAAGAAGACAAGAAATCAGTACCCGCGAGCGGGGATTCATCGCCCGATCTGGGCGGTCCAGGCACCGATCTGGGGACTCACGGCGGCACAGGTGCCGATTCTGGCGGAACAGGCGCCGGTACTACGGCCCTTGATGCCATCGGGTCACAAGGCAATCTCGATAGCGGGGTCGCTAAGCATTTGAAGCTGAAGCACACCGCTGGTGCGCGGCGCGGCGATTCGGAAGTAGACGTAGACCCAGAAAGGTAAGTTCTTGGTCGCTGGAGCGCGTTGTATCATTTGTGGGTGATCGACCGCCGCAAATTCCTCGCGCTCAGCGCTGCCGCTTTAACTGTTCCTGTTTTAGGTGCGGCGAAAATTCCTGTCGGGCTGGAAATGTACTCAGTCCGCGAAGAATTTAAGCGCGACCCCATGGGTACGGTTCGCGCCGTGGCAGCGATGGGCTACGATGGCGTTGAATTTTACGCTCCCTACTTTGACTGGACCGTGGCTCAGGCGCAGGATATGCGCAAGCTTCTGGATGAACTGAAAATTCATTGCTTTTCAACGCATAATGGGCCGAAGAGTTTTGCGCCGGAAAACATTGCGAAAGCGATTGAACTAAATCAGATTTTAGGCAGCCGGTATATTCTTCTCGCGAGCGCCGGGAAGATTACCTCGCTAGAGAGTTGGAAGCCGACAGCGGAGCTGCTCAGCCGCGCGTCGGACGAGTTGAAACCGCACAAGTTGAGCACGGGCTATCACAATCACCAACTGGAATTCATCCCGCTTGAAGGGAAGCGGCCGATTGAGTATCTAGCGGAACATACGCCGAAGAATGTTGTGCTGCAACTCGATTTAGGAACTTGCGTGGAGGCTGGCTCCGATCCCGTGGTCTGGATCAAGCAGAATCCAGGCCGTATTAAATCGATGCACCTCAAAGATTGGTCAAAGACGGACGGATACCAAGCGCTATTTGGGGAAGGTGAAGTCAAATGGCAGCCCGTCTTTCAGGCGGCTGAGAACTCCGGCGGAATTGAGTATTACCTGATTGAGCAGGAAGGCAGCAAGTACACTCCGCTCGAAACCGCGAGTAAGTGCCTCACCGCTTTCCGCCAGCTTCACAAAAGCTAAGCGATAATCTTTTTCGCGACGACGCCAGCCACATCGGTAAGGCGGAAATCGCGGCCATTGTAATTGTAGGTAAGCTTCTCGTGCTCCAGGCCGAGAAGGTGCAGTACGGTGGCATGGAAATCGTGAATGTGCATCCGGTCCTCCACGGCGTAGTAACCAATCTCATCGGTCGCGCCATAGATGAAGCCGGATTTCACCCCACCGCCGGCCATCCAGATCGAGTATCCGTACGGGTTATGGTCGCGTCCATTCTTACCTTGTGAAACGGGAGTACGCCCGAATTCACCAGCCCAGATGACAAGCGTGTCTTTCAATAACCCGCGGGCCTTCAGATCTTTCAGCAAGCCGGAGATTGGCTTATCCACTTCGTTCGCATTCTCTACGTGCTTGTTGAACAGGTCTTCGTGCTGGTCCCATTTGTAGGAGTGGGTGCACTGAATATACCGAACGCCGCGTTCTGCAAGGCGGCGGGCCAGCAGGCACTGCCAGCCGAAGTCTTTGGTGGCTTCCTGATCGAGGCCATATAGCTGTTTGGTGGCTTCGGATTCTTTCTCCACCTGAAATGCTTCCGGCGCTTGAGATTGCATCCGGAACGCAAGTTCATAAGCCTGAATGCGCGCCTCCAGTTGCGGATCGTTATGATGCAGCGCGGCATGCCGCTGATTGATGCCCTTCAGCATGTCCAGCTCAAAGCGCTGCTGATCCGATGAATAGTGCTTGTTCATCAAGTACTCGATCGGTTCACCTTCAATGTCGTTTACCTTTAGGCCAGCGTTGCCGATGGCCGTACCTTGAAACGAACCGGGCAGGAATGCCGATCCCCAATTCTTTGAACCGCCATGCGAGAGCGCGGGCTTGATGGTGACGAAGCCGGGCAAATCCTGGTTCTCTGTTCCGAGTCCATAAAGAACCCAGGAGCCCATAGCCGGACGGATGAACGTGCTGCTGCCGGTAAACGTCTGCAGGAGCGCCGCGCCGTGATCTACGCCTTCACCCACCATGGAGCGGATGACGCAGAGATCGTCGGCACAGGAGGCAATGTTTGGGAAAAGAGAACTGATGGGAATTCCGCTTTGACCGTGGTTCTTAAACTCCCACGGAGACTTCATCAACGGCCCTGCATCGCCTCCGGCGAAAGCCAGCGGACGTTTGATGGGAAGGGGTTTGCCATCATCCCGCGTCAGCTTTTCTTTCGGATCGAAAGTATCCACGCTCGATGGTCCGCCATGCATGAACAGAAAGATCACGCGCTTGGCCTTGGGGGCGAAATGGGGCGCGTGCGGAGCCATGGGGTTTGCGGGCAGGACACCGGTAGTTCCCGCTGCGGAAAGCTTCTGGCCTTCCGCCAGCAGACCTGCCAGACCCAAATAGCCGAACCCGCATCCAGCAGCGCGCAGCATGGCACGGCGCGAAGCGGGTCGCTCCGTCTGGTGAATCAGACGCTTTACTTGTTCCATGTTTTCGAAATTCACGGGTAGACTCCTTTATTCCAGGTAAATGAATTCGTTGGACGTCAATAAAACATGGCAAAAACTCTGCCATGCTTCCAGATCGGCGCGATTAAACTTCTGCTTTAGCCGATCCATGAATGTGAAGGCACCATCGATTTCATCGGCTGCGGGTTTACGGTCCAGAGTGCGAAGGTAGATTTGCTCAATACGGCCGCGATTGTCGAGTTTCTGATCGTCCAGCACGGATTTCGCAATGTTCTTGGCGCGGTCGGACACAAAATCGCTATTCATCATGAACAACGCCTGCGGTGCCACGTTGGTCAGCGAACGTTTGCCGTTTACGGTCGTCGCGTCTCCGAAATCGAACAGGTTCAGGAGAGTGGGCAAGTTGGCTCGCCGGAGTGGAATGTATACGGTGCGGCGGCGGATCAGTTCCGGATTCATACTCAGCCGGTCGGAGCTGTTCTCCTTATCGGTACCGAAACCTTTCTGCAGAGTGCCATGCATGGTCAGGTCGAGCGAACCATCAATGGCAAGCATGCTGTCACGAATCTCTTCGATGTCGAGCCGCTGTTGGTTAAATCGTGAGAATAAAGTGTTCTCCGGGTCGGCGGTGGTGCTCTTCGGGTCGGAATCGGTGGCCATCTGATAGGTGCTGGATAGCATCATGCTGCGGTGCATCTTCTTCAACGACCAGCCGTTTGAGACAAGTTGTGTCGCAAGATAATCCAGCAGTTCCGGGTTAGATGGCCGGCCACCCATGCGGCCGAAATTGTCTGGAGTGGAGACGATACCCTCGCCGAAGTGCCACATCCAGGTGCGGTTCATGATGACGCGGGCAACCAGTGGGTTATCGGCGCGTGTCAACCAGTCCGCGACTTGCAGACGACCGCTGCCGGTGAACTCGGAAGGCGGCGGAGCCACCCTGCCGAGGATGGCGGGAACAGCGCGGGGTGCGTCTTCTCCCAAATTGTGGAAGTCTCCGCGGATGGCAACTTTGCCCACTGCGGGGACGGCTTCTTCGGTTACAGCGTCTGCCATATCCGGCTCGGCGGGCGTGTTCTTTTTGAGTAATTCCGCTGAGGCGCGATACGCTTTGACTTTCTCGTTCAACTCAGGCGAGAGCATTTTTTCACGATTGGCCTTCGTTACGGAGAGAGGCCCATCCGCGAAATAGACCGCGCTAAAAAACGCGTCCTTACTTTCGGGCTTCAACCGTTCAGGGGAGGGCTCGCCAGCTTCAAGTTTCTTCCGTGAATCCGCGTGCGACTTCAGGACCGCCTTTTCCCATTCGGAAAGAGCGTTCTGATAGCGTTTCTGATATGCGGCAGCAATGGCAGGGGCATTTTCCGGGGTAGCCGAGTGCCACTCATCGAGCCATGGCTTTGCGCCTTCTGTAAAACTCACCGTCTTGATCCACTTGGCGAGAACAGCGCTATCGAGCGCCGCGGCAGAGAGTGGCGCGCGAGTAGATAAAAGATATTCGGCGACGTGCTCGGCAGAAGCTTTCGCAGCTTTGATAACTTCCGCGTCGATCATCTCGTCTGCATTCAAGTTTTCGAGCGCGATCTTAGCCAGGTACGCGCGGTAAACCTTATAATCGGCCTCTGGAACCAAGGGCCGGTAGAGCAGGGAAGCTACGCCTTGGTTCACCTTTTCAAAGCTCCTGGTACTGGCAAACATGCCGACCATGGAGTAATAATCTTTCGTCAATATGGGATCGAACTTGTGGTCGTGGCAACGGGCACAGGCCATGGTCAGCCCCAGGAACGCTCGGGAAGTCACGTCTACCTGCTCATCCCAAACGTCGTAGAGCATTTTGGTCTTATCGACCTGTGCGATCGCCTTCGCGCCAAGGGCCAGGAAACCGGTGGCAACCACGCCGCTCGAGTTGATCTTTTCACCAGCAGCGGGCGGCAGCAGATCCCCTGCGATCTGTTCGCGAACGAAACGGTCGTAGGGCAGATCGTTATTGAAGGAATCGATTACATAATCGCGATAACGCCAGGCGTAAGGATAACGATGGTCTTCGTCATTGCCGGTTGAATCGGCATAGCGGGCCACATCGAGCCAGTGACGACCCCACCGTTCGCCATAGCGCGGCGAGGCAAGCAGGCGGTCCACTACTTTCGCGAATGCGTCCGCAGACTTATCGGCGATGAACGCTTCCAGTTCTTTTTGCGTGGGCGGCAGCCCAGTCAAATCGAAAGTCGCGCGCCGCAAAAGAGTAGATTTGTCGGAAGGCGGGGCGGGGCGGATCCCGCGCTCTTCCAGCTTGGCCAGAATAAAACGGTCAATCGGTGATTTGACCCAGTTCACATCTTTCACCGCAGGCGGGTTTGGGTTGCGTACAGGTTGGAATGCCCAGAACGCTTTCTGTTCGGCTGTAAATTCCTTCTTCGGTGTGGGACGGACCAAAGCGCTCGCTTCTTTCGCGCCGGGCCAGGGAGCGCCCATCTTCATCCAGTTATTCAGGCTCTCGATTTGATCCGGCTTCAGCTTGCCCATCGGCGGCATCTTGAGAGAGTCTTCGTAACCGATGACTTTTGACAGTCTGCTGTTTTCCGGATGTCCCGCTTCGAGCAAAGCACCGCCCGCGCCCCCAGCCACAAAGCCGGCTGCGCTTGAAAGGTCGAGCCCCGATGCCTTTGACTTCGCGTTATGGCAGGGCTGGCAGCTTTGGACCAGCACGGGCCGCACGTTTTTTTCAAAGTACTCAATCTGATCGGGCGTTTGGGCAGCCGCAGCGAAGGAGATGCAAAAGAATGAAACGAGGGGGCGGGGAATGGCCATAAAGTCGGCGTCTACTTTAACGATAACTGTTC
>Ga0123338_10002492_pt1 | contig 17135 bp, 16 predicted proteins | sample grotaG_FD_89793 | JGI IMG/M metagenome (GOLD analysis project Ga0123338, IMG submission 89793) | Glacier valley bacterial and archeal communities from Borup Fiord, Nunavut, Canada, to study Microbial Dark Matter (Phase II) -... | ecosystem: Environmental > Aquatic > Freshwater > Ice > Glacier ...
TTCTGTCCAACTTTTGCGCCCATCGTCCGCTGGGTCGCGTTCTTCCCATCCTTGAAGCCCTTTAACCTTATGCCCCACCCTCAGATACTTGATTGATGCTTGCACCAGGCGGAAGCAGATCAGGGACTGAGGCAGATTACGGGCGGCGGGTTGCAGATGCCTGTCGTGTCGGTGTTTCACTCAATGGTGTAATTGGAAGGGTGCTTGCCGGATTGAGCATCCAACCCATAAGAGGCGCATTCAAGGTTGCGAAAGCACTCATAGTCGAGGGCGGCTGAGACGTGGCCGAGACAGAGCCAAGCAGCAAGACATTCCCACTGCGGCTTTTACCCCACTTTCTATAAGTATCCGAACGCATTGCCTTCGCTAGGTCTGATGTTGCTTGTTCTATCGAAGGATAAATGAGTAATAGGTATGTCGAACCCGCCGCTGTAAAGCGCACACCCTGTAAAGCCGACCATGTTGTGTCAGGCACAGATAGTGGCGTTACATTGGTCAGCGGTACGTTTGCGATATTTATGCGCGCTATTGCGTCATCGAGCGTGAGCGTTGGAAGGACTCCTAGAGTGGGTATAGCACGAATCGCAGTCGGGTCAGGCGAGTTGGGCGTTGCGAGAATAGCAAGTGAACCGGTGAGACAGCAGGTTGCCACTATTGCGAGACTTGCTGCAACCGTTACAAGCGCCTGATGCCGTGTCCAGCCGAAACGCTCTTGTATTTGCTTCAGAAACACCCCAAAGGTGCGCTCGAAATCAGGTGGTTCAGGGCGTTGTGGCGTTCCTCCACTCATGGCGGGTACACGACAACTTGAAGCGGCGCGATGGCGATGCCACCTGATGTAGATTGAATCACGATTGCTTTAGGACAGATTAATGGGTTTGCTGTTGTACTGCTGATGAGCGGATTGAAGACAAACCCACCTCCATAAGCAGAAACGCTGCCGATGCCACCAGAGTCTGTGCTGCCCGAAATGTTTTCGAGCGGATCGCTTGCCGTGCCTTCGATCCAGATACCTGTTTGCCCCGCACCGAGCGTCCCGGTCTGTACAACGCTGCACTCGGCGCGTGTGATGATCACCTGATGCGTGCCGCCAGATGAGTCGTGCCGAGCACCGAGAACGCCTGCAATGAGTCCGTATATGCGTTGTACACCTAATCCAACAGTGCCAATCACCACAATAACAACGAGCGCAACAAGCCCGATTAGGAGCGCATATTCGACTAAAGATTGACCATAGTAACCGGATCTGCGTTTCATTATTGCATTCCTTACTGCCGCCGTTTTCCTCTTAACTGCACCACTCTCAACTGGAATTCCAATATGTAGTGTGTTATCTCCCGGCTCCTGTTTTCGTTCCTTATCGTCTATTTTAGCCGACTTACTGCTGTCCACAAATCTCGGCCAAGGTCAGTCTATACGTCACCTACCATTAGAAACACAAGTTATGCTTTCGGCATGTATTACTGGCTGTACTATGTCATTTACTGTCAATCGGATTTCTTGTGCGGACGGCGTTTTTTTGACATAGAACTGAGTCGTAGCTGCTTTCTGCTGCTCCTTTGGCGCTAATTGACCAACCTGCGCGCGGAGTATTGTACCTGTATCAGACGCAACGAACTCAATTTTATAGGTTAAGTATACCGAGTTAGGATTCGTTAGTTGCCACAAGCGCGCTTTGGCATCTGCCGATGTGCATACTTCTCTAACTTCTAGAGGTTGCAGCAATGTAGGCTGAGTCATTGCAGGCGGCCTCAATGCGAGCAACTGTACGCTACTAGCCTGTGGCATCAACGCTAAATCTGTAGGTTGCCCATCCGTCGATTGGTAAACAACTGTAGATTGTTCCGTTGCTAGAGAGAGGCGATAAATAGCATCTCGTGTTGAATATAGTAAATTTTGGTCATTCTCCCATAACAATTCGAAGGCTGTTGCATCTTTAATTCGTCTAAACTGCGTACCCTTGATCGTCATAAGGCATACACCGTCACATCGAAAAGCGATTAGTCCTCCAGTAGGCGAGAACCGAGGTTGACTCCAGCGCTCTAGAGATCCCCGCTGCTCATTAATGATTACACGGTTTCCCGACCCATCTGTTATATTGAATGCTGTAATACATTCCGACTTCTCGTTTGTGGGACAATTAATTGATTGTACAAATATATCCTTTGTGTCTCGCTCAATTGAATATGACGTGATGTAAAGCTTGGTTCCCTCTGGAGAGAAGATAGCCTCCTCCACACCGTTAAAAGTCCAATTATTCAATAAAACTGCGCGGTATGGCTGTGTGAGCACATCAACACTATATAAGTCGATAGCCGTGCCAGTGGTATCAGAAATTTGGGAAACAACGACAATTTGTAGAAGTTTAGAAGATAACATAACAGCATCATAGCTGATAGGTGTGCTACCATCTTGAATCGGAACAATCACCAAAGGTTTCGGTGTCGTAGCAGAAAATGTGACCACTCCACGCTGACGATCAATTGCAAAAAATAATTGTAGTAGTGCATTCCATGAAATCCGTTGAAATCCATCGTATTGTGGGTCGTTTAAGACTTGGTTTACCGACTTATTTGGGTAAAGCTGAACCAGATTTGAAGTGCTGTTAGTTCTAAAATATACGGAAGCACCTTCCGCATACGCGGAGCGGACAAAGCATTGAGGCATCATCATTAAACATGCGGCAATGACAGTGCAAAAGAGCTTCATCTGAAATTGTTTGCGGTCGTAATTCAAAATAGGCACAGCATTAGCCTCCAATTGTCAGTATAAACCAGTTTGGTGTATTATTACTGGCTGCAGCAATAAAATCACTTTCCTTATAGTATTCGACTTGGTTGTTGAACGGGTTAAATGTCTTCAACCAATTTTTGGTCTTATCAGCGTCGAGCTGGGTAGAAGTACCAATGATCAGGACATAATGCCCGATTGCTTTAGTAGTATTCGCAACTAGACCTCGATAACTTTTATCGTCGATTCCTACCAGCGCAAAGACAACCTTATCTTGCTGGATTTGGTCCGCTACATACCCTGATAAAGATGTAAATGCTCCGTTAGTTACAAGAACCGATTGATATCCAAGGACGGTGATGGTTTTTTGCATAACAGCAGCCCCTTGGGGTCGTGTTGGGTCAATCGGTTTTGTGGTTAGTGAAGCTTGAATTATTTGTGGGGGTAGAGTAGGTTGTGGGGGCAAAGGTGTCGGAGGTACGTTCTTAGTTAAAACAATCATGGAACCTGTTATAGGTGTAGGTGGTATTCCGTTGATTGCATTAATCATAGTTAGAAACACCTCTTGCGTAGTAAGGCGAGGCGCAGTAGGCGTAGAAATTGCATTTAGAGCAACGCTTAACGCAACAGGTCCGCATGTATTGTTACTATCTGTATTTGGATCCAATGCGGCTGACGTTTTCCAAAATACTGGATACTTCTCAGTAGTACCGGGTATGATATACGAAAAAGGAAGAGCATCAAGCTGGCTCATTTCCAGAGCAGTTAACTCTCTTGTCCTTGTACTACTAATTGTACGCTGTGTGCCGGTCATGAATTTAACGACCTCGTATTCAGCAACATCAGCTCCTCGTCCACTCGTTTGTGAACGTATTCCAAGTGCCAAGCTAACGGGTATCTCGTTAAAGGTTACACCGACAGGTGCGATAAGATTGTTATATCCAAACGGATAATTTGCTGGATTTGTAAACCATGTGGCAGTAGGTGCAGGAGTGCGAGTTATAGTCGGCGTCCGAGTATTAGTTGGAGTGCGAGTTGGGGTGCGAGTATTGGTCGCAGTTCGCGTATAAGTAGGGGTTCGTGTATTAGTTGGAGTGCGCGAAGGAGTCAACGTCCTTGATGGCGTATACGTTGGAGAAGTAGTCATTGTTGAGCTAGGTGTATAGGTGAAGGTAGGGGTGGTGGTAGATAGTTCTGTACCAGTAAAGGACCAACTGAGGATATCGTGGTCAGCACTGTCTGCGCCCGTTCCACCAGCGAAGCCTACCCAAGCATTACCGCTTACATCAGCACGGGAGGTAAAGTCAACCGAGCCGACGGTCAGTTGCGGTGCAGTTGGATTATCGATGGCGACTGTCAGCGTGAGCGTACTACGTGTGTAGGAGATGGTGACCAAATGAACATTGCCATCCTTCAGGTTGATGGGCGGTGTCACCGATGAGAGATTGGTCAAGCCAAGTGTGCCATAGGGGTAGTACGGATTACCGGGAATGTGTCCAACATAACCATCAACCTGAACCGCCACATGATTGTCGCTCGGATCACCGATGGCGTCACAAAAATAGTTGTTCTGGTAAATGTCAAACTCGACATCGATGCTAGGGCGAATACCGCCGTACCCCATCTCACAACCCGGATTGCCAATTGCTTCTGAGCCGAATGGGGAGTTCTGAATGACGAAGGCAAAGCCATCGGCTATGCCATTGCTTATCCTGAACGTGAAGGTAGTAGAGAAGTCGTTTACCACGTTCTGCTTGGCGGTGTACCAGGCAGCACCGCTACGCCCGACGGGAACTGCCGGAACGACACGCAATATACAACCGACAAAGCTGGCGCTACCGACCAGACTCATCCCTGTGGAGGTGCAGAAGTCAGGAAAGTTGATGGTGGGTAGTCCGCTCGGTGCGTCAAGAGCGCGCAGTGACCTCTGTGTGGGTGTCGGGCTTTGCGCCGGTGTGATTGTTTTGGATGGGGCAAGTGACGGTGTAGCTGCCGCAGGAACTAGCGAAGAAACGCAGGGGACTGGTATAGCACTCGCTGCCGCAACAGGCGTTTTGCGTCCGGGAGGAACAAATGTGGGCGTTGTGTTCTGTGCAGCAGTGGCACAATTCGTGGGCGCGAGCATCACGGCCTCAGCCGTAGATGCTCCTGCGGAGTGTGGGGTCAGCACAACAATCAGCGCAATTGCAATCACCAATGTGGCAAGTATGAAGATACGTTGTAATGCGCGCTGCGCCATGAAGAAACCCCTAACTTTTTGCATAGAGAAGAGTGTATGCGGTGTAGTGATGTGAGTCAAGTAGTTCAAACGGGAAAAATGTTAAAGCTCGTAAGATCATACACGCCAGTTTGTTTAAGAGGTGGTTAACACTGCGCCAGACTTACTCAGTATATCCACATGGGTGACTGAAGCTGAACAGCGATGATACATGATTTTTGGCGAGAGTTCTGCCTGCAAGTAGCGTCTCCGCAAAAAAGATGGAATGAAATTACGGAGCAACCAAAACTTGGCTGCTCCCGCACAAGGACTCACGCACAACTTGATGGTTGCAACACCTTCCATACTGTCTTGTGGTTGCGTCCAACTAACCGTGCAATCTCCGGCTGCGTGCAACCCGACGCTCGCAACACATGAATACGCGCGATCTCGGCCTCGCTTAACTTCCGGCAGCAGTTCGGGGCACGGTGGTAATCCTCGGCGAACTGGCTCATACGCCGAATGAAAGTCATCGTTCCCTCGTAGGTAGATTTTGTCCAGCCGAGTTCAAGCCGTATTTCACCCGGCGTGTACCCTTCGGCCAACCGCTCCAGGATGAGCAGGCAGCGCTCGAACACCGCCGGAGTGTAGTGCGCTTGTGCCGTCCTGAACAGCGTTTCCAGGTCGAGCCGTAGATTGGCGCGGCGCGTCTCCATACCGTGAATGTCTACGTCGCCGCGCTGACTGAGCAAGTCCAGCAAGTCGTTCTGGTCGTTATCCTCGTCGTCGAACCAGGTGAACTGGTCCTCGCAAACGTCATGCCGCACCCACTCTTGCGGATCATGGCGACGGGATGAGCCTTTGACGTGATGTGTTTGCCTGAGCAGATCACGGTAGGCCGAACGCATCGCCAGCTTGCCCGCAGTGACCCAAAACGACTCAGCTCTGGTATCCCACTCACGCTGATGCCGCTCGTAATCCTCAAGGAGCTTGATGAACGCGGCCTGAACAACATCCTCCACGATGTCGCGGTTGAAGTGCTGACGCGCCCAGTGATGAAGCCGCTTCTGGATGATCTCAAACTGGCGGTTGAATACGGACTGCCCTTCGTTGATGTTCAATACGCCCTGTAAGGCTAACTCGACCCACTGCGCATCGGAACTCACATCAAGCAACTCCGATTCGCTTGCGAAGACCGCGCGAAGGTGTTGGTACGCGTCGGCAAGCAGTGCATCGACATGGCCCTCGTCACCACGGGAGCTGAACTGCAAGCGAAGTTGTGCCTCAACTTGCTTCCAGCGCTTCTCGAAGGTCATGTTATGCGCTGCGCTGCACGGGACGGCTGAGGGGTGATATACTCTGGACATGGCGTTTCTGCTCCATAGAAATGCCAAAGCCGCCTGAGTATTCACTGTACTCAGGCGGCTTTAGATTCGGATAGTCACCATGTGCGGAGCAAGCGTGTCAACGCTCCTGCTGCTGAGCTTGCAGGTAATCTGCAACGACCACTACAACCTGCTCAGTTTGTCGCCACTGGCATCTCAAGTCAGGGTTTTGCGGTGGCATCAACAGTGAACTTGAAGGTCCAGTTTCCCGCCACGCGATAGAACTTCTGTGGATCACTGTCTGGAAGATCAGGGTAGCGACCGATCAGGTTTGTAACGGTCAGCGTCCAATCACCCAGATCGTCGTATAGAGCAGAAGTGAAACGGTTCTCATAGCATCCCGGTGTACTTGTCCGCGAGGTGCTTTGAAGCACCTGGAATGGGCTGACTTTTTGCTTTGGCGTGTCGATGGTTGCCAGGATAGACCATTCCTGAATTTGGGGGTCAGGACTTGCAAAGCAAAGCAAAGCGATAGCCTGCGACGGTGTGATTCTGACCTGTTGTAGTGTGACTTTGATGCCCTTGTCTTCACTGCTTTGAGCAACAGCAACAGTGCGTTGAGGCGCTTCTCCAATGGTAAGATCAAAACGGAACGGACCCACAACAGGACCTATCAGCCCGCTGGTCCTCGTATTGCCATTGGCATCTATCGTTGAATTGGCTTTGATGACATCTTGATCAATCGCCTCCAACATGACTGAGAAGCGAAGCCTGGCCTGTGCAGATGCAGGTTTTGCAGGATTTTGTGCAAAACTGTCGATGAAAGCGTTTGTACCTACGGTGTTGTTATCGGTGTAAGCAATCGCGCTTCCATAGCCACCGTACTGACGGATCACTGTGCCATCCTCAAAGGTGAGCGCAGCACGCGGCGACAGGTTGTTGTAGCGCTTTTCGTTTCGGACAGTCGCGGTGTACCCGATTGCCAACCGATTGGCATCTGCGTAGACCCACTGCACATTGACGCTGAAGTTGCCGAGTGTCTGCGTCAGATTGACGACTTGACCATACTTCGCTAGGTATGCCGCATCAAGCCCCGGATCGCGCTGAATGACCTGGCGCACCGCGAAGTCAATGGCATACACGATAATGCCCCCGGATAGCACTACAACCAGCAGCATTGCTACCCACCCAAGGCGAGTCCTCGGCACGAAGCGACGCATCTTCAGGTGTTTCTTACCGGGAAGCCGCTTCTGTATGCCTGACCATAAGTCAACATTTGCGGGGAGTTCACGCGCGGCAATGCCATCCAGGATGGCTTGTACGTCTTCGCTTTTCATGGTCATAGTCTCCCATCCACTGCATGTACGGACAACAAGGCTTTCATTCGTTCACGAGCGCGATATAACCGCCATTTCACTGTGCCAAGCGGCGTATATGTCTTGTCCGCCGTCTCGCTCTCGCTCAACCCGACGTAATAGCGCAGCACAAATGTGGTGCGTTGGTCGGGTGGCAGACTGTTCAATGCACCTTCCAGCTCCTCGACGCTTTCCGCTTGTTCGATGAGCGCCTCAACATCAAACCTGCCAGACATCGACTTGATTGGACTGAGGGAACTGAAGCGCTGCGTCCGTTTGAGAGCTTGCAAGCTGAGATTTGCGACTATCCTGTAGAACCAGGGTGCGAAGGGTCGCGCGGTATCGTACTGGTCGAAGCGCTCAAAAACACGCATGAACGCATCCTGCACGACATCCTGCGCGAGCGCACTATCGCGGGTGATCAGTTGTGCGGTACGCAGCGCTTTGTCTCCGTGTAGCTTTACCAATGCTTCTAATCCGTTGATATTGCCCTGCTTTAGCTGAGTAAGTGCTTCTTGTTCATCCATTCAGTGATCCTCAGTTGATGCTCTATCTACATATATCCTGACACGTGGTGAAAAGTTGGAGGCAAATCTGGGACCGCATAGAGCTGTCACACTGTCACAGGTGTCACAGGCAAGAATCTGTCCATTCAAAACAAAAAAGATGTGTCCTCCATTTGAAGTGTCGCAGGTGTCACAGGTGTCACAGGTCACTTTTTGCAGTTTTGAATCACAAAAAGATGCGCGTGCAATTTTTTGTTTTCGAGGGCGACCTATAGGTTTTCAACCTGTGACACCTGTGACAGGCTGTGACAGTGTGACATAGAAATGAAGAGAGGCTGTCGCATATCTTGCTGTCACAGCCTCTCGTCACACGGTCTGTAGAGTTGTCCACCCGCCACAGATGCCGATGTTTATGCCTCGATAGCATCTCCGCACGTCAGGAAGTCGGGTCGCAGTTGCCAAACGCGGGTCGCAATCCCGCGCACGCGACGTTGGACGGTGAGCGCCGTCGCACCCGGTAGCAGCTTTCCATCTTCTTTCAACTGTGCGCCGATGGCTGCGACGCTGAACTTCTGCGGTCGCATCTGGCACACGGCACGGTAGGCAATCTCTGGCAGCAACAGAATATGGTCGTCGCCAAAGTAGCCGATGACAGGTGCGTTCGTGCGCGGTGCATCCGGGTCATGGGAGTTGGTAGCGATTTGCGCGTCTCCACTAGCAAGCAATTCGGCGATGCTGTTCAGGAACATCGCTCCAGCGCGTTCGTGCTGCACGGCCTGTACAGTCTGGGCAAGCACATCTTTCCAGAGGGGAAGCGCTTGTTCAGCCTGCTGTTCGGCGAGAAAGTCACGCAGAAGCTGATAGACGGTGAGCAGCACTGCCCAATTCTGTATCATGCGTCCCGTGCTGGCTTGCTGTCCGCCTGCGCTTTTCAACTTCTCGCGATAGTTTCGCACGTTGGTATCGAACTTATCTGCAATCTGTTTGTTGAGCGTTCCGGCATTCGCTCGGCCAGCGACCCATCGGGCGAAGTGGGCAGTAAAGCCGGGCAAGTCGTCGCGGTGGCGCTGCGCCTGCGTCAGCAGCGTCGCACCCGCATCGCGGCGCTCCCAGGGTGTGATTTCCAGAACGAGCATTCGCGCGAGTACGGACGCCTCACCTTCGATGGTTGCCTCGCCTGTACTCAGCAGCAGCCCTCGACAGGGGCGTTCCTGCCGCAGCTTCGCCTCGCGGGTCAGGCGTCCGCGACCCATCCCGCGTGAATAACTCTGCAAGAAGCGCGTGAATGTCCGCTCGTCGGCATAGCAGGTCTTATAGTCGTCTACCCAGTAGAGCGCATCGGCCAGCGGAAAGCCCAGCGACTCGACTGTGTTGATGGTATCTCCCCACTGGCTTGGCGGCGTGTCGCGGGTGAAATCGCCATAGAAGCTGGTCAGCAGCGCGGCGATTTCCGACTTGCCGCTGCCTGTCGTGCCGATCAGATGGACCGCCGGGCGCGGCGCTGCGGCAGGAAAGAAACGTTGCACAAGTGGAAGCATGGCGAAGGTCAGGAGTGCGGGCGCTAATTCATGCGGCAGCGCAGCGCGTGCTGTGGTGAATGCCTGCAAGCTGCGCGACCAATCCGCATCCGACAAGCCGTAATCGCGGTGACGGGCTTCCAGTTCGACGGTCGGTGGCTGCTCCATCACGCCTGTTGCCGTGACGCTCGTGCTCGGTGAGACATACATCCACCTGCCATCCACCTTCGTCCAGCCGATGAACCTGTACGTTGTTTTCTGTACAGGTTCACCCGACAAACTGAGCAGCGCCGGGACGAGGTGTTTGTTCATCCCGGCACGCACCGTGTACACCCCACCCGCGCGTCCAGCGATGAAGCGCGTCAGGGCGTTGGCGTCGCCGAACAACTCACTAGGCACATCGAGCGTGATAGATTTCCCGGTGTGGATCAGTTCCAAGCGCATAGTGTGTTCGGTCTGGCCGTCGTCATCCACGCTCGTGACACATTCGAGAATGCGACCTGACCATGACGCGACCACACTCCGTGACTTGCCGCGCTCGGTGAAGCGTTCGTGGACGATGCAACCGTCCTCGATGAAGTAGCGCTCGGCAGGTGCTGCGCCTGTGCTGACGGTCGCTTTGCGGGTTTCCTGCTGCGCCTTTTTGTACATCCGGTCGAGGTCGGACAGCCGCACCTCGTCACCGCAGATTGCCTTGATGCGCTTGCGCTCAACCGCCCAGGCAATGGGGTCCAGGTCGGCGCACGCTGTAACTGCTTGAGCGACCTGCCCAGCGGTTGGCATTTCGCGTTGCGCCTTCGGCTGCTCGAACTGCTCAACCAGCGTGTCCACCTGCTGGCAAGCAGGGGTGCTTATAGCAATAGGTGCGTCGTTCGGTTTTATTGTTGCGGATGGCGTCATCTGATTGGGTCGCGTGAATGGCTGCGGGAGTGGGTCGCGCGGTGAGCGCTTGTAGACGCTGGCGATGGTTGCCTGTGCCTCCCGTTCGCGCCCAGCTTCGCCTCCACCGTCGGCAAGGTAGCGCGAGACAAGCTGCGCTTCGGCCTCAGCTTGAGCGTATCCGGCATCGCGAAACTGACAGGCGGCGTCGAACAGCGCATTGTTGCGGTACGCACTTGCGCCGCTGCTCAGATAATCGAGGGTTGCACGCGGCAGCGGTGCTTGCCCATGAGGTCCTGTACCAGACATCGGTTGAGGCGAGTTCGGCACGACGGCCAACCACTCGAACTCCGCCAGGGTATAGCGACGCTCCGGCTCAAAGCGGGTCACCGTGACGATTGCACCGTTGCGCTCTGGCTTGGTGTTGACCAGTTCGGGCAAGCGCATCACGGATGCGACCGACTTCACATAGCCTGCATCGCCACCGAGTGCAGCAAACAGACCTTTAAGAAGGCTTGCGGCGTGCTGACGTTCGGCGTCACCTGTCAGTGCATAGGGCTCGGTCAGCAGCCAGTAGGCGTGCCAACCCCCGCCAGAGTCGATGAGGATGGATGGACGGAGTTCAAAGGTGTCGAGCAGCGCCAGCGCACGTTCACGCTTACCGGGATCGCCCTCGCAATCGATGTCCACCCACAGCGCGACCAGCACGGCGGCATGGTCGGCACTGCCTTTTTTCTCGCGGCGCGGGCAGGGTGCGAAGTACGCTCCGAAGCCTTTCTCATTGAGTGACCTGACCTGGTTGAGGACAGCGGCCACTTTGCCCACGGGCAGCCAGCGCACCTGCGGCTTTTCTGCATTGGTAGGGTGAATGCAGCGCAGTTCTATCCACAGCTTTTGGTCTACGTCACGAAACAGGGCTGACAGGAACTCTTCACAAGAGACGGAAATTGCTGTGCGTGTCTGCACAGTTTGCGCTATACTGTCTGACATCACGTATCACTTTCTCAAGCAGAGGGTACGAACGGGCAGTCGCCAAACCATCCCGTTCGCGCCCTCTGCGGCTTTGTCGGGTCAGAAGAAACCGATGTCGTAGCCCCGTGACGGCGCTACCTTGTCGGGTTCAATCGCAGGTTTAGGACCTGCTTTGATGTCGCGCGCTACTTGCTGTTGCTGCGCGTGTATTGCGTTGAGTTCCTTCGTGAAATCCGCCAGCAGGTCTTCGCGTCCGTCATCCTTCAGGTCATTGACGAACCCCATAAAGTCGAGGACTTGTGTGAACGTCTGCTCGGCGTGATCTTTCATCGACTGGTCCAGCCATGTGGTCAGTGTGTCTGCCTGTTCGTGCGACAGGCCGTTCACGAGAGGGCGGAACTCCAGGTCAAGTTCCTCCGGCTTGAAGGTGGTCTGCTTGGTCTTTGGGTCGTGTGGGAACTGACGGTAGTACCCAACAGCGGTACGCTCGTCATCCGTGCGGCGTTGTCCAATCCAGCTTTCCCAGGTGCGCCCCTGTTCATCGGGGATCATGCCGTGTGGCTTTGACTCAGCGATTGTCCGCTGCTGCTCGCGCATGAGTTCCAGCGTATCGAAGCGCTGCTCCCAATCCAGCCCCACTTCACGTTCCATCAGTTCCCGCAACGTTTGCTCAGTGGCTCGGTGTAGCAGCTCGATGTGATTGACTTGCTTGTTGCGACTGAAGTAGAGCGCGCCACGTTCGCCTGCATCTTCATCGAAGAACGTCCCCGGCAGGATGACGTGCGTGTGTGGGTCGTGCAGACCGGGCGCTTGCTTGTCCTCACTCTCGCGGTGGTGCATGACATAGCTGAACTCGACCCCACCTTCGACTCCACGCGCCTCAAAGAAGCGTCCAAGCGAGGTTTCGGTCAACTCGCGCACGACCTGCTCACGCCGCTCGACAGGAACCATCGCCATCAGTTCCGGATTGGCGTTGAACACGAGTGTGAATGCCAGAACGTGGGCGCTTTTGAGGGCATCACACCGCGCGGCAATGTCTCGCACCGACGCGCCGAGGCCACGATTCACCCAACGCTCCATCCCGGCTTCCTGCTGGATAGGTCCGTAGCGACCATCACGGTAGGTCAGGTAGCGCAACAGCCCACCGCTGCTTTTCGCACCTTCAGCGGTCGGCTTCTTGTACTGCACGTTGGCAACACACATCTGGTTGGAGTTCATTTCGACTCATAGGTCAAGGCGCTGGTCAGCCGGACCTCGGCAGCCGGGAACAGGTTGGGCATCAGGTCGCGCAGGATGTGTTCGACGCTCTGCTGTGCTTCGGCCTCGGTCTCGGCAGGAATACGCATCGTCCCTTGGCGGTAGAGCTGCGCACCTTTCCAGACTTCCCACGTCATGACCCAGATAGGCAGTGCTTGCGGCACAGACCAGACGATTTTCCGTTTGCGGCTCATTTGCGTATCCGCGCTTCCAACCACCCGATGAGCGTGGTCACTTTGGTATCCAAATGGGTGACTTTCACATCCACATCCGCGATACGGGCTTCGACTGCTTTGGCAATGGCTTTGCGTGCGCCGGGCAGGTCCTCCTGATGGAGCAGGTAGAACTCGACGGCGGCACGGACCACATCTGCTTTGGTGAGCGGGTCCCCTTTGCGCGAGCGGACACGACTGATTTCTTCCAGACGGCGCACCTGGTCGGGCGTGAAGCCGACCGACAGGCGCTCGGTGAATTTGGCGCTGCTCATCTGCGGTTACTCCTCTTTATTCAGCGCGACGCGCAAAGCGTCAGCGGGTCGAAAACGAACGGTATGGCGGAGCAGCAGGTCGGGCGTTCTGCCGCCGCTTTTGGCACGCATCACACGGCGCATGACGCCCGCGCATTTCACCCAGTGCGCCTCGGTGTACAGCTTGCCCAGTCCTGTCAGGTGAACTTCGCCATCCATCTTGCCCAGCTCGGCATGGCACAGTTCGGTCATGACCTCCAGCACTTCACGGATGTCGCGGCGGCTGAACCGGGGCAGACGACGCGCAATCTCGGCGGTCAACTCGGTCGTGTTCAAGGCATTCTCCTTTCTGTCAAAAACACTCCAGCCATGAGCTGGCAAGGTGTGGAATACCGGGTGTTAGATGAGCAGAGCGACGGCGCTTCGGGTTGCACGAACTGCACGCTCGCAGCGCCGTGATTTTGCGTTATGCGGCTCGTCACCCATGCAGCGGTGGGAACCATGAGGGCGCTCTTAGCGCCCCTTTGCGCTTTGCGCAAAGCCAGCGATTTAGCTGGCTCGCAAACCCCGCGCGTTAAGGTGACAACCTTCAACGTCGTCGCGCGGGGTGCGAGAGCGGTTCGCGGTGCGAACCGATGGGCGGCGCATGCCGCCCATATCAGACGGACAACGCCCAACACAAACGGCAGAAATCGTAGGCGTTGGTAGAACGAAATCCTCATATGCCTCACCACCTGTTCTTCGTGATCTTGTCGCGGCGTCGCTGAACGGCTTCGTCTTCCAGCCGCGGTGTTTCCGCCTCGACCGGGACGGGACTTTCATCACCTGTCATTGCTGCTGGTCGCGCCGTACTCACGCGCTCGACTAGCCGTTCCAGATAGCCCGGTAAATCCATCAGCGACGCACGTATCCATGCCGTGTCGTCGGCGATCTGCTGTGTTGTTACCGGGTCGATCTCACGTTTTGGCTGGCTTGGTTTGACCTGGATATGTCCACTCAGAAATGCGCGGATGACAAGCCGCAACGCCTCGCTCCGTTGACCTTCTGGCAATCCTTCCCACCACATCAGGATGTCGCGGTCGGCCTCTGGCGATGCTTTGAACGCAATCACTTTTGTGCTTCTGGTCGGCTTGGCTTTGCGGCGGCTCATACGCACGTCCTCTCCGGTACAACCCGGTGCAACCCACAGGTAAAACAGGGTACAACCGTGCTGCTCACTGACCTGCGAACAGCGCATAGTGCAGGTAGCCGCGTGCATTGGCGATCTGGGCGTCTTTGACCAGTTGCGTTTGGTGATAGGCTGCGCTCACGACATCCTGCACCAGCGATGCACCACCACCTGACAGATAAATCACATCTACTGTCGTTCCGGTTTTCCACTTGTCGGACATCAGGTTGAGGGTGGCACTGCGCAGTGGTTCGAGGGCTTCGCGGACGTCGGCGCTGTAATCCACTGTCTCGCCTGACGCGCGGAAGCAACCGGTCCGTAACGTTTCTTCCACGCTTTTGAAGGGCATCTTTTGCCGATAGGTCCGTTCCAGCAGCGCCGCAATGCGTTCATGGGCCGTGTAGACGCCGCTTTCCACGCTCCCGCTCTGCGCGTCCACGTACTCGCCGTCATCGTCGAGTGCCAGATCGACGGTGTACGTCCCCACATCACAGACGCCTGTGCGAACGACATTGTGGCATGGATTGACCTCTCCGCTCGCAGTCAGGGTGTTCGCATAAATCGTGCCGTAAGGCTGCGGCATGACCATTACCTCAGCGACGTTCACCACGACTTCCGCAGCGCTCGACTTGATAAAGTGCTGACCCATCAGCGCATTTTTGAGTTCTGCCGCATCGCGCATGTGGTCAACCGGAAGTCCCGTCGCAATGCGGACATGCACCGCTTCGCCGTCTCTCATCCCCGCCAGTAACTTGCCGAGAGCGACCTTCGCCATGCGAACGCGGAACACATTCCCGATGGTCGCTTCGTTTGCGGTGCGTCCCCGCAGCCGGAACAGTTCACCCGGTGGGAGTTGACTTTGCGCTAAATCCCCGACAAACCAGTTCCCCTCATCGTCAGTAATCTGGTCACCTGTGTACTTCGCGCTGATTTCCTCCAACTGAAACTTGATGTCACGGGCATGGCCGCACACAGACGGAAACGTGACCGTTGCTTGCCGTGTGACTGCCTTTACCACGCCATAGCCGATGTCGAGGCCGACCATCAGCACCGTCTCCGGCTGAATCTTCTGAACTTTGGAAGCCATCTCGATTTCTCCTGTGAAAAGTGAAAACAAAACAGCCAAGACCTACTCCTTTGTAGGCTTGGCTGAAGGACGGGCAGATTGGGTTGAATCCGGTAACGAACGGCCTTCTAGAACGCGCGCGACCTCATAGACATCGAACGGACACAATTCAATTTGAGTTGTGTCTGCACTGCAATCTGCTCATGTTGAGCAAAGCGCTATACGGCGGCTTGCCCCAACATCCACCCGCGCCGCGTGTTGCCCGAACGTATCCATCAGGCATTTCATCAGCAGCAACTTACGCCAACACAGGCTTTACGCGAACTCGTCCAGATCGTGTATGTCGCCGCGCGGCAGCGTTCACGTCCATTCACGAACGTACTGGAACTACTTGCACAACCAGACAATGAGATCGAGACACCAGCCGACCTCTCACCCGAAGAGACGCTGCTGCGCGATCTGGTCAACCTTGCCGTCACCATTCGCGACGATGGACAGGTGAACCCGCTCACGGTCGTGGACGCCACACAAGGCGTCACCCGGCTGTACCGCATCGAAACGGGCGAGCGTCGCTATTGGGCAACCTGGCTGCTTCGTGACTTCATCCCCGACTCGAACAGCAACGGCACAATCCCCTGCATCGTCATCCCCACTGAACGTGCATCGGTGTTTCGGCAGGCGAAGGAAAACACATCGCGCTCAGGGCTGACAGCGATTGCAATGGCACGCCAAGCAGCGCTGCTCTTGCTATCGGTGCATGGCTTCGAGATTCCTGACTACTCAGTGACAAATGACTTCTATCGCCAGGTACTTTCACTTGAGTTGCGCGGTAAACCTGAAAGCACACCTGTTGTTCTAGTACTCAGTCAACGTAGATATAATGGATACAAACTCGCGTTTTAAGCGTGAATTGTACAAATTATATCCATCAAAACTATACTGGCTGGGTACTAGCTTCAATGGGCGGTATTAGCCGTATGCACTTGAGCCGATATAAGGCATTGTTGCAGTTGTCTGACGAGGCATTAGAACTCGCAGATCGCCACGATATTGACGAAAAGAAGTTGCGGTACGTGACTGGGATGCCCACCGACACGCATACGGAGATTGTTCGGCAAATCATCTCCTTTCATCTCACCAGCAAGCAAGTTCAAGAACTTTGCTCTGGCGAAGATCCGTCAAGCGATGATCCACCGGAAAAATTACCTGCCAAAGCTGTGAAGATGGCACGCACGTTACACTCAGCGAACGAGGCATCAGCACAAGATGTTGCACGGGCGCTTTTGCAGGAAGAACACGATGTGCATTTAGCACGCGCTCGAATTCGTTCAGTTGTTGATTTATTGAATGAAGTTGAGCGGCTACTCGAAAAGGAAGGAATGTAACCCCGGGGTTACATTCGGATTGCTAAATATCATGATCAAAGCACGTGCACCCCCATAAGCCAAAGAAAAAGCCCACCGAGAAAGCGGGTGGGCGTGAACGAGTGATTTCTTCTAGCCTAGTAACTCGAAGTATATCACCCCTCGCGTCTCCTCGCAACACCTTGCCAGCACCTTGTTGAGAAACAACCCACCTCGACCTAGACCGATGTTGCCTGGAGCCAGAAAATGCAACCTGAGAAAACCTTGCCTCGTGACGGGATTGTCATCCCGCGCTGGCAGCAGCTATTGATTGACGACCACCTTTTTGAACAA
>Ga0123338_10002494_pt1 | contig 17126 bp, 15 predicted proteins | sample grotaG_FD_89793 | JGI IMG/M metagenome (GOLD analysis project Ga0123338, IMG submission 89793) | Glacier valley bacterial and archeal communities from Borup Fiord, Nunavut, Canada, to study Microbial Dark Matter (Phase II) -... | ecosystem: Environmental > Aquatic > Freshwater > Ice > Glacier ...
GCCTACCCAGGCGTAGTACTTCTCGGTCGTGCGGGTATCGAGGCCGCAGTTGATCGCGGCGGAGATACCTTCCTTCGGGTCATCCACAACGACTGCGCCCAGAGAGGTTGCGAGGGCGCGCGCCTTTACCGCCTGGAGTGGCGTTACGACAATCAACGTTACTTCGAGATCAGCACGCTGTTCATTCACAGATTCGATACTGAGCCGAAGTGTATCGAGACGGTCACCCAGCGTAGGCAGGACGACGAGAACCTCGGGGGCGGACATCGGTCCCACTTTCTGGATTGCTACGATTCTTATGAGCTCTACTGCGTGGCCACCAGGAATGGATCGAGCCCACCGAGCGTTTAATCGGGCGCGAGGCGCCCCACAACTATAACGAGAATGCACATCGGAGAACCGTTGGAACCGCTTGACAGGAGCACCCGAATCTATGTTGCGGGCCACCGCGGACTCGTTGGCTCGGCACTGTGGCGGCATCTCATCGACGAGGGATTTTCGGACCTCATCGGTGCTACCTCTGCGGAACTCGACTTGCGAGATCGGAAAGCAGTCTTCGATTTTTTCCGGGTGCAAAAGCCTGATGTGGTGATCGATGCGGCCGCTCGAGTCGGTGGGATTCACGCGAACGATACCTTCTCGGCGGATTTCCTCAGCGACAACCTGCAGATCCAAGTCAACGTCATGGATGCGGCGAACGAGGTCGATGTCGACAGATTGCTGTTTCTCGGCTCATCGTGCATTTATCCGAAGTTCGCCGACCAGCCGATCAAAGAATCATCGCTGCTCACCGGCATCCTCGAGCCCACGAATGATGCCTATGCGATCGCGAAAATCGCCGGAATCATGCAGGTACAGGGATATCGCAAGCAATACGGTCGGCGCTGGATCTCCGCGATGCCCACGAACCTCTACGGCCCGGGAGACAACTTTCATTCCGAGAATTCACACGTTCTCCCGGCTCTCATGCGGCGTATCCATGATGCAAAGCAGAAGGGTGCCTCCGAAGTAGTCATCTGGGGTTCAGGCACGCCGCGTCGCGAATTTCTCTACGTCGATGACCTCGCGAAGGCATCGCTATTTCTCCTCGAAAACTATGACGATCCGCAGACAATCAACGTCGGGGTGGGCGAAGACCTTTCAATTCACGATCTTGCAACGCTGATCGCAACCACCGTTGGGTATGACGGCACCCTGAGCCAGGATGCGAGCAAACCGGATGGGACGCCGCGCAAGCTTCTCGACGTCAGCCGCCTCGACGACCTCGGCTGGCGCGCCACGACCAGCCTCGAAGAGGGAATCGCGCGCACCTACGAGTGGTATTTGAGTCACCAGGACAGCCTCAGGAAGAAATAGCGCGAGGGCTCGTTGGTACTATCTCCGTATGGTGAGCTCCGTCGAAAAAACGCTGGTCGTAATGCCTGCCTTCAACGAGCAAGAGTCCGTCAGAGCTGTCGTGCGGGAGGTCTTTGAAAAGCTGCCGGGCATCACCTGTCTCGTCGTGAACGACGGCTCATCCGATGAAACGAGCCGGGAAGCCCGCGCGGGTGGTGCTCTGGTGGCGAACCTGCCCTTCAATCTCGGCGTCGGGGGTGCGATGCGAGTCGGCTTTCGTTATGCCATCGAGAACGGATTCGATAACGTCGTACAGATCGACGCGGACGGCCAGCACGACCCGGCCGGGGTTCTTGCGCTCCTCGCCCGCCTAGACACCGCCGACATGGTGTTGGGGGCACGATTCGACGGTGAGGGAGACTATTCAGTGCGCGGCCCGCGTCGGTGGGCCATTGCCTTTCTTTCCCGGTTCCTCAGCCGCACGGCTCGCACGAGGCTCACTGATACCACCTCCGGATTCCGCCTGAGCGGCCCGCGGGCGGTTCGCCTCTTCGCTGAGCACTACCCGGCGGAGTACCTCGGGGACACGATCGAATCGCTAGTGATTGCCGCGCGAGCCAAATGCGTGATCGCGCAGGTACCGGTCGCCATGCGGGTCCGGGCGGGCGGCCGGCCGTCGCATCATCCGGTCAAGGCGGCCGTCTATCTGGCACGAGCGGTCCTCGCCTTGTTCTTCGCGCTCATGCGACCGCCGGTGAGCCTCCAGGACGCAATCGTGGCCCCAGCGTGACCGCAGCGTCCTATATCTTCGGGGTTCTCTCTGCGCTGCTCACTCTCGTAGTGGTGATCGAGATGCTCCGGCGGCGCAGATTGAGAGAGCGTCACGCGATCTGGTGGTTGATCGCCGGTACGCTCGCGCTGGTCGTGGGAGTATTCCCCAACACCCTGGTCTGGGCTGCGGGCATCGTAGGTATCGCCATCCCCCTGAACCTTGTCTTCTTCGTCAGCGTCGCGGTGTTGTTCTTCGTGTGCATCCAGCACAGCGCAGAGCTGACCGTGCTCGAGGCGAAGACCCGCACGCTCGCCGAAACAAGCGCCCTGTTGGAAATGCGGATCGGTGTTCTCGAGGCGCGAATCCGCGAGTCAGAAAAAGGACATTCACCGGGGTCTGAGGCGCACTGAGGCCTAGCTCAGAACCTGGCGGAGGTCACGAAGTGCCGCGGTCAGCAGATACGAGCCGTGCACGACAAGTCCGAGGATCGGTCCGGCGACGAGCGCCGCGATGGTGCGAGTCGCGAAATCCAGCGGCAGCAGGAGCGCTCCGATCGTCGCGAGCGCGGCGGCGATCCAGCCGGCACTGTAAACGCTGTGTTTCGAGCGAGCAAGAATCGCCGGCGCGGTGATGCAGAGGGCAGCGACAAGGGCTGACGAGCTGACGAGTATGGCGAAAAATGCAGCGTCGGGCTGAAGCTTGTGCGGAAACAACAGATGGTAGACCGCCGGTCCGAGCAGTGCTCCGGCTACCGCGAGGAGCGCACCACACGCAACCAACAGACCGAGCAGACGGAGAAGATAGCGCCAGAAGTGCGCGACCTCGTCACGGAAATGCACCACAAGGTAGCTCTGTAGCGACAGCGCCACCACAATGAGCGGCGCGCGTGTGAGCGTGATGGTGACAATGAACATACCGAGGATGGCCGGAGGCTCGGAGTGCGAGGTAAGTCCGAGCAACAGGGGAAATCCGCTCACCATCATCGCGGTCGCCGAGGAGGCCACGATCGTACTAGCGACGTTCCAGGTGAGTGCGCCATACCTCACATCGAGTTGCGATCGCCCGACGATGTAGGGGCGGATGAATGGCCAGAGCACAAGGAGCGTCACGGGAAAAGGGGCAGCGGTCGCCCAGGCGAGCGCGACGATGTCGTGGGTGACAGCGAGCGTGATGGACAGAGCGACGAGCCGAAGGACCGCGTCGAGGGCGATCATTAGCGCGAGGGGGATCCATGCTGCCACTCCGTAGAGCGATCCGGCAAGCACTGCGATCATCACGAAGGAAGCGGCTCCCACAGCGAGGGGCCAGACCAGGCTCCAGCCTTGTGCAGGAAAGACGGCGCCCACCCACAGTGGGGCTGTGCCGACGATCGCCGCGAACGCGAGCACGCCTGCGATGATCCCAAACCGACGAGCCCGCGTGGGCTGGGGGTAACTCCTGGCCGAGACCGGGCGAGTGGCCCGCGTGACCTCTTGTTGGATTCCTCCGAGAGCGCCGACGACGAAATAGAGCGTCGACCAGAACACGGCGAAGATCGCGTACTCGGCCAGACCGATCTGATTGGGGATGAGAATCGTCACGGCGTATGAGGCGACCCCGGCGATCCCCGTTGCGATGAGGATTGTCGTAAGGCCAGTGAGTCGCCGTCCCCGCCGACCCGGGGGCCTTTCCTCTATCACAGCGCAATCCTATCGACGTGAGGTTGGCGCCCCCGGGTGTGAACTGCCCTCAGTGCCCATGCGATTGCAGCAGGTCGCGCAGCATATCCAGTCGTCCCTGGCTGGCCAATCGCGAGTAGCGGCCGTGCCGATTGGCCGCGAGTATGTGGCTCAACCGTCGTACTCGCGAGGGCGGAAGATCATTTCGTTCGGCTTCGAACGTCGCTTTGACCCGCGCGAGTGCAACGACCTCCGGGGGGGCGAGTCCCTCCACGGATTCGAGGCGTGAGGCGAATTGCTCGAACTGGAGAGAGAGCCGTTCATTGCGTTCTCCTCGTGGTTCGAGCACCCGCTCCACTTTGCGCCGAAGCGTCGGAAAATCGACTCCGATCACATTCGAGCCATGCTGTCGATAGTCGATCAGGGGCTCGTCGATGACGTCGACCTGGCCGGTGGCTGCCGCGATGACGCCGAGCCATTCGTCATGCAACCAGTTCGAGGGGAAGGGCAGCGCCCGATCCAGCAGCCGCCGACGGAACATCACCGTGGCTCCTGTGGCGAAATTACGTTTGATGAAGAGCGAGAACCCTGCGCCCTCGTGGAACAGCTGCTGGTCGGCGTCAGTGATCTCGAGAACCTCAAACAGGGCACGATTGATGCTGGCTCCGGAAGCATCCACGAGTCGCGCGTTGCTGAAGACGAGGTCGAGGTCAGGTCGCGACTCGAATTCACGCGCGGCTCGAGCGAGTCGATCCGGTCTCCAGATATCGTCCTGGTCCGAAAGGGCAACGAGGTCCGCGGACGTCGCGAGCATCGCCGCCTCGAAATTGAGAGCGACTCCGAGTGCGTCGGGGTTACGAAGAATGATCACTTCCAGCGGAGGGTGCCCGGAACTCTTCTCGTGCCGCGCGAGCAGGGCGGTTGCAATGGACATGGTGTCGTCTGTGGACGCGTCGTCCGAGATCACAATCTGCTGCGGAGGCCTCGTCTGGTCGAGGATGCTGCGGAGCTGTTCTTCGACGAATCGCGCGCCGTTGTGCGTGCAGAGAGCAACCGCAATAGACGCGCCCATCGGTTCGGATGCCTCCCGCAGTCGTTGTTCGGGGCCATCGAATTGCCCGACGACTCGACATCGAGTATCCCATCGTCGGGCGCGGGTACAGGCGTCCGCACGACCGCCGGATAGAATCCGTTCGAATCGCTGGCGGGTTAATTCCGCGGAAGTCATGACCTCAGATCATGCGTCGACACCGCCGACGCCCACAGCCCCAGGAGGAGCTCGCATGAGCCGCACTGACGAATCGCCGCGAAAGACCAGTGCACCTGGTGCCACGGCTGACGTGACGGCCATAGGGGTCGGGCGATGGAGGCGATTTGCGATCGCATTCGCCCTTCTGCTGGTGCCGATGCTGCTCTGGGCGCTGGCATCCCCCCTCGGATCCGTGCCTGATGAACCGTCTCACGCCATCCGCGCTGCGGCCGTTGTTCGCGGTCAGATCGTGACTCCACCGTGGGCGGAGAATTCTTCGCTGGCACGTTCGATAGTGCCGCGCTATGTCGCGCACATGATTCAACTGACCTGTTACGCGGGACGGCCGGAAATCACCCCGGTGTGCGAGTTTCCTCTCGTCGGGGACCCTGATTCGCTTGTGACCACCGGCAACTCTGCGGGCAACAACAGCCCCGTTTTCTACGCCATCATGGGCCTTCCCACCCTCTTTCTCAGTGGGGATGTCGCGCTCTACGGAATGCGTTTCCTCAACGCGATACTCTGCGCCGCCGTCCTCGCTGCGATGTTCATGCAACTCTCTCTCCTGGCGCGATCGCGGTGGGCCATAGCCGGAGGCCTAGTCGCAATCACTCCCATGGTGTTCTTTCTGGCGGGGTCGATCAATCCCAATGCGATCGAAGTCGCCGGCGCCGGAGCCGTGTTCGCGACACTTGTCGCGGCGGTTCGCGCGCCCAGTTCGGCGCGAATCCTCTGGGAGCGGTCGGCCATCACCGTGATTTCGGTCACGCTGCTTGTCAATTCCCGAAGCATCTCCCTGCTGTGGATCCTGTTGATCATCGCTGCTGTCCTCGTGCTCGCGAGGGCATCATCCCTGCTTGCTCTGCTTCGACGACCTGCCGCGCTGGTGCTCCTTGTCGGGTCTGCGGTGGTGATCTTCATCGCACTCCTTTGGTACGCGAATCCGCCGGATTACTCCCGAGGTGCCATGGGGGGCGCGGGAACCGGGTCACTCACCGCCTTCATCTCGATGGCGGTGCGCAGTTTTGAGTTCTTCGGTGGCTATATCGGCTATTTCGGCTGGGTCGATACCCCTTCGCCAGTGTTCACCGAGATCGTGTGGAGCACCCTGATCGTGGCCCTGATCGTGGGCGCGCTCGTTTGGGGATCGGGCCGCTCGCGCTGGGTTGTCGCGGGTTTCGGTGGGGTGATGTTGCTTGTTCCACCAATCGTTCAGGCCATCCTCGCTCCGAGCCTCGGTTATATCTGGCAGGGCCGTTACATGCTGGCGATGCTGATTTGCTTCCTTGTCGCGTGTGGGATGGCTCTCGATGATTCCTTCGCTGAGTCACCGATGACCGACCGGATGAAGGTCGCAACAACGGTCAGCCTGACATTGTTCGTTCTCGGCCAGGTCGTCAGCTTCGTATGGACCCTTCGCCGCTACACCGTCGGCAGTCACGGCTCGGTGGTCGCCATGATCACCCACCCCGCGTGGCAACCTCCGGGAGGATGGATCGCGTTATCGGCGGTCCTGGTGGTTTGGGGCGTCACTCTGGTGGTGCTCGTTCGACGACGACTTTTCGAGTCACGTATTGGCGATTGACGATCCTGCCGGAGTTGTGGCTCGTGAAGGTGCTGACGGTACGCTCTGCGTTGGCGCGAGAATGTGGCAGACTGGTCAGATGCGTGGTAATGACAATTATTCGAGCGTGGTGCATGCGCGAGGCATATTAGCTTTCACCGCTGGACCCGTGCCCGACGCATCATGACTGAACACGCAGCCGAGCTGAGCGTGAGACGGCGCACAGCGGATTTCCGTCTGTATCTCCCGCTGCAGCTTGCTTATGACTGCGGGGCATGGGTTTTCGCTCTCCTGTTCGCGGTGGTGCTGCGTTTCGACTTCAACTTCAACCTCGTAACCTGGCGGCCGCTCCTCCTCGTCTGTGTCGGCGCATTGGTCTTTCAGCTCGCGTTCGGCTGGGTCTTTTTCCTGTATCGAGGCAGACATCCCTACGGGAGCTTCGCAGAGGTCGTCACCCTGCTGGCTTCGACAGTCGCGACCGCGATAGTCGTTGGGGTTCCGGTGATCATCTTCGGAAGCGGTACCGGGGTGCCGCGAAGCTCAGTGCTCCTCGCGCTTCCCGTTGCCTTTGTGCTCATGGGAGCCATTCGCTACGTGCGACGCATGCTCACTGAGAGATTGATCCGACCGGCCGAAGGCGCGGAATTCGTAATTATCTACGGAGCCGGCTACCTTGGCGCATCAATCATCAAGCGAATGCTCACGGACCGGGCGTCGTCCTATATTCCTGTCGGAGTAATCGACGACGACCCCCGCAAGCGTCACGCCTGGGTGCACGGAGTGAAAGTGCTCGGCACGCGAGCCGACCTCGTCGCTGCAGCGGACCGATACAACGCGACCGTTCTGGTGGTCACGATCGCCCACGCGGATGCCGCACTGCTTCGCGAAATCTCCGATACTGCGGGTCTTGCCGGGCTTCACGTGAAAGTGCTCCCTCCTCTCGAGGCGGTGCTCGAGGGAAAGTCCCGCCTCCGAGACCTGCGCGACATCTCCATCGAAGACCTCATTGGCCGGCACCCCGTCGACACCCATGTGGAATCCATAGCCGGATACCTGGCAGGCAAGCGGGTGCTCGTCACCGGTGCCGGAGGATCCATCGGATCCGAGCTGTGCCGCCAGATCGCAAAATTCAAACCGGCTGAGCTGATCATGCTCGATCGCGACGAGACGGGACTCCAAAGCACCCAGATCTCGATCCTGGGTCATGGGCTGCTCGACACAAAAGATGTCGTGCTCGCAGATATCCGGGATGTCGAAGCGCTGCAGGCGATCTTCACGGATCGGCTGCCCGATGTGGTGTTTCATGCGGCGGCCCTCAAGCACCTGCCAATGCTGGAGCAGTACCCGGACGAGGCGTGGAAGACCAATGTTCTCGGCACGTTGAATGTATTGCAGGCGGCTCAGTCAGTCGGCGTATCCACCTTCGTCAACATCTCCACCGACAAAGCAGCAAACCCGATCAGTGTTCTCGGCCACTCTAAAAGAGTGGCCGAGAAGCTCACGGCCTGGGCTGCCGCGGAAACCGGGCGCAAGTACCTTTCCGTTCGTTTCGGCAACGTGATCGGTAGCCGTGGGTCGATGCTTCCCACTTTCACCGCCTTAATCGAGGCGGGGGGTCCGCTGACCATTACGCACCCCGATGTGACCCGTTTCTTCATGACCATCCCCGAGGCGTGCCAGCTGGTGGTGCAGGCGGGCGGTATCGGCAGGCCGGGCGAGGTGCTGATTCTGGATATGGGCGAGCCCGTGCGCATCCTCGACGTGGCCGAGCGCATGATCGAGATGTCAGGAAAGGACATCGCGATTGTCTACACCGGCCTTCGACCCGGAGAGAAGTTGCACGAGGAGCTGATCGGTATCCGGGAGTCGGATGAAAGACCGATGCACCCCGGAATCTCGCACACCAAGATCGACTCGATGTCACCCCGTGTGCTCGATAAGGCTGGCTGGCTGAAAAGGTTAAAACGCATTCCTTTCGACTCGACCGGGCCGACCGCGGCCCAGTCCAAGACACAGGTTGTTGCGTGAACGACCGCATCTACATGTCCTCTCCCGACGTTGGGGAGTTGGAAGAGCAATACGTGATCGCCGCGATGCGCTCCGGGTGGATCGCTCCCCTCGGTCCGGACGTCGACGCTTTCGAGGCGGAGCTCGCCGGACGAGTGGGTGTAGCGCACGCCGTCGCGCTCAGCTCGGGAACGGCGGCCTTGCACTTGGGTCTCCTTGGTCTGGGAGTGGGGCACGGCGACATCGTGCTCACCTCGACCATGACTTTCGCCGCGACGGCGAATGCGATCATCTATACAGGTGCCCAGCCCTACTTCATCGACTGTGTGCTCGAGACCGGCAACATGGATCCGGCGCTCCTTCGTGAAGCGATCGAGCAGCTCACGAAGGACGGCGAGCGCATCGGTGCGATCGTGCCCGTCGACCTTCTGGGCAAAGCGGTCGACTACACCGAGATCTGCGCCATCGCCGATGAGTTCGGCATTCCGGTTCTCGCGGATGCCGCCGAATCCCTAGGCGCGCGGCACCGCGGGCGGGCAGCTGGTTCGTTCGGGCGGGCATCCGTCGTCTCGTTCAACGGCAACAAGATCATGACCACCTCGGGCGGTGGCATGCTGCTTACGGATGACGCGGACCTCGCCGTCCGCGCCCGCTACCTGGCTACCCAGGCCCGCCAGCCCGTCGCGCACTATGAGCACGTCGAGATCGGCTACAACTACCGCATGAGCAACCTGCTCGCCGCGCTCGGGCGCGCACAGCTCACGCGACTCGACGGGATGATTGCGCGCCGTCGGGCCATGCGAGAGCTCTACCGCGACCTCTTCGACGGCGTGGATGGCGTGGAGATCTTCGGTGGCGAGAGCGACAATGACGACAACTTCTGGCTCACGTCGATCGTGATCGATTCGGCCGTCACCGGTTGGACCCCGGCGGAGTTGAGCGCGGCGTTGCTCACGGACAACATCGAGAGCCGTCCGCTCTGGAAACCGATGCACCTGCAGCCCGTCTTCGAAGCAGCCCGAGCCCTCAGCAACGGTAACTCGCAGCGGCTCTTCGAGACCGGGCTGACGCTGCCGAGTGGCTCAGCGTTAAGCGTGGAGGAAATCGAACGAGTCGTCGCAGGCCTGCAGGCCTTTGCTGGCGTTCACGCGTGAGCACGGCAGATCGTCCGGCTGGATATGCCGCCCTCAAGCGTGGGATGGATGTGGTGGCCTCAGGGCTTGGGCTCATCGTTCTTTCGCCGGTCATTGCGGTCGTGACAATGCTCGTTGCAGCAAAACTCGGGCGACCGGTGATTTTCGCGCAAGATCGTCCCGGCCGAAACGGTGAGATATTTCGCCTGTACAAGTTCCGCACGATGAAGAGCCCGGATGCATCGCGGGGACTCGTCTCTGACGAGCACCGTCTAACCGGATTCGGCCGGACTCTTCGATCCACTAGCCTCGATGAGTTGCCGACTCTCGTTAACGTGTTCAGGGGAGAGATGAGCGTCGTGGGCCCGCGGCCCCTCCTCGTGCAGTATCTTCAGCGTTATACCCCGGAGCAGGCGCGGCGGCACGATGTTCGCCCCGGTATCACCGGCCTCGCGCAGGTGAGTGGGCGCAATTCCATCAGCTGGGAACAGAAGTTCGCTCTAGATGTCGACTACGTGGACCGACTGGATTTTGCCCTTGATTTTCGAATCCTCGTTCGAACTATTTCGTCTGTGCTGAGTCGCGACGGAATTTCGGCTGACGGTCACGTGACTGCCAAGGAATTTCTCGGCAGTTCCCCCACCGAGGAGTCAGGCGGATGAGCACTCCCTTGGTGGTTGTAGGCGCAGGCGGGTTTGGACGGGAAACGCTGGACGTCGTCGAATCGATCAATCGGTGCTCGCCGAACCCACGGTTTGAAATTTTGGGGGTGATCGATGAGGGCCCCAGCGAGGAGAATCTGGCGCGTCTCAAAGCCCGTGATGTGCCCTACCTCGGAACGGTTTCGGAATGGCTGGGTGGCACGCGGTACGCTCAATATTTAATTGGCATCGGAGATCCTGCGGCACGTGAGCAAGTGGCAGCTCATTTCGACGGAGCAGGTCAGGTGGCAGCGATCGCCATTCATCCCGCTTCCACCATCGGCTCGGTGACCGAGATCGGCCCGGGCTCAGTCGTCTGCGGCGGTGTGCAAGTGTCGACGGGTGTCACGCTCGGAAAGCACGTGCACCTCAACCCCAACGCAACAGTGGGCCACGACGCACGGCTCGATGATTTCGTTTCAGTCAATCCGTCGGCGACAATTTCGGGATCGGTGCGAGTGGGCCGTAGAACTCTCGTGGGCGCGGGTGCGGTCGTGCTCCAGGGACTGACGCTCGGAACAGATGTCACGGTCGGGGCCAGCGCGTGCGTCGTGAAAGACGTATTGGACGGAACGGTCGTAAAGGGTGTGCCGGCCCGGTGAAAACTGTTCCGCTGAAAGCAAGGATGGAACCGAGGAATGATGACGCTTAAAAACCGTACGGTGGTAATCGTGGGGCAGGGGTATGTGGGCTTGCCTGTTGCTATGCGCGCGGTGGAAGTGGGCTATAACGTGGTCGGGGTCGACCTGGACGAGCGACGTACCGCAAGCCTCGTCAACGGTACTTCCTACGTTGATGACATCTCCGAATCACAATTGCGCGCTTCCCTTCTGTCTGGCCGGTACCTGCCCACAACCGACTATTCGAATGCGGCTGGTTTCGACGTGGCGATCATCACCGTGCCCACGCCGTTGCGCGAGGGGATGCCAGACCTCACCTATATCGAGGAGTCGTCGAAATCTCTTTCGGCGCACCTGACGCGAGGCGCCACCGTGGTGTTGGAGTCGACTACCTATCCGGGAACAACAGAGGAACTCGTCGTTCCGATTTTGGAGAAGGGTTCCGGTCTCACCGCTGGCGTTGATTTTTTTGTCGGTTACAGTCCCGAGCGCATTGATCCCGGCAACAAGACCTGGGGGTTCGTCGAGACACCGAAGGTGGTCTCCGGTCTCAACGCAGCATCTCTCGAGCAGGTCCAGGGTTTCTATGACGATCTGGTCGACACCACTGTCCCCGTCAGTTCGCCGAAAGAGGCCGAACTCACAAAGTTGCTCGAGAACACCTTCCGGCATGTCAATATCGCACTCGTGAATGAGCTCGCGATCTTTGGACATGAGCTCGGCGTCAACGTCTGGGAGTCGATCGAAGCGGCCAGCACCAAGCCATTCGGATTCATGAAATTTACGCCGGGACCGGGGGTCGGCGGTCATTGCCTGCCAGTGGATCCCAGCTATCTTTCTTGGCAGGTCCGCCGCAAGTTGGGACAGAGCTTCCGTTTCATAGAGCTTGCAAACGACATCAACGATCACATGCCGGACTATGTCGTGCAGCGCGTGATCGCCATTCTCAATCGACGGAAGCTCGCCCTGAATGGCGCACGAGTGCTGCTCGTGGGACTCGCCTACAAGAAGAATACGGGTGACATTCGTGAGTCCCCCTCCGTTCGACTGGTCGAGCTGTTGGCGGAATACGGAGCGGAGATCGCGGCCGTTGACAGCCATGTCGAGGAGTACCGCTGGCCGGAGGGAGTGCGCCGGGCAGAGCTTACGAGGTCCGAGCTCGGGGGATGCGACATAGCAGTGATCATCACTGACCACGACGAGATCGATTTTTCGATTCTGAGCGCGTCGCCGACTCCGGTTCTTGACACGAAGAACAGAGTTGAGGGCGTGAATGTCGAGCGGCTCTAGACGAACAAACGTGCCGCGAGCTTCAGACCCTCGGGCTGCCTGACGGAGCCAGGCAGAGACTTGCGGTTCTATCGTTTGGCGTCGTCGGCGGCCTCGGGGGGCATTTACAGTGCTCTGACGCCCATTCTCGGGTTGCTGTTGCTTGAGCCCAGGGCTTACGGAGTGTTTTCTGTGGTCTACCTCGTCTTCGCCTTTGGTGTTTCGCTGCAGTATTCGATCATCAGTGAGGCGTGGGCCCGAGCTCGAAGAATGCAGACCGAAGGCAACTCGTGGACGGACTACAGCTCAGCGCTTTCCGCGCTGTGCGTGGTGGTCGGTGCAGTGGCTCTCGTCGCGGCTCTCGTTATCCCTGAACTGAATTCGAACGGGTGGGCTCTGGCGGGCGCGGTGTTGTTCGCGCTGTACCGCAATGGCGTTCGATACTATTGCGTTGCCGAGGGGCAGGTCATCCGTGCTCTGGTATCGGACCTGGCTGGAATCGCGGCGTTCACGATTGCCCTGATCGCGCTGAGGGATGCGTCCCACCTGCTCGTTGTATCCGTGGCGTGGCTGGCGGCAGGTCTCGTGAGCTCGCTCGTGCTGAGCCGTCCGCGGCTTCGATGGGGGTTCGGCCTGGTGCGGTGGTCATGCGTTCACGTCGCTGAGATAAGACCATTGCTCCTGGATTCGATAACCATGGATCTCGGCGCCATCGGCACCCCTTTCCTGCTGGCCGGCTTCATGGGGTCGACACGATTTGGGATCTACCGAGCGGTCTCCAACGTTGCACTTCCGGTTCGACTCCTCATCGATCCGTTGCGCCCGGCACTTGGACGGATGCATCCACAACAGCTTTTTGGTAGGAGCGTGACGGTTTTGATCGCTTCGGGAGCAATTGCCCTCGCTGCGGCATGCTATTTTGCGTTGACGCTTGTGGTGCCCCATCTCGGCTTCCGATTGGGGACGCTGTCATCGCTGGTCGCCTATGCCCCCGCATCCTCGGTGTTCGTCATCGGGAGCCTGCTCGGTACGGTCTACTACATCGCGTGCCGAACTAACTCGAGTCAACGCGGAATCCTGACTGGCCGCATTGTTCAGACGATCGTGGTGGTGATCATGCCCATCGCGGGATATGCATTCTTCGACCTGTCCGGCGCAATCTGGGGTTTCGCGATTTCGAGTGTGGTTTCAGCAAGCGTTTGGATAGCCCTGGCCTACTCCGCCCGATAAAGCCAGAACCCCGCCACGCGCAACGATTCGTCTAACGGGACGACTGCTCGTCGAGCCACGCCTGGAACATGAGAATCGTCCACAGGTGATGCTGCCAGTTGCGCTTTCCGCTGAGGTGTTCTGCCCACATCGCGCGAATCGGCTCTGGCCGAAAATAGCCCTCGTTCGTCAGTCGCTTCGCATCCAGAAGCGACTCCGCCCAATCTCGAAGGGGCCCTCGAAGCCAATCATCCAGAGGAATCCCAAAGCCCATCTTCGGACGCTCGGTGAGTTCTCGAGGAACGTACTTGTAGAGCACTTCGCGTAGCACCCACTTGCCCACTCCATTGCGCACCTTGAGCGTGAGGGGCATACGCCAGGCCAGTTCAACTACGCGATGGTCCAGCATGGGCACTCGCGTCTCCAGGCTGTTGGCCATAGCCGCGCGGTCTACCTTGGTCAGAATGTCATCCGGCAGGTATGTCACGCTATCCATGGCCATCATCCAGTGCTCCAGCGAGTCAGTCTGGGGCCATTTCTCCTGCGCAGTCACGCGAGTGAGCGGCTCGTTGGCGCCGATTACGATGTCTTCGGGGTTCTCCCAATGACTAGTGAGGTGGCGGTAAAACGCCTGTCCATTGCGCGCCTTCAGGACGCCCGCGAGCTTGTGGGCCTTGTCTCCGGGAGTGGCCAGCCGAAGAGATCGGGGCAGGAGCGGGTTCGTGTATCGGAACACGTTGTCCCAGCCGTTCGGCGACAATCCGCGCAATGCAGCTGCGGCCGCACTCTTCACCGGCCCGGGAAGATGAGACATTCTGCCCCATGCTTGTTTTGCTCCCAGATAACGGTTATAGCCGCCAAAAAGTTCATCGCCAGCGTCTCCGCTGAGGGCTACTCGCACGTCCTTCGCCGCGAGCTGGCTTACCAGGAACATAGGAATCTGCGAGCTGTCTCCGAAAGGCTCTCCATAGATCGCTGCCAGTTTGGGAATAACGGCAAGCGCGTCATCCGGTCGCACATAAAGCTCTGTGTGGTCGGTGCCGAGATGGCGTGCGACCGCCTTTGCCTGCTCCGCCTCGTTGTAATTGGCGTTGTCCGAGCCGATGGTGAAGGTACGCACGGGCTGATGACTGTTTGCCTGCATGAGGGCGACGATGGTGCTGCTGTCGATTCCGCCGCTCAGGAACGCCCCAAGCGGCACGTCCGACAGCATTTGAGCCTGCACGCTGGCGGACAGCTGCGAATCCAACACATCGATCGCTTCAGCATCTGAGCCGGAGAACGGGTTCGAGATGCCCGCCTCAACCACCGCGTTGAAGTCCCAGTACGCCTGCGGTGCACTCCGGTCGTCGTCCTGCCGGGACGGCAGGGGCATCGTGAGGTAGTGGCCGGCCTCGAGTTTGAAGATGCCCTCGAAAATGCTGTGCGGAGCGGGGATGCAGTTGTGCCGAAGGAGAAGAGCGAGAGCGTTACGGTCAACCTCGGCGCCGAAATCCGGGTGCGCTTGGAGCGCCTGGAGTTCGGAGCCGAACAGAAACGTGTCACCTTGCCAGCCGTAGTAGAGCGGCTTCTCGCCGAGACGATCACGAGCCAGGGACAGGTGTCGCAATTCCCGGTCCCAGAGGGCGATCGCGAACATGCCCACCGTGGCACGCAGCGTTTCTTCGACACCCCACGCAACGAAACAGGCGAGCAAAGTCTCGGTGTCGGAGTGACCGTTCCACGCCGGTGCCTCGCCGACCGCGGCGAGTCGCTCGCGAAGGTCCAGGTGATTGTAAATCTCGCCGTTGAACGCAATCGTGAATCGTTCGTCCGCTGAACTCATCGGCTGGTGACCGGCCGAAGACACATCGAGAATGGCGAGGCGACGATGGCCGAACATGAGGCCAACGGAGTCATCCGTCCACGTTCCCCCGTCGTCTGGACCGCGGTGGGTAATCGTCTCGCTCATTCGGAGCACCGTCTCCGAGCTCACCGGAGCGACGCCGGGTTGTTGGAAGCAGCCGCAAATACCGCACATGTTTAGGTCCCTGCTCCCACGGTGGCGAGCCACGTATCTTTCCACGCGGCGAAGCTATAGTTCTCGGTCACTGCGCGACGCATCTCGCTACCCATCTCACATCGCTTCTGCACGGAGAACTCTAGAATGCTCGACATCGCGTCGAACCACTCACTATCAGTGGTCGCGGCGAGACCTCCCATCGCTCGCAGAACTGTTGCATTCGCCCCGACCGGACTGCCTACCAGGGGGAGACCTGCGGCAGCATACTGCAGCAGTTTGTACGCACACTTGCCCCGCGTGTAGGGAGTATCAGCCAGAGGCATTACCCCGAAATCGGCGTCGGCCAAGGCGGCTGCAAAGGTGTCAAGAGCCCAAGGAATCCGATCAACGATCGAGTCGATCCGCCCTAGCGAAGAGGTACCAGCGCTAATCACGGTGACCCGAAGTCCAAAATGCTTGTGAAGCGAAAGGAGTGGTTCGGCAAGCGCTGCCAGAAAAGGCTCAGTCGCCGGTGATCCAATCCATACCGCGCGCGGACCGTTGTGCAATTCATACGAAGACTTGGGCACGTATCGGTTTGGTTCCACACAACTGGGAATCACCACAACATTATCTGAATGGGAGGATGCCGCATCGGCTAGCTCATCACTCCCGGCAATCACCACGTCAGCCGCTTCTACCGATCGTGTCCAGACCTTCGATTTCGACCAGATTAGTCGGGTCCAGGATGCTTCGTCGTTGTACAGCGCGTCGTCGAAGTCGTATACGCCGCGTGCGGCTCGCGATAAAAGTGCCGCTTCGAGTGCTCCAGCGCTGAACGGTGATGCCTGGCGGCTGAGCAAAATTGTGAGATTCGACGCACTGGCTTCGAGCCGGTGAAGTTTCCATTCCGCTCGAAGCACACGCGGAGCCGCACGCAGCAGGGTCGAGGGCTGATTGTCTGCGGTGCTCGCATACTCGTAGAGGCCTGCAGAGAGAGCGGTGTGATCGAGCCAGTCGTACAGCCGCACCCTCGTGCTGGCGCCGGACCGGCCGTAGGTTGAGACCGCAGCAAGCGCGTCAGATCCCGACTCAGCCACCTTCTCTGGCTGCTTCCGGCTCGGCGTGCTCTTGGTCGCCTGCGCGGACACGGCTGCGACGGACGGCGAAAGCCGGAAGTTTGATCCGGCGAAGCTCGGACCAATTTGCGGTGATCGCCAGCACGAAAAGCACTTCAGAAATAAATTGTGTGTTATTTATTTTTGGGCCGAACGTTGCTAGAAACACGGACGAAATGAAGATCGCTTGAATCCAGAAGACCCGTGCCGACTTCGCCCGCCGTCTATAAAGCACAGAGATCACAAGCCCCAACAGGAAGGTCCCGAGAACAACGCCAACGGCACGAAAATCCCTGTAGAAGGGTTCCAGCCAGGTATAAACGTTCGTCAGCACGCCGGTGTTGATAAAGGGAGCGATGTCGTCCCAACGGCGTGCTCCTGGGATGGCCTTCAGGATTGGCGAAAAGGTGCTCGCCAATCCTGAAGGCCATCCCAGGAGCACGCCGTTGGGACGACATCGCTCCCTTCATCAACACCGGCGTTCTGACGAACGTTTATACCTGGCTGGAA